>TARA_R110000822_G_scaffold20793_4_pt1 | contig 28819 bp, 27 predicted proteins | sample TARA_R110000822 | Tara Oceans TARA_R110000822 (sample SAMEA4397666) | marine metagenome | biome: Polar Biome; feature: [SRF] surface water layer (ENVO:00010504); material: water (ENVO:00002006), including particulate matter (ENVO:01000060) such as... | depth 5 m | reverse complement strand
TTAGGGCTTAGGGCTTAGGGCTTAGGGCTTAGGGCTTAGGGCTTACAAGGCTAATTAAAAATAATCAGCGAGTAAATTTATTTACTCGCTTTTTTATGCTCAACTTAAAGCGAGTGACAGCCAATCGATAATGCAAAACAGCGATATTAATTGATAACATAATTTTTCGTTGGGTTTCGCTTCGCTCAAGCCAACCTACGTAAAAATTAACCACCCATGTTACGTTTAACACGACTCGCCAGCGCGACAAAACCTGAATAAAGTTTTTTATATCACGACCTAGCTTTAACTTAGTGCTGTAATATTTATTCGACTGAAGTGATAAATTAAATTAGATGTTTAAAATACAGAAGTATTAATAATCTTTTTTTGAAAATGAATGCCTGAGTTAGCACAGCTACATATGTGCTAGATGAAGTTTGAACTTCAAAGCACCAACCCCATAACTCATTGATTTTACTGGTAGCCCCTGCAAATGTCGAATTACAAGCATAAGATATTGATTTTAAATGACTTGCAAAATATGGAATGAGCAAAGTGTAACTACCAGTGTAACTAAACCTTTTTCTCTACCAGAAACAGCACATCTAAAATAAAATTAGCCCTAAACAAGTTGAGTTGAATATAGATATAAATAAAGCTATCGTTGGGATTAATAATATTTTAGTTTTATTATCGAATAGAAAATTTGGAAGTATTTAAAAAGGAAGTTTAAATGTCAGAAGATTTCATAAAAATAACTGGAAGCCTAATTATATCTAACATAATTATTTTTACAGCTTATTCAATGACTCATACCAGCTCAAATGATTTTGTACTTATACTTGGATTTATTTTAGGCCAAATGATCTCAGTGGTATTTGTCTCAGCGCTTGTAACTCTGGTTCCATTAATTTTAAAAAAAGACTGTAAGGCTGGAGTGTTCTCGGTAACGTGTATAATAATTTCATTTATGTCCGCATTAGGTCAGATATACTCAAATCACTATGACGATAGAAGTAGTATTACACTAAAGACTCCAGATGCTGAAATCATTAGCCCTTTAATGGCTAAAGTGGAAGGGAAAGCTAAAATAGACGGAAATACATTTAAAGGCTCGATCTACAATGGCTCAGATAAGTACCTGATAAAAGAAGTTATAATTACTATCAACCATAAAAATGGAACCAGCCGAGACTATAAAATCAATCACTTCCCACCAATAGCACAAAAGCTAGCATCATCTAAGAACTATTTCGCAGATGAGCCCTTACCTACATTAAGTGGTATAAAATATAGTATTCCACCTTTAGACTCCGGCTCTTTTTCAATAACAACCTTTGATACAACCTCGAAAAACTATGATTCATGGTACATAGAGTCTGTAAAAGTAGAGGTGAAATAGTCAACGCATTATTAATTTTTTTAAACACAACTAAGTATATTGAAGCTAAGTAGCAACACTAAAAAGTAAACATTATTTAACGTTGGGAGCATAACAAATTTATAACGTGCTCAGCCGTGTGCTGCGGGAAATTCAAAGCTTGTGAAAATAGCCAATGTTGACGGTTTAATCATCAACACCGATAATGACCCTACTGTAATGGTGAAACCACTTTTGGACAATTGGAGTCCAACAAGTCGCACCAAAATAGGCTTGTGAGTAGCTGCGCTCTGCGTAGCCTATCACCTCCTTACACTAGGGTATAAATCGTTTATTCACACCCTCATTTGTTCAGGATTAAATAACTACCAAATAAAAACAATGGCTTAAAATTTAAATTGTTCCGCCATTTGTTCCGCACTGTTCACCCTGCCATACACTTTAAATGAGCCATAAAACCCGTTAAAACAAAAACATTTCAAAACTCATTAGTCCTTGGCTTTATCCTACTAGCACCGTAATTTTTAGCCTGAGTAGCCTTGTAGCCCTTCCCACGCGCTTTAGCTAAATAGGATATACGATAAATAGCGTCTTGTTGTGACTCCAAGCAATCGCGCCTCATAATGTAATAGCAGTTTTTTGGCACATAAGCCGAGCCGCTAAGCTCACTCCATATCTGGATTACTTTCTTTGTTATGCTGTTTGGATAGTTAACCTTTGACCCATCTAGCATGAGCGCATAGTGGTAATGCTGGCGTTTTGCCCTCTCTAGCTCCCTACACCACACAAAACCAATACGACTAACCCCATACTGAGCCTTGATCCATTTAAACAGCCTACGGTTAAATACAGTGATTATTTTGTTATCTGGTGTGTACGACTCCATGCGCAAATCAAAACGAATCAGCATTACACGACTATGGTTACTAAGCATGGCTTCAATTTGGCCTAACATAGCTCGCATAGGTTTAACCATTAAGCCACTTTTTCCAGCATTCACCCACCAGCCTTTTTCGCCGTAGACAAAAATATGTTCATACCCTTTATCATTATTATTTATGGTTAGTTGGTTAGTCATTCGCGAGCCGTAGATATTATTAAATACCCAGTTAATTGTTAGTAGCTACTATCCATAGTTATAAAGCCTCTACTGGGGCGCATCTTCAAAAATAGCCTTTTTTCGAGGGTAAAAAACCGACTTTGAGTGTTCATATTGCTTCACCAACAAAAAGCCCTATACAACAAAGCATGTAGCGATAGTGCCCGCTTACATAAAAATACTGGAACATAGGTTTTTAGGCTGTTTATTTAGGTGGGTTTCCCTTGGCCGTGATCACTACTAAGGGATAATTCAAAGTTGATTTAATATGCTGGTGGCGCATATTTTCATTAAGCGGCCTGTTCATCAGGACGGGTAGGCATTTTGTCTAATTCTTTTATAGCATCTTCAAGCAAACTATCCGCTAGCCAAATTACATTACTTACAGTATCAGGCGAAAAACTTCCTACATGATTATCAATACGTAAAGCATCAAGCACAGATTTAGCCTGGATTAATAGCTGCTCAAACTTTAGCTGCTCTTCTGGTATTTCGCCAAAGTACATAGAATTACAATCCTTTAATATAACTTCTATACGCTCGCTTGCCGTCCAAAGTAAATTTAATAGCATTCCTGCCGGTATGACTTTGTGGTTATCATTGCCAACAATAAACGTTGTTAAGCCATGTATTTGACTAACCGCTCCATCGAGGTAATTAAGGTTACTCATTGAAATACTAATATCCTGCGTCATATTATTTGTAGTCATTGTCCTGTTCCTTATTAATTAAATTTTATTAATAGCCAGTAATGGCAATACTTTAGTAATTACTTATTGCAAACGATTAAAGGGCGCCAACAAATCTGCCTCTTGATCCTTGGTTAATGAGCCAGCTTTTCTTCTTGCTCGACTCGCGTTAATTTCTTTCAAAATTGCCTTAGCTATTTCCAATGAGGAAAAGCCATATCTTAAGTGAGTCCCTAGGCCATCGGGGTTCTCATCACTCACTCTCGTAAATTCAAAGCCACACAACCGCTCTAACTGCGTAAAATAGTTCCTACCACTGGATAGCCTAACGTTATACAAAATATCGTTTTCTGTAGCGCCTGTGGGGTGCTGCAAAATATAAATAAATGCGCGCTCCTTCTTTGGCTGCGCCTTCGGATTTTTTGGGCTACCCCCTTTCATTAGGCAGCTTCCTCGTCATGCTTCACACAAGGCAGACTTTCCATCCAAGCCTTAATTTCACTTTCAAGCCAGCCCACTGAGCGAGCGCCTAAGTCGCGTCTAGCAGGAAACAGCCCCAGCTTTTCTTTACGCCAAATTGTAGGGCGGCTCATACCAGTAATCTTTACTACTTCGCGTTGCTTTAAAATTCTATCAATCATAACGTTTCACCTTGTGATAATTTGAAATAAACAAACAGTTCAAGGTGAATATTAAGAGCTTAAATATAAATTTCCTGTCAGCTAACGCTAGCTAACAGTTAGCTAACCTAATACTTTGATATTGAATAATTAAATTTCAATTTTTCTTTTTAATTACATCCCTAACAAGTCTAATCATCTTTTCATTACTCAAAGGAACGTCTTTAATTCTCCCTGTCTCCTTATCAATCCCACAACCATCAGGCCAATGAACTTTATGATTTAAGGTAAAAGCCTCAACTACTTTTGAAGCCATTACCACACCACTTCTTAAACACTCATTATAGTTGTGTGCCAACTCATATAGTGCGGCATCTACAATCTGCCTTTGAACAAACTGATTTCTCTTTGTAGCATTGGGGCGCTTAACTATTTGGGAAGTTACTTTATCAATCTCCACAACCTGATCACGATTTAACAAAAACACATTAATATCAGGAAATATTATATCCGGATGCGGCTCAGTACCTTTTAGGCTAAGCGTGTTAGATTTATGCCTTTCATGGCTATATAGCGTCCATATCTGCCCATCCAATGAGACCACCCTATCAACTCCCCCCATTTGTAAATCAATACCTCTCCCGCTCAACTCATCATCACCCTCACCATAAAATAGAGCTTTTTTAAAACGCTCTAAGTGATAACTTCCTACTTCCAAAGGAACTTTAAAAGCGCCCTCTAACTTATAAAGCTCATCTTCTGAGAAGTATGAACATTCATAATCATATGATTGCTTAATCTGTTGCTTAGACGATCCCCCAGTGTTGCTTATAAAAGACTTTTCAATAAGCTCATTTGGTATATACCTGACCTGTTCTCCATCATCTACCCGAGTGTAGTAAGTATCTTTAACAGCCGAAAAAATTAGGTTTTGTAACTCACTGCTCGAATTACTATCCCAACCTTTTTTTACTAAGTTATCGATACCTTTAAAAGCATCCTCCCCCTTTTTTCCCTCTAAAAGGCGAAGTAAATCATCTAACGGGTTGTAAGCTTGCGGTAATGGACTGTATGGAAAACTCCGCTTTCCACGCTTGCCGTTTAGCTCAATATATAAATCAATATCACCATTCAAATAAAGGTCGATTAATTTAATCGCTTTTACATTTATATCTGTTTCTTTATTAGAAGAAATCAAAGCCAAAGCAGTGTTAAAAGTTATAAATTCATCCATTAGCTAATCCTTAAACTACTTTCAAGTGCTGGCTGCCAGTGACTGAATAATCACCCTTACTAGCCGCTTCAATATGATCAGACCACCAGCACATCATTTTACGTCTGCGTTCTAAATAGTCGGTTCGGTTATAGGCTGCGCGTACTTGGTTTTTATCAACGTGTGCTAGTGCGGCCTCAATTAAGTCTGAATCAAAACCTTGGGCGTTTAATGTGGTACTAGCTAGAGCGCGTAATCCGTGTGCTGTTTGCTTGCCTTGTAAGCCCATACGTCTGAGTGCTGCGCCTAACGTTTCTCTACTTAGGTGGGTGCGCGGATTGTTATCAGAAGGAAATATAAATTCACGGTGTCCGCTAATAGGCTTTAAATACTCTAATAGCGCCAACAACTGAGGGGTAAGTGGTATTGCTTGCGGCTTGCGCTTTTTCATTCGTTCAGCGGGGATATTCCATACTTGATTATCAAAATCAATTTCACTCCATGTCGCTCCCGCAGCCTCTGACGGCCTAGCCATTGTATGTAACTGCCATTCAAATAAGCATTTAGTGATCAGCTTTAAGCGAGCATCGTTAACGGTTGCTAAAAGCATTGGCAATTGTTCTGGGGCTACCGTAGGCATATTGGTATGCTTAACGGTATCAAACGCTTTGCCGATACTATGGAGGTGGTTAGCCGGCATACGCCCAGTATTAACAGCATAGTCCATCACCTCATTAATACGCTGGCATAAGCGGCCTAGCATATCGAGCTTATTAGCGGCCTCTAATGGCCTTAAAGTTTCAATGGTTAGCTGTGCGGATAGCTTGCTTATAGGCACTTTACCTAGCGCTGGATAAACATGTATTTCAAATCCTCGTAAAATATTAAATGAGTGCCGCTCACTTACCTTTACTGTTTTTAGCTTTAGCCATTCAGTTGCTACCGCCTCAAAGGTATTCTTTGCCTCAGTTGCTTTAGTGCTCTGAATTTCTTCCCTGTACTCTTTAGGGTCAATATCATTGGCTAATAACCCGCGAGCTTCATCCCGTTTCTTTCTGGCATCGGCCAACGTTACCACAGGATAAATACCAAAGCTTATCTGCGCTCGCTTTTTGATGTGCGGACGATAGTAATTAAACAGCCAAGTTTTAGAGCCATTCTTTTTTATACGCAAGCCTAACCCGCCACCATCCGACAACAGGTATTCGCTTGCTTTTGGTTTCGCATTTTTTATCTGCGTATCGTTCAAAGGGGTTGTTAATCTAGGCACGTTTTCACTCCACTATCGAACAGGTAGCCAACCCTTAAAATGGGATACTAAAATCAATATCCGCATTCTTCCTTTAATTTTCATCCGCTTAACTGAATTACAGCGGCTTTAGTTACATCAAAATCAAAAAATTGATTCGGTGTAACTAGCAGTGTAACTAAAAATATGAAATGTAGCGATACCAAATTTTACAACTTGAAACATGGAAGTCTTATTTATAAAGGGGTATATGGAAGGTTTGAATTTATTGTTGCCGTATTTTTAGGTGTGAAACGTGTAATTGGTAGCCCCTGCAAGAATCGAACTTGCAACTGCCCCTTAGGAGGGGGCCGTTATATCCATTTAACTAAGAGGCCTAAACTGAGGCTAAAATTATAACGGCATTGTCTTTTTTGGATCAAGTGCAAACTGATTTTAATTACTTGATAAGTAGATATCTTCTTTGTTTAAAACGTATATTGGTATAAATTTTCGGCTACTGGCAACGACTTGTTTATTATTTACGTTTATAACTCGGGTATTCACTGTAACGCCATTAGCGCGGTATATTAACGTACCACCGAGTACATGGCTTGCCATATGCTTTTTGCTAAGGTTTTTTATGTCTCGTGAAAAAACAAAGTCGCCACGACGATTAACGTTTATTGCATCACTCGTTTTAAAATCAACCACCCCATAACCAAACTTTTGTAGTTGATGAATGAGTGTTTCTGATATTTGGTTACCCAGCTGGTTGCTGTTATTTAAGGTGGCATCTAAATCAACTATGCTTGTTACCGCTATATTTATGCTCTCATCAAGCTCACTGCTAGACTCTAGGGTGTCGACTAAATCAAGCGCCATTTGCTCTACATAATTAACCAGGGTTTTATGATGTTTTAACGGCGTAAATTGTCGCGACGAGTCGTATTCGCTCTGCGTTTGTAGCCCTTGTGCATGCTCATAACGAGCATTCACATCAAAATGAGTGTCTGCATTATTAGTTTTAACCTGCTTATTATTACCCGCAGTAGAGCACCCTGCTAATCCTAGCAGGATAAATAATGCGGTAACGCTATTTAATTTGTAACCCATTATTGCCTCACTCATTTACTGGCTTGTTTAAGCATAATGCCATCGGTTCTGTAGCTACTATTAAGTGCATCAACCACTGACTGAGGAATAAAGCCTTGCGCTGTTCCTACTACGGCTTTACTAGCTAAGCCAATAATACGTGCATTTACAAGCACACCACCTTGATGGCTTACTAAAGTACCGGCTAAAACATAGTTAAAGTTTTGATCTTGGTTTAGCTCAAGGTAGTCGCGGCTAAATACAAAATCGCCGCTTGGAGTTACGCGCATATAATCGGTAGTTTTAAAGTCGATAACAGGTATGCCAAAGCTGTGTAGTTCATGCATGAAACTTTCGGCAATTTGATTTCCTAACAAACTTGCGTCGTTGTAATCATCATCTAAAAACACAAAACTTGAAACGGCCAGTGGTGTTTTTTCGTTCACATATTGTAGGTTTTCTACCATGCTTTGCATTATGCCACGCACATAATGATTAATGTTTTTACGTGATGGCGTGCTCGATTTTGAATAATTAGTATGTTGCCCTAACCCCGACTGATATACCTGATTGTCGGTCATTGGGGCTGCCACTGCACGCTCGCCATTAGCCAATTGTACTGAGTTGTTTTGATTTTTTTGTGTGGTGTCTGAGTTCATGCCTGTTAGCATTTGTGAGCACCCAAAGCCCAATGGCAAACATAATGTAAGTAATAGCTTTTTCATTTTGTGCTCCTAATTAGTATTCGCTGCGATATAAGTAATTATCGCGTTGCTGAACTTTTTCACTGCCCCACATTACATTAATCGGGATTTCGGTACTGCCAGCTGATAAAACGTGTTTATTGTTAATATTAACCAGTCGGGCATTAACAATATAAGCGTGTTGCTGGCGTGTAACTGTGCCGGTAATAATTAAGTCAATATTCTGACGTTCGCGCAGTTGAGCTATATCTCTGCTAAGCGCGCTGTCGGCGTTAGATGCTAAATTTATATTATTACTTAAACGGTACTCAACGGTGTTATATCCCAATTGAGTGAATTGCGTTAGCAGGCTTTCTTGAATTTGTTGGCTTAAACCTTCAGCTTGGCCGCTGGGAAGCTTTGAATCTAGCGCGTTTGCATAATAAAAGCTGCTTACCCCAATGCGAGAGTTACCGCTTAAAGGCCCTTTAAAGTGACTAAGCTGATAAGTTAAGTTATTTACGTAGTCGTTAACCGTATAAGGTGCCATGGTTGCTATACGCGCAGGCGTGCTCACACTTGGTTCAGGCTGTGGTGTTAAGCTACATGCAGCTAAGTTTACTAATAATAACGGTAATAAAAGGCGCATAGTTGCCATCCTCAAAAAACATGACAATAACAAAGCAATTACTATGCCTATTTATAATTTTAATGGTTGTTCTGTGTAATTACTAACAATACAACCCACTTGATGCTGCTTTAGTATATCGCAATCTGCCGTTGCATTTTTTTGAAGTTTATAAGCGCCAATTTTTAAGCGATAAAAAGTAACCCCTTTAACCTTTGCGGTTTCTACGTTGGCAATAAATGGGCTTGCTAATAGTTTTGTAGCCTTAGATTTCACTTCATTATAACTTTGGGTTAATCGTATCCAATCGGTAACCGATGCGACCTGCAGGGCAAACAATGGCTGTATTACTTTAGGTTGTACGGTTGCTTTGGCTTGCACATTAACAGCCTCTTCTGACGCTGTAGTGTCTTGATTTAGGTTGCTCCCCTCTTGCTTTAGATTACTTTGTGTTGTCGACTCTCGTTGCGCTACTTCATTTAATTGGCTAATAAGTAACTTTAAATCGTGTTCAATAACAAGCAAACGTCTAACGCCTGCTTTGGCTTGTTGCCATTGTTGAGATGATGCTCTTAATTGCGCTAATTCTTCTGCCGAAATAGTAACCTCATTACTAACCTTATTTGTGGTAGTAACATTGTGTTGAGCCTCTTTAACTTTACTACTGCATCCACAAAGTACAATTAGGCTAATACTTAACAATCTCATTAGCTGTTGTTTTATCATATTATTTGCCTTTTAAATTTTTACTTGGCTATTAAATTAGCATTGAACTTACAAACTGCATTGCTGGGTTTTAACTGCTGTATTAATTTTAGCTCGACTTATAGGTATGTGTTAGCACACAGGTAAATTGAGTTTCAACGTTATAACTAATCAGCTTTAAATACCTAAAACATACTTCGCTAAATTTTTTGGGTGTAATTGCCCACAAAACAAGCTACTTGCTGCTGTATTAAGGTTTTACAATCGCTTTGTGCTGCAGCTTTATTTTTATAAGAGCCTAGCTTTAATCGATACAAAGTAACTTTGTTAGCTACTACAGGCTCGATATTAACGACTGTTTTAGTATGTATTATGTTTGGGGCTTTTAACTTTAATTGCGCTAATGCGCTATGAAGTGCGGGCTCATTTTTAAAAGCACCGACTTGTATAGAAAATAATGCTGGGGATTTATCTAACCGAGTATTTAAATTAAATATTGTTTCTTTAGGTTCGCTTAAGGGGGGTTCTGACTGCTCTATTTGTTGCGTAAGAGTGGCTGTTAGCTGCGTTAATTTGTGTTCTAGCTGGCTTATTTTGTCAACATTAGTTTGAGCATTTTTCCACTGCTTTGCAGAGTCTTGTAGTAAAACTAAATCTGCTTTTTTAATAAGTATACTTTGCGGCGCATTTACTGCGCCTTGTTTTACAAGCGGTTCTGCGCTTTCATTTTGCTTAGTTGTATTGCATGCACTTATAACTAATGACAATCCTAGTATTAGTGTAATGCGCTTAAAGTTCCATTTTAAAAGCATTAGGGTTATTAACCTTTTTTGTTTATTTTTTTATAATTAATTTATAAAAAAGCAGCTTAGGTAAGCTGCATATTTTATTGATAAATAAAGCATAAGCAACTTTATATTTAAAGCTAGTTGGTATAATTACAGCTTTACCGGTTTATCTGTGTAGTTACTTACTATGCAGTCGAGTTTATAAAGTTTAAACACGTTGCAATCGGCTTGGGCATTTTTAAAGTTTTGATACACGCCTAACTTTAATCGATAGTAGGTTTTATTATTAACATTTGCTGTTTCAACATTGGTGCGAATTTTATCTCTAAATAACGGCGCAGCTTGCTCATTGAGTTCTTGCCATGCTTTAACTAAGTCTTTTTCGGAATCGAGCGACGCAACTTGCAATGCAAAAACTTGCTTTGGGCTGTTTAATTTTACCGTTGGCTTTGTATTATAAGCTGGTTTAATTGCTTGCTGAGCTTTACTTGAGTAGCGTTGTTTGCGCGTGGGGCGATTATATTGGTTGTGATTTTTTTGATTAGACTGCGCAATTGCTTTGCTATTTATAATATCTATATGGTTTACCAAATAGGTAATATCTTTTTCTAGCTTTAAAAGTCGTTCAATCCCAGAGCGGGCTTGCTGCCATTGCATTGCAGCATCTTTTAATTGCGCCAGCTCTAATGCAGTAATAGATACATATTCAGGCGAGTCGTTTATTGGCTCTGCTAATAGCGTTTTGTTGGGCGCAGTTGCACAAGCAGTGCTAAACAAGAGTATAAGCAAACTCAATATTAAAGTATTATTTTTTTTATATTTAAACATGCATTCGCTGCCCTGAAAGTAGTGTAAGTACACTTACATTTCAGTTAAACATTCTTATAAGTAAGCGTTTAACTTTATTAATTGTGCTTGGATATATAACTGAGTTTATTTTATATCAATGATTACTGAGCAATTAATGTACTTTTTAGCTTGGCAGTCAATAAATTAAACTATAGTTAACACAAACATTACATTATAATTTACAGCGTGTCTGCAGTTATAATGTTTTTATCGCCAAATGCTACGATATTAACGACTATAAAACAAAAAAGACGCCATATAGGCGTCTTTTAGTTACTTTTATAAAAAGTAGGTATGTTAAATTAATGTTTTAATAAACGTTTTTAACTCGTCAGCAAATTCTTCACGACGCAGTGCAAACTCAATAGTTGCTTTAAGATAACCAATTTTACTACCACAATCGTGGCTGCGCCCTTTAATTGCGTATGCATCAACAGTTTCGTGTTGCATTAGCATGGCAATAGCATCAGTAAGCTGAATTTCGTTACCAGCTCCTTGCGGGGTTTTAGCGAGTAATGGCCAAATATTTTTACTTAATACATAGCGCCCTACTACTGCAAGATTTGATGGTGCTTCGTTAACTGGTGGCTTTTCTACCATGTTATGAATTGGCGAACTTTCGCCTTGTTTTAGCTCAACACTGCCTAAGTCAACAACACCAAATTGATCAACTTCAGCCATTGGAACTGGCTCTACCATTATTTGGCTATGTTGAGTTTGCTCAAAGCGGCTGATCATTTCGGCCAAGTTATCTTTACTAAGATCGCTTTCCATATCATCAATTATTACATCGGGTAAAATAACCACAAATGGTTCGTTACCTATAATTGGCGCTGCACAGTTAATTGCATGCCCTAGGCCTTTGGCCTCGCCTTGGCGTACTTGAATAATGGTTACATCTTTAGGACAAATAGACTGTATTTCGGCAAGTAGCTGTCGTTTTACTCGTTTTTCTAGTGTGGCTTCAAGCTCAAAACTGGTGTCGAAGTGGTTTTCGATTGAGTTTTTACTTGAATGCGTTACCAGTACTATTTCTTTAATACCTGCGGCAACGGCTTCGTTAACTACGTACTGAATTAGTGGACGGTCAACAACCGGCAGCATTTCTTTTGGAATTGCTTTGGTGGCTGGTAACATGCGAGTTCCGAGGCCCGCTACGGGGATCACTGCTTTCATGGTGTTTTCCTTAATCTGTTTTGTTATACCGAAAATGGGTATTGAATAGCTTCGTGACACTCATAACCTGTCACTTCAAAGTCATCGCGTGTTACCCAGGTTTCTATATCGTTTAGTGATTTAATGTTTGGATTAATTTTTAACTGCGGCGATGCAAATGGCTCGCGTTTTAACTGCACATCGCGCATTAGCTCAAGCTGGTTTTCATAAATATGCGCGTTGGTAATTTTATGATACGCCTTACCCGCTTTATGCCCAGTAATTTGCGCCACTAATGCCAGTAATACAAAACACTGAATTTGATTAAAATTAAGCCCTAGCGGTACGTCGCAGCTACGCTGAATTGACGTTAAATAAAGTGTGTCACCTAATAATGAAAACGTGTGCGTGTGCATGCACGGGCGTAAACAGCCAAGCTCAAATTCGCCTGGGTTGTAAAAACTAATTATTTCACCGCGATCGTCTATACCATTTTTTAAGTTATTAATTACTTTTGCTAGTTGGTCTAGCGTTGAGCCATCTGGGCGCTGCCAAGCACGCCCTTGTACGCCATAAACACGCCCCATGTCGTCCTCACCTTTACGGTGCGGATTATTAAGCCAAGCGCTATTTTCGTTTGCGTTTGCATCCCAGGTTTTACAGCCTATTTCGCGAAACTGTGCCGCGCTATCGTAGCCACGCAAGTAACCGAGTAATTCGGCAATAGCTGCTTTGTAATAGCTTTTACGTGTGGTGATCATAGGAAACTGATTATTCGCCACATCGTACTCTAAATCGGCGTTGATCACGGTTAAACAGCGTGTGCCCGTACGTTTGTTTTCTACCCACTGGCCTTCATCAACAATACGCTGACATAATTGTAAATATTGTTTCATGGTATTTATTCTAACCCTTTACCGCTGTTTTTTGTGGTGCTTGCTTATAAGCCCAAATTAATAAGCCTAACCCGCCTACTATCATAGGCAGCGAGAGTATTTGCCCCATCGAGATAAAGTCGGCAAATAAACCCAGCTGTGCATCTGGTTGGCGAAAGTACTCAATACAAAATCTAAATGTGCCGTAACCTAGTAAAAATACACCCGCTACACTACCAGCAGGGCGAGGCTTTTTAATAAACCACTGTAAAATTAAAAATAATACTAAGCCTTCAAAAAATGCTTCGTATAGCTGCGATGGATGGCGTGCTAACGGCCCGCCGGTTGGAAATACCATAGCCCATGGTACATCGCTTACTCGACCCCAAAGCTCACCATTTATAAAGTTACCTATACGTCCAGCTAATAAACCTACCGGTACAAGCGGTGCAACAAAGTCGCCTACTTGCAGTATTGACTTTTTACGTGTCCAAGCAAAAATAACAACCGCGGTTATCACTCCTAAGGTGCCACCATGAAACGACATTCCACCTTGATCTATCCTGAACAAATATAGTGGGTTTTCTATAAAATAGCTAAATTGATAAAATAATACATAACCAATACGCCCACCAAGAATTACCCCTAGCATGCCGTAAAATAGGAAGTCGCCTACTTGGTCTTTAGTCCAACCTGAATTTGGTTTTGCCGCTTGGCGATTTGCAAACCACATTGCAAATGCAAAACCTATTAAATACATTAATCCGTACCAACGTACACTCAGTGGCCCGACAGAAAATATGATCGGATCGATTACAGGAAATTCCAGTGCCATAAAAATAAACCTTTAGCTAAAAACCATTTTAATTGCGATGATAACAAGTAACACCGCGAAAACTTTCTTTATTGTATTAACCGGTAAATAGTGGGTTGCTTTAGCGCCAATAGGCGCTATAAACCACGAGGTAATTACAATCCCAAATAATGCGGGTAAGTATACAAACCCTGCAAAACCGTGTTCTAAATCGGTAACCTGCCATCCGGCACTGATATAACCAATAGAGCCAAAAAAGGCGATAACAATTCCGCATGCTGCAGCGCAGCCTATGGCCTTTTTAATATCAACCGAAAAATAATGCAGTAAAGGCACTATTAGTGCGCCACCACCTATACCTATTAATCCAGATAGTGCCCCCATAATGGCGCATAAGCTGCCTAGAATAGGACCCGACGGTAAAGGTTTTTCTGACAAAGGTTTATTGCGAGCTGATAACACCATTCTTAAAGCAATAAATACCACGCTTACAGCAAATACTGTGCGTAATATTTGCTCGGGTATTAAGCTTGCAGCAAAGCCACTAATTAGCGCGCCAACAGCTACGCCCGACATAACCCAAGGTGCAATAACCCAAGGCACGTTATCATTTTTATGATGAGCCAGCGCTGAAGATGTAGAGGTAAACAAAATAGAAGCAAGCGATGTTGCAATGGCAATAACTAATACGTTTTCAACAGCCGTTACATTAAAAGCGAGTAATAAGGCACTTAATACGGGAACAATAATTAAGCCACCACCAATTCCGAGTAATCCGGCTAAAAATCCGACAACACAGCCTAGTAGCGCGCAACTTGCAACCAATAATCCTAGATCATACATAGTTATCCCATATACCTTTTATTATGTGCGTATCTTAATGGATTCTGATTACAGTTAACACGAGAATTTATTTTGGGGTGTAAAATAAGTTGCCTAACTCATGCTCTATCATAAAGCTGCGAGTTAAACGCAATACTTGCTTAGCCGACGATTGCGCTAAGCACTCTTTAAGTAATGCTTCCATTTCGCTGACATGTAAGCGCCTAAGCACCCATTTAACTTTATTTAATGATGATAAGTTCATACTTAAACGACGATACCCCATGGCAATAAGTAATATTGCGCCTTCAGGATCGCCGCCAAGCTCGCCGCATAAACTAAACGGTAGCTCGTATTGCTGGCACTCACGAGCCACATTATTTAATACTCTGAGCACTGCAGGGTGATACGGGTTAAACAGTTCTGCAACCCGCGCGTTTGATCTGTCTACAGCAAGCAGGTATTGCGTTAAATCGTTACTGCCCACTGAGCAAAAATCGACTTTTTTAGACCAGTCTGCCAGCATAAATACACTCGACGGTACTTCAAGCATAATACCTATATCGGGTCGTTCAATTGTTTGCTCTGGGTATTGCTCGTTCAGCTCAAAATACGCTTGCTCAAAAAGAGCTAATGATTCGTCTACTTCTTCTGTACCACTTATCATCGGCAGCATTATTTTTAAATTACCTAAGCCTATATTTGCTTTAAGCATGGCTTTGAGCTGATCTAAAAATAGCTCAGGGTGATCTAAACTAATGCGAATACCACGCCAACCTAAAAAGGGATTTTCTTCGGTAATATTAAAATAATCGAGAACTTTATCGCCACCAATATCTAACGTTCGCATTACTACCGGATTAGGGTAATAACTATTAAGTACTTCTCGGTACCAGGTTTCTTGCTCTGATTGCGATGGAAACTGCCCTTTTTGCATAAACCAGGCTTCGGTGCGGTACAAGCCAACGCCGTCACAAATATGGGCACTGTTTTGCTGCGTGTTTAACTCCAGCCCCGCATTGAGTAGTAAACTTATGTGTTCACCATCAAGGGTGACCGCTGTAAAGTTTTGCTCGGCTAAAAAACGATTATTAAGTAAGTTGTCTTGGTGCTGTAATTCTGTGTATTCATCAATTAGCATTTGCGATGGGGAAATATATAACCGCCCCGAAAACGCATCCAAAATCATTGGTTTACTATTTAATTGCAGTAATGGAATATCTTCGATGCCCCAAATAGCAGGCACGCCCATAGCACGAGTTAATATTGACGCGTGACTGTTTGCCGAGCCATTTATGCTCACCACACCCACTAAGCGATCGTTAGGCACCTCAGCCAGCATGGCTGGAGTAAGTGTATGCGCTATAAGTATGGTATTGGGTGGATAATCTTTTATTGCGAATTCGGTATTAACAAGATGGTGCAACACTCGCAGGCCAATGTCTTTAACATCAACCGCGCGCTCTTTTATGTATGGGTCTTGCATGGCATTAAACTGAGCGATTAAACGCTCAATTACTATTTTTAAGGCGCTTTTTGCACACCAACCTTGTTGCAACTCCATCTCAACGTTATGACCTAAGCTTTTAGCATCGAGTAATTGCTGATAAACATCAAAAACAGCCAAAGCCTCATGCGGAATAGAATCACTTAGTGTCATTGATAGTGTATTAAATTCTTTTCGGGTTGCCGCTACGGCTTGGGTAAATAAGCGTCGTTGCTCATTTACATCGCTTTCTTTTTCAAGCTCAATTGATTTAAAGTTAACTTTAGGAATAACTACAAATGCATGGCCAATACTAATACCCGGAGCACTCGACACCCCTTTTAATACCGAGGTTTGATGAGAAGACTCATCTTGACGCAATACTTCTTTTATTTCAGCATGCGCTAATTGTGAGGCAAGTTGCGCCGACAAAGTAATTAAAAACGATTCTTCATCTTGGCTAAATACACGTGCCATTTTTTGTTGTACTACAATAACGCCCAGTACTTTTTTTTGATGCACCACAGGCACAGACAAAAATGCGTTATAGCCTTCTTCGTTAACTTCTGGGGAGAGCTTAAAGCGGGGATGAGATTTGGCAAAGGCAATATTAATTGCCTCCTCGCGCTGTGCCACCAGCCCTACTAGGCCTTCGGTAAAGCCAATTCTAAACTTACCCACCGCATCAGGGTTTAATCCTTCGGTGGCCATAAGTACAAAGTTATCTTGGCTGTAGTCAGCAAAATAAATAGAGCAGCACTGGGTTTGCATGGCTTCTTTAACCATTGTCACAAAGCACGCTAAAGCACTGTCTAAATTCGCTTGTTGCGAAACCGACTCTGCAATAGACCTAAGTGTTGCCAGCATGTCCTGCTCCTTTAATTTACTAAACTAACTACCTTTTATTTCGCCAATGATCTTTTTGCTGTTCGCGTTTATTAAAAGGCATAGCAAAAGGAGCAAACTCTTTCATTACACGCCGATAAACATCGCGTTTAAACGACACCACCTGCCTTACCGGATACCAATAACTTACCCAGCGCCAATCATCAAATTCAGGATGGTGGGTTTTAAGTAAATTTACGTCCTCATCTTTACAGCGTAGTTTTAGTAAAAACCATTTTTGTTTTTGCCCAATACATACCGGACTTGAGTCACGGCGTATTAATCGTTTGGGTAACTTATAGCGTAACCAATGTTTAGAACTTGCGACTATCTCTACATCTTCTGGTCGCAAGCCTACTTCTTCGTGTAATTCGCGGTACATGGTTTGTTCTGGCGTTTCACCATCGTCAACACCGCCTTGGGGAAATTGCCAAGAATGTTGACCATAACGTCTAGCCCAAAACACTTGTCCTTGGTTATTGCAAATTACAATTCCGACATTGGCACGAAAACCTTCGGCATCAATCACCTTAGTGCCTCATTTGTAAGTCGATTTTTAATGATTGTTCCACATTACCTGCTTTACGGCAAACAATATTGGAATATTTACTGTGGTTACTCACAGCTTGTGCATAACTTTTGTAAAACACGCTCATTTAGCAAACAAATCCACAATATAAGATCGCAAAACTGGATTTCTCCACAGATTCTGTGGATAAACATGTTTATATATGTGTACTCATTCAAACAACCTTAGTGTCACTTAATGAAAACTGAACAGTTTATTTTTAAATTTCATTATAATTCATGGGCTTATATTTATTTAACTGTTTATTAAAGTGTGCGAAATTGCACCAAACCCAAGGTGCACAAAAAACACTCAAAGGCAAAGATATCCACGGCTGGACTGATTTGCTATCATGGCGATGGTATTTATTCAACTTAAATAAACAGTATGCGACCTATAAAACCACATTCAATTAATGACTTAATGCAGCGTGTTAATAATATTGCTGGGCTTACCCTTGGCCAATTAGCCAATGAGTATAACTTTAAAACGCCTGACGATTTACTCCGTGAAAAAGGCTGGACGGGGCAATTAATTGAATATGTATTAGGCGCAACTGCTGGCTCAAAACCACTGCCTGATTTTGAAGATTTAGGCATAGAGCTAAAAACATTGCCAATCTCTTATAAAGGCAAGCCGCTAGAAACCACCTTTGTGTCGGTAACCCCACTCATTAACGTTACTGGCATGACCTGGCACGCAAGCAGCGTGCGTAAAAAACTAAACCATGTACTTTGGTTGCCTATACTCAGCGAGCGCGACATAGCCCCGTTTGATAGGATCATCGGCAGCGGCTTTTTATGGCAACCCACACCTGAGCAAGACGCTTTACTGCAACGCGATTGGGAAGAACAAATGGAGCTTATTGCGCTAGGGCGTATTGATGAAATATCGGGGCATTTAGGTGACGCAATTCAAATTCGCCCTAAAGCCGCGCACAGTAAAATAGTAACCGATGCTATTGGCCCTAATGGTAAAATTATTAAAACCCTGCCCCGTGGCTTTTATTTAAAAACCAGCTTTACTGGCGAAATTTTAAAACAGCAGTTTCAACTTTAATTTGTACAAATAGAAGTAAATTAGGGCGGCATAAAATTTAACTTGAGGCGACAACTAACTTGAAAAACTCCGTTGTGAGTAAATCATTTAAAATTTTTGTACAAAGAGAAAAAATGAGAGTAAATGAGCAGTGACTAGACATATTATTTAGTCTTTTTAGCTTCTCTAAAGCGTAGCGCCTCATAACCTCTTTGTGCATATATTCACTTAAAGTCTTTTCACACTACTTTTAACATATTTAAACTAAAAAGAGAGATAGAAAACCCCACCTAAAAATCGTATTTAAACTGTTACTGACAGTTATCTCACTTCTGATTTTCTGGTTACTGTTTTACTTTTTTACCTAGGCAAAAAAAATCCCCACCAAAGTGAGGATTTATAAGCTTAAACATCATATTCTAATTAAAGAATTACTGACCTTTAACTTCTTTTAAACCGTTGTACGGTGCTTTAGCGCCTAATTGCTCTTCAATACGAAGCAATTGGTTGTACTTTGCAACACGATCAGAGCGGCTTAATGAACCAGTTTTAATTTGACCTGCGGCTGTACCTACTGCTAAATCTGCAATGGTTGAATCTTCTGTTTCGCCTGAGCGATGAGAAATAACAACTGTAAAACCAGCATCTTTAGCCATTTTAATTGCAGCTAATGTCTCAGTTAAAGAACCAATTTGGTTAAACTTAATTAAGATTGAGTTAGTAATACCGTTGTCGATACCACGCTTTAAAATCTTAGTATTGGTTACAAATAAATCGTCACCCACTAATTGGATTTTATCACCCATTAGTTTAGTTTGGTGTGCAAAGCCATCCCAGTCAGACTCATCAAGGCCATCTTCGATAGACACGATTGGGTACTGCTGAGTTAAATTTTGTAAGAAGAAGTTAAATTCTTCAGAGGTGAACTTTTTGCCTTCACCTTTAAGATTGTAAATATTTGCTTCTTTGTCGTAAAACTCAGAGGCAGCACAATCTAGCGCTAATGTAATGTCTTTACCTAGCTCGTAGCCTGCATTTGCAACAGCTACTTTAATTGCAGCTAGTGCCGCTTCGTTAGATGCAAGGTTTGGTGCAAAACCACCTTCGTCACCTACCGCTGTTGAGTGACCGTCTGCTTTTAGTACTTTAGCTAGGCTGTGAAATATTTCTGCGCCCATGCGTAGAGCTTCACGGAAGTTTTTAGCGCCAATTGGTTGGATCATAAACTCTTGAATATCTACAGAGTTATCTGCATGTTCGCCGCCGTTGATAATGTTCATCATTGGCAATGGCATAGAGTAAACACCCGGAGTACCGTTTAAGTCAGCGATATGTTCATAAAGCTCAACTTTTTTAGATTGTGCAGCAGCTTTAGCCGTTGCTAGCGATACTGCTAAGATTGCGTTAGCACCTAGTTTTTCTTTGTTTTCGGTACCATCTAAATCTAGCATTACTTGATCAACAGTGCTTTGCTCAAGTGCATTTTGGCCTGCTAAAGCGGTTGCGATTTCATTATTAATAAAACCTACAGCTTTTAATACGCCTTTACCTAAATAACGAGATTTATCACCATCGCGTAATTCTAATGCTTCGCGAGTCCCTGTAGATGCGCCAGACGGCGCCGCAGCACGGCCCCATGAACCATCAGCTAAATGTACATCAGCTTCAACAGTTGGGTTACCACGCGAATCCATAATTTCGCGACCAATTACTTTTACGATTACTGACATCTTGATTCCTCTATATTCCCAAAATGGTGAATTACTGCCAACTTAATTTAAACTAATTTGGTTGGCATTTAAAACAAATAAGCCGTGCAATATGCACGGCCTATTAATATTACGAAGACGCTTTTTGGTGGATGTGAGCCGCAGCTACAAATCCTTCAAATAGCGGGTGACCATCGCGTGGAGTTGAAGTGAATTCCGGGTGGAATTGCGCTGCAATAAACCAAGGGTGATCTTTGTTTTCAATAATTTCTACTAGTTTTTTATCTTCTGATAAACCAGTAAAGCTTAAACCTGCTTTTTCTAGCTGCTCTACAAAGTTATTATTAACTTCGTAGCGATGACGATGACGTTCTACTATTTCATCGCTACCGTATACTGCATGCACTTTAGAACCCGGTGTTAAATGACATTTTTGTGCGCCTAAACGCATAGTGCCACCTAAGTCTGATTTTTCATCACGCTGCTCTACTTTACCTTCAGCATCTAGCCATTCGGTAATTAAGCCAACTACAGGGCTTGCAGATTGTGCGTTAAATTCAGTTGAGTTTGCATCAACAAGGCCGGCTACGTTACGAGCGTATTCAATTAACGCCACTTGCATACCTAAACAAATACCTAAGTAAGGCACTTTGTTTTCACGCGCGTATTTAGCCGCTAATATTTTACCTTCAACGCCACGACCACCAAAACCACCAGGCACTAAAATAGCATCTAGATGAGCTAACGAATCAACGCCTTTGGTTTCTAAGTCTTGTGAGTCAATGTATTGAATATTTACCGTTAAACGATTTTTCAGACCGGCATGTTTTAATGCTTCGTTTACAGATTTATACGCATCTGGTAATTCAATGTATTTACCTACCATACCAATAGTTACTTCACCTGTAGGGTTAGACTCTTGATAAAGTACTTGTTCCCATTCAACAAGGTCAGCTTCAGGGACATCTAAATGAAAACGACGACATACAAAGTAATCTAAATCTTGCGACTTTAATAGCGCAGGAATTTTATAAATACTGTCTACATCTGGTAGTGATATAACCGCTTTTTCTTCTACGTTGGTAAACAATGCAATTTTTGCACGTTCGTTACTTGGCAGCTTACGATCTGAGCGACAAATAAGAATATCTGGTTGAATACCAATTGAACGTAGTTCTTTAACCGAGTGCTGCGTTGGCTTAGTTTTCACTTCGCCTGCAGGGCCTAAAAATGGTACTAGCGTTAAGTGAATAAATAACGCACGCTCACGGCCTATTTCTGTACCCATTTGACGAATTGCTTCTAAAAATGGTTGTGACTCTATGTCACCCACTGTACCGCCAATTTCAACAAGTGCTATATCATAACCTTCAGCGCCAGAATAAACACGTTGCTTAATATCGTTGGTAATATGTGGAATTACCTGAATTGTTGCTCCAAGGTACTCGCCACGTCGCTCACGATGTAATACATCTTTGTATACACGACCTTGTGTAAAATTATTGCGACTTGTCATTTTGGTGCGAATAAAGCGCTCATAGTGACCTAAGTCTAGATCGGTCTCTGCGCCGTCTTCTGTAACGTATACTTCACCATGTTGAATTGGGCTCATTGTGCCTGGATCAACGTTGATGTAAGGATCCAGCTTTAAGATAGTAACATTTAAGCCACGGGCCTCTAAAATAGCTGCCAATGATGCTGCTGCAATACCTTTACCCAACGAAGAAACAACCCCGCCGGTAACGAAGATAAATTTTGTACTCATGCGAACCCTAGAATATCAGGAATTAAAAGGAATATAATACCCAAACAAGTGATTTTGGAATATAAACAGGACGGGGAGAAATTGTACCAAAGCATAGCCAATCAATCCAGCTAAAATTAGAAATTGTAAGCACAAAAAACAGCCATAATTTTACTACAAACTATTTGACTTTTTTGATCTCATCCCATGCAGCATCCATCTCATCAAGCGTGGCAGACTCTAAACATTTACCTTGGGCATTTAAATAAGCTTGGACTTTTTCAAAGCGAGTTGAAAACTTGTCGCTGGCGCTGCGCAGTAATTGCTCTGGGTCGCGCTTTATATGGCGCGCAACGTTTACTGTAGCAAACAGTAAATCGCCCAGCTCTTCTGCACTATGATCTGAATACGGATTGTGAGCGAGTGCTTCTTTTACTTCATCTACTTCTTCGCTCACTTTATCCAATGCACCATGGTAACTTGGCCAATCAAAACCAAGAGCTGCCACCCGCTGCTGAATTTTTTTAGCTTTGCTTAAGCTTGGCATATTAACGGGAATATCTTGCCACAGCGAAGATGTAGCGCTTGCAGTTTTAGCGCTGCGCTCTTGTGCCTTAATTGCTTGCCACTGCGCTGCAAGCTCATCATCGCTTAGCGCTGTTTGCTTGTCGAACACATGAGGATGGCGGCGCGTAAGTTTAGCGTTTAATTGTGTCACTATATCGTTAAAATCAAATAGTTTTTGCTCATTTGCAAGTTGAGCATAAAACACAATTTGAAAGAGTAAATCGCCAAGTTCATTTTTAAGCTCACCTAAATTGCCCGATTCAATGCAATCGGCCACTTCAAACGCTTCCTCAATAGTGTGCGGCACTATTGAGCTAAAAGTTTGCTTACGATCCCAGGGGCAACCAAGCTCAGGATCTCTTAGCGTTTTCATTATATTTAGTAGTTGCGCAAGCGCGGCGTTATCTGCCATATTTATTGCCCTCGCTTTGCACTGTGTACACCTTCAATTTGGTGTAACTTAGAAAGCACTCTATTAGTACCCGACAGATCGTGTACCTCTATTTGCATAGTAAATATAGCAATTTGATTATCATCAACGGTATTTACATTCATATTTAGCACATTCACTTTTTCGTTGGCTAACACTACACTTATGTCGCGAATTAAACCTGAGCGATCGCTGGCTTCTATTCTAATACTTAGCGCATAGGAGTTATGAATATCGTCTGACCAGCTTACAGAAATAACCCGCTCTGGGTGCTGAGTTTTTAAATTATCAAACGAGTCGCAATCATCACGATGTACACCAATACCGCGCCCTTGCGTTATATAGCCAATAATTTCATCCCCCGGAACCGGACGACAACATTTAGCAACATGACTCATTAAACTGCCTACGCCGTCAACCACAATACCGTTATTATCGCCGGTTACTTTTGTTGGGGTTTTAAAGCGTATTACCGGCTCTTCTTCGGCGCGATCGGTAACAAAGTTAAGCATTTGATTAAGGCGAATATCGCCTGCGCCAATGGCGACCATTAAATCGTCGAGCTCTTTAAAGTTAAAACGCTTAATAGCGGGTGCTAAGTCTCTATAATTTAAATCGAGTTTTTGCAGTTCGTTATCGAGTATTTCTTTACCGGCACTAAGATTTTTGTCGCGATCGAGCTGTTTAAACCAATGGTGTATTTTTGCTCTAGCACGCGATGATTTTATATAGCCTAATGACGGGTTTAACCAATCGCGGCTGGGGTTTGGCTGTTTTTGGGTAAGAATTTCTACCTGATCGCCGGTGCTTAACTGATGGGTAAATGGCACAATTTTGCCAAATACTTTAGCGCCAATACAACGATGCCCCACATTAGAGTGAATATAATAAGCAAAATCTAATGGTGTTGCTCCCAGTGGTAAATCAAAAATATCGCCGCGGGGGGTAAATACGTATACACGGTCTTCTACCACTTGGTTTTTAAGCTCTTGCGCTAGGTCGCTGCCATCAACTACTTCTTCTTGCCATTGTAATAGTTTACGCAACCAGCTAATTTTTTGCTCATAACCTGAGCCTCGCCCTGGCAATGCGCCTTCTTTATACATCCAATGCGCAGCAACACCCAACTCGGCATCTTGGTGCATATCGCTAGTGCGAATTTGAATCTCTACCGTTTTGCCTTCGGGGCCAAATACCACGGTATGAATAGACTGATAGCCATTTTGCTTTGGCGTGGCTACGTAGTCGTCAAACTCTTTATGCAAATGACGCCAGTTAGTGTGCACTATGCCCAGCGCACCGTAACAATCTTGCAGGCGCTGCACAACAATACGCATTGCGCGAATATCAAACAGTTGATTAAACTCGTAGTTTTTTTGCGCCATTTTTTTATAAATGCTGTAAATATGCTTTGGTCGCCCGTAAACCTCAGCTTCTATGCCCGCCTCGCTTAAGCGGTTTTTAACTTGCGCTACCATGTCTTCCATGTAGGCTTCACGCGCTAAGCGTTTGTCATCAAGCTGTTTGGCAATGTTTTTATAAATATTGGGGTGTAAATACCTAAACGATAAGTCTTCAAGCTCCCACTTTAATTGCCCTATACCTAAGCGGTTTGCCAGTGGTGCAAAAATGTCGGCGGTTTCTTTGGCGGCAATAACGCGCTCTTCTTCTGCGGCATTTTTTACATTGCGTAAATGACATACTTGCTCTGCTAACTTAATAACAACCGCGCGCACATCCTCTACCATAGCAAGTAACATACGGCGAATATTATCAACCTGTACCGTGCCTTTTCCTTGATGCGCCAAAGTGCTAATAGTCGCCATTTGTGCGACCCCGTTTAGTAATACCGCAATACTGCTACCTAGCTGCTCTTCAACAGTTTCAAGGGTGACTAAGTTATTTATAAAATACGGCGTTAAATAAGCAGTAGCTAATGAGTCTGCATCAAGATTAAGCTCGGCTAAAATTTCGACCATTTCAATGGCTGTGCTTTGTCGGGTGGTATTGTCGCACGCTAAACAAAGTGCCTGTGCTTTATTAAGCAGCTCTACTTTTTCTGCCGACAGAGCAAGCAACTTTAAGCGACTAGCAAAGTCCCCGGTTTCATCCTGTTGATGTGATTGACGTGTAGCTACCATAATGCGCTTTACCTCCGTTGAAATAACGCCATAGTTTCAATATGCCCGGTGTGCGGAAACATATTCATTAGCCCAATTTTATGCAGTTCAAAGCCTGCTTGCGAAATAATAGCGCTGTCACGGGCTAAAGTAACAGGGTCGCATGAGACGTATAAAATAGTTTTAAACTGCTTTAAAGGAAGTTGTTCTAATACCGTTATTGCCCCAGTACGTGAGGGGTCTAACACCAGTACATCTAAATTTTTATTAAACCACGAAGCCGTTTCAATTTTATTTGTTAAATCAAAGCAATTAAATTGAGCATTAGTGATTGAGTTAGTGTGCGCATTTTGCGTTGCCATTGCAACCGCTGAAGCAACACCTTCTACACCAATTACTGTTTTTGCTTGTTTTGCCAGCACTAGTGAAAAGTTACCAATACCACAAAATAAATCTAATACGTTTTCGTCGCCTTTTAGTGCCAGCCAATTTTGTGCTTGTTTAAGCATTGCTTGATTAACGCTAGCATTAACTTGGATAAAGTTATTTAAGCCAAATTCAAACTTTAACCCTAACTCTTCAAGTGCATAAAATGGCATGGCTAAATGTGAGTGTTCAATCACTTCACTTTCGCTTTGCCACACTAATTGCCATTGTTGCTCAGCGGCACTTTGTGCTACCAGTGCTTTTATATCCTCTGAAATAGGTTTTGTGTGGCGAATAATAACAAAGTTTTGCTCATCGCCTTGGCACAATTGCAAGTGAGATACACTGTGCAATGCCTTGTGTTGATTAATTAAGTTATCAAATACAGTAAATACATTTGCAAATACTTCACTTAGTACTGGGCACTCATTAATACTAATAATACTTTTAGAGCCACTTGCTCTATAGCCTACATGCATTTTTTTTGCTTTTTTATCAAACATTACCGCTAAACGAGCACTTCGTCGGTAATGAGTGGCTTTACTTAATAAGGGTGCTTGCCAGTTTAATTCATCAAGCTTGGCAAACTTTTCAAATAATTTGCTCACTGCTATTTGCTTTTCGACTACCTGTTGGCTGCTATCTAAATGCTGTAACTGACAACCACCACATTGATTATAATGCTCACAAAACGGCGCTACGCGATATTCACTCGCCTGTAATACTTTATGCGTTTGCGCTTCGCTATAACGCGCTTTGTCGGCGATAATGGTGGCTTTTACTTGCTCGTTTGGCAAAGCATTACTTACAAAGCACACTTTATTATTATGTTTAGCTATGCCGCGACCATGGTGATCCATGGCGGTGATATCGAGCACTAAAGACTGTTGTTTTAGCGGTTTTTTTGTTGCTTTAAATATTTGCGCCATTAGGCATTACCTTAAACATTTGATGAATCGACTCCAATTGCAGAATACCTCATTATCCGTATATACTCTGAGCATGCTAATAACAATAATAACGCTCCCAATATGACTAAATTAGGCTTACGCGATTCTGTTTTAACACTCACTCTGATCCCCACGGTGATCATTGGATTGTTACTCGGTGGTTATTTTACAATAAATCGTTACATTGAGCTTGATGAAATTTTATATCAACAAGGGACGACTATTTCAGAGCCCCTTGCTATTGCGCTTGAGCAGCCATTACTTGAAAAAAACAAACAACTACTAAATCGTGTCATTAGCTATACCCACAATAAGCACTCCCCGGTAGTAAAGGCGATTGCATTATTTGACGACAATAATAAGCTAATAATAACCAGTAACTATCATCGCTCGTTTGATGACTTGCTCAACAACGAGCAACTAAATAATCTTAATGCCACTCAAGTCCATAAAACAGATGATTTAATTACCTTTTTTACACCCATTATTAATCACACAAGTCCTGATACAAAATGGGATAAATCGATATTTCAAACCTCACTAGGAACTGTGGTATTACAGTTAAATAGAGATCAAGCGGTTATTGGCCAGCAAAGAGCCTTACTGGTCAGTGGTATTGTTATTATACTAGCCCTAGTACTGGCTGCTATTTTAGCACTTAAACTTAGCCATATGTTTATGACCCCTCTTAATAAATTAGTACTGGCAACCGATAGGCTCGTAGAAGGTAAAAGAGAAACTGGTTTAAACGAGTCCATGATTGGTGAGTTTGAGTTACTCCGCGATGGGTTAAATACTATTTCTTACTCTATGGTGATGCAAAAAGATGAAATGCAAAAAAACATTGATCAAGCCACCAGTGATTACCGCGAAACATTAGAGCAGTACGAAACGCAAAATATTCAGCTCACTATGGCAAAAAAAGAAGCTCAAGATGCTAACCGAGTTAAATCTGACTTTTTGGCAAAAATGAGTCATGAGCTACGCACCCCTTTAAATGGCGTGATTGGTTTTACGCGTCAGCTGCATAAAACGCCATTAAATAAAAACCAAAAAGATTACTTAGATACCATTGAACTGTCGGCTAATAGTTTAATGACCATTATTAGCGATATATTAGACTTTTCAAAATTAGAAGCGGGCGCTATGGAACTTGAGTCTATTCAGTTTCAGTTGCGCGATACCGTTAACGAAGTAATGACGCTGTTAGCCCCAAGCGCCCATGATAAACAGCTTGAGCTGTCTATTTATATTAGCCCGCAAGTGCCCGATCACCTAACCGGTGATCCTACGCGATTAAAACAAGTTTTAATTAATTTATTAAGTAACGCAATTAAGTTTACCGAAAAAGGCGCTATAAAAGTCGACATTAGCCATAGACTACTCGATGATGAGCGCACCTCAATTTTAGTTTCAGTGGCCGATACAGGCGTAGGTATTCCTGTTGATAAGCAAGATGCATTATTTACCGCCTTTGGCCAAGCCGATTCAAGTATTACCCGTAAATTTGGTGGCACTGGCTTGGGGCTAATTATCACCAAGCATATTGTAGAGGCCATGAGTGGTAAAATTACACTTAACTCAGCCCCTGGTAATGGCACCTGCTTTACCTTTAATGGCGTATTTAGACTGCCTAATCATGTGTTTGCCAGTGACTTACCAACTAAATCTTTGCTCGGTAAGCATGTTTTATATTTAGAGCCACACGAGCACACCCATCATGCTGTTTTATCTTTGCTTAACGAATGGCAAATAAGTGTGACCGGCTGCTTTAGCGATGCAGAATTTTTAGCAGCAATCGACAATAAAGAGCAGCAATATGATATTTGTATCATTGGTGATATGGCCTCGGTTAACGATATGCAGCGTTTAAAGGCTCATGTAAAAGCGGTGCGTGAATCAACCGACTATTTATATTTAATGCTCAACACGGTATCGCATAGTATGCGTGAAGCCTTTATTGGCAGCGGCGCTGATGCCTGCTTAAGTAAACCACTTAACCATCGTAAATTGTGTGAACTACTTGCCGCGCCGTATCGATTAGATCATCCGGTGCACAACATTGAGCAAAATGAGCAAACACTCTTGCCGTTAAAAGTATTAGTAGTTGACGATAATGACGCTAACTTAAAATTAATTTATACCTTACTTAATGAGCAGGTTGAGCTAATAGACACTGCGCACAATGGCTCGCAAGCTTATAGTTTGAGTAAAAGCCACAAGTACGACGTAATATTTATGGACATACAAATGCCAATTATGGATGGTAT
>TARA_R110000822_G_scaffold161_3_pt1 | contig 30132 bp, 40 predicted proteins | sample TARA_R110000822 | Tara Oceans TARA_R110000822 (sample SAMEA4397666) | marine metagenome | biome: Polar Biome; feature: [SRF] surface water layer (ENVO:00010504); material: water (ENVO:00002006), including particulate matter (ENVO:01000060) such as... | depth 5 m | reverse complement strand
AACTTCAATAGTGGACAATGGAGACTCTTCGTTATTAGATTTAATTTCGCGCGCGTGCATAGAACCCAAACTCAAAGCATTCATAAAGGACAATAGCGATATATTTAATATGATTCCCTCGTTACTAGATCAACCAAAAACTCAATCAATTCATCCATGTGCGGTAATTATCTTTCCAGGCGTCATGTCTGCAAACGAATGGGCACCTATGAGAAAGCAACAGGGATTGGTAGTTAGTCAATGGGGCGGAGAGGAGATGGATAATGCTGGATTTCTAAAGGATGATATTTTAGGAATTAAGCAATTAACTAAATTTACAGACACTCTTAATTTGATCAAAGACAATGGTAAAGTTGCTCCAGATATTTATAATCTACCACATGATGATGAGGTTTATAGATACTTTGGAAACGGATGGAATGGAGATGTATTTCAATTAGGATCAATAGGATTAACAGAATATACAAAGTCGCTAAAGCCTCAAAGATTGGAAGACCTTATTGCAGCAGTTGCAGTTTATAGACCTGGACCGATGGAGAATGGATATCACGAAACTTATGTGAAGTGTAAGAACGAAGGCAGAGTTCCATCATACTTATGGGGAACCAAAGAAATTGCAAAAGATACATTTGGATTATTAATCTATCAAGAACAAGTTATGCAAGTATTTCAATTAGTTGGAGGACTTAGCATGAAGGAGGCAGATGACGTAAGAAGAGCAATGGGTAAAAAGAAACTATCAGCACTCCTTCCATGGAGAGAGAAAGTCGAAAATGGATTCCTACAAAAGGGAGCAACCAAACAAGAGTTTACGGAAGTGTGGGATGCAACATTAGAGTTTGCAAAATACGGATTCAATAAAAGCCACTCGGCAGCATATGCAAAAACTGGATACGTTTGTCAATATTTAAAAGTTCATTATGCAATTGAGTACTGGACGGTGTCATTAGACTTTGCAAATGAAGCAAAATTCATTACATACTTAGCAGAGATTCTTCAAGCAAAAAAGATTTCAATTAAGGCTCCAGATATTAATTTGTCAGGAATTAGTATGACTTCAGATCAAAGATCGTCAACAATATTTTGGGGATTAGGATCAATTAAAGGGATTGGAGAAGATACGGCTATGCAAATAATAAATGACAGAAAAGTTTCAGGAAGATACAATAGCTTTGCAGACTTTTATTTTAGACATACATTTACAGGATCCAAAGTAAAAAAACAAACTTATGAAGCGCTAATTGCATCAGGAGCGTTTGACAATTTGTATAATTTTGAAGGACAAGAGACTAGAAGAATGCTATTAATTAGTAGATATAGAAAATATAAGAAAGTAAAAGTTGGCAATCCTGCAAGAGATCCATATACAATTGGAAGTCTTAATCAATTGTGGTGGTGGAAGTTGCAACAAAAACTTTTAACTGGATTGGCATTTATTGACTATAAACAGTTAGCAGAAATAAATAATATTGATACTGGATTCTGTAGTTCGATTGAATTATCAAGACCTCAAACAAAAGGAATTTTTAGAGGTTTTGGAGGATATGTGGTAGAATGTAAGATCGCAAGAAGCAAAAAAGGACAATATGCAAAACTTTTAGTTGAGCATAATTATAAGATATTTAAGATAATGATATGGACAGATGAATATCTTAGATTTAAAGAGCAGCTTAAAGGTTGTGAAAAATCGTTGATACTATTTAGTGGAGAATTGAGGTATGATCCTAATTGGTCAAAAGCTAATCAATTCACACTTAAAGAAAGTTCGCGATTAGAAATAATGTAGAATGGAAATAATAATTGATTTTGACGGTACGTGCGTCATACATAGATATCCAGAAACAGGTCCTGATATAAAAGGATCTGTTGAGGTTTTAAAGGAATTGGTAGCCAATGGGCACAAACTAATTCTGTTTACAATGAGAAGTAATAAAAATGGCACCTTAAATGAGGCCATTTCTTGGTTTAGAGATAGAGGGATTGACTTGTATGGCATACAGACAAATCCTCAACAAAAGACGTGGACAACAAGTCCAAAGGCATATGGACAATTAATTATAGATGACATATGCTTAGGAATTCCACTAATATACAATCAAGCAATTTCCGATAGGAATTTTGTTGATTGGCAAGGAGTGAGAGAATTATTACAACAAAGAGGAATTATTTAACTAATCGCTTGTTTATCTAAAAAGAGGTTGTATCTTTATAGTATAATTAAAAACCATATTATTATGGCAACTAGAACAGACTATAGAACTGACTTAAAAAAATTATCTGACAATGATTTATTAAAAAAAATTAATCATTTATGGAAAATGATAGACTACGGACATTCTTATTTCAAAGCACATAATTACGCAAAAGCATTAGCACAAAAAAGAGGATTAATTAAAGGGGTGTAAAAACCCCACTAAACAAACAATATGATTACAAAGTTTAAACCAAATTTAATTCCAAACAATCCTAAGGACGGTACGTTTGATCTACCTACAACTATTTTAATGAATGGAGGAATGCACAAGTATAACGTATTTTACAAAAAAGATGGATGTCGATTGCATCTTGGATTAGATCAAAATATTCTAACTAGAAGTTTGAAGCAGCCAAAAAGCGTATTGGTAATTAACAGATTCAAAAAATTGAACGAATTGTGTCTCAAGCTAAACGTTGCTATCGATGGAGAATTTTATATGCATGGATTAAAGTTTAACGAAATTTTTAGATTCTTTTCAAATACAGATGTCACTAGAAGTGAAGTTGTAGAAAAGTATAGGAAGCTGCAAAATAAAGATGCTCAATTCTTTGCCAAAGAATACAGTGGTAGGTCAATTGAACATCTAACCACTCTTCATCAAGAACTAAAGTTTTGGTTGTTTGATGGAATCATCTTAGATAGGCCTGATTTAGTTAGATTTGAAGACAGAATGAAAGAAATAATTTCTAGATTATCTAATTATGATTTAAGTGATATGTACATAACATTGCCAGAATCCATTGAAATAGATCAACTTGCACAACTGAATGGCAATTATGAATTAGCTTTGGCAATGGGATTTGAGGGATTGGTCCTAACTCACAAAGATCACGAATATAAATATGGTCGCAATTCTTTGAAGCAAGGAACATTGCTAAAAATGAAAGATGACAAGTTAGAATATGATGGGATCATAATCGACATTATTGAAGCAACAGAAATTAGAGATGGTGTTGAAAAGTCAATTAACGAATTAGGAAGAAGTGTAACTAGCAAGAAAAAAGAAGACAGAATTCCTAGCGGATTAGCAAAAGGATTTGTAGTAGAATTTGACGGCAAAACTTTTCCGGTAGGACTTAGCGGATTTAATAACGAAGCAAAAAAAGAGTTGCTTCAAAATAAAGATCGGTATATTGGTAGACATTTTAAGTATACTGGTATGAGTCCAGTAAAAGATTTTCCACGTCATGCTTACTTTGATTGTTGGAGAGATGAAAAATAAATAAAATTTTTATTGCATAGTGGTTATTAATAAATTATCTTTAACGAAATAAATTATAAAAAATGAAATATACGATACACGTAGGAGAATATCCTATAACATTAGAACATGGAAACTTAGATAGAAATATTGATGTTGACGATTTGACAATTATAGATACAAGCAATATCTTTGGAGAACATACGACAATTTCTGCCGCAGTAAATAGAATAGGATTATTGAAGGCAGAGGTTGAGGCTCAGATGGCACTGTCAAAGATGGAATACAAGTTGTACGAAGGAACGTTTAAAAACAATCTAAGAAAAGAGGCTGCCAACAATAATGGTAAGTATAAGATTCGAGTTACAAATGAAGATGTAGAAGTTAAGTTAACAGAAGCTGCACTTAGTACTTCATTCGAAATCGATCCAGAGTGGATTAAACTTAAACAATCATTTATCCAGAGTGAGAAAAACTTCAATCAGCTAGATGTATTATATTGGTCATGCCAAGATAAATCAAGAAAGTTAAATGGATTAGTAAATGGCACCACTCCAGACGACTATATCAAGGGAATGATTGCTGGAAAAGTTAACGGAATATTAATCAAAAAAGGATAACACAAACATGATAGTAGAGTTCGGAGAGTTTAAAATCGTACAAAGTATTGGATTCAATAAATTTGACTTATCAAGAGTTACTATATCTAAAAGCGGAAAAAGTGAGGGCAAAGAACTAGAAAGAAATATTGCATACGGAGTGACAATTGAAAGAGTATTTATGATTATTCTTGATGAAGCTACTGTAGAAAATAAAGAAGGACTAAAAGTAACATTGGACAAATACTTACAAATTTATCAAGAGGTAGGAGAACAAGTAAAGCAAGAAATTCGACGAATTGAGGTAACGTTGGACAAAAGATAAATTCCTCAAGCAAACAGTTTTAACTAAAATTAAATTATCAACAGTATGGGATTAGGATCAGTAAACGAAAACAATAGTATGTATTTGTCAGTAGCAGGTGGCTTCATTTGGGACAGAAAAGCCGAAAAGGATAATGCAAATTACAAGGAGCAAAAGTTCGATCGTGCAGACGGAACACAAGGTGTACGAGCAGGAGCTCAATATGCAGACTTAACGGGGACTGTAGTAGGAGTAGAGTTTAGAACTCACGAAAAGTATGGACAAAATCTTAACGTAACTGTAGAGTCTAAAGGAGAGAGATACGTCTTGTCCATATCAACAAACAATCAATATAGCCAATCTTTTATGAAGGCATTGTTATTGATTGATTTACAAAAAACGCTATTCATTAAGCCATTTGATTTTACCGGACAAGATGGAAAGAGAGCACAAGGAATTTCTTTTAGACAAGATGGAGAAAAAATTGATTTAAAGAAAGTAGTCACTCCAGCATCATTTCAAAAAGACAAGTCATTTTGGAAGCAGGCTAGCAAAAAAGACATCAAAAGATTCTTTGAAGACTTAACCGATTGGTTTGTTGCAGAAATCGAAGAGAGTATTTGTAGTAAATTTAAACCATTAGAACCAATTGTATCTAAGGATAAGTTACAACCAACTACTAGTGAAAAACTAGTAGAAGAGTCACAAGTAGAGCAGTCTGAAAATATATCTATAAAAAAAGTTGAAGATGCCGAAGTAAGACCATCTGCAATTAAGATGAAGAGATTCTTAAAAGAATATATTCGTGAGAATTATAGTGAACAAGAACAGCTGCCAAGGCTTACAAAAGAACAAGTTGAAGTTTGGTACAATCTTGCAAAGTCAGAAGAAGAGTTGCCATTTGAAACTGACAATAGCGTTGGAGACGATGAATTAAAAGGCGAATTAAGTGCATTGTTAGGAAAGTAATTCAAGCAAACAATTAACAAAAAGTCCATTGTAATGATGGACTTTTTAAAATAATATCACATGAGTAAAAAAGAAGTAAGAAATGCCTTGTGGACACAATTAAAATTTATATTTCCAAAGCTACAAAAGACTGGACAACCATACGTAAACAAAACTATTAAATATAAAGTATTTGTAGATAGCGTTTTGGTTGGAACTATTGGCAAAGGAGATTCATTAGAGTTTCAAGCAAATATGCAAATTGGAGCTAGGTTTGATGTACTCAAAGGAGACACTAGCAAGAATAACGTTGACGCTGTAAGAATTTATTCAAACTTTCATTGGATTGTTGGACAAGATTTTGCCACTTTGCATTTGGACGACGATAATAAAAAGACAGTTAAATTAAACTTTGGCAACCAAAATACAGTTCAAGTATATGACGACAATGATTATGAATTACTTGATGAAAAGATAACGGAACAACAATCATAAAGAAATAGCATTATGAAAAAACCACTAGGAATTATATGGAATGATGTTCATTTGGAGATTGGTAACGAAGAGTCAATTATGGATGCCTTTGAATATATGATTACAAAGGCCAAGCAATTAAAAATCGATACACTGTTTTTTGCTGGAGATTTGTTTCATTCAAGAACGATGCAAAGATTAAAGTCGTTGCAAACTTTTGATAAAATGTTAGAAATTATTGCAACGGAAAAAATGCATCTGCATATGCTTCCAGGGAATCATGATAAAACTATATATAAGAGTTATGAGTCATTCTTAGATACATATAAATTTTATCCCAACGTAACGCTTTATCGAGATGCAACACAAATAAATATTAAAGGAACATCAATTACTATGATGCCATTCTTTTCAGATGATATGTTAATTCCAAAATTACTAGAGGCAAAGGGTGGAGATATATTATTGTCTCACTTTGAAATGGCTGGATCCACTAACTTAGGACGAACAAGTGAAAAGTCAACAATTAACAAACAATTGCTAAACAAGTGGAAAAAAACGTATTTAGGACATTATCACAATCATCATGAAATTACAAAAGATATTGTTCATCTTCCATCATTCATTCCAGCAAATTTTGGAGAGGATAACAATAAGGGATTTTCTATACTTTATGACGACTTATCATACGAGATCATTAAAGGACGTTTTCGTGAGTTTTCAAAGATTAGTATTAATCTTGAAGAAGTTAACATATCTCAAATAAAGCAATTGATCAAAACTCACAAAAACAGTTGTAATTCAATTAGATTTGAATTTACAGGATCTGAGTCTAAATTAAAAGCATTAGACAAATCTTTGTTTGCAAAGACAGGAATCGACGTAAAGTCCAAATATACTCAAAGGTTTACTTATGATGAGAGTGATGTGCAGCCACCAACGATTAACGAAAGATATAGCGAAAGCGATATAGAAAGTACATTTAAAAGCTTTTGTGACGACAAGGGACATAATTTCGAAGAAGGTAAAAAGTATTTAGAACAATTTTTTAAAAAATAATTATATGGCAAAGGGCAATAGTGCAGTAGATAAGGCAATAGCAGCCTTAGAAAAAAGATTTGGCGAAAAAGTTGTGATGAAAATGAGCGATGCCAATACAAGTGTAGCTACTACTCCATCAGGAAGAGATGATTTAGATATCGCATTAGGAGGAGGATATGGAGTTGGCAAGATTATAGAAGTATATGCAGAGTCAGGATGTGGAAAGACCGGCTTGGCTTTAGAAGCAATTGCAGCAGCTCAAGCAAAGGGCGGATTGTGTGCAATCATAGATGCCGAGCACGCTTTGAACACACAATATTGTGAATCGATTGGTGTGGTCGTCGACGACTTATATATTAGTCAACCGTCATATGGAGAGCAAGCAATTGAAACAATTAGAAAGTTAGTAGAAACGGGAGAATTTGCTTTAATTGTAATTGATTCGGTAGCAGCAATGATTCCCAAAGCAGAGTTAGAGGGAGAGTCTGGAGAAATTAAAATGGCATTACAAGCAAGAATGATGTCTCAAGGTATGAAGTTAATTTCTGGAGCAGCGAGTGCAAATGGATGTACAATACTATTCATTAATCAATTAAGAAAGACCATTGCATTGTATGGTCCAAGCGAAACCACTTCAGGTGGGAAGGCATTAAAATTCTATGCAACGCAAAGAATTGAAATTAAGAGCAAAGGCCTAATTAAAGAGGGCGAAGATGTTATTGGATTCAAACAACAAATTAAGATTGTGAAGAATAAGATAGCTCCGCCATTTAAAATTATTCTAAACGACATAGTGTTTGGAATTGGCGTTGACAAGTTTACAGGATTTGTTGAAGCATTGTTGTTCGAAGAGATTATGACCAAAAAAGGAGCATTCTATTATTACAAAGAATCTAAGATTGCACAAGGGATTAAGAAGCTACGTATTGCATTTGACGACAATCCTGATTTAGTAACAGAGTTAAGAAAAATGTTAACCATTGCAACAACAGACTAACAACAAAGTGAAAGGAGAAATCTTTTCACTTTTTTTGTTGAATGTCAAATAAAATGACTATCTTTATTAAAATTATTAACCAATACCATAAAAAATGTTAGATCCAAAATTATTTAAAGAAGAGCTTGTAGAACAGAGAAAGAAGGAAATTGAGAAAAAGCTTACAAAGGTAGGAAGTATCGTTCCTCATAGAGGTCACACTTTATTTAGCTTCAACAAAAAGACCTATGAAGTCAAAAAGGCAAGTTATATGTCATTGACTTACAAAATGGCAACAAAAAATAGCCAAAACAAAAGAGTAATGCTCGAAGATGACTGTATATATATTATGGCATTAAATGTTAAAAACTTAATGAAGAAGTTACAAAAGGCGTTTCCTGAAAATTTTAACAAATTAAACAAATAAAAATTATGGCAATCGAAGTACAAATACAAAAAGTTTTAGAGTTGAAACAAGAGGAGCGGCCTAAACCTTTTCCCAAAATAATGAAATCAACGAACAGTGGTAAGCTGGTTTATTTTTCAGAACCAGGTGTAGGATTTGTAGTGACAAAAGGAGATGACACTCGAGAGATAGGATTTAGTCCTTCTTCTTGGAATATGCATATGTTTCGAGACATTGATGGCACGTTAGGAATTATCAAACCAAAGAAGAAGAAGAAAAAGAAGATTACAAAACCTTTTCCAAAATTAATGATATCTCTGGATGGTATGACAATACTTGAAATGTCAAAAAGCGAAGTAGGTACCGTTCGCTTTACAAAAAATAGTTCGCTTTACAAAGTAGGTCAAATAGTTTCAAAATGTAATCCGATTTACCTAAAAGATTTTAACGGATCGTTAGTAATTAAAAACCAATAACAAATGGCAAATTCATTAAGCATTACAATAGGAGCAACATATAAACTTGAAAATGGAGATACAGTCAAGTTAATAAATTTAGAAGGATCATATTTTATTGTGAAGCCCATACAAGTTTCACAAGATTATAGCACAAGAGATAATGGAACGATAGCGATTAAAGCACTGACATTTAGCACTGCAAAAATATTAGAATAGTTATGAGACTAGAAAAAGTAATTGCAAAAAACTTTTTAACTTATGATGAGTTAGAGTATGTTATTGAAGATAGACCATTATCAGTACAAGGAAGAAACTTGACCGACGAGGGTCAAGCTTCAAATGGAAGTGGAAAGTCTGGAATACAGACTATAATTGAATTCTGCATTACTGCTCAAAATAGTAGAGGAGTTAGGGACAATGAATTAGTGTCCTATGGATACGATAAAGCAAATGCCGAATTAGTAGCATCGTGCGACATTAGAAAAGAAAGAATTGATATTCAGTGGACAATTAAATTCAAAGGTTCGAATTTGTTAACAATTACCAAGCAAAAATATGATGGCGCTTGGGAGGAGATATCATTCTCTAATCTTAATGATGGAAAGAAGTGGATTTTAAATTGGTTTGACATATCCAAAGAAGACTTATTCAACTATTTTTTAATCAACAAAGCAAGATTCAAATCATTTTTCGAATCATCAAACAAAGACAAAGTAGATTTAATTAATAGATTTTCAGATGCAAGTATTGTCGAAGGATTAGAAGACATTGATACAGATGAATTGACATCTCAACTTGCTACAAATCAAACGACAATAATTCAAACTCAGACAAGAATTGAAGTAAAGCTTGAAGAGATTAATGTCGAATCATCAAGAAACTTTGAAGAAGAATTGGAAGAAATTCTTGAAGACATTGATGACGATATCACATCAAAGAGCGATGCAATTGTACAAATTAAAGTTAATCAAAAACAAAAAGATAAAGATCTTGCACAATTAAATATTGATATTGCAAATGGACAATCAGATATCAAACAAGATGAAAAGACATTAATCGAAATCAATAAAGATATTGAAGATCACTTAAAAGTTTTGTCAGAAGTCGAAGTACAGCTAACAGATGCTGAATTATTAGTTTCCTCATTTAAGGGATTAGATAGATCTCAAGATAGATTGGATCTCAGTGAAGAAATTGTTGACAGCCATGAGCAAGTTGAAGACTTAGAGGATCAGAAGGATCAGCTTGCAGATAACAAAGAAAAGGTTTTAAAGATAATCGAATCGATAAACGTTAAGTTGTCAGGATCAATTCAATGTCCAAGCTGTGATCACAAATTTATACTAGATGGGGACATTGAAGAATTAGAAGCAAAAAAAATAAATGCATTATCGCTTTCGAAAAAAATGATTGCATCGATGTCTTTAAAGGATGATTCAATCAAAAAGCTAGAATCGCAAATTACTACACTACAAGAACAAATTTCAGCAATCAAAGCACTTGAGACAAATTCTTTAGAAGGTAAAAGTGATTTTATAAAAGCAGTACAGATACTTCAACAATCAATTGCTATTCACGATACACGCACGCGAATTCTAAACAAAGAAAAGGGAATTCATCAAGAAGATCTTGAAACTTTGCACAGAGAGGTTAAAAAAGATCAAGCAAAGATAATTGAATTGCAAGAAGATAAAGATGCATTGTCCAATAAGGCGACTCAACATCAAAATGATATTGCAGACTTGAAAGTAAAAAGACAAGGTTGTGTAATTGAAAGTAATCAAAAAGCAATAAGTTTATTGCAAAAAGATGTTGAGCAGTTAGAACTTAACAAAACAGCTTTAAATGATAAGGCAATAATCATTGGAGATCAAATATATAATAAGAATCAGTGGAAACTAATATTCAAAAACTTTAGACTTCATTTGGCAAATCAATCTTTGGAGGTCATTGAATATCACTCCAATAGATACTTGTCAGAAATGAATAGCGATTTAAGAATTAAATTAGAGGGCTATAAGACATTGGCCGATGGATCAATTAAAGACGAAATCACTTGCAAGGTTGTCAGAGGAATAGAAAGAACGTTTAATTCATTTAGTGGAGGAGAGAAAGGAAGATTGTTATTTGCATCAATTCTTGCAAATAGGCATATGATCAACTCAACACATAAATATGGAGGACTTGATTTTCTAAGTATTGATGAAGTATTTGAAGGAGTAGATGGTATGGGAATATCCAGTTTAGTTGATTCGGCAAAACTGCTGAACATAGCTGTGATGATCATTACTCACGTAACAGATGACAATGCAACGGAGGATGTATTATTAATTGAAAAAAGAGGAGGAATTAGTAAAGTAATCAAACAATAAAAACACCTTTATTATGGGAGAGCAATTGCAATTAGACTTGTGGCAAGAAGAGGAATCTCAAAGCACACAAGATGAATAGACAAATACTATTAGGAATGGATCCTGGAAAGGATGGATACATTACAGCATACGATGGAGAGGTATTTACATTCTATCCAATGCCTACACATAAAGTAGAAACAGGCAAGTTATTAAAATCAGGAAAACCTCAAATGAAAGACGAGTTTCATATTTCGGGCTTAGTTAATTTAACGAAGCAAATTCACTCAGACTTTAAAGATTGTGAGCTTGTGGTAGCAATAGAAGAAGTTGGAGGAAGAGGTGGCTGGAGTGCAACAAATAACTTCAATTTCGGTCATACAGCAGGGATGCAAAGAATGATTTTTGAAATATTGGGCGCACAAATAATTATGGTACGTCCTCAAAAATGGCAATCGTTAGTTAGAAGAGGATATGACTTAATGAAAGTCAAATCATCAACTGGTAAGACTATGGTTGTAGATTCAAAGATGATGGCAGAGCACATTGCCACAACAGAGTATCCAAAAATAGATTTTAGAAAAACTGATAGAGCTAGAAATAATCACGATGGAAAAATTGATTCATTTTTAATCTGCCTATACAACATTAGAACATTTAAAAAAAAATAACAATATGAATATTACAAAACAAAATATTTCTTTACCCAATGGTCGTTGGTTCGACTCTACTGCATATCCAAACAGTGGAGTATTTATTGTGTCAGATGCTAACGCACTTGCAATTAATGATACCGCACAAGGTTCAATAGCAATAAGTCAGTGCGTAGCGGTATATGTGAATAAATTAAATAACATAGCTTTGTATTTAGATAACGAGCAATCCTTTATCAATAATTGTAGAATACTAGATCAGCCTAAAAATGAACAAATTCAGTCACCAAATTCAGTATCTGAAGAATTGTTTTTAAAGGCAATGTCATTAATAGTAAATAAAGACGAAAGTTATAAAAATTAAATTATGGAGAAAGCAGTAAAAGTAATTAACAAAATTATCCTTCCAATCAAAAATTGGACTAGATTGGCAATAAATGTATTAGCTGTAATGGTTAGTTGGTTTTTTAATAAATCAATACTATGGGCCATATTTCATTTCTTATTTGGAGTGTGGTATTTAATATATCGCTTAATCATAGGGAGTTTTAAAGATGGAGGTTTTGTGGAAATCATAAACAACTACTTCTAACGATAGCACAAAAACAATAGCCCTTGTCTAAGTATTATGAAATTGACAATATAAATAAGACAGTAATTTTAAACTTTGACTACGATGAGCAAATTGTTCAAAGGGTCAAAGTTTGCAGTTATAATGCTAGATGGAATCCCGAATTAAAATGTTGGATTATTCCAGTTGACGACTACTCGATTACAAGAATATCTACTTTGATAAAAGATTTTAACTTTGTCAAAAAAATATCACTTGTGCAGGAGGATGTAAAAGTAAGCTATCAAAGAGTTGAAATCGACTTAGCCTACATTAAAGGATTATGTGATGCAAAAGATTTTGCATATACACCAAGAGATTATCAGTACGATGCACTCGGATTTGCAATTGAAAAAGGCAACATAATTAATGGAGATGATGTCGGACTTGGAAAAACTTTTGAAGGAATTATGTATGCAGAAACCACCAATTCTTTTCCATGTATAGTTGTCGTTCCAGCATCAGTAAAATACAATTGGAAAGAAAAGTGGTTAGAGATAACCAAAAACAAGCGGTCAGTATCAGTGATAGAGTCAAAGGAAACCACTAAGCGAAAAAATGATTGGACTGCAGACGTTGTAATTATCAATTACGATATCATTGGCAAAAAACAAGGAAGAGGAACTACAATGAGATTCGCACAACTTGTTGATATCAAATGGAAGATGTCAATATTTGACGAAGCTCATTTTTTAAAGAATAAAACCTCACAACGATCTGCTGCTGCAAAAAAGATTACACAAATATCTGACGACATTATCATACAATTATTAACAGGTACGGCAACAATGTCAAAACCAGTTGAATTGTGGAATCTTTTAAAATTAATTAAAGCGGACCACCTTATTGCGGATGATTGGTATAAGTTTGTAAGGACTTATTGTGGAGGATATAAAGGTAAGTTTGGATGGGTTACGGATGGAGCAACAAATATGCTACAACTTAATCAAAAATTAAGAGAAATTTGTTACATTAGAAGAGAGAAGAGAGAGGTTTTGTCTGAGATGCCAGAAGTTACGCAACAAGTAATTCAAATGCCAATTACCAACAAAAAGGCAATTGACTCTGCAAAAGAAGATTTGTTAGGATATTTATTAGAAACTAAAGGATTGGAAGCAGTTGAGTCTGCAATGGAAGCTGAACATTTGGTTGCATTAGGATTAATGAGACAATTGGCGATCGAAGGCAAATCCAAAGCAATTGATCAATATATTAAAGATTGGAAAGAGACTAGAAAGAAGTTAGTGGTATTTGGCATTCACAAAGAACAATTACAGCAATTGTCTGAGAAGTTCAAATGTCCATTAATTGCTGGAGGAGTATCATCCATTAAAAAGCAGCAGATGGTAAAAGATTGGCAAACGTCAGACGATCAATTTTTATTTGCCAATATGGCATCAGCCGGAACGGGAGTAGATGGATTGCAAAACGTATGTTCAAATATGCTAATCATAGAATTACCATGGAGGCCGTCAGATCTAACTCAAGCGATTGGAAGGCTAGATAGAAGTGGTCAAAAAGAGCCTGTAACTGTAACATTTGGACTGAACGATGATACTATTGATTCTGCAATGTTTGAAATGTTAGCAGACAAACAGATGGTAACTGAGGCTGTAAATAAAGGAATTGACATCCAAAGGTCAAAATCAGGAATGAGGCAAGTACTTAAAAAGATTTTCAAAAAAAAGTAAAGGCAATGTCTAGATATTAACATTGTCTTTATTGTTTGCAAGAATCAATACAAACAAATATTATTAAAATAATGGCAGCAATAGATAAAGAGTACAATAAACTAGTTCGCAAAATTTTAGCGAAGGGTTTTCGATATGAAGACCCAAATAGAAAGGGAGTACATAGAATTCAAATTCCAAGATATACCTTTGAGCATAGCTTTGAAGATGGATTTCCAGCAATCACAACTAAGCGATTATATTGGAAAGGAGTTGTTGGAGAGTTGTTATGGTTTTTGAGAGGCGAAACCAATATCAAATATCTTATAGATAACGGCATTAATATTTGGAACAAAGACGCTTACAACTATTACCTAAAAGAGCATTTGCCCGAAAACGGTACACTTACCTTTAATGAATTTACAAGTCTTATAAAACAAAATAAAAAGTCCATTTACCACGAACTAGGAGACTTAGGAAGGGTTTACGGATATCAATTAAGAAAGTTTGGAGGTAATTTTGATCAACTTCAATGGATTGTAGACATAATGCAAGAAGTGCCTTATGCTACAAAAAAGACGGTTTCGTTCGTTAATCATAATGATAAGGAATATCAAGCATTATCTCCATGTCACACTGGATTCAAAATATTAGTCGAGCCATTGGGACATAATGATAAGCAATTTACATTACAATTTGAACAAGATAGCGTTGATACGTTCTTGGGATTGCCATTCAACATTGCAAGTTATGCCTTGCTAGCTAAGATATTAGAGGCTCTTACCGGAATGAAGGCAAAGGGAATCATTGGAGATTTGAGCAATGTTCACATCTACGAAAAACACCTAGGCGCCATATCAACTCAACTAAAAAACAATCCCGACACACATTGGCAACCACTACAAATTAAGCAAATCAATACATCAAACTATACAAAGGGAGATTCAATTGATCAGTGGTTAGACAATAAAATAATTTTAGATTTTGAATTATTAGGATATAATTCGTTTCCTTCAATTTCTGCAGAAATGTTATCATATAATAAATAAATCAACTAATCGCTTGTTTATCTAAAAAGAGGTTGTATCTTTATAGTATAATTAAAACAAACGCAAATTATGTTATCAAATCACACATTAGCTTCACTAAACACAAAGAGAGATTACTTAGAAAATAAATTAACAGAGACTTTGCCCTCTGGATTAATGAATATTTTAAATTATGATTTATCAACAGTGATGGGTCAAATTAATGAGGCAAACCATAGGCACATAGTTGGAGTCACTAAAGACGGAGAGAGAGTTTATTCTACAGTTAATCCTTACGGATCTACATCAGCAGACAAAGTAATATATATTGAAGGCTTGCCAAGCGGATGGGATCTAGCTTCATTTGATACAACAAGTGGTTCGTCGACAGAAGTAGTGATCGACGGAGGACAAAATTGGAAGACCACAATCATCTTTAACTAGCGATTGCAAAAGATCTTGCTACATTGACAATTATAACTAAAAGACTACGAGATATGAAAACTTTGACAATGTTATTATTTGTATTTTTAAATATATCTGAATTGAAAGTCACTGCAACGGTTTATAATGCTGTGGAGGAGCAAACTAATTCAGATCCTCAACACACTGCCTCTATGTTTAAATTGGACTTACAAAATCCCTTTAAACATAGAATTATTGCAGTATCAAGAGATTTGTTAAAAATGTTTCCTATGGGAACAAGGGTTGAGATATGTGGAACTGATTACGATGGAATTTATACAGTAGAGGACAAAATGAACAAAAGATATAACAAGAGGATTGACATTCTAATAAACTTAGAAATGAAGATCGGAAAATGGCAAAACGTAACCATCACAAAACTAAAATAACTATGAAGCAAATTATAGCATATACAGATGGATCTGCAGTAGTTAGTGGAGCAAATAAAGGTCGGGGAGGATATGGAGCATTCTTTCCAGATTTTTATGGAAAGCCAAAAGGACTACATGAGGGATTTCTCTATACCAAAACTGGAAGAACTGAGATGCATGCTTTGTTGTCAGCAATTAATGCCTTTGATTGGGAAACAGATGCTGCAGATGAGCATGTAATGTTGACCGTGTATTCGGATTCTCAATATGTAGTCAAGGCATTTACCGACGGAAGATTAAATAAGTGGAAAGATAACGGATGGACAAACTCATCAGGCAAAGTTAAGAATAAGGATTTGTGGTTAAGAATTTTATACGCATTGGAACAAAGGAGATATTTGAAGCTTGATATGATTTGGATAAAAGGACATCAATTAGACAAAGAAAAGAATCCAGTAGCAAAAGCTTACCTAATGCAAGATCCTCATATAGTAGGAAATGCAATGGCAGATATTTTAGCAGACAGATGGAGGTTAGGAATTAATTTAAAACACGACCTAAATAAGGATCAACTATGAATAAGCAAACAAGTATGATTACGATAAATTATTGTCCAATATTGGGATGTACAGGATGGGAACTTAGAGCGCCATTTGAAGATTTAGATCAAAAGAAAAAGAGGTCAAGGGATAATCAAAATAACAAAAAATGGACAAAAGGATAATAGATTGGCAAGAGTTTGATGATTTGGTAGATAAAATTGTAGAAAACTATCGTCAACACGACATTAAACTAATTGTAGGAATATCGAGAGGAGGATTGCCGTTGGCAGTTAAACTATCGAACATACTTAAAGTTCCAATGGAATGTTTAAGTTGGCAAACAAGAGATGGAGATGTACAAGACGTTAGTCACTTGACAAAGCTAGACATAAGATATCAAACCGAAGACGTATTGTTCGTCGACGACATTTGCGATTCTGGACAAACAATTCAATCAATAGCTGGACTATTTGATCATCCAAACTTTACAACATTGGTTGACAAAATACCACAGAGTGACTTAGTACAATACTCTCCACTAATAATCGAGACACAGGCATGGATACAGTTTCCATGGGAACAATAAATTACCAACAAATTAAACTATATTAATGTACATTACAAAGAGAGACGGAACAAAAGAAGAAATGCAATTTGATAAAATATCAAAAAGAGTTAGACAAATGAGCAAGGGATTGACTAGCGAAATTGATCCTCATAAATTGGCCATTAAAGTAATGGAGAGCTTATTTGATGGAGTAACGAGCAGTCAAATTGATACAGAGTTAGCAGAGATGACGGCAACAATGTCAACGCATCATCCTGATTATGGACAATTGGCTGCCAATATAGCTGTATCGAATTTACAAAAAAATACCAAAGATGATTTTGCAGACACTATGTCGATGCTATATCACTTCACAAATCCAAAAACAGGACTACATAGCCCAATTGTTAGCAAAGAGGTTTACAATATAGCGGTAGACTTTGCATGGGAGATTAATAATGCAATTGACTTTTCTAGAGACTTTAGCTATGATTTCTTTGGATTTAAAACATTAGAAAGATCTTATCTATTAAAGATTGATAAAAAAGCAATCGAAAGGCCGCAACATATGCTAATGAGAGTCTCATTAGGAATTCATGGGAGAGATCTAAAGGAGGCATTTAAGACCTATGATATGATGAGCCTTAAATTAATGACACATGCAACGCCTACATTATTTAATTCAGCAACACCAAGACCTCAAATGTCTTCTTGCTTCTTAATTGATATGCAGTCAGATTCAATTAATGGAATTTATGATACATTAAAAACTACTGCACTAATATCAAAAGATGCTGGAGGAATTGGATTGACGGCACATAAAATTAGAGCAACAGGAAGTTATATTGCATCCACAAATGGAATTTCAAACGGAATCGTCCCAATGCTTAAGGTTTTCAATGAGACTGCAAGATATGTAGATCAAGGTGGGGGAAAAAGGAAAGGAAGTTTTGCAATTTATCTCGAACCATGGCATGCAGACATCTTTGATTTCTTAGACTTAAAGAAGAATGTTGGAAAGGAAGAAATGCGTGCAAGAGATTTGTTTTATGCAATGTGGAATAACGATCTATTCATGAAGAGAGTAGAGGCAAATGAACATTGGTCATTGATGTGCCCACATGAAAGTCCAGGACTAGCAGACGTTCATAGCGAAGAGTTTGACGAATTGTATATTTCATATGAAAATCAAGGAAAATTTAAGGCACAAATTAAGGCGAGAGAGTTGTGGGAAAAAATTATTGTATCTCAAATGGAAACCGGAACACCCTACATGCTTTATAAAGATGCATCAAACTCTAAATCAAATCAGAAAAATTTAGGAACAATTAAGAGTTCGAACCTTTGTGCTGAAATTATTGAATATACGGATCCAGGAGAGGTTGCAGTTTGTAATTTAGCTTCAATCGCATTGCCAATGTTTGTGAAATCTACCTTTGGAAAACTAGAGGTAGATTACGATAAGCTATATAAAGTTGCGTATCAAAGCACTAGAAACTTGAATAAGGTAATTGATAGAAATTTCTATCCAGTTGACCAAGCAAGAGTTTCAAACATCAAGCACAGACCGATTGGATTAGGAGTTCAAGGATTAGCAGACTTATTCTTTAAATTAAAGCTACCTTTCGAATCTCAACAGGCAAGACAAATTAACAAAGACGTTCATGAGACAATTTATTTTGCATCATTGACTGCCTCAAATGATTTGGTAACATCTGGAGAGTTGAAGTGTTATTCTTCTTTTGAAGGATCTCCACTGTCAAGGGGAGAGTTTCAATTTGACTTATGGAATGTAAGTGAAGAGCAATTAAGCAATCGATACAATTGGAATGAATTAAGAGGACGAATTATCGAATCAGGATTAGCAAATTCATTAGTCACAGCTTTGATGCCAACAGCATCAACCGGACAAATATTGGGAAATACAGAATGCTTTGAGCCAATTACTTCAAATATGTATACGCGAAGAACTTTGGCTGGAGAATATATCGTCTCTAATAAATATTTAATTGTGGACCTAATCGACTTAGGTCTTTGGAATGACGATATGCGACAAATGCTGATGGCAGATAATGGGTCAGTATTAAATTTACCAATTCCAGACAACTTGAAAGAAATTTATAAGACCGTTTGGGAGATGAGTATGAAGAGTATAATTGATATGTCTGCAGATAGAGGAATATTCATAGATCAATCACAGTCTTTGAATTTATTTATGGCAGATCCTAATTTTCAAAAATTATCTTCGATGCACTTTTATGCTTGGAAAAAAGGATTGAAAACTGGAATGTATTATTTGAGATCTAAGTCAGCAGTTAATGCTAAGAAGTTTACAGTCACTCAAGAAACCATTGATCTAATGAAAGCTAAACTTGCAAAGATTGCAGAAGTCAACGCTAAAGAGGATTTAGAGTGTGATGATTGTGAAAATTCAGATTGTGGCAAGTGCGAAGAATTTTCAGCAGAGACAATGACAGCGGCAGAATTTAAGGCGATGGTACAAAAATCAAAGGGAGCATCTGAAAGCGACAATCTTGACGAAGAGTGCTTAATGTGTGGATCATAAAACTAAATTAATTATGGAAAAAAGAAAACTAAAATCAGCAAGCGCGAGAAGGCCAAAGAATAAGGCAACACTTGTAAGTATTGCCAAAGAAGTATCTTTGGAGACTGGATTTAATATAGGAGATGTCAAAATAGTGTACAGAGCTATTTGCAAAGCAATTAAGAATAGAATGTGGAATGATCAATCTGTTATCATTCCATTTTTGGGAACAATGATGCCCTTTTTAAAGCCAACGAGGAAAGCACTTGCTCTTTACGGAGGACGAAAAGCATCTGAAGTAATACAAGTTCCACCCAAGTGGATCATTCATTTTGTACCAATGAGAAATGCAAAAAAAGAATTCGCAGGAAAGTCTGTCTCGAAAGAGCAAGAAGACTTTATCTACGAAAGTTAATTAAAATTTTATTATTTATGGCAAAAAAGAGAAAACATCTTTCACCACAACAAGCTGAATTCTTAGGATTCAAAGCAAGGCCAGATTATATTGATGGAAAGAGAGCTCAATACTCTTGCACAAAAGTACAATTAACTTCACTAGAAAGATATAGGGATCGAGATGCAAAGGGCAAAGAAATGGTTTACGACATCGAAACCTCTTTGGTAAGAGCAGATCTTTGGGGGACAGGAAAGCAGTATGTTGGCCATACAAGTTTGGTTGATGGTCGCGAAGGAGAGACTAGAATTATCTCAATAGCTTGGAAGTATGTTGGAGAGGATGAGGTATTTGCATTAGAGTGGGACGACGGCTGTGACAAGGCAATGGTGACAGAATTTATGTCACACTACAATCGATGCGATATGGTTATAGGGCAAAATAACAATTCATTCGACAATAAGATTGTAAAAACTAGAGCAGCTAAGTATGGATTATTTGTCAATAGATTTGTAAAATCATTTGACATTTATCGAAAAGCAAGAACTGTATTTAGACTTCAATCTTATTCAATGAAGTATATGGCAGAGTATTTTGGACTAACATTAAAATTATCTCATGAGGGAATTATAATGTGGAAAATGATTCAATATGGAACGCCCGAGCAAAAGGCAGAATATTTAGCCAAAATGGTTGAATATAATATCGGAGACATCGTTACTACTGAAGAATTGTATATGCTAGTAAGACCTTATTTGGGAACAGTTTCTCATAAAGGAGTAAAGCAAAAAAGTCCAAAGTGGTCATGTCCAATTTCTGGATCGATCGACGTACAGCTTTACAATACGATTTATACTGAAGTTGGAACGGTACAAAGAATTTTATGGTGTCCACAATCGAATCATCAATTCAAAGTTGCCAACGCAACCTACAAAGACTTTTTAGAAAGAGGCTTTGATCAACAATTGCAACAATAATTACCAAGGAGATAAATTAATTTTTATCTCCTTTTTTTTAGATTTTAAAATGAAAGACTATATATTAAGCTTAAAAATAGGAGTACTTCATTTGATTATATTTATCTTTGGAGGCACAGTAAGGTTGGAACAAATGGAATATCCACTTGTCTTAATTACAATTGCAAGAATAAGTTTTGCAATATCTATTGTCAAAATAATAATGACGTACATTAAATACAAAACATAGGATGAAGTTAATTAAAACAGAATCACCAAACTTTGAAAATATGGACCTATTAAACTATCACCTTGCACAAGACTTGATGAGTGAGATCTTTGACAGTCTCAAGAATGAATTAGAAGATTATTTTATTGTGGGATTGAAAAGAAAAGGGTTTGAATTTAAACACAAAGTTGAGTTAGAGGCGTTTATCAAAGAGCATTGCAGGTGCGAAGATAACGTTGATTTAGAGGTAAAGGTTTACTATGTGGACAATATGCCATTTTGCCTGCACAATTACAAAAGCGAAATATTACAAATGCCCTCGATAATAGATGGGGAATATAAGGTGACTGCAAACTTAGGCACCTATACTTATTTATAAAAACTAAAATAAAATTATGGAAATATATGCACACGTTACACACAAGGTTAACATAGAGCCAAAAGACGTAATACAAAAATTAATTGAAAAGGCCATTGGTAACAATGGATTTTTATTTAAAGAGGATGAAAAATATTATAGAGGCTATGCGGCAATTACTGGACCCTACTCGGTAGATACAAAGCAAGAAATTTCAAAACAAAAGTACCAATACATTGAGGCGCTTGAGTTAATATTGAAAGAATTAAAAAATTAAAAATTTTATTAAATGGTTGTTGCGTAGTTTAAATATAGACATTATCTTTGCATAAAATTAAAACACACACTTATGGATGCACAACAAAATGACATGGCGAAAGATATAGTTAGAGTATTAAGTACTTGTAAATTAAATTCAACATTTATATTTGAAGATATCACCTACAGCAAGTATAATTATTATAAATTTAGAGGAATGCTGATTGCTCACAATCAACAAGAAATGCCACATCAAATGATGTTTACAGCAGGAGCGTTAATTCTGTTTTTTAAGAATGGTAACTTTTCAAAGTCATTATGATAGTTCAACTAACTCCAGTGCTAATTCAATTGGTAAATACTGGAAAGTGCAAAGCAGTGGACATAATATCTTTTTTACTTGACAATGGATTTACTTGCGACAAAGAATCTAACAAAGCATCGTTGCAAGAGTTAATGTTTAAAAATCAAAGTATAACTCAAGTGACAATTGATTCAAAAGGCAATGCACACATAAAATTTTAAAACATGAACAAAGATTTGTTAAAATTCTCTTCGGAGATCAAAGAAAGAATTATACACTTACAAAAAAATGCCACTCATACAAATATTGCAAAAGTAGCTGAATTGTCATTGGTGCAAATAGTACTTCTAGAAATACTTTTGCGAAACAGAGTTTGCAGTCGATTTGATTCTCAATACACTAAGCCATTTAGAGTTGGCAGAAAACAACGTAAAGCTGTTTTAGATGCAACGGGTAGAGAGGTAGTGTTTTTTAAGGATAGTGAGGCGCAAGCAAAAATGTATTGCCAATATTTAAACAATTAAATAAACAATAGAGTTATGAATATCATATTATTAATATTGGCATCAATAGGAATAGGTACACTGTACTTATATCACAAGTCATTAAATAAAAAAGCTTCCGACGCAAAACCAATTTCTCTTGAAGACATTGGAGGTCAGTTTAGAATTATTGGCAACGATGCCGACCATGGATTTCAAGTTGATGAAATTGTGGTTATGGTTAGGGTTGGAAGAAAAACAAATTTAAGTCATCGTTGGTCATTTGTAATGTCAAACGGAATCGACAGTCACTTATGTTATGGTGAGGACTTAGAAAGAACTTAAACAGAAGTAGTCGAGTATTGGTAAAATTATCTTATCTTTACCAAAACAAAGAATAACAATGAAAAGAGCAATTGAATTTTATCCCAACGTAACTCCTCAACAAATGTTCAATCAAGGAATATTTGGACATTCATATTTTGGAGTAGAGATTTTGGAAGGCGATCGAGATTATCCCACTTTGTTTAAACAATGTCTTTCTGATGTGGATCCCAAATTATATTTAGGTGAAAAATATAGTCCCAAAAGCAATAAGTTTCAAATAAGATGTGGCAAGGATTATAAATATTGGACAAGTATGAATTGGATACATCGCGACGATCCTTATGGTTGGGTCGAATGGTACATTAAATACAATGCAGGAAGAAGACATTCAGACGACAATAGACAGATTAGAAGATGGCAATCATTTGCTGGCAGAACTGGTAGATGGAGATCAAATATATATCGAAAAATTCACAACACTCGTAGTTGGGATGCAAGTCCAAGAGTACAGCAATCACTATTACATTGGGGATACAAAGTAAATAGACAAGATTATGCTCTTTGGCTAGTAGTAAATAATTTGCAAGCAAATCCAATAACTTAAAAAACAAGTCCTATGCAATTAATAATTAATAATCTAAGTAATATATTGGACAGCAAATTAACTCTCACTCAACGAGGAATTTTGATTACAATCCTATTGTGCAAAGATGAAGATCAAGATATAACTATGCTCAAATTTAAAAAGCAAGTTAAGATTTCAGACATTAAAGATGACTTAATTAAGTTGCAAAATTATGGATTAATAAAGTGGAAGGGATTTCCTTCTGCTAAGTCCAATATTCAAAAGGCAGCGATTAATGAAGACATAGTTGATATAATTACATTTATGAATAATTTGTATGGAAGAGGATTTGATGCAAAGTCAGCAAGCTCTACAAATAATTTGACTCCAAGACTAAAGGAAAATGACATTGAAGACATTAAATTAGTCATCGCCAATCGATATGCAGAATGGAAAGATCATGCAATAATGTCAAAGCACCTTAACCCTGGAACTATATTTAGAAAATCAAAATTTGATAAGTATTTGGAAGAGGCTAAAAGATCGAGAAAGGGAGAATCATTTGTAGCTGCCGAAAACATTAACCTATCGCACGGAGATGAAATTACAAAAGAAATCTCACAAACCTTCATCAAGACAGATACTTACAACATCAAAATATATCAAACAGATGGAAATGGCAACAGTAGAGGAATTGGAGTAATGGCAACGAGATATGGCAAAGACATCCAAAAAATGATTACACTTCAAGAGATGCTCCAGACTAGAGAGCATAGATATTTTTATGTAAAAAAATGATTAAATTGTAAAACTATACGTAGAAAAGTATTATCTTTACATATAATTAAAAAACGATATTATGAAAACAACAGGTAGAGCATCAGATTATGACGAAGTAGAACAAGACCCATCAATTCCATTTATAAAGGATATTAAAAAGGATATGATTTCTATAAAATCTCATTACGATGACGCAACTTCAATTATTATTAAAAAGAAAATGATTCGAGAAATACTTAACACAATTAACTAACAATGAGTATATTCGATACAAAGATATCATATTTTAGAAGTACTACAGATACAGAGGTAGCAGGGCAATATGCAATTGGAGAAGCTTTGATTGCATTTAGAGATGGAAAGTATAAAGAGCAAATTCAAAAATTAAGATCGGGCAATGAATCGATAAAAAAGTATTTGCCAACTATGGCAATGCATGGAATCTTTAAACACTTTAGAAAGGCAAGTGACTTTGTAGAGGCAAGTGGAATAGTTATTTTGGACATTGATGATGTTGAAATCGAAGACATTGTTGAGACTAAGCAGGACATTATGGACTCTAGTAATCACGTACTAGCTGTAATGACTTCTCCATCAGGAACTGGAATCAAAGTACTTTATTACGTCGAACCTGATTTGGTCAATAAGGATTCTTACAGATTATTGGGAAAGAATTTAATTTCAAATTTTACAATTTATGGAAATGTAGATGTATTGTCTCTTACAGATTGTTTAATTGCAACCTACGATCCACATATTCTAATAAATGAAGATGTAGTTGCTGAATTAATTTTGATTGAGCCAATTGAAGTTATAGTAGGACAATTGGAGAAGTTGGATGACACCAAAACATTGTGGGACGATGCAGAGGATTTTTTCGAAACAGTATTGTCGAGTGACATAGCTCAAAAGACCAACAACAACTTCCACTACATACAGGTAGCAATTCTCGATTTAGCTAAATATGGATTTACGCATCCTGCAGAGGATTTGTCATTTGTAATTGACTATGCAGAATCTGAATTCAAGCAATCAAATAACAACAAACAAAGATTTCTAGAGATCGTTGAGATATCTAAAGGATATTGTCAAACAAAATGGGCTTATAAGTTGTTTTTAGATACTAATGAGCAGGATGATGAGTATGTAGATTATTCGGACTTTAAAGTTGATCAGAACTCAGAAGAACAAAAACAGGTAGAAGTGGAGTTTGATGGATTAATTGATTACGATACATTGTGGAGTAGATGCATTGTGACCATGGCAGAAGGAAATCGTGTTGGATATGAAGTGGCTTTGAAAAATTTGGCAGACGCTTTAAGATTCAAAGGAACGGGAATTATAACTATAACCGGAATCCCTGGACACGGTAAGACTGAATTTGTAGATGCAATTTTAATTGACTTGGCTAGGCTTTATGGGCAACAATCATTGATAGCAGGATTTGAGCAAGAGCCAGAGCAGCACATCATAAAGCTAATGAGAAAAATGATAGGTGCTGACATCACTTGCGAAACATATCGAGATGACAGAGCTAACATCGTACCACTAAAGAATAATTTTGACTTCATAATAAAACACTTTAAGCATATTGACGTAAGTAAATTAGGAGGCAATGTCAATGAGATTTTAAAATATTGTGCTGAAATCATTAGAGTTCAGCGAGAGGTTGGAAATGATCCAAAATATTTAGTCCTCGATCCTTTTAATATGTTATCGATAAAAGGTAGATTCTCAGGACATGAAAAGATAGAGGAGATTTTAAGAAGGATTACTCACTTTTCACACCAAATGGGAATCTTGGTATTTTTAGTTGCCCATCCATTTAAAATGAGAAAGGATGAAAAAACTGGACAATACGACGTGCCTGATTTTTATTCTGTAAAGGGATCTTCTGCGTTTTTTGAAATGAGTTATCACGGATTGGTAATTTATAGAAATCAAGACGGAACGGTGCTGGTTAAGGTATTGAAAGTAAAGCAAAATAATTTAGGCACTACAGGGGCTGAGGTATTATTTTACTATGAAAAGTTGTCGGGAAGATATATTCCAATAGACGAAGAAGGAATTGAACTGTCAGGAGATCATCGACAAAGATCATGGCTAGATAAAGTTAAATAAAAAACCAAATAATGTTTGTCAATAATAAAAATAAACAGTAATTTTATCAAATAAATAACAACAATAAAAATGAACAAAAGTACAAAGGCAATGAATAGCAAAGTAAGAGCTGCCTCAGAAGAGGCTCTACTCAAAGAGTTTGGTCAACAACAAACATCGGCTGACATAGGAATTGATTCAATAGAAGATTTGATAGATGATTATATGGGACTGTGTCAATATTCGCAAGATGAAGCTATACAGGCAGCGAGAAATACATTACAATTTGATCGATAAAAACAATTAAACAAAATGAAAGAAAGAACAAAAAAACTAATTATAGAATTACATCAAGCCACTGGTTCAGTTAGGTCGTTAGAGATTGAAAAAGAGTTTCCTAAGTTGTTTCGAGAGGATGATTTAGTGGTTGGCAAGTGGTATAAACAAGGATTTGTGTTTCGCTTTAATGGTGTGTATGGTAATTACACGCAATACGGCTTTACAAGTGATGGAAGATGGATTGAAAACATAGGTATACATAGAGATGAAACCTACATACCAGCAACAGATAAAGAAGTACAGCAAGCACTTACTAAAGAAGCTAAGAAGAAGAGAGGGTTAAAACCTTTAAACCATAGATGTTTACAAGATGATTTAGTATGGGCTAACAATGTAGGTGGTGAATACCGTTATTATCCAAAAGAAAATAAATTAATGATTGGAGCTTCTACTGTTTTTTTAGACGGCAAATGGGCGGAAATAGTAGAAACCATTACAAAAGAACAGGCAGAAGAAGCAAGAAAAGTTTTAGCACAATATAACGAACAATAAATTAATTAAAATAAATAAAAAACAGATTATGAGTTCAACAATTTTTATATTAGGAGTAACGTTATTATTTTTATTGCAAATATTTTTAGTTGGGAGAAATATGCGCATAGGCAATCAACCCGTACAACACAACAAAGGCAAAAAATATATAAAGTGGGATTCATATCAAACTTATGTCGCAGGATATTTAGCAATTAATTTGAAGATGACTAATGTAGAGACATTGGATCTAATTGCACAAATATTAAACAGATCAACGTCCTCACTAATTAGAAAGATTAGCAGATTGAGAGCGACCAAAAAAGGAAACTTTGCAAGTGGTTCGAAATTAGACCTAGTCACTCTTAAAACTATGGAAAACATGGGAGAGTATGAATCTCACTCTCACTTGGCAAGGTCACTCTATGCGACATATCCTAGTTGGACAGTAGTTAATAATTGTTTAGAAAGAATTAACAATTCAGACAAAGTTGACAAAATATCTACCTCGCAATTTCCAAATATCATAATTCATTAAGATTCAGATAATTACGCTTTGATGCGAAAGAATGTAACCATTGATTAAGTTCGCTTGAATTGTATAGATTTCTTAACTCAATGTTATAGAAGAAGGTTAAAAAAAACAGAATATATTTTAAAGGGAATTATAGTTCCAAATCATTAGTAAAAATTTATTAATAAAAAGTACACATGAATATTAATGAAGAGGCAATGAAAAAAAGAGGCGAAGCGAAAGTTTGGTCGACCATTAAAACAAAAAACGGAGGGATAAAGACAATTGCATCGACGCAACTTGGACAACATATCTTATTGGAAGATGCTTTAAATATATTGCCTAAGATTAAACTTTGGATCGAATCAGGAAGTGCGAAAATATATCGAAGACAGCTAAAGGAATACTTTAGCGATGAGGATTTTGTATTGCAAAAGATCACTGAATCTTTATTGCTACTATCAGGCGCAATTCATACAGATGGCGATAGCAAATTAAAAAGAGGCAATCGTCATAAGCGCGTCAATACCATTAGAAATAAAACTATGCCACAGCTATCTTTTGAGATGGTGTGGAGATTTTTAGAGGTAGTGATAGAACAAAGTGCGTACTTTAATGTCGAAAAACTAATGCATTACGATAAGGATGGATTTTGTTGGTCAATAAGATACACCTCTCTTTTGTCAGATGCCATTCTTGATAAATTATCTTTGGAGGCCATTGAGGCATTTTATCCATTACCAATGACTGAGAGACCTTTGGATTGGCACTTGAATGATGATGGCAAAATGGTTGGAGGATATCGAACACATCAAAGCCAATTGATAAGAGCATCGAGAGATGTCGACTATTCACTATATTCAAAAAAAGTACTAGATAGCATTAATTATATCCAATCTACTGGATGGTTGGTAAATAATCAATTGCTTGATCAAGTGATTGCAGATTTGAAGATGCCTTACAAAAGCGATTTTATAAAGGCACAATATCCTGACGGTGAATCTAGCCAATGGAAGACAGACTTGCAAAGCGAATCGTGCGAGATGACTAAGGATCAGAAGGCGACGGTAGAGTCATTTAGAGAGCAATTTAGAGAAGCTGCAGATCTATACAATGCTGAGGTTGGAGATTATGAAAGTGCGATGGGAAAATACAGGGCGATAAAGATGGCTACTCAAATAGCACAAAAATATCAAAATCAAGTAATTTACTTTCCACATTCATTTGACTTTAGAGGCAGAGTGTATCCAATACCAGTAGGGCTATCTCCACAAGGTTCCGATGCAATTAAATCTATGCTACAATATCAAGATGGTGAACGACTTGATCAAAATGGAGCAAAGTGGGGATTTGCATATTTAGCATCACTGTATGGAGACGATAAACTTGACTTCGAACTTCGTGTCGACAGAGGAATGGAATTGATCAATGCCGATTATAAAGATGCTGATGAACCATATCAATTTTTAGCACATCAAATCGAATTACAAAAAGTTGTTGAGGATCCAAAGGCAATATTTAGAGGAAGAGTTCACTTAGATGCTTGCAATAGTGGAAGTCAATTTACTAGTGCAATTACAGGAGATAAAGCAGGATGCGAAGCTACAAATGTATTGCCAACAATTAATCAAGATGGAAGTCAACAAAGAAAGGATGCATATTTACTAGTAGCACAAAGATCGTTGGAATTGATTATTGAGCAAATCGACATAGCAAAGACATATGAACAAAGAGAGAGATTAGAATTCTTCAAAAAACTAATGATTGAACAAGGACGAAAAGTATGCAAGACTCCAGTAATGGTTTCTAACTATGGAGGCACTGCGGGAGGAAGGTCCGACATCTTGTGGAATATGTTTAGAGAGATGAAGGTTGAGCGAAAATGGATTACTAAAAAAGTTTCTTCAAACTTAGCAAAAATTGTAGGAGATTCAATTGTAGGAGTTCTTAATGGAGGAAAAGCATTTGAGAAATACATTCATCAAATGAACAATATAATCGCACAAAGTGATAAGGCAATTTGGTGGACAACTTCAGATGGATTTCACGTAGTTCATATTAAAAACAAAGAACTAAAGTCAAAGCAGGTATCATGTTTACTTCCAGGAAGTAGGAAGAATACTACAATCATAATGAAGGTATTCTCAGATAAGGTTTCAATAGCGAAGATGAAATCAGCAATCAGTCCAAATGTTATTCATTCATATGATGCTGAGTTGCTAAGAAGAGTGGCACTAAAAATGAGAAATGCTGGAGTTGAAAGTACAGATTGGATCCATGATAGTTTTGGATGTCATCCAAACTATATTAACCAAATGCTAGAGATCACAAAATATGAATTTAGCAAATTCGTCAAAAGAGTTCCATTGAGGACACTAGACAAGGAATTAAGATCACAAATGGAATCAAAAAAGAAGAGAGATGTTGAAATTTTAGACAAGATTTCAATTCCCCAACTTAGAGGATTCAATGTAGCGCAAGGAGGATTGGACAGCGTATTGCAATCAGATTGGTTCTTTTCTTAAAGACATCAAACCAATTACAACAACGGCATTGTCTACAGGTTTAGTATGTGAAGAATATTTTAACGGAGTAATAAAAGTAATATC
>TARA_R110000822_G_scaffold70601_4_pt1 | contig 30426 bp, 16 predicted proteins | sample TARA_R110000822 | Tara Oceans TARA_R110000822 (sample SAMEA4397666) | marine metagenome | biome: Polar Biome; feature: [SRF] surface water layer (ENVO:00010504); material: water (ENVO:00002006), including particulate matter (ENVO:01000060) such as... | depth 5 m | reverse complement strand
CCCTTCCAAGAACCACTGTTGTTTTCACAATCGACTTTAGTTAAAGTACCAAGACATGTTCCTCCCTTACAACATGATCCTACTTCTTGACTATTCGGTAGTCGTTGAGATCCACATGGATTTGAACTACAAGTAACTGCTAGTTCTGTTGAAATACCATCATGATAAACACCACCTAATTCTAAACAATAACTTTTATTACATGTATCAAAACAACCCTCACCTATACAGCAAGCGTGCTTTACACTGTTAGGCGTAATACTAGAGTTTGCTTGTGTGCAAGTCTTACCTCCAAAGAATTCTGCATCAAAGTTTTCTGCATCAATACAGAATTCTTCTGTTACATTTTGAATACAACCAGAGCATCTTACACATGCTCCATGTTGATCTGAGTTAAAGTTATTGAGACCATCAACCGCACCAGAATCATCTACTGCGGGACATGGATTACTTACACAGGATGAATTTTTTCCTCGAAACAAGCCAAGTTCTCTCTTACAGTCTATAAATTTTACATTATCTTCACATAAAAATTCATTACCATTTGGCTTTAATTTACAGCACGCCCCTATATCATTGGGGTTGGGTTGATTGGCTTTTGATCTTGTTCTAAACTCAATGGGCATTCATATCACCTTCGTTTGAAACTATTTACTGTTTTGCCGTTTAATGTAGAAGTCTTTGATTCTACCTTAGTATTTATCTGTCTAAAATCTATAGTATTTTCTAGACGACTTTGATTTACTTCTTGCCTGTTTACGTTAGAGTTATAGAATGGTGATGGATATCCGTTTCCAGCACCCCCTCCATCTTTAAGTCTGGGTCCAAAGACTCTAGCATTTTTCTCACAGATGCTACTTGAATTTGGTTTATATGGCGGGTTGTTTGGATGTGGTACGGTAGGAGTGAAACCTGTCGAAGTACCGCTTCCGCCATTTCTTGGTGGGTTGTTTCCGTTAGGTGTTCTTATGTTAGGGGCACATGCAGTTCCTATGGTAGAAGGACTTGAGAATTGACTCTTGTCGAATATAAATCTACACTGACTCTGAACCCTATCTTCACATACGCCACAATTGTCGGGACATGGTCCCGGTGGTAAACACGAGCAGATTCCACAAGAAGAATTGTTAGAAATATTTTCTAGGTATTCTGGACTTCCTGTTTCATCGTTGATTGTTCCTCTGTCTACTCCATCTATAAAACAACCACCATCAACGCATTTACATGCACCGAGGTTACATATTCCACACACACCTGCAAGTTCATTAAGTGCAGGACATAGTATGTCTCCATCGTTACACAAGGTACTATGCTCCGAACAAATTCCTAAGTTAATTTGACTACATGATCCTGTTCCATTAAAACCAAATTGATCAGCAAGTAGTATTCTATCTTCTAAGACACATGGTGCTGAGGCACAACCACCCTTGTTAGTACAACATGCTCCTGCATCATATCGAATTGGAGTTCCATCTGGAGTAACATACGGAGGGCCTGGATTTGTATTTCTCTTATCACCTGTTGGTGGTTCAAATGATGGTGGATAGTCGGGTGGTAATGGTTTGGATGGACCGCCAACTGGGTTTATTGGTCTTCCAAAACCTGGCTTATTACCGTTGAAACTACAATCAGAACACTTAATTACAACATCACCCACTTCACAATCACCACAATTCTCTTCATCCTCATCATCACAAACTATAGACCAAGTTGCACAACAACATGCACCTACGAAATCTATTTTTTCACATTCTGAATCTGCACATGTTTGCCAAGGACTAAATGCTCCGCCCGAATACGATGTACATCGCTCCTCGGCGTATGATGCGGCACTGAAGTCACCAAATATACCTAGTAGTCTAGATGGGACAAACATCTGATAACATTTACCGGGTCCTATACAACATGCACCTACAATCCAATCACTTCTTGGAGTTCCAGGCCCTCTCGGTCCAGCAGGGCCCATTGGGAATGAAGGAATTTCAAACCCTTCAGTATCATCTATTCCATCGTTATCATCGGGATCATCATCATCGTCATCGTCATCACACCAGTCTCCTGTATCACAACACTCATCTGAGTTTGGATCATCACAACAAGGACTGCGTGATGGATGGCCAGGAGGACAATCACAACATCCTGTATTTTCGCATGTGCAGTTACAAGGTCCAGCGATACTACAGTTAACTGCACCACAGGTGGAATCTATTCCCATGAATATACCTCGTAAAGAGGAACACTCTTGTGGTGTTAGATTAGGAACACAGTTTTCATTACAGAAGCAACACGCTCCACGGAACTCTTGATTACCACAACAATCATCACATTCTGTATCTGCTCCTAACCATTTAATGTTTAATTCTGGATTTTGTAATCCTATGGAATCACATATTTCTTTTATCATGATACCACGACAATCACCGTTTGTGTCGTCACAACAGGCACCTACTGGTGGTGGATCACAAACATTAATCGTTTCACAAATACTACACACATCTTCCGTTACCGAAGAGGGAACAAAGTATCCGTTGATTATGTTACATTGCAGAAGAGTAGATGGTGTTAGACATTTGGGTCTACCCACAATATCCGAATCACCATACTGAGGCAATCCTAAGCATCCTGAGCATAGTCTATTTTCAGAAGGGGTTCCATTTAGTGCAGTGCAAGCGGCTTCATCACGAACATCAATACAACCAAATGGACATGGCGCACAGCATTTAATTGGTAAGTCATTTCCTATATCACATTCTTCACAACTGTTTACTGTCGTTCCATTCATTGCTTCACAAGTATTACAGCCATCTGTTATTGTGGTACAAAATCCTTGTTCAGCAAAACAACATCTCTGTAAAGGTAAAACACAAACATCATCACAGTAGTTAAATTTAAATTCACCACCGCAACAAGATGTACACTGACCTATTATACAACCTGCATAATCAATAATATCAGAATCTCCAATCGGTAAACAGCCTGGACCTTCTGAGCAACATATGTAATCATCAGGTGGTGTAATACCACCAGCATCATCACAAAGAACTCCTGTATTTACTGTACCCTCTAGTCCAGAACAACATCCTCCTGTAATTCCAGCACCACATTCAGGATCACTTCTTCTGAAGCAAGGAACTGATTCCTCGAAGGAACCACCTACTCCATCGCAATATGTTTTATTTACAAAGTTCACACAACCAAGATTACTACAACAAGATCCTAGTTGATCTTCTTTGAATATATCAACATCCCAACCATATCCTGTTTGTGTTGCAAACCAAGTGCCTCCATTATCGATGGTCACTAGGTTTACTATATCAATACCATTTGTGAATGTTGGTGTTCCAGCGAACTTGACGTTGTCTGGGAATCTAACATTGTTTGGTCCACCCTCTACAATAACAGTAATGTTTTTCATTTCAGCAAACTCATTACCATCATTACTTCCGAGTGATATTCCAGCCCGCTGTTCATATGACCAAGTAATACCTGAGATATTAATGGGTGCAGAGACAGAGAAAACATCAGAGTTAGTGACATCAAGTTCTACGTTACCGCTAATCGATCCACTTGCTAATGAATCGCAGTCCGTTGTATTGTTACAACATTCTCCATTGGGCCCTGTCTCACAAGAGCAAATAGAATCACAACCAATTTTCCATTCCCATGCAGTACTGTCCCCCGACGAGGATCCACAACCAGGCATTACTACCATGCGAATCTTACCAAACCACGGACTGCTTGTATTTTCATTTTCAAAATAGTCTTCTTCTATACGAAGACAATAAGTGTGGTTATTGCTACCAGTACGCCGATCGTCGTCGGGTGGATATGGACTATCTGAACACCATGCTTGTCCTCTGAATACTGCACCCTCTAACGATATGTCACCAACACAATTTGTATCAAGAATTACTGCCTGTTCGCTTGGATAATTAACACTAGGCGCACCAGTAGATCCACTCCAAATTTGTGGATGTACACCTACTTCATAACCTTCGTTTAGGTTTTCATATGGAGTATTGAAGGGCCCTCTATCGGTACTTCTTCTATATGAATCATTACCATAACCTTCACCCGCACCCGATTCTCCATCTATGAAAAGAACTTCACCCGAAGTGGGATCTTGAAAGTTTACTTCAGATGCGCCATACAAAGGTTTACGAATTGTTTCAGAATCTTCTAAATTATCTACTTTAGTTCTTAGAACAACAAGTCTGTCCTGTTGAGTAAAGAAACGAACAGAAATACAGAGATAACCAAAACGTTTTCCGTTTTCTTCTGGTGGACTAAATCGAACTAAGTTTGATACATCAAGAATGTATTCTTTAAAACCATCTCCCCCGTCACTTATAGTTTCTGTATTACAGTAACTAGTATTATACTCATCACCAACAGTAGCGATAGCATTTCTGAATTTGACATTTATTGTATCACCAGTTCCAGTTGGATTTGGTCCACCAAAACTATCATAGAAACTACCGGAGCCTCCTTGTGCTTTATATCGAGGAGATAAGAAAAGTAATTCTCCTGTACTACCTGCGTCAACATAACCCGTTGTGATTCCTATTGGAGATGAGATGGAGATTGTATTTTCTGCCCACTCAATACCAAGATCAACGGCAGCAGTTAGTCCTCTAAATTCAAAAGTGGCACCGTTAGGATCTGGACCAGCAGTAGTAGTTTGCTTAAAAATTTCACCGCTCGGATTACCAACACTATCACCAAGTGCAGTCACTCCTGCAACATAAGCGTTCTGTCCAGAAACACCACCAACATAGACAACACTTTCGTCTGATAGTGTTAGTTTGATTCTTTGTTCACCATTAGATGGATCAATTTCTGACCATTTATATCGAGAAACAAACGGAGCCTCTGCACCAGTCACACCAGTACCGCCAGTGTTTCCACTGTTACCAGTGACACCGACTGCTTTAATTCCCTCTGGTCCCGAAGGTCCAGTTATAGATTGAAACGTACTATTGGCCATATGATCCTCTTATTATATATCAGGCTCAGGGAAATCTTACTCTGTATTTAACCTGATCATTAATAAATGTTTTTTCTGTGTTTGTATCAAAGAAGTCTTTAACAGATCTTACAGGCTCAGTTAATTGTTCTACTTCATCGAATGAACTAAATTGTACTATGCTACCTGATCTGGTGGGTATTACATTTGGAATATAGTATATACCTACACCAATTTCCTTGCGGAATCTTATATACTGATCACCTAAAATATCACCAGTCGTATCGTTAATGTTGGATTTCGTGTAGTTTGCCATAAATCTAACGGCATCACTCTCTGTATCGAAAGTGAGTTCTATTCGCCATTCTTCTGGTGGGCCTGGAGGTAACTGTTCAGGAATGTATCTAAAGTTTACTTTTTCAATTTTTAGGTTATTGAAGATCTGATCGCCTGGTACGTATTCGTTTGAACAACAAGGACACTGAGAACCATCAGGACTTAATGACCCACATGCGAGGATCATTGAATTTTCTATATATGGGTTCGTATTACATATTGATGCTGCACAGTCCTGACAACCAATTGCGTCGGCATCAGTTACGATTCCACTAACTACTGGGCTATCAAAGGCAGCCTTTCCACAATCATTGATTCCAAATTGCGTGCATCTTTCTTCCGGAACCATAATACAATCTGTTCCACCATTGAAACAGCAGTTAACTAGAGAAGGCGAATCACATCCGTTACACTCATCACACACTTCAGAACCTTCACTGGCATTTCCGTTAACATTGGTGTTGGTTCCAACCATATCTTTAACACCACATCCACTTAATATTGAGGCGGTGCAATTACCTTCCTCAACAACACGACATCTCTTGGTTCCAAATTGATCTACGTTATAGCAACAATTTACTAGTGTTGGATCTTTAGGATCACCACATGTGTCACAGTTACTGCCATCTAGAGTCCAAGATGGGTTGGTTGTTTCATCTGAGTGTAGGCGGTTTAAACATTGAAACTCTCCTGTTGGATATGCACACTGCCATTCGGCAGTTTCGCTTGACTTGTAACAACAGTGACCCCAGCCAGACTGAGTTGAACAATCAAAATCGTCACATGTAGTATCCTCTACACCCGCATATATGTTTTCATTTCCAACCACATTGATAAACTGAGGGAAGCATACTACACGGTTTGGATCTTCAAAGCAACTAAACGCTCCAGTTCCATCGGTTGCTGGTATTCCCTGACAACAAATTGGTACTAGATCAGTGGAGAAATTACATGGATTTTCTCCTATACATGATCCATCTAGAGTCCAGTTCTCAATACTAATCCTACCACTACCTGCAATAATTGTTCCGTCCGCTGGTAATACGTTATCAGTACAAGTTTCATTATTAGTGTTACAGAATCTACCAGTTGGGTTTACTGCACCACAATCAACACCCTCTGTCCATGAGATAAAGATCAGACCACCTATTCCTGTGGATTCACTTCCGCCTGCTGGACAATCTAATTGGGTTGTTTGTGATGTTACGGCTTCTGCTAGTGAAGGATCGCCATCTTTGTTTAGAACCTGATAACAACAACCTAGTGGCTCCGCACTGCAAAAGTTAGGATCCTTTGGTCCTTCAACCCAAGCACCAGCACACAGATTTTGACATGTATAAGAGTGAGTAGTATTTGTGCAGCAGTTACCGAGAGGATTAGTTCCACATTCGGTACATGCCAAATTACCACCTTCACAGATTACATCCGGCTGCGTCCATCGATCTGGAGGACAATCTGCACTTCTTGTTTCCGTACAATCTCCGTTACAACACTGGCCTAATGGACATGGGTTGTCTGATGGATCACATGACTCTGCGGGGAAGAGTGAGGAGTCCTCACTACACGTTGTCTCTTGTGTGCAGTTTCCAGTTGAGCAGTTCCAACAAGAAACAGTAGGTGCAGTAAACGGATCTACTAGATCTTCAAAGCCACCACACTCAGTACAACTATTTCCTTTACAGAAGATTCTGTTCTGACAGTTTGTGATCAGCAAACCTCTCTGTTCATGTTTCTGAAGGTCGCCTGGAGTCTGATTAATAGTAGTTTCAATTCTATTCTTAGCAGTTCCTGTTTTTGGTTGTAGATCATCTCTGCACTTACCATCTAAACAAAGACCTAAATTGTTGTCTGTTGTTCCAATTAAAGATTGATTTACATTGTCTGGATCGTTAATGCCATAGAGTAATGCAGTATATCTTGGTTCAGGGGCCGTCTCTGATGATCTATCTGACTGTCCTGCAATACAAGGATCAGAAGCACCACAGATAACAGGGACGAACTCAAACGCCAGTCCGCCAGGTAGTGGCGCTAGTGGTTTCATGAGTGTTGTATAGTTTGACTCAGCAGAATAATCAACATACTGTAAAGTTTCAAACTCGGGATTGTTGAAATCATTACAACCCTCTCCTGCCAGATTAGATGATCTAAGATTGTCTAAGAATTCTCTGCATTGTTTAGAGGAAGTAGAAAACTGATCTTTATCGATAGTATTGTAAGTTCCAATATTACTATTACTTACAGTAGACCAATCAATCGATGTTTCATCGGGTCCACAGAAAGGATTTACTAGGTTATTTTCGTCACCACATTCGTTATAGTAAACACTATCAAGATAACTCTTGTACACATCAGCACAAGTATCGCTCCACGCACCACCACTCTTACAACAATCTACTGTGTCTTCTCTAATGGACGTAGTGTATGCACAGAAGGCATTTAAACATGGTTCACATGTAAATACAGAAGTCACACCCTCGTTGACAGGCCAGTTTGATTGTTCACCATTCCATATGAGTATTGGTGTAAGACAATTTCCACCAACATTATTACATGGTTCATTCCACTCTGTATTGGAAGGCCAGTTTGTGGTACTGCACGTTGTGCTATCTAGCGTGTTGAGTATGTTTATGGTGTCTCTTTGGATTGCTTTTCCACAAAGAGCATCATCATTTGCTGATAAGCAGTCGTCTATCACAGTATCAAAACTAGATGCTGCTTGACCACAAACATTAGTATCATCACAGGAATAACCTGTTCCATAAAGTGAATCTTGGTTGCAGTAGGCTCTGAGTGTTGCCGCTGCAATTGCAGTGGGGGCTAGAATGTTTCTATCTGTATTACACTCCATTGCCTTATTGTGTCCAAGACAATAACCCTGAGCCAGAATGCCTGTATCTGCATCTACTGTGGTGACAGGAATATTATAGTCTGGAGTTGAATCATCTTTACCTGTGACATTTAGTTTGTCGTAGTTCGCAAGATCATTGGGGACACCGTTGATATCCACGGTTCCTGCGTAGTAATATAGTTGTTTAGATAAACCATCTGCACAACTTATTTCAGTTGCTTCATATGATATAACTCCTGCACTTGCACAGTTTTTAGTTTCAACTTGTGTTGGAGCATCTGGCTCACATGGGTTACCATCACAACTGGCATTTACATCGTCTCCTGCATAAATGCCTGGTGGGTCAGAACCGATACAGTCGTATTCATTTACTACAGTGCATTGATCTTCCGTACAACACCGACCAGTTTCTAATGGATCTGAACAAGTGTATGTTGGGAGTTCAAAGGTTCCTGTGTTTTGATTGCTTAGTATAACAGAACATCCCGCAGCAAAAACTCCTACAAATTTTTCACCATCTGCATTTTCTTCGCCAATGATTGGTAGACCGACTTCATCTGCTCCGTTATCCAGTAACTGTCTTCTAACAACAACTGCTCTCTTTTCTAGATTTGGTTCTCCAACATTAGACATTTGAATATCTAGAACAGATCCTGCTTCGCTTACAGTAAAGAAATCTGTATCACTTGCTCTAGTAGATGTCCAGTAAGGAACGTTGTTAATTGTATCTCCGATGAGAAGATTGAAGTAAACACTATTTTTCAGTGAGATAAAAGCCATCTCGTTTAGACTTGGGATGTAGTAGTTATTTACATTAGCAAAACCAGGCACATTTAACGAACGTGCATATGGGATTGCTTCTTTAGTTGGATCGTGAGATGCGTTTGTATAATTTTCGTAATATGTGTTATGCAGACCATCGGAAAGTCTATCACAACCAAAGGGTCCACTTATATCATCTACATCAACACCAACTCCCAGAAGTTTAATATCAGGATCTTGACCTGACCCTGTCGCTACGAAAATTTCTTTCATCCATAAGGCCCACTTTCTGAATCCAGCGGGTTGGTTTCCTCCTTCTTCTGTGCAGTTACAATTAAGAACTGTACCACAACTATCACATCCAGAGTTTTCGATCCACTGGCAATTGGAAGGACATAGAGACTGTGTTATTTGATCGTTACATGATCCATCAGAACAACAACATGCACCTGTTGGGATACTTCTACCTGCACAACAATCTACCTGATTACAAATGGTTCCGGCACCCATATGAATACCGCCCGCCTCTACACACTCGGCAGGCAATAAGTTACATAACTTTGTTATGTCCGGCAGACAGCAAGCACCGCGTGTCAGTTCTTCGCAACCATTTTGACCATCAATTATAAATCCTTCGCAAGTTTTTAGATCGTTGAACACACCACCAAGTTCGGCACAAATTTGTCCATTAGATGTTACTTGTCCTTCTATACCAAGACAACAGCAACCTAAATTATCACATGGACCGGGACATGTAAAATCTTCACATAATAGATTTGGGAAAAATAGACCACCAATATCATCACATTTTGTAAGCGAATATCTAAAACAAGAGTTATTCACACAACACGCACCAAGACTACCGTCACAAGGATCTGCATTGCATGTAATTTGATTGAAAAAGGAACCCGAACAGTTTTGTTCGAGAACATAGTCCTTACACTCACCGTCACAACAAGATCCAACTCTCAACGTTCCATTAAAACTTGTATTGTAGTCTTTACCTGCAATAAAACACTGCCAAGTATCTCCATTATTGAAAGTAATGCAGTTTACAATATCAGTGCCAGATCTAGTAAAGGTAGGGCCTGCTGGATTAAACAAGAACTTATCTTCGTTGAATGGGTTGCTATTAGTTGCTAGCCCAGCATTTTTGATTATGAATGTTGTGTTTAGTGTTTCACCAAACGTAACACCTTCTGTTGTTATCGGTTCAAACCCATGAACGTTTGCCACAGCATCTGTAATTTCAAAACCAGATTTACCAACAATATAATGGTTATTTGTAATCGTTGTATCTACAGTTACAGATTCATTATTTACTGGATCATACCTTTTGATTAATTCTTTGAAGTCACCGAGAACGGCCTGAAGAGAACCCTCTTCTGCACTAACACCCTCGACAAAGAAAGTATCATCAGCACCTCTAATGAAAGTGGTTCCTGCATAGTGCAACAACTCACCAGTCTTACCTACAATCTGTGATAATAGTCCAGAACCAAGTGGAGCGTTTAATTCAATATTGGTAGCGGTTTCGTTGATTGTGATGTCTGGACTAGTTCTGAAAGATCGAAAGAATGCAGTATCTCCTACTGAGTTCTTAAAGATCTTTGCTCCGCCACCTAACTGCTGAACGTAGAAGTTTGCTGTTCCTACTGAACCATCTGCACCTGCTGTATTTCCAGAAACAGGTCCGATGGATGCCGTAGTTCCATCAGCATTAATTAGAACTCTACTCTTACAATCTATAGTTCCAGCAGTCCAACCTACCACTGCATAACCAGTCGCACCTGTAGCACCTATAGGTCCAGTAGGACCACTTGGACCAGTTGGTCCTGTTGATCCTGTAGGTGCTTGTGGTCCTCTCGGTCCACTTGGTCCCATGATTGTAGAGATAGAGGAATTCGTCATGCTTTAACTCACTATAGTCTTAATATGTAGGAAAGAATATATCTGTGCCTGAACTAGATTTCAATGGAACACCATACCATACGGTTCTTTTTTCAGTGTCTTTCTTACCTAAACTATAGAATTGATAAACATCTAAACCTGTAGTTAACACTGGATTTACTTTATAAGGGAATATCCAGTTTGCTGGCCATACAACACCGCAAGTTTTTCCATCATCTCTGGGTCTGTTACTACCACCCTTAATAGCGAGAGTAAAGGAACTTGCTCGACCAGATCCAAAATAGTGTTCAAATGTATCGGCAGTTGCAGTAACATCATTAATTTTTATGAACGGAGCAGATGCCCCTTTAACACTACTAGCATTGAGAAGTAAAGGAATTTGAGAAGCATAGATTTCATTGACATCAATAAACCAAGTATTACCCCAAGGCCCCGATGGACCATATTGATTTTCTCGTACATATCTTGTACCAAGATGTAAGCCTGGATCTACATTAAACTCTATAATTCGAGTTGAATCATTTATAAATCCACCACTAACTTCTGTCATACCAAATCTAAAACCAACTTCTCTATACTTACGACCTACTGCGTTTATACTTCTTTTTTCTGGATTGTAATTTAATCCAGACGCACCTCGGACTAAAGGAAGAGCCTCCGCACTATTGCCGGCAATTCCAGTCATGTAGGCTATTTGATTTTTAGTTGATGGTGTGACACCTACGATTTGTTTATTGTCTCTGTACCCAACAAGAATTTCATCTTCGTTTTCAGTAACAACAATACCACCAGTTCCTTTGATGGTTTTGAGTTCTATTGTTCCGATATAACAACCATCGATGAGACCCTTTACAAGTGCAGTAGCACCAGCAGTTCCTATATCTTCGGTGAATAATTTATATACAAAATTACCCAAAGGTCCAAGTGATGCGTCTGATTCGTTTCCACCTATACCACCTATACCACCTCCGCCTCCAGTTCCTTCTCCTTCTACGTCACTAGAAATTACACTAACACCATTAGTGTAAACAGTTTTAACTTGAAGACCGTCTCCGTTTAAGTCTCCAACTATAACTTCAGAAACAGAAGCACCAGTAGGACCAATACCACCAGTAGCCCCAGTGGGCCCTGCTGGACCGAGTTTACCATTAGGACCGAAACCTCCAGTATCACCAGTGGTTCCAACGGCCCCGAAGTTATATCCTATTACGCTGTTTGACATTTATCGCCTCAAGTTACGATTTTAAGAACACCACCATCGTTATACACAGATCCAACTGCCAGTCCAGTGGCACTAGTAGGTAGTTCAGTCAGGCTAAGAGTTTTAAGACTTAACTGATTTAATATAGAAGTGTAACTTGAGTCTCCTATGCGGATAATCCAATTTACGGTAACGTAAGGAGGTAGATTTGTTAGATACTCAAATGTGCTTTCATTGAACCCATGATTAATCGTTCCTGTATTATCTCCGATATCATCCATTTCTAATTTATCATAACCACCCTCTTGGTTTAGACCTGACACTTCTTCTGTATCTACTGGCGCACCCATGATAAATTTATTTCTTAGATCAGGAGTTAAGACTGAATCTAAGGTGACAACAGTTATAGTTTGGTTTGGAAAAATTTGACTTCCGTTTATTACGTTAACTCTTTGTGTTACATCAAACCCATTAATAATTGGTGGAGTAGTTACTATTACATCTTGAGATACAGAACCACGAACATTTTCAGTTAGACTGTTATCATAAAAACCAACATGTTCCACTATAGCAGTTTGCCCAATTTGCGAAATAATTTTTGCTCGCACGTTACCCTGTTCTACAATTGATCCATTTGGAATATTAGCAGCAAAGGTGAGCGACTCTCTGAATCCATATCTCTTGTCTATTGCTGTACTAAAGTTTGGATAAGATGTTGCATTAATAGGAGTGCCATCACAAACAGCCCAACCAGATGGAATGGTAGAGGTATCTCCAACAAAGGCGTGAATGGAACCGATTGGATTTACTCCACTCATGTAAATTGCTGTATCTCCACCGAGATAGTTACCAACATAGTTTTTAACCAAACCTCTTTCTTGCGTGATACCAGATCCATCTGGGATTGAGGGCAATCTTACTACGACAGATTTAAGAACTTTTCCTGCATCGTTAGGTGGAATGCTATCTAAAACACCAGCAGTCTCACCACTCAAGAAGAATACTTCTCCTCCTGTTGATCCGTAAATTGTATTATTTAAAATAAATTGTGTTGTTTCTATATCACCTTCAACAACATAACTAAACACACTTGCACTTGTTGTAGTAGAAACCACACCACAAACTTCTGCGTTTGCTGGCGTGTTTGCTTGTGCTAAAGTATAACCGTTAGAAGCAACATCAAAACGAATGACATTACCAGCAGTAAACCCGTGGTTGGTTTGCACAAGAGGTCCAATTGTTAGATTAGAACCTACCTGTGTTACGGTTCCCGCAATAGGAGTCCCTGATATATTTGAACTTGAATTATTGCAATCAGTCATTAGGCGTCAACTCCTGTGTTGTATTCTGCTTTTGCTGCGTATTCTATTCTTAGATCATCGAAAGCCACGGCTCCGTCCCTCAGATACAAGTTAAATCCCTTTTCTGAATTAGAGGCTGCTGAGACTTGTTTGCCAGTACCATTGACACTTCTCGTAGCACTATTATAACCCTTAGTTCCAGAAGTCTTATTGAGATCTTTTCCTGCACTCATATTGAATACCACATTCTGAACACCAGTTGGGGAGAAAATGTCAATTATGGTTGGTGGAGTTCTCATTTCATCTATGAGAGTAAACTGTATGTTACCACTGGTATTCATCGTCACTGAAGGACTTCCGTCTTTAGGAATGTTGGTTCCCGTCACCATAGTGTTTTTACCACGATAATCATTTGAATTATAACTAGTTTGATAGAATCTGTTTGCTCTACTTCTCTCTCTTCTCTTATCCGATGGTGCTGGGTTTGTAACAACGAAACCAGAATCCATTTGGAACTTTGCTAGGTATAGATCGTGATTATATGAAACATCAGCCGAACCAGTTTGACCAGTAGATCCGTTGTAACGATACGGTAATAAAGAGAAGGTCGCATAACTATCATTTGGATTTGTTGTTGCTCCTACTGGGAGATTCTTTGGCTTAAACGATAATGCGTATCGGGTATAACCTGTAGCACCATCAATATAAACTAAATCTAATGTTTGTTTACTTGCAGAACCCCCTGGCGTTCCGTTCCATAACTGCTCATACTCTGCTGCAACGAATCCTGTTACTCCAGTTGCACCTTTCATATAGAACGAAACTGTGACTGGAACTCCAGCGTATGTATTTGCATCTTCAATAATATTGCTGTATAAAATCATATCTCCGAACGTAGAACCAGTAGAACCAGTTTGTCCTGATCGTAAGATGCTATAATATTCAGGATTTCCTAAAACGTTTCCCTGACCGAATGAGAACTTTTCTCTTTTGATTGAGAAATCCTTCTCATAAGATCCGGTGAGTGTACTTTGTCTCATCCAACGATCAGCAAAGTAAGTTTCAGCCGTTCCAGTATGTGCAGCATCAACTCCGATACCTCTTTGCCAGATATCGAATGCACCATTATCCATGACATTCTTTACAGTTCCAGATGTGGTTGAATTAACATATCCACCCGCACCTGCTCCGACGCCGGCGTCTGTACCTCCAGCAACTATAGCAGCAGTAAACGCCTTTGATGATCTCTGTGTAGTATTGAGGTTATTGTCGCTGGGTGTAGCATAACCCGCTGCGAATCTAGTGTTGAAGAAGAATATCTTAACTCCCAACACAATTGCAGATGGAGACAAGAAATCTTGTGTTGGATTAGTGGTTGTTAAACCAAACTGACCAACGGTGCTGTTGTTCTGGTTCATGTATAGTAGAGGATCATCTCCTGCTATTCTATCTGTATGAATTGTATCTCTGAATGTATCAGTGTCTTTTGACATTCCATAGAGAAGTAATTCATAACCACCAGAAACTTCATTCACAACTAAACCGAAAACTCTAGTTTTATTTGAGGTATTTAGTTTTTCATATCCACCACCCTGTTCTTCGAGGGCTATAATATCACCGACTGCAAATCCAGATCCAGAGATTGTTGTTCTCACGGAAACGCCATCTGCGGTTCCGCCACCACCACCAGCACCTCCTACCGTGTTGATTACCTGTCCACGGTAGTTTAGTAAGACGCCTCTATCTGGAGATAAACCAACGAAGACTGGTTTAGAAACATGTCCTTCGGTTGATGGTTCAGTAAGCGTAATGTTACCAGCAGTTGTTGGAGATAAGAAGTAAGGACAACCGACCGAAAGAATAGATGTTCCATCAGTTACACTAGTAAACGTTCCTTCTACTTCTCCGTTGAATGTAACTTCAAAGTCAGAGTTACCATTTACTCTCGAAATCATACCAACGGCTTCTGCGAATGTTGCACCCCCACTAGCAACTGCTAGTGTAAAGCCGGCTGCGTAAGCGTCTGAGGCTCTAACGACTTGACCAAAGTTGAAGCCATGAGAAACACCAGTGACTCTTCTTTTGTTTACACCCCGTAGAATATCAATCCGACCATCACTTGCTCGAATACGAGCGATCTCACCTGATAAAGTTGCACCTGTTACTAGTGCATCATAAGTATGACCGTTTCCGATGATCAGATCAGTTGCTGTTTGTTTAAACGATAAGGTCTTACCATTTTCCTCACCAAATATAATCTGCTGTCTGGTTGCCGAAGCGTAAGTTCCACCACCAACCAACTTGAGATCTTGATTTGTAAACCACTGACCATTATAGTTTAAGAAGTATGGGTGAGTTGTTCCTGAATTCCAATCAGGTCCAACACCACCAGTGAAGGAACCAACTACAATACCAGCGGTTGCCTCTCCTGCTGGTGGATCATTATCACCATTAACATTGACTATACCATTAGGGAAAGAGATTTCACCTGCTGTTGAGAAGGATACGTTTCCAGTAACTACAAGGTTACCATCGATCGTAATACCTTTACCAATGTAATCTGCGATCGACATTTCAAAAGTACCACCAGTTCCGCCATCACGGAAACCTCCAGTAAGACTCAACCCAGTCGCGGCCGCAATATCATAAACCTTCATCAAGTTTAACTTACCGATGATATCAGTATTTGTTAAGGTTCGCCAATCATTAATAGTATCACCTAAAGATACTATTGAGATTTGATCATTGTTGTTTGTGATATCTGCCATTTAAATCTTTCCTATCAATTAGTTAGTTGCTCTTATAGGTGTAGTGTTATCAAACGCCCAGAAGTATGTGTCGTTTCTGAAAATAGCAATGGGAACAAAAAACTCCCCGATAGATCTTTTACCTTGAGCCGATTCTCGTGTCGTCAGGTATCTTGGGGTATCGATAGAAGAGTCGGGTTGTTCTTTTACTCTATATGCAAATCGTGTCGCTCCTGGCGCATTGCTGTTTGCAAATTCATTGCCTGCTGGATCTAATAGAGTTGGATCAGTCTTATAATCCACATACTCAGGGCCAGGAATATTTTCTAGACTCTCTATCTCAAATCCAACGATGTCATTTAAGCCTGGAGCATTACCATTAGGGAGTTGCTCTGAATAAATATTGCTCTTAACGGGAGGGAATGTTAACCAGAAACCATTTGGTTTACTTACTTCGGCTTCACTGGCACCGAGTTGAAAATTAGCAAAGAATTGAGCATTTCTGATAAATGAAAATGTATTTGTAGATGGGTTTACGGCAACTGGAGAAGTGAACCTAGTATCTGTTAGAGACTCTTCCTCTAAGTCAACTCTAGGTTGTCCATGTCTAAACATAGTTCTTGCTGTGGTTGACATTTGGTGCATCATAATAGTTTGCAGTTCAAGAAGTTCTCTCGACTGCAAAGCGTAGCCTGGAGCAAAACCAAGCGACATATAGTTTTTAATTGGACTCCAATCATCCAGATATGGATTGATTGGAAAGAAACTTTCATACCATGATTGCTGAGCCATCTTCTACTCCAATCACAACGGAATTATAAATCTAGTTGTGTATAGTTGTTCTTCAAGAATGTTAAACGTTACTGGTATTATGTATAATAGATCTCCAGAGCCTACCTTGAGTGTTGGTTCAAAAACTTGCTCACATTCAAACGTGTCTCCCTGACTACCAAGAATTGTCTCTCCTGCTATTGGTAGTGTCTTTGTACCTGTAAGGAATAGATCTGCTCGATTACTGTTTCCTGAATCTGATAAATTTAGTGGTTGTAGATCAATAACCTTTCCATCAGTTTTTGATGTTTGAAACTCAACTGAACTGTTAAACTTTAGCCTGTTATCATTAATGGCCTTTGCGGTGGTTATAGTAAATCCAGTACCACTGTTATCCTTCAATTTAACCTTAGTTGCTTGTCTAAGGTTTAATGTTCTATTACCACCAGAACCAAATTCTTGTCCTGCTACTTTTCCTGCAAAGTCACCTGTCGCATATACTGGATTAGCAATCAGACCAAACGCTTGCATGGTAACACCTGGCGGGAAAGAACCGAGTGACGAATCACCTTGCCTCATGTTACCAACAAACATCATTGTTCTTGCCTGTAACGTAGTAGTTGGATCAGTTCCTAAGTCAGTTTCAATTCCACCATAGGAGGACGAAAGAGTAATTTTAGATTCCAAATCGGTCTTGCTAGTAACATCACCATTACTATTTGGAGAATCTATTAAGGAAAGGTTACCTCCAACATAACCAGTTCCCGCATTACCCACTCGATAACCAGTTACCTTATATCCTTTACCAGCCTCGAACGATGTACTAAGTTGAACAGAAGCACCAGATCCTTGACCAACAACTGTCGTTTGTGGATTGGGCATATCAAAGTAAACGTTCTTTTGTCCCAAGTCAATCTTTACATCGTTAATTTTACCTGCGGTAGTCTTTGCATTTTCTTGTACTTGAAACTGACGATACTTAGCACTAGATGTGTTTAAATTTGTTGGTATCGATTTGATTGGTCTTGGAACTGGTAGCCATTTAGTTGTGAGGAACGTGAACAATTCATCACTGACAGAATACAAATATTTCCATGTATAGCCATCCTTTAGCGTAAACTCTTGAGTTCCTACACTAGTGGGTTTGACTTTAGACTGAGTTCTATCTCTTTCTAATCCTGACTCGCAGTTTTTTATACAGAGATATACATTGTAATCATCTGTCATCACATATGGTAAGTATGGATAAATTACACTACCATCAAAGGCAACAGTATACTCATAAAGATTCACATCAGGATCGAATGCGTTATATACTTTACCAGACACCCAATTAAGTCTAGGAACAACTAAAGATACATCATCTTCAGTTACTCTTTCCATAACAACTATATTCTCATAGACGACTTCAGTGCCTTTAAGAGAGTCTGCCGAGACACCACCTGGCGTAGTATCCTTCGCGGCAAAGAAGAATAACTGGTTATCATTCCAGATATAATCAACAGCAGTCTTGGCCACTAAATTACGAAACTGAGTGGAACTTGTATTTGCTAGTGTTCTATTGCTTAAATTTATATTAGTTTGTGATGCCATCTATATTTCCTTATTGTCCCGTCGCTAGGGGTGTTGAGCAAGTCAGACTTTCAAGTGGATCGTTTGGTGAAACGTTAACTCCCTTTGTAGCGTCTGGGATTAAGTTCATTAACCACCCAAGTCTCATATCACCAAATGCTGTTCCTGATGTTGGTCCAACTGACCAAGTATTTGGATGATGATAAACATGCCATAATGTATAACCTCTAGCCGCTGCCGTAGTATATGTATCTGCTGTGTAGGTTGGTCCAGTGTAACCGTTCTCCCCTGAAGTTCCTGCGGTCCATCCAATAGGATAACCACCAGAATTGTGTACTGCTGTGAAACAGTTTACTGATCCTAGTGTTAATGGATTAGTATTATATGGATTATATCCACAAGTAAACCAATCCTTAGCAGAGCAAGCATCTGGAAATGGTTGTCTTGGATCACGGGTGGTTGAGAATGTGTATGCGAGGTAGTGTCCGATTAAAGGTTGTTCTGAATAACCTGTATCAATTGGGCCAGGTGCGGCTGGAATGTAGGAGTCTGGGCCGACATTGTTGAATAGTCTGAACCCTGCTGGGTGTGCAATTTCTCTGACGGGGTTTAGATTAAAGTCAGTGCCGCCTTGTTGGTTTCCCCCAAAGGCTGGACCATCCTGCTCACCGGCAGGTTGAACCGATGTAACAGAGTACGAAAACTCTTGGAAATACTTATCTCTAAATCTTACACCACCACTCAATGTACTTCTACTGTCTTTCCAATATCCATCGTAAGTTACACCAGCGGCATCTTTATCGAAACCATCTATGTTCGGAACCCATATTGAGTCTGATAGAAAACAGAGTTGAACTTTAGGATAGTCGAAGTCAATAGACGCTGCATCCAAACCAAAAATAGAAGCCAAAAGAAATCGTATAGACTCTTCTGTTCCTTTGGTCAAATAAAACTGTCTGATAAAGGTTAAGAATCTTCTCAGATCAATAGTAGAATTTCCGGGATCTGACCACAGATAATTTTGGTTGATCGGAAATAACTTTGCTAGTAATTCTTTATGATGAATAAGAAGAGAAGGGCTGATGTTATCGATGTCCATTAGGTATGGAATATCATTAATACCGTTTGATATACCCAACCATTCAAAGTAACCATCAATGAATTTAACGTAGAGTTCGTGATTTTCTAAAACATGAACAGGTAATCTATCACGAACATAAAAGGGGAATCTTGGTGTATCAACATCCACCGCAGCAGTTGAACCTAAAAGATTCTTTTGTGCTAGGTAAAATTCAATACCAAAATTATTTTCAAATTCATTAGATGCTGTATCTGTTGTTGTTATCATTACTCAGTTACCGTCAATGTATTTGTTACTGTTCCTAGACTAAACGAAGCCTGTCTAATTCCTCTAACAGATTTACTGAATGGAGAGGCATAAATGGTCAGATCCAATGCGGCGGGATCTCGACTATCTCGGTCTGCATCCCAACCTGTTAGATTTATTATGGTAATATTTCCTGTTTGGTAATTCACAGTTCCTATTCGTGAATTAATTACTTTCTTTACTCCATTCACATAACCACCAAAACGAAGGAAACCATTTTCATCATCATCAATGAAACCTATGTTCTCTTCATCGTTATCTATCAAATCGACATCGATTGCAAAGTTATTAGAAAAGATACTGCCAGGAACAATTCTGTTTGCGAATGATATAAAGAAGTTCCGTGGGAGTTTGTCTTGTCCTAATACAGCATAAGCCGAATTAGAGAATGATGCGGAGATGTTTACGTCAAAGTCTACTGATCTGATATCATCATTTTCTGTAACCAATTCAGATACAATATTTGAATATGGAAAGATTGCCTTAAATGCACAGTCAGGATCGTACGCTCTTATCTTGGTGGTTACCTTATCACGAACTCCTGTCCCATCAGAGTTTACTATCGAATCGAATACTGCAACTCCGCTTGGAATATTGATGTCATAGCAAGTTGGATTTTTAAATTCTGGTAGAATACCAACTACCATTTTCTCTTGTAGTTTTGCACCAAATTCAGATAATTGACTTGCACTAAATGTAGCACCAGTCGCATCCTTAGTTGCTGCGAGAAAAATTCTACCGTACTGAGGTGGGTTATTATCCTCTCCACCCCATGCAGTAGCGTCAAACACCTCTGGGTTATCTACCTTGAAAACAATCTCAGCATCGTTTGCCGTTACTGCTCTGTTCTGTGCTTGGAAGTACGATGGTGCATTTGTTCTAATGCTCTCTGCACTTTCACGTTCTGCTCCACCGAACGCAGGAGTTATTACAGTTGAGGATGTTATAATAGTAGTTCCTGTTTCGTCAAACACGCTTTCGCCATTTGCGTTGTTGATTCCGTTTGGAGTTAAAAATTCCACTCGAACATCAGAGTTTTCTGGAACGACCACTCCGTATATTCCATCACCAAACGAAACTTCATAAGCACCTGAATAAATAGGATCGATAAAGAATACTTGAGAGTTTGCATTCAATGCAGAAATTCTATCCGCTTTTTTATATTCAGTGTTACCAACAAAAACTCTCAGAGTAGAGACATCGGCTTGCTCTGTGACAGTTACCTTTCCATTAAACAAGGTTGTGTTTACATTTAGATTGGCTCCTGAGTTTTGATATACCGTTATCTGACCTTTATTATTACTCAGTTCTGTGTTATCTATTGTCGTAAAAATATATCCAGTCTGTCTACCACTGAACGCAGTTCCTGCTGGAATACTAGTCTGTGATGATGTAACATCCAATACTGCTCGGGCAGAGATTCTAGAACGAGGTGTATAACCAACTAACCTAGCCAAAGACATCAGAGAATCTCTTTTCTGTGCTGAGTCAATGAAACTTTCGTTTGCAAGGAAGTTTGTGTATGTTGAAAAGAAAGCCGTATTATATGATAAGATATCAATTAAAGTTGAAAGAGCAGAACCACTAAAATCATAATCAGTAAACTCCTCCTTCGTTCGTAGGAAGTCTGTTAACGATTCTTTAACTTGATCGAAATCTGTTTTACTAAGATTGATAAATGAGTCTGCCATTATTTTACTCTCTCAATTACTATGTCTAGGGTGTCTTCATTATCTAAAAAACTATATTCTACATCAACATTCAAGGTTTCAAGCACTTCATTATATTCAACATTTACTCCACGCAATGTTACTCTTGGCTCAAACTGTGCAATAACATCGCCTATGTTCTGTCTAATTTCAGATAGATCGCCTTCTGTAAATTTATTAAATAAACGTGAGATTAGGTTCGATCCCAATGAAGGACGAAAAGGTCTTTCGTAAAAATTAGTAAGTAGTAAATTCTTTAGAGATTGCTTGATTGCATTATTGTCAAACTTGCGTGCAACGTCATTCGACGCAGATTTTGCGAAGTTAAAGTCTAAGTCAGAATATCTAAACCTATCTGTTATCTTTGCCATTTTAGTATGTATGCCTTAGTTGTTGGGATCAAACGGTAAACTATCTCTATTTAATCTAACTTTCATTGCTTGTGTATTGCTTGCAGAGAACATTCGTCGAATACCCGTAACGATATATTTACCTGCGATTGGATCTACTTCTAGTTGTTTCGTTATCTGCGAAGTTTCACCAAGAGATTTAGATTTAGGTAAATTCAAACGAACAAGATTACCTATAGTAAGACCCATATCATTTGGAACTGTAATCTCAACTTCCTGTGATTGAAGTAGGGCGACTTGAGCCCTTCTATACATTGGTTGTTCTTTAGGGGTTGACCAATAACGATTCCAAGCATATGAACACAACTTAGCATATTCAACTGCTTTGTTCTTCTCTGGATTAATAACATTTTCCCCACCATCAGCAACTGATCCCACGCAAGTTCCTCTACAATCAAGGAAGTTTTGCCAATCTTTCTTGTGATAGATTGGTCTGTTTGCATCGTATAGGCCTAATGCCCTATTACCAATGTAAGAAGTTTCTATTCCCTTATTTCTAAGCGTACCAGCCAATTCCGCAATACCAGCCTGATTCCCAAATCCTGTGGTGGCGGAATTCTGTTCTTGAATTACAAATTCGCCACCAGTTTGGTTCTGAAGATAGTCGTCGTTAATAATTCCAAACTGCTTTAGGAATTCAATGTAAGAACTATCCAAGAAATTACCTCGATACCCCATGAATCTTTTTGGTAAGTTTGAAATATTACCATAGTTATATGGAAGTCCTCTAGACCAAATCGCAGGGAATTTTACACTGATTGTGCTTGTTTGGACTGAGGACAATCTCAACGAATATGATGGCTCGGCGCCGAACCCGCCATCGCCGCCGGTCTGCTCTGCACGGTAGATTACTTTCTTTACATATGGAACTGATATGGTTTCTTCACTTGTTGAATCATGTCCACACAAGAATGGAGTTGAACATATTGTCGCTTTGTCATAAGCGACATTTTTAATATAATCAACACGGGCTGTGAAAGTGGTGGTAACTCTATCACCTTGTTGAACTGGATCTGGATCTGCAAATGTAGGATTACGAATATCTCCCTCTGTAACACCGCTTCTCGTAAGATCAATGTAGAACGAAGGAAATGATTGCCCGAAACCCTTTGAAGGGTTCTGCTCATTTACTGATAGACTTCCACCTCCGATGACGAAAACATCAAATCTATCGCTATCTAAATAAGAAGCACCGAAATCAAAATTAAGCAAACCAGTTTCTGCTAGATTATTGGGTAAGAAGTCTTTAAGGAACATATTTGATTCGTGTACTGCATATAACTGTGCCTCAGAACCACTAAAGTTGGCATCCAAATCTCTAAAGAATGAAAGATAGTTTCGTCGGTTTGGTAGTCCAAATTTTGGATTAATCCAATACCCATTCCAGAATGTCATATTGTCAATATTTATTGGTTGTCCATAATCCCCTCTGATTATAGGAGACACATACTCTGGACCTAGATGCTCACTAACCAAAGCACATTCAGATGGAATGGCTTCCCACTTTTCACGAATTGAAACACAATCAACTTCGCTACCATCATATGGAAGAGGTGGTTCGGGTGTGGTACATCTTGGGTATGATGCACCTTTAATTGATTCATCTACTCTTGGCACATTATCAAACTCTACAATTGGTCGATTTAAGTAAAACCTGTTTATTCGGTCCAGATCTTCTTCCCGTGAATTTCCGCCGCCGAATGCGTTGTTGGTATCTTGGGGAACGAAAGGAAACCCCAGCACTTGAGTCCTTTGGTCTCTCCTCTTTGCCGTACATGTTTGAAAAGCATAGCCATCATAATCATTTACATTAAAATCTAGGAAATCTAGGAAGGCCGGCGTGTTCGGGTTTATAGGGCCTCCTAGAGGCTCCAAGGTATTGACACCGTAAAGATAAACTTGGAGTATCGCATTTTCATACCCAACTTGATCAAATCCCTGATCATATGTATATCTTTCCTTCAGTTTTTGAACATACTCATTACCAAAAATTCTTTTGAGTTCAGCCTTACCATCAGAAATTGCTTCTCCTCGATTTAAACAATAATCACAATAAGCCCCACCATCGCCTCGACCAATTTTACCCTCGCCGGCTTCTAGAGTATTTAATCCTCCCTGAATAACTAGATTATGCTCTAAGTAAAGTCTCTGGAGAGTGATATTATAGTAGTCTCGTAAAGCCTTAAGAATTGGTGTTTTGATTTTATCATGAACAGTTCTAAACTTAGATCCTTCTAGAGTTGTTTGCCGTAAGAATTTTTGCTTAAAAAATTCTGCACGATTGTTAACTCTGAAACTCATCTCAGTTCCAATTCTATTCTGATTATACCACCGATATGTTAAATCGTTTTCATCATACGGAGCAGAAGAAAACCATGAGTCATTACCCGGACCTACATTGGCGTATGCAGGTGGTGTTTCTAAGAAACTAGGAAAACTATAGTCTGTATATTGTTCTTCAATGTCTTGAATTAAAGGATAGGCTTCTACTTTACTCCACTTTTCATAATCTAAAAGATAATCATAAGAGAGAGCAGACTCTAATAGTGCCTCTTGTTCTATTAGAGTCTCTCCAACACTATCTTGAAAACCATTTGGACCAATGACTCTGGTTGTTCCTAGTAGATTTTCTGGTAGAGTCATGTAGTATGATGCAAAATCATTTTCAGGATTTAGTTCATAGTAAACAATCTTAGAGGACAGTGCTTGAACATTAAGCAAATCCATGAAGTCAACTTGCTTAATAACCTGTAGATCAATGATTCTATCTATTTCAGTAGATTCAGGGACATCTTCGTTTGTGATGTCGTAAGAATATATTCTATCTACATCATCCTTATTTTGTCTATCACGAAGATAACTGTCAACTGATCTAAAATGCCAACCTCGAAGATCCTGCCATACAAAAAAGTTTGATGCGTTAGTATTTTCTTTTGCAACAGCATTTTCTGCTAGTTCATTAAGTGTATCAAAAACTTTTTTAGGTCTATTGTCTGTTTTTTGCGAATCACCCTGTCCGGCCCGAAAGTTACCATACCTCCAGTATTCATCCATAACATTTTCTGAACTTCGATTGTCTAGATACGAAGGAACATAGTTTATCCAATTCGCAGTTTCTTCTACATCTATCACGGGAATTGTGACTTCTTCTTCTCCCTCTGTGCCATCGATAGTTCCCCTTATAGAAACATCAGCGTCCGCTTGCATGTGATCAAATATTTTATTTACAAATCCATAATCTTGATTTGTGAACTCAGACAGACCCGTTTTTTCTGTTCCAATAGGACCAATATGCTGATCACTTAAATGTCGTTCTAGTTTGGGGTTGTCTATGAGTAACTGATAACTACAGAAAGCAAGACCATAAGTGCTAAATGTTCCCGCCTCAGATACAGTATTACTCACCTTATAAACTTTAAATCTTTGTTCGTTCTCTACCGGAATTAATGTTTTATTTTTTCCTGTTCCAGTAAACGCTTGTGACTTGAAAGTAATAGTTATCCATTCTGTTCCATTCACACTACCTAGTTCACCATCCCAACCTGTTCTATTCGATAGAAAAATTATACCCAACATAGAATTGGTGTACATATCTTCTGTAAAATCTAGAGATATTAAATCAATATCAAATTCAATCTCAACTTTTTTGGATGGACCACTGTCCTTTGCGGCCCGACTACTAAAGCCTGAGCCGACAGATCCATCGACTTCGATTACAATTTTACTTATACCACCTTCGTATACTGACATCTAAACTCCGTTTATCATAAAAGAGACAAGTTGTTTGCGTTTGCTGTTCTTATAGAAGACATCCTACCCTCGGATGGCTTTTGGTTTAATATTTTAGCCGCTTCATCGTATGCTGCAAATTTCAATTCTGGTGGAAATATTTTAATTTTTCTCTTGAGATCTATACCAGTTTCTATATCGAATATTTTACTTCTTGAGTAAGAACGAACATCAACGTTATTGGGATTAAGAACATATCTATATGCTAGCGTTGTAGAAAGGTTAGTAAAGGTAGTTGTATTCGTTGGATCTAAAATATGTTCGTCTGTAGTATCGATACCTGTTCTATCAGTAAACGGACTAAGGATTCTACCACTAGATGTTCTAAAGGTATCTATTCTAGAATACGGGGTTTGTAACAAAGAGACTTGTTGAACTCTGTTTATATCACCTCGATTATTTAGAATTCCAAAGTAATCTCCTTGTTGAAGACGATTACCAATTGAATTTTTGATGTCTAAGTCAATACCAAATAACTCACGACGAACAGACGAGACTGTAGAAGTATATTTATTAGCCACATCTATATTTCCACCAGAATCACATCTAGTAATTATGTCACCAACAGTGAAAGGATATAATTCATTTAGAGTCTGTCCTGTTGGGACAAAACTGATAGAGTCAAATTTAATTGCAAGAGTGGTATTGTTTATATCTAAACCATCTCTAGGCCAATCTCTAAATGGATCTGTCATCTCATTGAAAACCATCAACAGCCAATAGAACTCAGAGTCGCCATATATCTTACTGGAAACAATATCAGGTGTTTCTCCTGTCTTAACATAGTAAGATCTATACTCTTTAACAGAAGAGAATTTGTCAATAAACCTAAAACGACGTAGGATATTAACGACTTCCTTTACATCTCTAGTTCCACCTATGTTATTAGGATAATTTACAAATGTAGTTATTGGGAAAAGTTTACTGAACATTATGCGTCCTCTCCTGATTTGTCCTTATCTATTGGTCCTGTAATTGATTCGCTAGTCATAGTGCGAAGATCTTGGAAGGTCAGTGTTAAGTCTATCGCTTGGAAATAATTATCCCTAGTTAAAACTGTTCTACCACCACCACCAAAATTAGTATCAATTGAAGTACATACGGCGTGCGGTATTGGTGGAAATCCATTACCAAAGTTTTTCAATTGAAAAGGATGCTGTGATATAGAAAACTCATGTGGGAAAGTATAGAATGAACCACTACCTGCATTTGAACTCGACGTACTTGGATATGCTAACAGTCTAAACTGTTTAATTATAGCGACAATAGTTCTTGCTTCAGTAGATGATCTTGCAAACATATTAAAAGTAAAACTATGGCTGCGTAGAGTTGGTGATTTGAATAGCAATTCTTCCTTTGGATTCACTGACTTTCCTGTAAATGCCTGTGTTGCTTGTTGCAAACCGTCAAATCCAACTTCTGCAACGAGTGCTGCTGCTGCGGCCGCGGCGGACTCTCCGAAATCTCCATTGAGAAAATTGGCAATTGCTTCTGTTTTCAGAAGCGTAGTAGACTCGTAATTAAAACCATCCTGCGATGTTAACTGAGGTGGTAATGCAATTCTTATTGTTTGTTCGCCTCTTGGATCTTGGCTACCTTCTTTATCTTTCTGTGCAATTTTAGTCACATAGGGTTTGGCCTTAAACAATATATAAGGTATATTATCCGCTTTTAATTCTGTTGGATATTCTAAATCTGGCATCTTTATTCCCTGTTAGAAACTATGGCATATAAAACAAAATATTCACCGCAAAATCCTCAAAAGTATATAGGTAACCCAAACAACATAATCTGTCGTTCTTTATGGGAACGTAGAGTTTGTAGGTTCCTAGACGAGAACACCAAAATTATTAGATGGGGTTCCGAGGAACTATTCGTTCCTTACTACTCTCCTGTCGATAGGAAGAACCACAAATACTACCCCGACTTCATCCTTGAGAAGGCAGATGAGAACGGAGAAGTGAAAACCCTTGTCGTAGAAGTGAAACCCGAGAAGCAAACGAAACCACCAAAGCAGCCTAAAAAGAAGACTAGGAACTACCTCCGTGAGTGTATGACCTACGAAACAAATATGGCTAAATGGAAAGCAGCAAAAGAATACTGCAAGAAGAAGAATTGGGAGTTTATCGTAATCACAGAATTGGATATTTTCTCCAAGTAAGGCATATATACTACGGAGAAAAACTAATGTTTCCACAATCATTTTTACCAAAAAGAAAACCCGAGCCTGGTAAATCTTTTAACAATCTTCAGAAGTCTACGCGAAAAAGAAGTGATCTGTATCACAAGCATACATTTGATGTTGAAATAACACCGACAACTAATACTGGATTGACTCAAATTTCCACTGCCAATGGAGATTTTGTAGTGCTATCCTGCACCGCTCCAGGCCGTCAAATTGGAACTGAAGAAAAAGCGATATGGGGCCCTGTATATAACGTACCAAGCGAAAGAATATACAGCGGCGATTTTGAAATGACCTGTCATTACAATAAGGCTTTACATAATTATGTCAATAAGTGGATGAATTTCATAAAAAACCCTGATGCAGTAGCCACTAATGATAGAGTACAGTATTATGATGATATTATTGGTCGGATCGAAGTAACAATGTATAATGCCAGTCTAACTAATAAGATTGTATATAAATTATACGAATGTTTTCCTCTTACATTGTCTGGTGTAGAACTAAATGCTGGATCACAAAACGAATTACAAACCCTATCAATCTCATGGTCATTCCGTGATTTCGATATCATCACAGATTAAATAATGGAGTCTATTAAATGAAGTTAGTTGAAATGTTAAAATCTGAATTACCCGAATACTCGACGAAAATTTCGTCGAGTGATCTTAATATGTGCTTCAGACCATTTTTAGTAAAAGAGGAAAAAACACTTCTTCTTATATCTGAAGATGGAACCTTTGTTGAAATAATTAGAACAATTAAGAATATTTTAGAAAGTTGTTATACTGATCTAGATGTATCTAAAATTACCTTAGCAGAGGCAGAGTATCTGTTTATTAAATTAAGAGAAAAATCAATCGGAGAAGAACTGGATCTATTGTATAGACAAGAAGGTAAAAATCCAGTTACACTTCAAGTAGATTTGAGAAAAGTAAAAGCCCCAAGCCTACCTAAGCGGCGATCAAACAATATATCATTAACAGCAAAGATCAACGTTACTATGCGTGATCTTTCTATGTCTGATGTTCTTCTTAATGAGATAAACGTATACGAAGCATCACAAGAGGAAATAATTAAAAGCCTGGCTTGCATGATAGATACTGTTACAATAGAAGAAGAATCTCTCAGTGGTAATGATTTATCGATGAAAGACAAATTAGAATTTATAGAAAACATGACAGAACAGCAGTTTACAAAGTTGGTAAAATTTTCGGAAAAGGCGCCAGTTTTATCATACACATTCAAAGAGATGATACACGAAGAAGAAAAAGAATTCACTCTAACGGGTCTTAATGATTTTTTTGGCTTAGTGTCTCCCACTTGACACTAGAGTCATATATGAAACTGACATTCCAATTAATGCAGCATTATAATTATTCGTATCAGGATATTATGAACTGGATTCCGTGGGAAAGGGATGTTTATATTGCTCAGTTAAAACGATGGTTGGTAGAAGAAGAAAAGGCAAGAAACCAAAGGTAACCAAATGGCTGACGATCAACTAAAAAAATTAGAAACAAAAAACGCCAAGACTCTCGATAAAGTTCTAAAGAATTTAGAAAAGAATCGGGGTAAAGGTCAAGACGTTTCTGGTGAATCATTTAATCGTTCTAACGTTAATAAAATGGGAGCAATGACTCGTTCACAAAGTGGTAAATTTGTACCAGAAACTAAGGGAGTGTTGGGCGCCCTTGGTGGTGCAGCGAGTGAAAAGGCCGGCGAAATTAAAAGTAACATAATTGGACGAATTGCGGGTGCGGGGTATGTAGCAAAGCGTTTGAACGTAGGTGCCGCAAAGAGGAAGCAAAAAAAACTAAGAGACAATATTCAGAAGATGTACGAAGCAGCGTTTGCTAGAAACGAGCCAGGAGCAACTAAGTTTACAACTTCTGTTCTTGGCGCACTTAAAGGTAGTGAGGATGCAGATCAAGGCTTTATTGATGTCCTGATTCAACTAGGAGCAACAACTCCTGACGAGATGGATTCTCTTTTTAGAACGTTTGGATCTGGTGAATTTGATCAAGCAACACTTGATAATGTAATAGAATCAAAGGCACAGGACGCGGGATTATCAACGACCTCTGGCAAATTTGGTCTTGGACTAAAGAGTAGTGGGTTAGGTAGTATGGGATCTGGTGGTGGTGGTGGAGGATCTGATTTATCACCATTTACTGGTGGACCAATAACAGGTCAAGTAGTACCACAGGAACTAGAAAAACAAACTAAATTATTACAGTCTATAGAAAAACTATTGAAGCCTGACAAACTACAAACAAAAGAAGATAAACTAGAAAAGGATAGAGATAAAAAACAAAGTGGTCTAATGAACCGAGCCGTCGCTGTATCATCAAATAGTAATGAAGAAGAAGAAGGAGGTGGATTCCTATCTGGATTATTAACTTCAATCATGGGAACGGTCATGGCAAGAATGGGACTCTCTGGCCTTACGCCAGGTTCAAAGCCACCGAAACCACCGAAACCACCGAAACCAATAAAACCAGTGAAACCTACAAGGGCGAGTGGATTGT
>TARA_R110000822_G_scaffold16930_5_pt1 | contig 31552 bp, 33 predicted proteins | sample TARA_R110000822 | Tara Oceans TARA_R110000822 (sample SAMEA4397666) | marine metagenome | biome: Polar Biome; feature: [SRF] surface water layer (ENVO:00010504); material: water (ENVO:00002006), including particulate matter (ENVO:01000060) such as... | depth 5 m | reverse complement strand
TATCAGACACGGGAATGGAATCCTTAAAACCAGAAGAACTACAATACTTAAAAGACCAATCTTAAACGGTTTATAAGTGTTCCTAACTATCTTATATTTATAGTATATGGGAGGGACTAAGAAAAATACCAAATTAGAAACTATGATGATCTGGGCGAAGTGTAAAGCTGACCCAGCCTACTTCATTGAAAACTATTTAGAGACTTTTGACAAGACTCAACAAGCCTACGTTAAGTTTAAGCCATTCCCCAAACAAATGGACGCGATCAGGGCTTATAAAGATAACCGTTATAACGTCGTCCTTAAATATCGACAAGCAGGGATATCAACCCTAACAGCAGCTTATATAACTTGGTTGATGTGTTTTGCTGATAGTAAAAATCCACAAAAAGTACTTATTCTTGCAAATAAAAGGGAAACGGCGATGGAGTTCCTAAACAAAGCTAAAGTTTTTCATTCCCAATTACCAAAATGGATTTCTGTTGGTATTGGAGACACTAACTCTAAACAACACGTAAGATTTAGTAACGGGTGTGAGATTAAAGCGGTTGCGACTTCCGCCGATGCTTTAAGAGGGTATACCCCCTCTCTTTTAATATTAGACGAGGCGGCTTTTATCGAAGGTGGGCAAGAAGTTTGGGCGGCGTGTCAAGCTTCGTTATCAACTGGGGGTGATGCGATATTAGTGTCAACACCAAACGGATATGATGAAATATACCACGCAACTTATGATGGTGCTAAAAAAGGTGAAAACGATTTTAATATCGTTGAAATGAGGTGGTATGAGGATCCTAGATTTAATAAAGGGTTAAAATGGGAAAAGGAAGGTGAACAAACAATTTATGACGAGTCACAAAGTTTAGATAAGTATAATGAGTATGTGAAACAAGGTTTCTCTCCTAGCTCACCATGGTACTTGGAAATGATTAGACAAATGAATGGTAACATGAGATTAGTTAATCAAGAGATTAATTGTGATTTCTTAGGTTCTGGGGAGACCGTAATTGATAAAGAATGGATAGAAATACAAGAAAAAGAAAATAGGAGGGACCCAATAAGAAAAGAAGGAATCTTTAAGGATTTATGGGTGTGGAAAGACTCGGAACCAAACAAAAAGTATATAATGGGAGTTGACGTATCAACAGGTCAATCTGACGATTTCAGTGCCTTTAGTGTTATTTGTTTAGACTGTGAAGATGGTGAGGAACAAGTCGCAGAGTATTATGGTAAAATGCCCCCTGATGAGTTGGCTAATTTTGTGTGGTCAGTTGGTAGACGTTATAACGCATATGTCGTTATCGACATTACCGGCGGTGTTGGATTGCCGACTTCACTTAAACTTAAAGAAATGGGATATGGACAACTCCATTACCCTAATGGGGATAAAAATAAAAATCCAGGTTTTAATATAGATTCTAATAGAAGATTAGTTGTTAGTGAATTGGAAGAATCGGTTAGGACCAATAGAGTTAAAATACGTTCTGAACGAACTATCGCGGAAATGACTACCTTTGTTTTTAGAAATGGTAGACCTGACCATATGGTTGGTTATCATGATGATCTTTTATGGGGGTTGGCGATGGGGTTATATGTAGCAAATACCACTTTTAGGGATATTGAAAAAAATAAAAGTAAATCCGCTGCGATAATGGATAGTTGGGTAACTAAAACAACCGTGAATAAGAATATTGACGACATTAAACCAGCTGCTGAGAAATTCAATTCGTCTACTACTTTTGCCACTACCAACCATTCAGACCCCAGAAACCCTAATCCCATGGACCCATTTAGACCACAAGAACAACATGGTCAACATATTTACAAAGAATACGGGTGGTTATTTGGAAAGATGGGGCGTAGGTAAAGGTTAATAAGGTTTAACTTTCGAATATTTTAGTTTATAATTAATAAAAGATATTTATAATACAAAGAAAAAAATGGCAGAAGACAATTTAACAATATACCAGAGACTACAACAAGTATTTGGGGCTGGAACTACAAGGAGGTCGGCAGTGCAGAATTACAACGTTGATCCCAATAAAGTTTTATTAAAGACAAAAAGTAAGGCTGATTTTGAACAAGCGAAGTTACAATCACAACAAACTTCCTTTATGAAAAATCAATGGAATAAGGTAGACAGTGAACTTTATAACCAAGCGATTTATTACGAAACAACTAGATTAGCATCATTCTACGACTTTGAGTCTATGGAATTCACCCCTGAAATTGCAGCCGCTCTTGATATATACGCAGAGGAGAGTTGTACACCTAACGAACAAGGTTTTATTATTACCGTTGAGTCGGAATCTTCTAGAATAAAAGATATACTAACTAACTTATTCACTAAAGTTTTAGATTTACATGCAGTTTTACCTGCTTGGACAAGAAACACTTGTAAATATGGTGACAATTTTGTGTACTTAAAAATTGACCCTAAATTAGGTATTATTGGAGCCTCTCAGTTACCAAATATCGAGATAGAAAGAAAGGACGAGAGTAGTTTCCTAACCCAACAAAAAGTCGGGTCTTATGGGGTTGCGGGTGAGAATGAAAAAGATAAGAATATCAAGTTTGAATGGAGAAATAAGAGTATTTCGTTTAATGCTTGGGAAGTTGCACATTTTAGATTATTGGGGGACGATAGAAGATTACCTTATGGTACTTCTTTATTAGAAAAAGTGAGAAGGATATGGAAACAATTATTACTTTCAGAAGATGCTATGATGATATATAGAGTTACAAGAGCTCCAGAAAGAAGAGTGTTCAAGATTAATGTGGGTAATATTGACGACCAAGATGTACAAGCTTACGTACAAAAAATAGCCAATAACTTTAAGAGAAATCATGCAGTTGACCAAGCGACAGGACAAGCTGATTTAAGATACAACGCTTTAGCTGTTGATCAAGACTTTTTCGTACCTGTACGTAATGATGGCGCCGCTAATCCGATAGAAACGTTACCAGGTGCTGGTAACTTAGACCAGATTGCCGATATCGAATATATTCAGAAAAAAATGTTGGCAGCTCTAAGGATACCAAAACCATTTTTAGGGTTTGAAGAACCCGCAGGTGAGGGTAAGAACTTAGCGTTACAGGATATTCGTTTTGCTAGAACTATAAATAGGATACAACAGTCTATGGTACAAGAATTAAATAAGATTGCGATTGTACATCTTTATATTTTAGGGTTCGAAGATGAATTAGAAAACTTTAGTCTTAGATTAAACAACCCTTCGACACAAGCAGAAATGTTAAAAATAGAACAATTCCAATCAAAGGTTGCGTTATACAGAGATTCTGTTTCAGACGCTGGTAATGGTTTCGCAGCAACATCTATGACCTGGGCAAAAAAGAATATATTAGGTTTTAGTGATGATGAAATTATTCTTGATTTAGAAAGACAAAGAATGGAAAAAGCCGCAGCTGCAGAGATGGAGAATACGTCAGAAGTTATTAAACAAACAGGAATATTCAAAGAAGTGGATAGACTATATGGTGAAACCACTGAAGAAGAGACATCTACAGACGTTGATACTGAAACAACATCACCTACACCAACATCTGGAGGGGGGTCACCACCACCAATGGGAGGACCACCAGTTGACATGGAAGTCGAACCTGAGGAACCATCACCTGAAGAGTTATCAGAAGTACTACATAATTATGATAATTTAGTTAAAACGGTTAGTACAGACACACGAGTAAAAAAACCCGTTAATAATAGAAGTTACCTAATCCAAGAGGATATCGCAGCACTAAAAGAAAATTTAGATAAACTTTTAGAATAGTTTTATATTTATTATAAAACATAGTATATGAAAAATTTTGGAGATTTATTAGATTCAATATATAAAGAAGCTTCTATAGAATTCGGTAAAAACAAAAAGAAGTGTAGTTCACTCATAAAAGAGTGTGTTAAGGTTATTAAAACTGATAGGGCGTTATCGGACCAGTTTACGGTATATGATAACCTTAAAAACTCTAGTGTCGAAGAAAAATACGTAAGTAGTTACATAAACGAAAACATAGAATCTCTTAGAGTTTACCCACTAAAAGAAATCATTTCCTCTAACCGTAAGTTAGAAAATCTTTGTAAAAAAGTAGGTACTAAGGTAGAGTCTTCCAAAATAAACGAATCAATATCAAACTTATATTTTTTGATGAATACGTCAAAGAATGTTAATTCAATCCACAAAGCTAAGGTACTTGTTAAAGAAAATTTAATTAACAATAAAGAAACACCTCCTACTGATGCACCATCAGTTCCAATCGCTTTAATAAGTAAAATAGTTAGTAAAAAATATAATAAAAAATATAAAGACCTTTCGGAATCGGACAAAAAAATACTAAAGGTTATACTAGAAAGTACAAAAGGGGAGGAAAATATATTCCAAGACTACAAAGAGATTGCACAAAAATTATTACAAAAAAAAATAGTAGAGAATGATGTGGCGTCGTTACATGTAGACCTAAAAAAGACTTATAATAAAGTAATAGGGATGGAGTTTTTAACCGAAAACTCGGTTAACGACATTAGTAAATTACATTATCTAATTTCTGGTCTACAGTAGAACTATGGCAAGACTTACAAATGAACAAGTATATAGTGAAATTAAACTAGTTAAAAACGACATGGACTATCTTAAGGAAGGTCAGGCGAAACTACAAGAAGATATTACTATGATTAAAAAAGTATTATTAAATCCAGATAATGGTACGGTAGCTAGAGTAAATAAAAACACACAATTTAGGAAAGGATCACAAAAAACTTTGTGGACGATATGGGTTGTGTTAATAGGTATCGTTGGTAAAATGATATTTTGGCAATAATCAAAAATTAAAACTTAAAAATTATGGATTTTTTCAAAAACATGTTAAGTAGTGAAGGTAAGGTCTCAAGTAAGAGATTTGTTACTTTTATATGTCTATTATTTATGTTGATAGGGTATACGTCAAATCTCTTTTGGGATTTCACGATAGATAACAACTTATTTGAATCCTTACAGTGGATTGTAATGGCAGGACTTGGTTTTACCGCTGCAGAAAATTTTTCACCTAAGGGTGGAGAGACTCCAGTAGAAGAAGGACCAGACCCAAAGAAAACAACGGTAACTCATGAATATGATTACAGTGATGACGAAATATAAAAAAAGAAAATTAAAAAATTAAAAAAATGGGAAGAGCACGTTTTAACAAAAGAGACCACGTAGAAAAAATGAATAGACTATTCGAGTCTCGTAATCCGAGGACGATTATTAGTGAACAATTAGGGACTAACGGTTTCGGTTGTGACCTTTCATGTATTGACATAAGTGACCCAGCTACAGATAATATGGTTGCACAAGGTGGTGGACCTAACAGTATACAACCGTATGACGCAACCACAACATATGCGCCAGGAGACGTTGTATGTCATTTAGACCAAGGAACCAATGTAACAAATATTTTTGTAGCTTCTGCACAATCGGGACAATTAGTTCTAGGTGGTGGACAATATCCAGCGCCAGAAGAATTTGTAACAGCTTTCTTTTATCCTTTAACAAACCCTAATGACGTGTATAATTATTATTGGGAACCAGGTGTAATAACAATGGCGTGTGGAGGTAATGCAACATCAGGTACAACATCAGGTGATTGGTGGTGTGACCCAACCGGTCAATATGTCAGCGCAACAGGAAGTCCTTGTTTACAATCAACAACGCAACCTCAATCATATTTTACAGGACCTTCCATAGACCAACAAACTTGTGAAGCTAGTTGTGGTGTAAATCAACCTACAGATGAATATGTGTGTATGGGAGGAACAATACCAGGTAATGGAACCTGTAACGCACATCCAATTGGTACGTATCAAATGGGAGATCCAAATGTAATGGGAGTATACCCTGACGCGGCTACTTGTAACAGTATGTGTCCTGGAAATAATAATTCTGGTGGAGGGTGTATGGAAATTAAAACAACGGTGTGTGGTAATCCTAGTTCAGGGGGTCAATGGCCTTGTGCTACAATAGACGGTGTTGTGCCTGACCAAACTTATCTTGGGAAAGTACTTGATGCTGGGTCAAGTGTTTCATCAACTGGAGCACCAGTATATTTTGAAATTATAGAAATAAATCCTTCGACCTCCGCACAGTGGGGTGTACAAGACTTCCCTGAAGTAGCTGGAGGTTGTCCAGTCGCAACTCCAGGAAACAGTACTTGTGATTTTTCATGGACAAGTTCTTGTTCTCAAACTCATTTACAAACAGGTGGACAGAATTCGTGGACTAATTTCCTAACTTTAAGAGAGACCGGATTTGATAGTGTTGGATGCCAACATCTACAAAATGTTGTTAACTGGAATACTGATCAATTGAATTCAGGAGTTACTGGATCAGGAGCGCCATTAAACCCTACTCAAATTGCGAGAAAAACCGAAAAATTAGCATGGGCTCAATGTCAAGCTAACGAATGTGGTTGTTCACCTCTTAACGTACCACCTTTAACAGGAGGACCAACACCAACAGGAAATAACTCTCATGAAAGTTTTACTGGGACAGTTTGTAATTGTGTCGGTGACTGTTCAGGCCCAAGTGGTCAAATAGGATCAGGATTTCAAGCAGGGAGTGCTACACACCAGTGTAATGGTCAAATGTGTACTGATACAGGAGGACCTAATGGTACAGGAGATATAGGAGAAATCTTCGATTATGATGATGGGTCAAAGACTCTAACATTTACATTAAATAGTTTTAGTACTCCTGGTATATTTGGTGTTAGTCAAACACCAGGTGTTAATATGCCATCGGCTACTTGTCCTGCTAGTCCAGTAGGACCACCGGTAGACCCTGATTTAATCGACCCAGAAGAGCCATTAAAAAAACAATCAGTAAAACAAAAACCAGTAAATCCACTTTTCGAAGAGTTTAATCGGATGAAAGACATGTGGAAATACTAACCATAATCTTTGAAAAAACCCCGAAAGGGGTTTTTTTATTGAACTTAATTTCCTATCATTAATTATTAATAACACTCTGAAGAAAATAAAATGAGAAATGAAATTAGGAAAAGAATTAACACTAACAACAGAAAAACCATTTAACGTAAGGATAGGTACTGTAAACAATAAAGAACCAAGAACATTATATTTGGTACTATCTAGTTGGGTAGAACCCACGGAGGACCTTGACGACTACCAACCCAACTTAAATAAAATAAAAAAGAATATTAAGAGATTCTTAAACACCACTGTTCCGTCAGAAAGCTTCAACAAAGAAAAGATAATTTTAGACTTTGACTTAAGGTCTTCTGGGATTGTTAAAAACAAAAAGTCTTTTATGTCTTGTGAAATAACCCTATTCCAAAAAGATGTTAGGAAAATCAACACACCTTCAGTGATAATGGAATTACAGTGGTTATCAACAAAATTAATTAAAGAAGTCTTCGAAATCGATAAAAATTTTACATATAACAGTAAAAAGAAACTTTAACACCTAACTCTTCACATAAAACCCACCTAATAGTGGGTTTTAATTTACAGCGATATATTTATTATAAAATTAATATTTATTAGTATGGAACTTAAATTACTTAAAGAAGGGGAAGTGGGTTATGGACTTTTAGTCGAGAAGGACTCCGGTTATATCTCCCCTCAAACTACAGAGAATAAACAAATCATAAGAGAAATGAATGAGTCCGGTACTAGTTATGGGCCGATTCAAATGGTTGCTGTGTTACAAAAATGCGGTGTCCAAAACAGGAATGGTAGGATTTATCCCGAAAATATTCTTAGAAGTGAGGTTGAAAAACACCAAGAGGTTATAAAGCACGGAAGGGCTATCTCAGAATTAAATCACCCAGATTCGTCAATCATTGACCTAGAAAGGACTTCTCATAAGTTAGACGAGACTTGGTGGGATGGAAATACTTTAATGGGTAAACTAACCTTAATCACCTCACCTGCGTATGAAAATACAGGTGTAACAACAACACCAGGAGATTTAGCAGCTAACTTACTAAGACATGGGGTCCAGTTGGGGATATCCTCAAGAGGGGTTGGGTCATTAGAAAGTGTAGGTGGACAAAATATGGTACAGGATGATTTTGAACTAATATGTTTTGACTTAGTTTCCTCACCTTCAACACCAGGAGCTTACTTATTCAATCAGGTTGACGAAGCTAAACCCTACGTTGAATCGGTTAATAAACAACCAATAATGGAGTCTAAAATGGACGAAACAATTAAAAATTTCTTAAAAGATTAATATATGAGTTACAGAATTAGAAAAAACAAGTACGATAATATAAAAAAATTAAATGAGTCCCTGATGGATTCATCCGAAGGAGTGACAAACACCCCTATCTCTACTGACCAGAAAGGTTGTGTACAACAAATGTCTTGTGCTCCGGGACATACTTGGAGTCAAAGACATTGTAATTGCATGACTTACGATGAAATATCGGGACCTTACTTCAAGACAACGGATCAAAAACCAGGTCCACCGACTAAAAAGAAAATGAACGAAGATTGTGGTTGTAATGGAGGGGGTGAAAAAACAAGTGAAGGTTCATACATGGCATCTGCACAATTACATAGTATTTCTAATAAAGCAGAAGACATGTATAATAAATTAGAAAAAGATGAAGTTTTGGATGATTGGGTTGAAAGTCATTTAGCAAAAATTGACCAGATGATGGATAGTGTAAGTGATTCATTTAACCACGACCAATATAAACACGCTGGAGATATGGGACCAGGTGGTTGTCCTCCAGGACACCATTGGTGTGCCGCATCTGATTCGTGTAGATCGGATAACACACCACAAACGGAACCATTAACTTTAATGGGGGCGGATGTGGTTTCTCTGAACGAACAAAGTGGATCATCATGTCCTCAGCGTAATGCAGCTGGATATTGTAGAATTAAAATGTCACCATGTGGTAATAATATAGATCCACTAACAGGAAATGTCTACAATAATTCAACAGGTGGTGCTACTAGTGGGTCAAATTCGTGGAGTGGTATGTGGAATGGGACACAAAAATTAATTAAAATAGGGGGTCAAAGCCCACAAGTAGGTATGTATTTTGAAAACCCATCTGCTCAAGCTTATTGTAATCAAGGAGTGGGAATAAATCCAGACGGTTCTTGTAATACAACTTGGAAGGTAGCACATGTGTGTGCTGGAGCGTCTACAGGGTCTGGTAGTTGTGCAGATATGTGTGGTTACAGTAACCCTTCACCTTGTCCAGAAGCAGATTGGAATACCGGCAACTGTGTTATACCATCTCCTTGTACTTCTTTTGGTTGTACTGACCCAACAGCATTGAATTATAATTCAACAATACTTCCTAACTGTGATGATAATAGTTGTATTCCTGGTAATACTGTTTTTGGTTGTATGGATTCAACAGCGTCAAATTATGACCCAACAGCTACTATGGATGATGGTTCTTGTATACCATCATGTGATACAACACCAGCTTCAGCTTGTGCACAACAATGGTTTCAAAACCCTAACGCTACTTGGGCAGCAAACTGGATTAATAATAGAGATTGTTCAAATTACAATTGGCCATCAATTAATTTAGAAACACAAGCAACTGCAATATTAAATACGGCGCCAAACCAACCCACTATTCCGTATACTTTTAATGATTGGAACGACATTTGGGGAGCGGCTAACGCTAGTGGTTTACCAAACACAGGTACTCCAAATGTAAAAGCTCAATTTATAGCTAAAATGGCAAAAGCCAAATTTTCACAATGTCAAATACAAGCCTGTAATTGCTAATAAAAAATTAAAATATGAAAAAAAAATTAAAAACACTAACAGAACAATTTACAGACGCTAGAAGTAATTACGATAGAATACTTGGTAGGGGTGATAAACAATTGGTGACTGAACAGTCTGGTAGTTCACATTATTACAGAGGTATGGGTTCACCTAGTGGTGCTCCTAATTGCCAATACTCAGGTTTACAAGTGTGGAGAAAAAATAATAGTGCGGGTGATTTCTATCAAGCGATTGGATCACCTTCACCTGGAGAATGGGTTGGATTCGAACATGGTTATGCTGGGTGGGGTAGTAATGGTTACGCTTGTCTTAAATATTATGGTACTACAGTACCTACAGGTGATAATTGGACAGGAATGTCAGTAAATTCAGAGCCTTTTAATATAGATTATAACACACTAAATATTACTCCAAGTACCACACCTCATAATAATTGTGGTCCTTGTTATGATGCTCAACAATCTACCTCTTCAGGATGTGATACTAGTGGACCTTTTGGTCCTAATTTTAATCTTCAAAATTGGATTAATGATTGGACAAATTTACCAAACTTCTCATCTTCAAATCCAAATCAACCATGTAACATGATTTGTAATAAACTTCAAACATGGAATAATAATTTAACAACTGCAGGACCAATTCAAGCAAATCAGTTAGAATGTAAAATAGAGGAAGGAAATAACCAAGATCAAATTCACGGATGTAACTGTTAATATGAATTTAAGAGAAAACATAAGAAAACAATTACATCTATTAGAGGAAACAGATGATAGACCACATAACTGGAAAGAGTTACCAGGATATAATCCTGATGCCTTTTATCCGATGACAAATTATGGTGATAATGAGGTTGTGGGGGGTGACAACACTCTCGATAGACTACCAACCCATTTTTACGATAATGACTATGTTTTAGATGAGGGGGATTTAGACGTAATTTTTGACGAAACCCAAAAAGGGGACAGAGTTAGATATTTTGTGGATGTTTACTACGACACAATGTTACCTAGTTCTGGAGACGTGGAAAAAGATAAAATCTTAGCCGAGAAAATGGCTAAAGCTGACCTCCTTAGTCTTAAAAATAGAGAGTATATTTTAGGTCCTGTTGAATTAAGGGGTTATTATAGATAAAGTTAACTAACAAAATTTCTAATTGATGTGGCTTTTTTACGTTATTGGCTATATTTATTAGAAAACTCCACGGAGTTATTTGCGCTTTTGCGTATATTAATAATAAGATTAAAAAGAAACAAACCAAATGGCAAAAAAATCTTTAGTAGAAGAAGCTCTTCTTGAGGCGAAAGCAATCGAAGAATCAGTAAAGAAGAGTGCAAAAGAAATACTTCCCTCCGTTTTGAGGAAAGAAATTAACGAACTAGTAAAAGAATCCATCAACGAAATTGATGAGATTGAAATGGATTCAGAAGAATTGTTAGATGTTATCGGCGACGATGACATGGATATGGACGCGGAACTTGATATGGACATGGGTATGGATATGGACATGGACGCTGTAGAGTTAGACCTTACGGCTTCATCGGACGATGAGGTAATGAAAGTGTTTAAGAAAATGGGACCAGAAGACGAAATTGAGGTTGTTAAGACCGGAGATGGAGTAACCCTTACAGATGGTAACGAGGAGTATGAAATAAAAAATGTTTCAGAAGGTCATCACAAAAAAGATGAAACTATGTATGAAATCGAATTAGATGATGACATGAATGAAATGATGGACGACGACATGAATGAATTAGAAGATCACGACATGAATGAAATGATGGACGATGATGAACAATTGTATGAGATTGAATTAGATGACTTCGAGGAAGAAGAAATCGAGGAGAACATGCAGAGAACGTTCCAAAATGGAAGACGTGGGTCTTCAGGAACTAGAAAAGGTCTTAATAAACCAAGGGCTATTCCTAATAAGGGTCTCGCGAAAACAAACGGGATTAAGGAATCTAGACAACGTCAAGTACCGTCAAGAATCATAAAAGAGAATAAACAGTTAAAAACTGTAGTTTCTACCTATGGTAGTGAAGTTAAAAAACTTAAATCAAAAAATGAAGAGTATAAAAAAGCTCTTACATTATTTAGAGAAAAGTTAAATGAAGTGGCCGTGTTCAATTCAAACTTAGCTTACACAACCAAATTGTTTACAGAGCATTCTACGACGAAAAAAGAAAAATTAAACATTCTTTCTCGTTTTGATGATGTTAATTCATTAAAAGAATCAAAATCCTTATATAAAAAGTTATCAGGAGAGATGGTTGGGAAGAAACCAATTCAAGAAGCTATGGTAAGTAAAGGAGGAACTAAAGTTATAACAGAAGAATCAACAATAAGAAACACTAAGAATAGTGTAATAAGAGAAAATAAGGTATATCAAGACCCTCAATTGACGAGAATGATGGAACTTATGAATAAAATAAAATAACAAACATTAAAAAAATAAATTAAAAATGGGACATTTATTAACATCAGGACAAGTTGGAAACATTGGAACAAATTCAATGAAACTTATCCGTGAAGACGTAATTAACAAATGGGACAAACTAGGATTCCTAGATGGCCTTGATGGTTACAGTAAAGACAACGTTGCTCAATTATTTGAGAATCAAGCGTCTTACTTAATCAACGAACAAACAACAGCGACTGACTCAGGTTCTTTCGAGACAGTTGTATTTCCAATCGTAAGGAGAGTATTCTCTAAACTTTTGGCTAACGATATCGTATCGGTACAAGCATTAAATTTACCAATTGGTAAATTATTCTACTTCGTACCAGAGGTATCAACTAACAGACCAGGATTTAACGCAGCGAATGGTGGGTTTAATGCTTCAACTCCTTCAGGAGTAGATTTATATGACCAATTCTATGAAAATGATGCTTCTCCAGCGAGAGGATTATTTGACGCATCAAGAGGTCGTAGAACTGTTGCACAAGTTACTGTAGTACCAGGAGCACTTACTGCTGTACCAACATTAGCAGCACCACAAATTGGAACGTTCTCAGCGGCTACAACTAATTTACCACTTGCGGTACCAGCTAACAGATATATAACTGGATTAATTTCTAGTTCTTTATTATCTTCTACTGGGACATTAGTAGGACCTGATGGACAATTAGGTGACACTGAAGCTTTCTTAGCAGGATTAACAATATATTTATCAGGTTCAACTGTACAAAGTAGAGTTACTCCTACAGCAGTTTCTTGTAACGCATCTGCTGACACATACGTAACAGTTGCTCAAAGATTAACTGCAGGTATTCAAGGACCGGTTGGTGGATCTATTGACCCATCAGTTGACCAAGCAAGACTTTCTGGTGGTACTGCATTAAAATACAGATCAATTACTCAAAAATACGGACAATCACTTGTTTCAGGTGGAACGTCAACAACAGGTACAGCTTCTAACGGAGCTGTAGGTACTGGTAACATGTTAATTGAAGTTGACTTTGGTTGTCCAGCGTGTCCAACATGTGCAACTGTAGCAGGTCAAGGTTACGGTAACCCTGACCAAACTGGGGTTAACGCAGCTAACACAATAGCAGGAACTGGTATACCAACAACTACTCAATTAGGGTTAGTTGCTGAGATTTTAGTTTACGCTAATATGGAGTTAGAAGATAACATGACTGAGGTAACATTTAGATTAGACTCTGTAACTGTAGCGGTAACAGAAAGAAAACTAAGAGCTACTTGGTCTCCTGAACTTGCACAAGATGTGTCTGCATTCCACAACATTGATGCTGAAGCTGAATTAACGGCTTTATTATCAGAACAAGTTGCTGCTGAGATTGATAGAGAAATCTTGAAAGACCTTAGAAACGGAGCTGCTTGGACGTTAAGATGGAATTACAACGGTTGGAGAACTTCAAATAATGGTCAAGGTTACAACGCTTATACACAAAAAGATTGGAATCAAACAATGATTACTACAATTAATCAATTGTCTGCACAAATTCATAAATCAACTCTTAGAGGAGGGGCTAACTGGATAGTATGTTCAGCTGAGGTTTCTGCAATATTTGACGATTTAGAATACTTCCACGTGTCTAACGCTTCACCAGAACAAGATTCTTATAATATGGGTATTGAGAAAATTGGTTCTTTATCAGGTAGATATACTGTTTATAGAGACCCTTACTTCCCAGCAGGTAAAATATTAATCGGACATAAAGGAAAATCATTACTAGATACTGGTTATGTATACGCTCCTTACGTTCCATTACAACTTACACCTACTATGTACAATCCATTTAACTTTGCACCAATCAAAGGGATTATGACAAGATATGCTAAGAAAATGGTAAATAACAGATTCTACGGTACTATCACAGTTGATGGTGTACAAACATTTGGTATTAACGAGTTAAGATAGTCTTAACTACCTTTTATAATAGAAAACCCCTCTTCGGAGGGGTTTTTTTGTTATAAACAACTTAGATATCTATTACCTCTATCACATAAAATGGTAATACCTTCTTTTTTGTTATTATCTCTTAACCATTGAAAAGTCGCCATTACATTTGCACCACCACTAATACCAATAAATAAACCATATTTTTTTGCTAGGTGTTTTGCAATACTCCTAGCACATTCAGTTTTAATTACTATTATATCGTCAACAAAGTCTAAATCTACTAAAAATTTACTACCATCCCCAATTCCTTGTATACCATGTAAACCAGGTTTCCCCCCACTCATAACTGGACTCTCTGCTGGTTCTACCGCAACTACCCTAATGTCTGGCCAATTTTTCTTTAAGTATTCAGTAGTACCCATTAAAGTACCTCCAGTACCCGTACCAGCAACAAACACTGATGGAAAATCTGTTCTCCTAACACTTCCCTTAGTTTTAGGTAAACTCCATTCTTCATATATTTCAGGCCCTGTAGTTTTATAGTGGGCCTCAATATTTAACTTGTTATGGAATTGATTACAATTGAACCAACCATTTCGTTTACATAAATTATCCCTTAATTCGATAGCCCCGTCAAAATCACCTTCATCAACTTCTATTAAGGTTGCTCCATAATATCTAAACATCTTTTTACGTTCTTCCGACATATTTGATGGCATAATAATAACCATCTTGTATCCCCTTTCCGCAGCTAACATTGCAAATGAGATACCACTATTTCCACTAGTTGCCTCACACAATGTACTATTTTTTTTAATTAGTTTTTTATCTTCAGCGTCGTTAATAATAAAAGAAGCCATTCGATCTTTTACAGAACCTGAAGGGTTCATAAATTCAGCCTTACCCCAAACAGTAAGGTTACCTATAGTAATAGGAATTAGAGGTGTTTTACCAATATGGTCGGATAATCTTGCATTCATAAACTAAAAATACAAAAATTATTTAATAAGGGAAATTAGTTTACTATTCTTTTTTGAAGATTGTCGGGTAGTCCTTGATTTTTAACAATAAATCTAAGTTGTTGGTCATAAGTTTCTACTTTTTGATTCGATGTTAATTCTAAATCTATGTAATAGGTATTAGGGATTAACCACGAAGTGTCGATAACAAAATAATTATAGGTTGGTGTCCTATTTACGTCAGTATAGTCAATAACTGTATACTCACTTGTCCCATCTTTTATATACAGACGATATTTTAACGAGTCAATAACTTGAGAGTGGTTAACCGTGTATGGTACCCTAGCACTGACCATAATTTTACGTTTATCTCCTCTTTTTATTGTTTCGTCAGATTTTATGCCAGATATTGAAAAACCATACGACTTAGGTAAGTCTATTGAACCACCTATATTAAAGTATTCGCTTTCATCTTTAATTGTTATGTATTGAGTCCTGTTAGATATGGATTGGTTATTTATTGTTAACCCACTCCACACATCACTATATTGAGTTAGTGGACAAGCACAAGTTGTAGGGACTGTTAAATCTATACAATAAATACCCGTGGTTACGTGGGTTACTTCAGTACTGGGAGTAAAAACAGAAGCATTAAGAAATGTTGTGTCTACTTGTAAGAATCTATCGTAAACATCGCCATCTTGGTCGTATACCACAACTCCTGGTAAGTTATCAAGATTTGTTGGTATCCCACCAGCATTAACATAAAGACAAATCCTATTACTTTTACCCATGTAGAATTTTTCTCTATCGTCTATTACTGTGTCTTCGTAAGTAGTCTCAATAAAAGGCTCAAAGAATGTGTTAGTATTTTCGTTAAAGAATCCGACATATCTTTTTTCATTTGTTAGTATGGTTTCATAACGTGGATTAAACGCTAAACCCATACCATAATTTTTAACACCGATTAAAAAGTTATCATTTACATAACCTTGTTCTGAGTCTGTCACTAAACCTCCTGTAGGTGTTGTTGATCCATTAAGGGCGGTTGTGGTACCTGTTAACATGTCGTTTACCGCACATGTTACATCCATATCTACATCTTCATTACCTCTACTAAAATGTTGTGTTGAAACCATTGTAGTTGCCGTCGTATTTGTTGAACAACTATAAGGGAATAAAGCGTAACGAGAATAGTTAGCGGCAGATGTTGCACTACTACCAGTATAAATACCACAAGTAGATAATGGAACGTCGTACGTATTACCTGACCAAGGATAATTAGTTTTTCTATGGCACCAATTACTAACACCGGCGGTGTCAAATTTTGTACCAGCATCCCAATCCTGACCTAACTTAAAAGCAATCAAATCAAAAGAGTTTGCTCGAGTTGCTGAATTAAAAATAGTATCTTTTCCTAATAATTCATTATTATTAAAAATAGTGTTAGTCATTTTTAGTTTATGTATTGCTTTACTATGTAAACCGGTAGAAGCGGTAAAACCACTAAGAGTTATTTCCTTAGAATTTATTCGACTAACTAAACCCGATAAATCAAAATTAAAAACAAATCTACTATAATTTATTTTTGATACAGTGGTTCCTGTACCAGCACCATAAAATAGTTCAGCCACTGGGTTTAATGACGTATTCATCAAAGCTTGGGTATCTCCCGTTGAGAATCCCTTAACTATTGTGTTACTATCTGTAAAGTATGTTCTATATATTGACATTTAAGTATCTTTAGTTATAAATACTTAATTAATCCTAATTCGATGACTTATCATCTCAGAAAAATTAAATTGTGAAATCTTCTTTATACCATCGGACTCGTCAGTTGCAACATCTGGAACCATTTGTCCATAAGGGTGTGTGTGATTTTGTACAAATTTTTGTACTAACTTACAAAAATCAATTAATTTATCCCCATAAACTAAGGGATGTAACACTCCACCAACCGGTAGATTGTCTTGGGTTAGTTCACCATTCCCACCTAGAAAAGATTGAAGTAATGTACCGGATGAATCTAAACCAGCCTTTGATAAGTTGTTGAACGTAATAGCTGGTTGACCAGTATAAGAAATTAAATTTATCTTATCTGCGATGATGTTAGCAACACTTTCCTTATTATTTACTAGGTTTAGTTGTATCCTGGATGGATTTGAACGATTTAACTCAACAGGATTGCCCGGAACAAATTTTCCTGCGCGTAAATCAATTTTAGCTGAGGTTAAGATTATATCGGCATTGTCCCTTCCTTGTATTGCAACGTCTTGTGGATCTGGGTAAATTCCTACTTCCCAGTCCACCAAACGAATAGCTTTTTTTGCGTTGGCTCCACCAATATCTGATTGGGTACCTAGAGCGATTCTTTTATCTTGGTAGGGAAGATCTTGATCCTGACCAAGTATAGGACCTATGTAACTTCTATTAAGGGTCCCGGATGGGTTATTTGATATGTTGTACAGAAAAAGTCTAACACCCTCACCTTTTTTCGGTACGACGTTGAAGAAACGAGGTATTAAGGGATAGGACCATGGTAATTCAGCATCAGTTTTGTATACGTCATCTACTAGTTTAATCCTTGCTTTAATTCTCCCTGCTCCTGCGTCGTCCGTAATGTCCAGTACTTCAGCATAATAGAAAATATGTTCCTTTGCACTATCGTTAATACTTCCTCTAAAATTAAATGGTTTTGACATGGTTATATATTATATCTTTTTTTTATTTCCCCTAACACTTCTTTATATTGTTCTTCTAGTTTATCCATTTCTTTTAACTTCTCTAAAAGATTGGTCTTTACCGAATCGTGTTGTTTCTTTACCTCATTTAATAAGGTGTTTAATTGTTTATTGTTTTTATTTTCTACCTCCATAAGATTAGACAGTAACACCAAAACCGAAACCAGGAGTACTAGTTGCGCCATATGCAACTAATGGACCACCAGCGTTCGCCCCAGTTGTGACCAGAGATAAACCAGGAGGTATTGCTACAGTGGTTCTCATTTTTTCGGTGATTTCTCTTGTTATCTCTTGTACTCGTATCGTCTCCATTCGTTCTTGTACAGAAATTTCTCCATTAGAACGTACTCCTAGTGGAGCCCCAGATTCACTTTGTCTGGATATGATATTAGCAGCGCATCTTCTTGCACTCATACCATCCCTTCCCCCACCCAGTAAAGCAGTTGGAGGAGGAACCGGTGGAGTAGGTATACTATCCAAAGAAGCTAATTTAATAAGTCCCTCGATGACACTTAAAGCTACACCAAAATTTATACCTTCCTCTTCTGCACGACGAGGATCTCTCTGTATCTCGGTTGGTGTTAAACCGAGTTCAGAAGGTAAATATGTCATTCCACAACCCATTAGAATATTCTTTTTATTTTGCCGGCTAATTTAACTCGACCTCTTGTTATTGTTGCTTTAATAGAATTAGTCCATATTTCTAATTTTTCTCTAATTATACCTAACGCTATTCTAGCCATAAAGTTTTTAATATTTGTCGCTAAGTCTTTGAATAGTACTTCTACAACTAACTCATATAGAACTTTAACCAATTCTCTCATAGACCCTTGTAGTTTCTTAAACATGTTAATCCTTTCGGGACCAAAGACAATTTTCTTAGGTTGTCCCAACCCTTGATCTTCCAACTCACTATCGTCAACTAGAGCATAACCAATTAATAACATCATAATCATAGTTTGTGGTGTCAAAGTTTTTTTAATAAACGTATTTTTTAGACTATCTATAATTCTTTTAACTAAATCACCCCTTATGGTTTCTGAAGTAGGGTCTTGTGAATAACTAACAGAAGTTAAAACACTCCTAGAACCACCCTGAATCATACCACTCAAACCATTAATCATTTCTGTCACCCCCTCTTTTCTCTCTCGTTCTGTTACGAATACCTGGGAGAATGTTTTATTAATTTGTGTGGAAAGTTCCGTGGCGTCAGATTCGGAGACATTAACAGAGAAAGTACCACACTGTAAATCCACAATATTAGTACCTTGTGACTTATTTTGTGCGTTAAAATTAAATAAATCCAGGTCACTTCTACTAAACTTATAGAATCGACTCTCCTCGTTTATTATCTCACCACAGTCAGTACCCGCCATTCGATTTATTATCATATCCATCTCCTCAAACTCTAGAATTTGTTGATAAGTCTTACCAGCTTTTTTACTAAATACTCCTGTAATTGAATCCACAATCTCCGTTGTGATAGATGCTGGGTCGAATAAACGAAGATTATCAAAATAATCGTCAATAAAATTCTCAACAGTCTTATTTGTATAATCCGTTCCGATTTGTATGATAAAACCACCACCAGTATATGTTACCTTAATTAATTCTATACTTGTACCTGCGATTGTGATAGAAGTTGCTGTATTAAGGTTATCCACAGCTTCCATAATTTTACGATTAAAATCGTCGGCCTTACCTAATACGTTATTGGCGTACTGACTACCAATACCACCATTACCCTGTACTCCCTTTAGTAAATCAAAAATATCTATATTCACTAAAGAAATTTCTAAACCCCCACCATTTAACCAAGCAGGAAAACCTGAATTTAATACCGCTTCCCCACACTTAGATTTTAACATGTCTCTAAGTTGGTCTCTTATTTTTCTGTCTAGTTCTTCTAATTGGGAACCGATTATATTAGTTAAAATTTGTTCAAGTCTTTGACCCCCAATTATTAAAGATAATAAATCCATTAAAAATGGTATTAAGTCTTTTTGTCGATCTCTAGGATCTCTAATGTTAATACCTAACTCAGCATTTAGGTCCAAAGCATCAGTGTTATTAATGACTTTTAATACATTAATAATTTTTCTTAACTGACTTTTTGAAGAATCTAATCCCATAGTTCAATATTTTAGACGTCGTATGAGATTCCGTTTTCCTCATCTTCTGATTCCTTAATCATATTTTGGATTAATTCTTTATCTTCGTCTGTTAAATGTACTGAGGACGTTGACTCTGAAGAGTCCTCAGATTTAACAAGAGAAATTTGAAGTTTTACAATCTCCAACTTCTTAGATATTGATGAATCAATGATTCTCAACAGCTCGTTGTTAACCTTACCAACCTGTTGGATGTCGTTATTATCCTTTACATCTCTAAGTTGTTTATTCAGTACCTGGACGGCTTTAGATCTATTTTCACAAGTTTCGTTATAACTCTCTTGTAATATCTGTTCGATACTCTGTTTATCTAAGTGTACTTGTTTTCTTTTAGGTCTAGGCATAATTATATTCTTTATTATAAATATTCAGTGGTAAAGTTATCTTTGATTGCTTTGTATATCTTTTTATAACGTCTCATACCATTTCGTATTTCTTTGGTGGTTAAAGAAGTCATTTCACGAATATTATGTAAAACCAAATTTTTATTAAATTTATTATTCCCACTAGCGTCGCTAAAAATTATACTCCAGTTTTCGAACATATAAACTAAAGATTCACCAACAGATCTTTCATTCTCAGTTAATTTCTCATTCTTTAACTCTTCATTTATTTGGTCTATAATTTCTTTCATTAAAATGGCTAACATTTTTTCTTTTTTTGTGTAGTCGTCTCCTTGGTAGACCATTAAGTCGTCTCTTTCTTCTAAATCAGATGCGTAATCCTCATAGGAGAGTTGAGTGGTTCGTTTCTTATTGTCCTTAATAAGTTGCCCTAAAAGATAATTTTTAACAATTGTACCAAAATAAGAATATGCCTTTGTCCCCTTTTCTGGTTTGAATTTATCACATTTAGTTATAAGGAAAGACAGGGTATCGTCATGCATATTAATAAAAGTCATGTCATCACGATAAAGTTTATATTTTCTTATAATACTTTCCACCATAGTATTTAGTGGTTTTCTTAGGTGTTCGTTGTAAATCTTATTCTTTTCGTCCCAAGTAGAGGCACTTAAAAAACTAACAACAGCTTTCTCCTGTTCAATACCGAAATAAGGTTTCTTTCCTTTAACTCTTGGCATTTTATAAGTTTTTTACCTCTATTTCCCTGTCTTCAGTAAAAAAGTATTCTTTTTTTGCCGTTTCCATCCAAAAAGGAGCTTCTTCCCCATTTACTAGAGAGTCAGGGTGATTTTTATAGTTATAGAATAAAGAACCTTCTCTCATGTTAATGTGTTTATACCCTATTTTTGGTATTGTCATAATACGCGCGTCCATAAATACTGATCTTAATAAAAACTCATATATAAAAGTTAGTTTAATATTCGACTTAAAACCTCCGATGTCGTTAAATAATTCAGTCCTCATAACCATACCGTCAGTGTTAAAATTAGGGTAATTAAGTAGAGAGTCTAAATCTAAATGACCAATCTCCTCAGAGAAATTTAATGCCCATACTGGTTCATTTGACCATCCAATAAATTTATTTTTAACGTCAACATTGGTAATTAATGGTAAGAACACATCAACCTCTTCATAGTGACCCATATACTCTTTAGTGTTTTTTAACCAAATATTAGACAACTCGTCATCAAGTTCCAACAAACAGAAAAATTCAGTAGAACATTTCTCAACACCTAAGTTAATTTGGGAAGCAAAATCAGTTTCACCCGTGTTTATTATTATTTTTTTATTTAGTTTACCGAAATCTAATTCATTAACTTCTTTTTCTAAAGATTTAGGACAAATAATAGAAAGAACTTCAGGCTTAACCTGTTGGTCCTCAACACTCTTTATTGCAACTTGTAAAAGTTCTAATTCTTTATTTTCGTTAGTGTGTATTGGTATAATTACTGTAATATCTTTCATTTTATTTTGTTTTATTTTGTTTTGTTTTTCTTATTGAGTCATCGTATCCAGAAAATTTAGGCTCTACCATCGGACTTCTCTCCCCCTCTTGGGTCATTGCTAAAGTTAATTCGTCTATTCTTTCCTGAAAGAATTCTTCATAGAAATCAGCTACTTGTTGAGCCTCTCTTTCCGGAGTGTACTCCTTTACTGTTTTTTCCATTTCTTTATGAAGGTCCTCAGGAATACTATCTTCCAACCAACTCTTCATAACCCCAGCTACAGTATCTACTAAGGTAATTTGATTCTGTGTCCAGATACCATTTTTTTCATTTAACCATTCAGCTGGTAGTGTTGGTAATACTCCAATAACTGGAGTCCCACACTTCATAGATTCTAGGGGAAAAGTACCACACCCTGCTGTTTTATCTATCCATACCGATAAAGCGGATTCTTTTAATGATTCAGCAAACTCTTTTCTAGTTAAACCTCTCATATCTCTAAATGTTATCCATTTTAAGAAAGGATGTTTAATGTAAAAACTTTTTATAAAATTAGCGGTGTCTCTAGAATCTCTAGTGTGTATTGCGATAAAAGGTTTTCTTGGTGTCTTAGAGTTATTAAAATACTCAGGTATTCCTAAATTAATTACCGAAGTGTCGATGTTAGGGAATAAAGTTTTAACGTAGTCCATTTGGGACTTTGTTGTGGTGATACATTTTCTAACACCCCATTGTCCCCAAGTCTCACCTGGTTTCATAAGTTCAAAGATATAATCATAAGCTTGAGTAAAGATAATTTTTTCACAATTAGCAGTTTTTAATTGTTCCAATATCCCTCCATAAACTTCAGGTAAAATTATAAAATCTTGTGGAGAAATAATAGTACCTTCCGACTCACTGGATTGGTGGGACAGTTCGTCATATTCAAGACCCAACCAACTACCTGGTTTAGTGTAGTCATTTTTTTCCGTTAGGATAATTACGTTATAACCCAACTCTTTTAATATTTTTGCATGTTCATAGATAGTAGCGATGGATCCCATTGCTCTACCTTTTGAATCCATACAAAAGAAAAAGATTTTATTTTCTTTCGATTTTAATTGGGAAATTGCGTTTTTAATCTTCCCCAGAACCTCTGATTTCATTGTATCTACTGATTCTACGTTTTTTGGTTTTTCTTCTGCCATTTTTCTATAATTCTTTGTGTTCTACCGTTTCGGTATTTATTAATTTATTTATTTGTTCTTTTTCTAAAAAGTCAGACAATGTTTTAAGACTGTGGTCCGCTTTTATACCCTTATTATATAGTCTTTCTATTTTTACAGATATTTTATCTTTTGGTTTAGTTTCTAACGATTTAGGGAAAGAAGTTACTAACATATCACACTCTTCCCACATTTCTTCATAACTATTTACGAATTTTATGTTTTTACACATTGAACCCGTTTTTGAAAGAAAGAATAATGTTCCCGGAATCGCTCTTCCACATTCTCGTGATAAAATCTTTACTGTTATTTCTTCACTATTCTTTGATATAAAAGAATTTAGTTTGGTAACTACATGATCCTCAATTTCATCAGCATAGCCAAATATCTCTAACGAACAATCCTCATATAAAAATTTTTCAAAACTTTCACCGTCTTCTTCAAACTTGAAATAATTCTTTAATTCATAATCTTTAATATCCTTTATGTCAATATCCGATTGGTAGTACTTCTTATGAGTACTAATGAGTTTGTTAAGGTTGTTCCTTAAAACCCCGTCTACGTTTATTCCTATTATCATATTACTGAATTATATGTCGTTTATCGTCAAAGTAAAGTTATTTACATTCCATTTAGTAAATCAAATACGTCATCTATCGCTTCGTGTCTGTGGTTATCAGTTAAAAGGGATTTATGTACGAATTTTGATGTTGATATCTTTGGCACTTCATGAATCGCAGAATAGTTCTTATCCTTAAGGTCTATCTGTTGGTTGTCTCCAGTGAATATCATAGTAGAATTTTTTCCTAACCTACTTAATACCATTGCTAACTGGGACTTAGTTAGGTTCTGGAACTCGTCTATGATACAAACACTGTCTTCAAATGTCCTACCTCTAAAGTGAGCTAATGACACTAATTCTATAGATTCATCTTTTTCCATCGAATCTAATTTTTCAGGTTTATTATAAACCTTTCTCATATTACTTCTAATTGGGACTAACCATGGTTCCATTTTTTCTCTCTCAGAACCAGGAAGAAATCCATTATCCTCTGTAGAAACTGTTGGTCTAGTAATGATAATTTTATTACATTGTTTCTTGAAGAATTGGTCTAGTGCGATTTGTACCGCTAGTAATGTCTTACCACTCCCTGGTTTTCCAACAACAAAATTAAAAGGGTGTTTTAGTATCTCCGTTTTTGCTACTTTTTGTTCTGGGGAAAGTGTGAGGGAAAACCTTACAGTTCCCTTAGGTGGGGTTTTTTCTTTATTATTTTTTGGTACCATTTAATATCTTTTTTATACTATCTATTATTATTTTAGAAGGTCTTCCGTTTGGTATGTAAAAATCCTTCCTTCTTATTGGTTTGGTGGTTGTTATCCATTCTAATGGGTCGTAAAGGTTTTTATACCGTACACCATAATCCTCACTCTCAACACCCTCCCATTCAATGTTATCTCGCATAATTAAAGATTTTTTTCTAAAAAAAGGACAGGTTTTCATTAATCCCCCAGAATCGGTAATTATAAATTTACAACTTGAAAGAGCCTCTGTCATTTCATTGTATTTTGCAGGGGGTTTAACCACAATATTTTTTGGTAAGACAATTTTATTATCTTCTATAAAAGATTTTGTACTATGGTGTATGTAAAAGTGTATTGTTTCCCCATACGATTCACAAAAAGAAATAATTTCTAAAAATTTATTTAGATTTAGGTTTTCTTTTCTATGGATTGTCATTACCACGGGGGTGTCAAAAGTAATCTCTTTATTGTAGTGTTTATTTAATAATTCGTACTCTAAATCCCCACAAACAACTTCATTACTTAAAATTTCTAAAGTATTTTTTATTGGGGTGAATTGTATTTGTGATGTTAGGTCCGCAACAATTCTATTTAACTCCTCAGGGACTTTAATGTCATGACATCTTAATCCAGCTTCTATGTGAGCAAAAGGTACACTATGTTTGTAACAAACCAAAGAAGAAGATAAAGTACTATTTGTGTCACCATATAATAAAACAAAATCAGGTTTTTCTTTTTCTAATATCTCACTAAACATTTCCATAGTCTTAGCGATAAAAGAAACTTCGTCAGTATTAGTAATCCTTAAATTGTGATTAATAACTAGGGAAAATTCCTTAATGAAGTAGTCTGAAACATTTTCACTATAATGTTGGTTGGTATCTACAATAATGTGATTGATATTATTTTCATTACAGTAATCAAAAATCGGTTTAACTTTTACATACTGGGGACGAGTACCAATAACACTAAGAATCTTCATTTTTTCTCATTTTATTTCTTTCACTTATCGTCGCACCTAAAACTTCACAAATAGTGCCATTTTCTAACATTGTGTTGTAAAGAGCTTGTGTGTCCTTAGGAAAACAAGCCCCTCCGTAACTAAGACTACCGTCTGGGCCAGGTATTGTTGTGTGCATTTCGTTAACCCATCCATTGTCTAAAATTAAATTCTTAACCTTTTCATACCTAGAGTCTAACTTACCACATAAATCAAACATTTCATTAAAGAATTGTATTTTAACAGCATAAAAAGAATTTGCGAATATTTTCATAAGTTCTGATTCGGTCGATGTACATGTAGATATTTTAGCGTCGGGGAAATTATCCCTATATAACTCAATCAACCCAGATAATTGTTCTTCATTTTCACTATACCCTAGAACGATATGCGATTGGTTAGCAAAGTCTTGTTCACTAGTTCGAGCTGTTAAAAACTCTGGGTTATGTACAATATCTAAATTATAAAGATGTTGTAAATTAATAATGGTTTTTGGTTGGGTGGTACTTTTTACCACGACCACTCCTTTATAGTTTGAATCGTCTAATTTTTGTAATACTTCATGTAATGAACTATAATCATAACCTCTTAACTCGGTAGAATAAAGTGTCGGTAAACAAAGAAACATAAAGTCAGTGATTAACACATCTTCAAAAGAGTCATATTTTTTGAACTTATCGTAGCTTTTTACCGTATACTGTTTTGTTGTAAACCATCTAGCAACTGCGTTACCAACAAACCCCCTACCCATTACTCCAATTATTTGTTTATTTTCCATATTATTTTAATTTTCTTGCTGGTACCCCCACCCACACTTCTTTACTAGGTACGTTTTTAGTCACCACTGAGCCTGCACCTATCTTACAGTTACTACCAAGTACGATATTAGGTAATATTGTAGAGTTAGCTCCAATTGCTGTTCCCTCTTTAACTACAGTCGGTGGTTCTTCTTTCCAAGCCCCGTTTGAGGGTGGATTTTTATCATTAGTAAAAACGGTATGAGGACCTACGAACACGTTATCTTCTAATATAACGTTTTCTGGGATAAAAGACCCACACCCAATCCTACAGTTTTTTCCTATCTTAACCTTATGTCCGATCTCAACAAAGGCTCCTATTCTTGTACCTTCACCTATCTCGGCACTATCATAAATGTTACTACTTTCGTGTATATAAGTTTCCATATTTCTAAATGTAAAAAGTTTGACCATCTAATTTCACTTCCTTCTGTCTTAGACCGTCGATTAATTTTATTGTAGGTTCTACGTCTTCAAGGGTGAACCCGTTCCCTTTTAATATTTCTTCATAACTTATCTTATGTAACTCTGTAAAACCTGTTGAGAATTCTAACTCCTCTCCGTCTATCTTTATTGACCTAAAAGGTTTCCATTCGTCCCATGGGAGGTCCTCCTTCATAATACTTAGGTTATAGGTGACCTTAGCGTTCTTAAGGTGTAAAGTTCCCTTACATCTCTTCCCTGTGGTTTCTACATTATAAGACACAACGTCCCCAAATATCCATATTAACATATCGAAGAAATGCACACCTATATTTGTTACAACACCACCTGACTTATCAGAATCTCCCTTCCATGAATAATCATACCAAACCCCTCTTGGTGTTATATAATCTAATGTTACCTCATGTTGTGTAAGGGGTGAACAGTCTTTATATTTTTCTTTAAGTTCTTTAATTAATGGATGGTGTCTAAGTTGGAGAATGTTGTATATTTTTTTACCCGTCTCTTTCTCTAAAGTCTTTAGTGATTGTAAGTGTTTATCCCTTAACACTAATGGTTTTTCACAAATAACATCACATCCGTTTCTAAGTGACAGTCGTATATGGGCGTCATGTAAGTAATTAGGACTACATATTGAAACGTAGTCTATATTATCTTTATTTCTATACAAATGTCTATCAAACCTCTCGGATTCTTTGAAGTAAGCCGCTTCCGGAAAGTGTTTATCGATATAACCAACACCATCGTAAGGGTCTAGTAACGCAACTAAGTTATTATTAGTCTGTTTTATTGCCTCAACATGACGAGGAGCGATATACCCCCCTGCACCTATTAGTGCGAAATTTTTTTTATTTTTGTTTGAACTCATTTATATAAGTTGTTATAGTTTCTAATTCATAATTACTAAGATGTGGAGATATTGGTATGTGTAAAACCTCTCTACATCTTTTTTCGCATTCAGGTAATGATTTTTCCCCAAACATTTCTAAATATACTGGTTGATTATGTAGTGGTATTGGCCAATACACAAAAGTCTCTATACCATTTTTTGTTAAATGTTCCTGTAGTTCATCACGTCCTTCTACAATAAGAGTATACAAATACCAACTATGATTGTCAATAGTATCAGTAGGGTGTGGTAAAGTCACTAGAGGATTTTTAATGTTATTAAAATAATATTCAGCGTTTTTTTGTCTTTCATTTAACCATTTTTCTGAAGCTCCATTTAATAAAACAGTTAGGAATCTTGCTTGAAGGGCGTCTAGACGTAAATTACCCCCTATCATTTCGTGGTAGTATCTTTTTTTAGAACCGTGGGCTCTAATCATTTTTATTTTATTGTAGGTTTCCTCATCATTTGTTATAACCATACCTCCATCCCCTAAACAACCCAGTGTTTTAGCGGGGAAAAAACTAAATGACGCAGCTAAAGAATGAGTTCCAGAATGTCCACCTTCAGGGTAATAAGAACCGAAAGATTCTGCAGAGTCCTCGAATAGGATAACTTTTTTAGATTTACAGTAATTACTAAGTTCTTTAATTGATTTGGTTTCACCAAAAAGGTGAACAAACATTACTGCCTTAGTATTTTCGGTCCAAACTTCCTTAAATTCTTTTACTGATGGGTGAAAAGAATTCGGAGCATTATCCACAAATACTGGGTTAAACCCAGCTACAAGAATTGCTTCAGAACTTGCGATAAACGTGTAAGAAGGTACTAAAACATCTGACCCTTTCGGTAGGTCTAATGACATTAAGATCGCTAATAGTCCATCCGTCCCACTAGAGACGCCTATTGCATACTTTGCCCCAGTATAGGTTGCGAACTCTTTCTCAAAACGACTAACCGAGGGACCGTTTACAAAAATCCCATCGGATAATGACTTATCTAATTCACTTCTAAGGTAATCTTTATAAGGTGATAATAACTTAGGGTAATCAAAAAATTTAATAGTTTCTTTTGTTGGCATATTTTAAGTAAAAGCTTTTAGGTACTAAATCTAGTTTATAAAGAACATAAAAGAAAGGTCTAAGTTTCTCGAATAGTCTTTTGTATGTTGGGTAGTCTGTGTAATCTTTTTTTTCCTTACTCATCATCTCCTCAAATTGATTATCTGTAAGGTCCAGTCTTTTTTTCATTTCTGAAATCAAACTATCATCCATTTGTTTTTCTTTGGATATTTCTATCAGTGCGTTTTTTCTACTCATTTGTTCCGATCTTATTAAAGCCGAATATTCACACTTACGTAAGTCAATTCCAAACTTACTAGGTAGGTAGAAATTATTAACAAAGTAAGCAGAACGATTTTCCATATGAAGACCACCATACCATTCCCATCCATATTCCTTATGTAAAAAATCTTTAGTTTCTTCTTTATCGTAATCCATATAATATAAAGGACGTATTCTTTTAATTCTTTTAACTAGTAATTGTCTCATCCATGGCCAGAAATCCATAAGTGGTAAACTAGTTAATTTCCCTTTACCAAAAAGTTTATTAATCGACCTAACATACCTAGCATCTTGGTAAAACCAACCTTGTGGTGATATCCCTTCAGTCCTAAATGAGTGTCCGTTCCATATCCATTTAATGTTATATTTTTCAGCCGCTTTATAAAGGGTCGCACCAATACCAAGATCCGTACCTGAGTCTAAATCGGGCACTGAGGCCAAAAAGAAAGAACGTACTAAATCATTGTATTCTTTATTATCAACAACATGAGTATAAAGGTCAACGTCTAAAGCGTTAATCATCTTTTCTATATTTTCCACAGCCACTTTAGAGTTCCAGGTATTATCAAAATGTACAGCTAAAGGTCTTAAACCAGATTTAACTGCTAAATGTAATAAAAATGAAGAATCACAACCACCACTAACACCTACAACCAAGTCATATTTCTTACCCTTACCATCTTTCTTCATTTTTCTTATGAAGTTATTTAAGATTTTTCCTCCTTCCTCACCCATCGGGTACTCTTTTTCTAAATCTTTGTCCCTCTCACAGTAGTTACAAACCCCATCAACATTAAACTCAATATGAGGTATTGTTTCATCGTAGATACATTTTTTACAAATTTTCATAGTTTTCTATAATTTTATTAATATCATTTTTTTTAGGGAATTTAATTAAAACCCCCATATCTTTTTTAGAGTAAACACACATACTACCTATCGCCACTCCGGAACTACCATTAAGGATACCGTCCTCAATATCTTTTAGTTTTCCAACACCTCCACAGGAAATAACAGGTAAGTGAGTTTTGTTGGTTACTTCTTTTATTAGGTCGATATCCATTCCTTCCCAAGTACCGTCCCTATCTACAGAATATAATAGAATCTCACCAACCCCTAAACTTTCCAACTGTCTAACGTATTCTATAGGGGTTAAATTTAAGATTTTTTTATTAGAATGTCTATAAACTTTACGGACCCCCCACACATTCTTTTTAATGTCGACCGAGGCCACAATACTTTGACTACCGAATAATTTAATTGCTTCTTTTACAAGATTAATATCATCAAAAAGAATGTCATTAACTACAATTTTTTCAATACCTAGTTGAAATAGTGTTCTCATGTTTTCTATAGTTTTGACATTACCCCCGTAACACAGTGGCATAAAACACTCCCTAGTTATTTTACGAATCACGTCAAACGGGATTTCTTTTTTGGAAATGTCGATAAGGAGTAACTCATCTACTTCTTTTTCGTTAAATATTTTAATTGCATTAACAGCGTCTCCAACATAAGAAGGTTTATCAAATTTAACTGTTTTAACTAAAGAACCATCTTTTAGTAATAAACATGGCATTATTCTTGGTCTTAACATTCTATAAATTTTTTCATTAAATTCATCCCATATTTATGACTCTTTTCTGGATGAAATTGCACACCAAAAATATTATCTTTAGAAACTCCAGAGACAAATTCCATTCCGTAATTTGTTTTTAACATTATATTCTTCTCTTCTTCACATTTCACATAATAAGAATGTACAAAATAAAAACGAGAACTTTTATCACATAACTCATTTTTAATTGGGTTGACCTCATTCCAACCCATGTGAGGAACTTTAAGTTTTTTATTTCCGAAGATAAATTTTTTACACTCTCCCTTTACCCAACCTAAACCGGGTAATTCACCTTCTTCACTTTTTTCCATTAATAATTGCATACCTAAACAAATACCCAAAACAGGTTTTTTATTTTCTAATACTTGTTTATTTAATTCGTCTAATAGGTCATATTTTTTTAGATTAATCATACCATTATCGAAAGTACCCACACCAGGTAGTATTAATTTATCTACCAGATCTAAATCTGATTTTTTTTTAATAATTTTGGTTTTGTGGTATCCTAGGTGGTTTATCATTGACTCTACCGAACCAACATTACCCATACCATAATCGACTATCCCAATCATTTTCTAATTCGTATTAATTTAGCGGGTACTCCAGCAATTACACTGTATTCTGGAAAATCTTTTGTAACTACCGCTCCGGCACCAACTTGAGTACCTCTTTTAATTGTAACCCCTGGCATAATTACTGAATTAACACCTAGGTCTGAATCGTCTTCAATAATAACTGGTTTTAATTCAAGTTCTTCATGGAGAATTGGTTTTTTGATGTTCGTGTCTTTATGGTAACTTGTTAAGATATTAACCCCAGGACCTATCCCAATATTCTTACCTATTTTTATACCACCGGCGGAGTGAAAAAAACATTGTGGACCTATCCAAGTTCCTTCCCCTATTATCATTTCATTTTTATAATAACCTTTTAATATTGTATTGTGTCCAACATAAACATTATTGTGTATTGATATATTTTCAGGATGGAATAACAGAACCCCTTCTTCTAGTACAGTTTTCTTACCTAGTATCTTAAGAGATTCTATATTATCAGTTATTACACTTCCTTTAATATCTAGTTTACCA
>TARA_R110000822_G_scaffold65575_3_pt1 | contig 31694 bp, 33 predicted proteins | sample TARA_R110000822 | Tara Oceans TARA_R110000822 (sample SAMEA4397666) | marine metagenome | biome: Polar Biome; feature: [SRF] surface water layer (ENVO:00010504); material: water (ENVO:00002006), including particulate matter (ENVO:01000060) such as... | depth 5 m | reverse complement strand
TCCTTCATTTCTTTACTACGCACAGTTTTTTCAGTAATAACTAAACGTTGCGTGTCCTCCCATTTTTCTGTGTACGTCCTGATGTCATCACCAAAATAACTGATAAAGTTGTATGGGTCATTTAAGTGTGTGATTTGATTTACTAACTTATTAAACATTACTAATCCTTTCTACGATTATATATGTACTTATAGTATAGCTTTAGATAATTAAATTGACCAATCTTTAATTGTCTTGTTTAGTCACATCTACTGCTGTGCTTTCTATTAAAACAGCATCTGTATTATCTACCTGCAAAGCAGGGAACTCTTTTTGCAACCGTTCTATTTCTTTCATAACTTGGTCTTTATCCATTTGATCTATATTACCATGCATGATTTCTTTGCGGTCTATGTACAGTCCTGCGGCTTGGCCTCTAGATTTTTCAGCAGTGACAGCCGCAGAGAAATTGCCAGCAACTAAAGATGCGTCCCGTATCTCTGCAAGTTTGTTTACATGGCTTTCAAAACTCACCTCGTATTTTTTAGCTAACTCTTGCTTTAACTCACGGATTCTTTGTACGACGTGTGGGTATCGTTGCCCATTGAGTAATTGCGAAGCGATAGCGTGGGCGGATTTTACAGAATATCCTGCTCTTACTGCTGCCTCTGTCTGGCTGATGTCTTCACAAACATAGATTCTACAAAACTCTTCTTGTTTTGGTGTGATTCCTTTTTCTGAACGAGGATTTGCGACGACTTCAATTGTTGGTTTGTGAGTTGCTTTTGCGAGAGCCATTAAATATCTTTCTGCATTTATCGTAATCTTATGATACTTTGTATAATAGGGTAGAATTCGCTAAAGTGTAAATTCTTTTTTATCGTTTTAAATGTCGCGCGTACTGAGAAAGTGAGTCAGAGATAGTCCTTTTTGTATTAACTTTACCTTGTAACCTATTGGAGATAGGTGGATACTGAGATATCTGATATTATGAAATCATAAAAACGAATTTCATTGATCCTGAACATCTACTCCTATTATACAAAGTGAAAGGTTTTAGAGCCTTTGTTAAAGGTCAAAGTTTAAAATGTGCTGTATTATGTGGTGTGTGTTATGACCCCTCGGAGAGTGGTTAAAAAAGCCCCCACTATAATCATTTGGAGATATAATTATAGTGGGGTTAATGTGAGTCAAACCAAGGACGGGTGATATAAAAACATTATCGCCTAATTAATTATAGCAGTTTTTTGACGGATTGCCACAAGTTTCCTAAAAAATGATTCTTTTCAACTTTCTCTATCTTATCAAGATACTCAATGATTGCTTGTTCAATAGTAGCGGTTTTTGAAATCCTAGTTTTGTTTCGGTAATCATCAAGCCGATCATAAACATCGCGGCTCAGACGAACAGCCACCTGTTGCATTTTTTCTACTTGCACTGCCATTTGATTCTCCATTTTTGTAGCATATTCCCTAAAAAATGATTCTTTTCTTTTATTGGAATCTTCTTTATTTGGGCTTCGGGTCGTGTAGACAAAATATACTCTATTTGTAATCTTGTCAGGCCATACTGCTTAACCAACTCATTAAGGGCTTTTTTATGAGTGTTGTTCTGCACTAAAGAATCATAATGAACAGCAAACTTTTTACAGAAATCACTTGTATAACGCATCATTTTCAGTATTCACTTTTTTAACTCTTTTGGCTAATTCATCATTAGCAGTTTGTTTCTGGGTCAACATCACAATCAGCTTATTATATGCTTCATCATTTCTAAAACAAATAGTGCTACATAAAAAAGATAATGCCCCAATCTCATGATCGGGGCTCCAAAGGTCGCCTACACGACCAGTGATTGTACTTTCGTCCTCACACAGCTTTAAATATCTAGCCACGTTTTTTCTAACCATACTATATGTTCTAGGCATCAACATCCTCCTCACCAATTTTACGACTTAATGCAGAGCCATTGAGTCGTAAACGCACATCATACCCACAGTAATCTTCTTCACTAAGGCAAGCTATCGCAATACCCTCTTTTGCATATTGGCCTGGATAATCTTCTACAAACTCTTTGAACCTATCGGACGAAGGATCTCTCATCTCATATATTCTACCTTTATAAAAATCACGCAACCACTCTTCTTCAGTTTTGTTAGACCAATTAGTATGCAGACCAATATGGCGGTAAACATCAATCAATCTTATATACCGTGGTTCAGGCTCACCTTTATCACAATCCCAGTTGTTTAAAAAAGCTCCGTACTGGTTTTCATAAAAAGCAATACGATTGTGATACTGTTTATAATTTTTAGCAGTGATCTTGCCGAAGCCTACAGCATTTCCAGCGAAAATTAAAGTATTGGTCAATGGGGTAAGATACTTGCCCATCTCACCTTTTTTATTAGTGCGTTCTTCTACGCAATATGTGTCGCAGCTATTGACTGCACTGTAATCATAATTTAATGGCATTTTTATCCCTTTCTGTGGATTAATATACTTTATTTTAACCTAAAGTATTAGTATTGATAAGCCTTTTTTTATCTTATTTGTTCAGGGTAATTTTTCTAACTCTGATGTGAGAGCGACTAATACATCTTCTCCTTTGAGAAGATTATACCATTGCTCATCAACTTTATACATTATCGGCATGAAAGTATGTGGGTCACTTATTACTTTTTCAAGCATTTTTTCAACTAGTGCTTTAATTTCATCTAAACATTCATGATAGCCTTGGTCTTTTAACTCTAAATGATACTCTTCGTCTATAGACATTACACATACTCCATATCTGTACAAAATTCCATTAAACTGGCAGGTGCAATCCAACCTGTCTCGAGTAAAGATTTCAATTTAGCTACAATCAATCGTTCTTTGAGTTCTGCTTGTTTCAAAGAAATTTCCCCATCTTCATGAAGGTTTTCTGGTGATAAGGCGTTTTCAATAGTTTCAAAAAACCTATCAGCATCAGTTTGGTTTTTGGGGTTCAACAACAAAAGATTTTGTTGTTTACCTGTTTTCTCACAAAAACTATACATTATTAAACTCCGTTCTTATTAGGGAACTCTGCACAAAAGGCGTAAACCCCGAAAAACTCGGGGTTTTGCTCAACTTCTTTATAAATATCTTCTGCCACTATTTCGCACTCTTGTAACTGAGCAGATTCTGTAAGTATGTGTACATCGTTCTGCCCAGAAAAAGTCAAAGTAACTAGAATCACTTTCCATACAACCATATCAACGCTCACTAGGAAGCATTAATGTATGAGTGCCATTGTAATTAGATTCAAAGAAAAACTCCCAAGTACCCTCGTAAGCATCGGTATAAGATATTTCTGACTTCCATAATTCAGTACCATTACCATCTCCTGCGGTAATTACTGCGGTAGAGTCTGGGTTAACTACAAGTTTTATAGACATAAAAGGCTGTTCTGGTTGGAGTAAAAGTAACTCACTAAAAACTTTATCAGTAAACCAATACGCTCCACGACCACCCATATATTCTATAAAGTAATGTACTCCATCAGTGTACAAAGCGTAATTGCTGATTATTGGGTGAGGTTTATAAAAAGTAGATGTGCCATAAAAATGACCTAGCCCTTCTTTAAAACTTTCTGAACATTTCTTTTTTAAAGCCTGATTATTGTGGCTTTTTCCGTTACCTGTCATCATTGTAATACTCCTTTCTGCGAGTATAAAGTTATAAGGTGGGATACAGAAAGGTAAAGGACTCTAATAATAAAGGGGTACTTCTATTATTAAAGACAATCTGCATCCCATGTAATTAGATACGTTAAAAACTAACTACTATTAATTTATACCTTAAGATTTTATAATTGATAAGTTTTATTTAATCTTTTTTATTCCCCTCACTCCAGTGTCCTTGGATTTTATTTCCACAGTCAGAACACCCGATTCCATGGCGTTCTTCAGAGAGTAAATGAAAGTAAGCAGATCCACATAAAGAACAAAGCACAATATCAACTTCTTCCTCTATTATAGTAACTGGGACAACTGGCTCTGGTCTTTTGAACTGGATAATGTTGGTGTTATCATAAAGGGGGGACTTTTTCTTTTTTTCCATACTGCCAATCTTTTCTTTTCACCATTATAATATTGGTGATACGCTTTTACAACATCTGCGTTTTTATACTCATCAGGCATAGCTTGAGCAAATTTAGTCAACCCTGTTTTAGTAAGTTCTACAGGGGGATCTTTTACAATACCAAGGATTTTCTCACAAGCGTGAATTTTATCATACCTAAAGGTATACTCTTTACATAAACTCATGCCTAACTTCCACAACCATTTATAATTGGTTACAGTTTCGCCTGCCCATAGAGTACAAGGGTGCTTTTGATGCACAGGTTTATAAGGAGCTTCTTGGTTGTATCGCCAATTAACAGTGCATAACATCTGCGTTGTTTCTAAAGGCATTTTGACAACGTGTTTGTCGCAATGGTAACGAGCACAAGTTTCATGGTCGTAATCTAATAAAAATATATTCATACTACCCCCTTTTTACTCTGTCAACACAAGCAAGAACTGCACTTCTAAGATGTGGTGAAGCTACACCTCCTGCCTTATACAAATAAATATCGTTAAGTGCTATGTTCGCAAGAATATCCATTGCGGTTTTCCATTCTAATGTTTTAGAAGCTTCATGGGCTACATTAAAGTTAAGCCCATGAACATCTTTTGTACCTAATGCTTCCATATCATATATTTGAAGATCTGTAAAAACACGCTTTACTGCTTCTGTCGGGTTTATAATTTCTGCCATATCTTTCTCCATATGTTGCTGATATTTTTAGTATAAAGCATAGTTTATAGCAGGACTATTCTTATTTACTCCGAAGGGTTCATATCGTTATCCAACAGTTCAATAAGTACGTTTTTAGCTATATCATAATGGGGTCGACCTCTATATTTATGGTCTAAATAATCTCTACCATTAACAATAATATCTCCTGCAAGATAATTTCCTCGCAAATACATTCTTTGACAATGAAAAATTAATTCTAATTTATCTGCTATATCACAACAATCTCTTTCTTTATCGGTCACAGGGAAATTAACCCCTAACTCTTTGTTGTATTTAAATTCTATTTTAGCAACCTCAACCGCCAGACGATCGTAATCCCATTTAGTTGTCGCAGGTATATCTCCTGTTCTGCTTTCTGCAATATCATGATACATTAAATGTAAAAGAGCATTTTTTGAAAGATCAGGCCATAATGTTTGCAAGATAACCATTGCCCTCCAAGTATGTGCTGCGACATTTTGTCCATCACCGCAATCTGGACGTGTATGGTATCTTAATATATGACCGCCTTTTAATCTTTCTAATACATCTTCTAAGTTAACATCTCGCTGTGGTTTCCCGTTAGTCCTCGTGTCCATGGTTTCTCCGTAAATGTTTGTTTTGCTTCCCCCCAGTTTGGTCCAAATTCTGCATCAACTATTGAAGGGACTTCTAGCTTAACGCAGTTCTCCATTATCTCTGTAACTATTTTTGCTTGTTTTTCATTTTCTACAGAAATATCTAATTCATCGTGAACTTGAATCATAGGTAATATGCCTTCTTCATTTAAAGCTACCATCGCGGCTTTAGTTTGGTCAGCAGCACTTCCCTGGATTAATTTATTAAGAGCTTTATATGTAAACGCTCGTTTTATCGCAGGTCCGTGTTCGTTAAATGCTTCTTGATAATTTAAAGGTTTCCAAATGCCGTATCTGTTTGGTTCCCATTTGTCGAATCTGCACCTACGTCCTAAAACTGTGCGGATTACTCCTTTTTGGCTCGCTCTGTTGCTAGAATATTCACTAAGTTCGCGTACAAAAGGAACTTTTTCATGATATGTTGCAAATAACTCTTTTGCATCTTCAAATTCTAAGCCAAGGCTTGCCGCTAGTTTTTTAGAACCCATGCCATAGAATAAACCGAGGTTGATATCTTTAGCTTGTTTACGCGGAACACCTACAATATCTGCCGCCATTTGGTGGAAATCAGTACGGGGGTCTTCATTATATTGTTCGGCAAACTCTATTGCCCCTCTGAAGTTCATCAACTTAGCATAATGCACAACAATGCGTGGTTCTTGGCTAGAGTAATCAAATGCACCCCACAATGTATCTTGTTCTGGTAAAAACAAACTGCGTATCATGGGTCCGATTTCACCATGCCTTGCAGGTATTTGTTGCAGGTTCGGGTTACTGTAACTAAATCTTCCTGTTACTGTGCCACCTTGGTCACTACGCAAAGGGTGAAGTTCTGCGTGGATACGACCTTTAATTTGATGTTTTAAAATAGTATCTACAAAAGTGCTGCGAGCTTTGTTAAACTCTCTGGCTTGTACAATTTTTTGAGCTATCTCGTGTGGGTGGTTAATCAAAAATCCTTTAGTAAAACTAGGAGCTCCAGTTTTTTCTGTTTTTGTATAATCTAAACCTAATTTATCAAAAACCTTTGCTACAGATTCAGCCGCCCACATTTCAACAGCGATACCTGTTTGTTTAGCGATATCGTTTAAAAGTTTTTTCTCTCTTGCTTTAAGATCTATTTTAATACGCTCTGTTTTATCGATATCTACACGTACCCCACGTTCACGCATTGGGATAATAGTTTTAAGAACTTTCAACTCTAGATCGAGGATATTACCAATATCTTCTTTTATTATTAATCCTTTAAAAAATTCCCACAAACGTAAAGTAAGTGCCGCATCTTGCTCTGCATAAGCTCCTACATAAGCGGCAGGGAGTTTATACATCTCACTTTTTGCGTTTACTCCAAATGCTTCAGCTGCTTCACGTAGTTCTACTTCAGATTTACGCTCTTGTAAGTAATCTCTGCCAATAGCGTTGAGGGCGTAACTAAATCTATTCTCGTCGAGCAAGGGTGCAACGACCATTGTATCCACGATTCTTCCGTGGACAGACACATTCTCGGCGAGCAACCACCCAACATCATACTGAGCATTATGAAAAATATAATCGCGGTCAACCTTGCATACATCTCTTAACCAGTTCAATGTAACTTTAGGGTCGAAATTAGGACCAAGTTCATGTCTAATAGGAAAGTACCATTGATTTCCTGTTACTGCAACTGCCACACCAATGATGTGTCCATCTTTCCTTGCCCAGCCCGAACCCATTGTAGTTAAATTAGGGTCTTTAGTTTCTAAATCTATAGCTACTTCTTCGTAACTGTTTAAATCAGGAAACCCATCGGGCATAACCCATTCAGTAGGTGGTTTAAATAGAGGTAATTGCATTTGAAATCACTTTCATTGGTTCTTTACATTTTTTACAATGAGGCCATCTGTTTTTTAAATTTCTAAAAGTGACTTCACGCTCTTCTTTTCCGCACTCACAAACAACTTTAGTAGTTTTATCTAAATCAGTTGGTTTGGGTTTCACAAGAATCCTCCAGAAACTCAGCATAGGCAAGATAATTTGCTTCCTCAGGAGTAGGGGGTTTTTTTATTGTGTTTTTTGAAAGTGTATCTAACCGTATGACTTCAGCTTCTACCAGTAATAAGTACCTTCTAAGATCGCGTATATCATCAATCACACCTTCTGCTCTAGCATCTTTTAAAACAGCTTTGAAAATATCGTACTCTGAATCGGAAGACTGTAACTCCAATCTGTCCCACTTTCGGGCAAGCATCATAAACGCACCTTGTCCACCACGTTGTTTCCAGCTGTTGCCATAGTTTTTCTCTGCTTCGTGTAAACAAACAATGTCTGATTTAGCTATTTTATCTACAAGATAAATGATTTCACTTGCGATATCTTCTTTGTTTAAGGATTCATTTAAACGCTGTACTTTTAATGGCTCTTTCATTTGTGTTCCTTTAATGTGAAGAATTCAAAAAAACTTTCTAAAATAGTTTTTTTGCGTGGGAGTTTAGGGGCAGAAACTACAGCCTCTGGCTTATGTATTTCGGCAGAAGAGGGTATTTTCCTATAAAGAATGTAATCTAAATTAGAAGTGGTTAACTTACACTTTTCTTTTATTTCCGCACGACTACAACCAAAGTCGTATAGACTGTGGGTCATATCTATTAACTCTTGTGGGTACTCTCTATAAACACTTTTCTTTTTCATTTTGTTCTCCTTATTTTTTCCAATAGACTCCATTTTGGATTGCCCAATAACTGTTGCAATCTTCTTGCTTAATTAAAACGTAACCTCTATTTTTTAAAATATCGTACTTTTTATTTTTAGAAACTTCTTGTTCTTCCCAATAAGATTGTGTGGTTTTACCTCTAACTGCTACATGGTCTTCTGTAATTATTTCAACAGGTATAACACTCCAATCATAACTTTCAAAAATAATGGTATCATTCCCTTCTGTATCTACTTTTAATATATCTATATGGTTTATATTGTTTTCTTTTAAAAGAGTTTGCAATGTTTTCATTGGAACTTCTTGGTACTCGTCTGTTAAGTGTTGAGCAACAAACTTTTCATCATTAACTAACGAAGAACGCATACACTTTTCTTTCTGGGCAGGAGACCTCCTATCAAAAAACCCATACTTCCCCATAAACAGTTTGCCTACGCCATCTGTTGAACTAACTGCACAATGAACGTATTTAAAATCAGTGCCTTTTAAACTTTTAAATATATCATCTTTCATATGAATGTTAGGCTCTACCATTAACCCGAACCATGTTTCTTTTTTACGATGCAAAAGTTTGTTAGCTAACGAAAGAGTACGAGCATTAAAACAACCGATGTCCACTATTGTTTTTGTCATTTTAATTTCCTTTCTAACCATTCAATACAAGCCCTACGCCAAGCCCTATCTTCAATAGTGTAACATTCTTCTATAGCTTTCAATGGGTGTTTATTTTTCCATAAACTCCATGCTTTACGAACGGGATCGCAAGTTGTTTCTAAATACTTGTTTTCATAAACTTTGTGATAAGTTTTTTGAACAAACCAATCTTTTAACTCTGAATCAAACGTATCGGGATTATCTATTAAATAAGGTGAAGTATAAGAAAGCCCTTGGTCAGATAAGGTTAAGTAGGGGTCGTAATCTGGTTGCATATCATCTAATTTGTATAGCACATCTGTGTACGCATGAAGATTATTACTAAACTGATAATAATCACCTACTTTTAATTTCAACTTCCCTGCCATGTACTCAAGTAAAAAAGACATATGTACAGCATTTGCTCCATAAGCACCCCATATCATATCATTACTGCGGTTAACTACAGTCATGTGTAATTTTTCATCTCTTTTCCAAAAAAAGATTTGTGTGTTACAAGGATAATCTTTGCCACCGTTGTCTACCCGTAAATCTTCCCACGGATCCCACATACCTACTACAGTTCTTCTATCGTTTTCGTACAGAGCTAACCTTTGTAGAGCTGTTTCTAACTGGTCGTCGCCAAACCATTCACGCCATCTAAAACCATACGCTCCATGGAATACATCGCCATCATCGCTATACTCTTCAATGCGGTGGTTAAACTGGCTAATCCATTCTACATCATTACGCCCTGCTAACATCCAAAGGCTTTCCATTAAATGAAAAAAGGGGTTAGCATCTCTTTCAGGATAGAATATCACACGTTGCCTACTGTTTCTGTACTTTGTAATAACAGGACCAGTAAACTCTAAAGCATCTCCGTTTCTGGTTTGAACTAAACGCCCTTCCTCTTTTATGGCTTGCTTAACTACCCATAAAGCTTCGCTGACGTTTTTTACGTTAAATGTTTGCATATAAAGCCCCTCTGACTGCTCATTTTAATATTTGGGTAGTAGCACCCATTAATGTAACTCAGGGCAATACAGCCCTTTAAACACTTTTAAACACGCTCAAATAAAAATTCAAAGTATTTTTGGCCTATTATGTATTCGCTGTGTTGTTCTAAGCTTTTAAATCCATTGAGACGCATGATTTCTATTATATCATAAGGCTGAACAGTTTTCAACACTTCTGCTAAATTTTCAGGGCTATTTACAGTAAGACAATTATATCCTGGAATCATATCATCAGGTTTATCCAATAGCCAACTCTCGTGTATGATAGGAATACAACCTGCGTTCCATGCTTCTAACCAAGTGTACTGAGTACCACCACCATCACCAACTATATGGGTCATATCTACGTTAAATGTGTAGCCCTTCATTAACTCTACTGCGTAATTTTTCTCTCTGGGGTAATGTGCTTTAGATTGCTCCCACTCAGGGTACTTTGGCACTATCTTAAACCTAGTGTATATTCTGTTCTCAAAACCACGAATGTTTATTTTGTTACCTTCGGGTAATAACCTGTTAGCATCTAATAAAATATCTGTGCGTTTATCAAAATCTATACGAGAGGTACTTATCGCCTTGTTACCTGTAGTGTTTGTACGTTCCATGTTAAAACGAGACTCACCTGTGTGTTCCATAAAACTGTAGGGGTGTCGTATAAAAGTAGGCTCTTTACCTGTTGCTTTTTTAAGAACTTCTATACCTATTTTTCTGATCACTACGCACCTGCTCGAATCTAACGGATTCGGAAGGTTTTTTAACTCTGTCGGATCATGTACAACTATATTAGCATCACCCTCTTTATACAGTTTGAGCGTTTGTTCTTTAAACTGTTTAGCACCTGCTACGATTAACTTTTCATACTTGCGTGATAAAGCAACTTCCATAGATATATTTCGGTACAGTTTATCATAACCAAACTTACGAGTGAACTTTTCAGTTCTAGGTCTTATTTTAAACAAATTGCATTTAACACCTACAGCTTCTAATGCTTCTATTAAGTGACAAGTATAAGTAACCCAACCACCATACGGATTAGGACTTAAATAAAATAAATCTACTTGTTTCATGCGACACCTCCCTCAGGTAAATCTACTTGTAATAAAGTGTTTCCATCGTATTTGCTTCTAGGCTTACCTTGCCCATGCAATACTCTTTCGTATTTATCCCACTCACATAAGCTATGCTCAATAGTTCGCATATCAACTTCAGCTAAAGGAACATGGGGTAAAATAAAGTTTTTAGCATCTTCTAAAAGAAGTTGCATTTCATAATTAGCCTGTACTTGACTCATACCCTTTTTTAATTCACGTTGGTGGATTCTGTTTAACCCCCTAATCGCTCCTGGACCTGCATTAGCCCATTCAAATCTATCTTGAGCGTATCTTAATACAGGAGTGTAATTTAAATCAGTGATAACTTCATAAGACATAAAGCCTCCACCTCCCCAACCTTTATACTGTTTAAGGAACTCATGGGTCTCTTGTAAAGAACTAGTACCCTTTGCAATACTGGCTATTTTTTCTGCATCATTATAGATGGGCTTTAAAAAATGATCTATCACAACTTCAGCCTTGGGTAATTTCAAACCTTGATTTGTGATAATGTACGCCCCTGTAAAGGTTCTTTTCTTTTGGGCTAACATCTCTGTTATCAATTGTTTGCTTTTCAAAGGCTCCCAAGTAGAATCAAAATCTACCCAACCATGTTGTTCAGCAAACTCTACTGTGCCAACCATTCTAAACAGACAACAATTAAAAATAATCTCTGCCCACCTTTTATTATCATTAGGCTTTGTCCAGTTGTTACGCATCCAAACTGTTACACGGTCATTTTCTCTAAATGGGTTTGTGAATTTAAAGTTTTGCAAAATGGGGTCAGTTGTCCAAGGTGCTTGTTCTTTTTTAATTCTGCGTTGATAAATGGCATGGCGTTCGTTTATCCAATAAAAATACCTACCTTTTTCTGTAGACAAATGTTTATTGCGTAACAATCTTGTTATTACTGTGTCTTGCATTTTGCTCCCTTTCTATGGAAAACTGCTAGTGTTCACAATAAGTTATGAACACTAGCAAGACAACTATTACTTTATCAAGTTAAGATACTGAAGCATATTCCAATACTTTTGTCAATGCTTTTCGTTTAGTGTTTGCACCACTACCTAACCAAGCAGAGTGCAAAGCATTGCCTTCAGACATGGACTTTTTCTTATGGTCTATAACATAAGTAACACCATTCAAAGCTCCCCACCAAGTTCCCTTGGCAGAATCCATATTTGATCCTGGTGAGTTTTCTACTGCTTCATGTACAAGTTCGGCAGTATGGCTGAACTCTTCATGCAAGTGTGGTAGAATATCTGGGTTAGAAGCTTTTGCTCTTTCAATAAGCAACTTAGGTTGAAACAACTCTGCAATAAAGTTATCTACATCGAACTTATTAGCTTTCTTATTAGCTAAAAACTCAGATTGCTCTTGGAACTTTGTCATTTGCACAGAACTCAACCCTAAAGCTTCTTCTGCCGCTTTTTGGATCTCTTCATCAAACATTTGTAAATGCAATACTCTAAAACGGTCTTGTTTACGTTCTAAAGCTAATGTCAAAGTATTGTTGCAAACTACTCTTATGGGTGTGAGCATAACAGTCATAGCCTTACCCACCTGATGGCTGTTATTAAGAAGTAAGTAGCCACCTACTTCATCACCTCCAGGAAGGGAAAACTTACTGGTCAATTTGGCTAACCCCCAAATGTCCTTACCTTCCTTTAAACTACCTGCTGTTTCCATTTCCATTTTACCTGCTTCAGTAAACCTTTTAAAAAAGTCCATAACTTCAGCATTTTGGAAAGGAACATAACTTTCACCACAAGGAGACAATATTTTGTTATCACTATCCCTAACTAAAAAGTGGTTATCGGGGCATCTTAAAAACCCTGCTTCGCCTGTTGGGTCGATAATGTTCCAACAATCTGGTTTATCTGTAGTAAAAGCAGGTCGTTTACTTACCGTCCAGTTTAACTGGGCGGCTTCCAGCATTTGCTCAGGTGTCATACCATTGTCGACTTTTTTACCTAAACCATGCCAAGGAACATCTCCTGCGTAGGCCATTGTTTCTACTTCATGTGACATTTTAAAACTCCTTTCTCGAGTTAATGTGCAGTTGTCGCTGCATTGGGTACTTCTATTGTGGGCAGATTTTCAAATGTATCAAACGGTATATCGATCCACCCTGTTTTGCCTTCAGCATTTAAACATACCTGTAGGCGTACTTCATCACCGTTATGCACCATATCAAAAACAACAGGATATAACATTTCTTCAAACATAGCTACATCTTCTGTCCAAATAGAACGATTACGGTCTGTTTTTATTGCAACTTCATTAGCCTCAGCTAACGATTCTTTGGTAAAGTATTTAACGTACATAGTAACTCCTCTCTGTGGGTTAACCTTACTACACTATATACACACAAGCCATTTATATTGATAAGCTTTATTTGTTCTTATTTGTTCAATGGGGCAAAGCGTACCCTTGACTAAACATAGGATGTATTAAGTGTAACTTTTCTTTAGCTCTTGTAAGCCCGACATAAAAAACCCTTGCTTCATCATCTTCATACCCTGTTATTTTTCTCCACATAGAATAAGGTCTACGCATTGTATCAGTTAAAAGCATTACATTGTTGGCTTGAGCTCCTTTTGCAGAGTGTATAGTTGAAATCCTTAAACGTGGCACAGTTGTCAAACTTTCGCCTTTACGCAAGCAAGCCCTGATATACACCCTGTCCCTGCTACTTATCTTGCCTAACCCTTTATCCCAAGGAAAACTGTGCAATAGCCCATGATTTTGTTGCAGTTCTTCTATAGAATAAAACACCCCTTCTTTACCATCAGGCATTGTTTTAAATCCGTAAGTTATTTGTGAGTTCAGTAACATTTGTTTGTATATTAAACGCACTTGATTTACATTTAGTTTATTGCCCTCACGCAAAGACTCCCACAGCCTAACTGATTCTATTACTTTACCATCTATACTAGTAGAGCCATTGTATATGTACAGATGCCCCCTACGCCTAACTTCTTCTTCAATTTGTTGAGCTCCACGAGTAGTTCGGCTAAGTAACAACCAATCGCCTTGACTAAGGTCTACTTCTTCAGAATGACGATGCCAAAATATATCCCCGTTTTCTTCTCTTGGTTTAAAAGTTTTTTCTCTTCTACCAACTATTTTCTTTATAACCTTACTACTCAAAGTATGGTGTGAAGTAGGAATACGGTAACTCTGGTTTAACAAAGTTACTTCGCCTTCTAAACCAATAAAGTGTTCTACATCTGCCCCTGCGTAACGAAAAATAGCTTGGTCATCATCTCCTGCAACGTAACAAACCTTACTGTTCTTTTCTAACATTCGCACCATTTCCCATTGTAAGGGCGATAAATCTTGGGCTTCATCAATAAAAACAATCTCTAACTTAGGACAAAGTTCTTGCTCTACAAATAACTCCAACATACCTGCGTAATCTTGCAACCCATAAGATTTTTTCCAATGTGCTAACCCTCTGTCTACATAATCTACCCTAGCCCAATCTGTTTTTAGAGGGACAATACTTTCATTATAAATTTTCCTCAACGGTTTTCTTAATATTCTTGCAATGTTTATGATTTCTAAAAATTTATCACCATAACCAAAATCTTTATATGGGCCTTGCTCTACTTGTGAACCACTGTAGAATTTACCGATCTTTAACCAATCTGCGGCTTCTTGGTATTTTTCAGGTGTCATAACTTGTGAATGAGTCAACCCTGCTCTTAAAAAAGCAAGACTGTGTAATGTTCTAAAGTATGGCAGTTCTTTTTTAGAAAGGTTAAATTGTGTACAAGCTCTGTCTATTGCTTCTTCTGCCGCTCTTCTTGTAAAAGCAAAATACCCTATTCTGTCTGGTGGAACTCCTGATGTAAGGTACTGTTCAACAAGGTTAATTAATCTTGTTGTTTTGCCTGTTCCAGGAGGACCGAGTACTACTTTCATTAAATTACATTTTCTCCTGCAGGTAAGGAGGGTAAAGGCATTTGTGATTCATCTAATTGGAAGAAGTCTTGTGGCAAAGACCAAACGTGTACACCTTTACCTCTTACTCGCCAAAACATTTTTTCAGCTTGTAAATCCTGTAATCGTAATGTTATTTTGTTTGAAGTATAATGGTTAAAATCATTTACAGATAAATGTTTCTTAATATCTTTTACTTGGAAAAATACTTTTTCTTCTACCCAAACGGCAACCCCTTGTAAAATGTCTTCACGCTCTTCTCCTTTAGCCCTTTCACAAGCAAAAGCATTTAACAAATCTTCAAACTCACCTTTAAAAGTTGCATCAGGTGGAACTTCTACAATGGCAACATTGTCTAACAATGTTTGTATTCTAGTTTGCCAAGCTCTTTGGTTTATAGCTACAGGGAATTTATTTATCTGTGCTACACATTCTTTCTGGAACTGTATCTGGCTTGTTAATCCGCTAGTAGTTAACTCTAACCTAGCACCATCTACATTTAAAATCCATATAGGTGGGTCACCATCTATTTTAGTTAAGCTAGACATATCACTGCCTACGCCACTTGGACCAACCCCAAACTTTCGTAACTTACAAACTTCTTTATCGCAAAAAGGTTTGATAGGTTGGTCATCACACTTGTAAAAGTAATCTTTCTTTTTAAGTTGTCTTATAACTGCACCCACTTCATTGTGACTTAACGGAGGGTGAAGGTAATCTATATTATATCTTTGTACTAAATTTTCCCAATTAGTTTCGTCAAACAAACGTGCATATACACCTAAGTTAAACAGGGCATTATTCCTAGAACCTTCGCCAAATCCTTTACTACATAAGTGCTGTAGGCAAGGAGGGCCTTCTTCTAAAACCCCTTCCTTAGTTCCAAAGTTGGTGTTTAATTGGTAAAACTTATCTGGTTTCATTACAAAACGCTTACAATTTTGTATGAACTGTTCAGTGTTTAAAGCTTCACCTTTAGTATCAAAAGCATAACGGGTGGAGTTATCTGATCCATGATAAGGCATATTTAAAAAATTACCTGTATCACCCCTGTCTAATAAAATAGTTGTTTGTTTAGGGAATATCTCACTACCTGCAAAACCCAGAGCGGCACTTAACTCTGTCATTTTCCTTTGCATATCTTCTGCTTCAACTGCCTCACTTACAAATATCCAAACGTGAGCACCCCCACTTTTAGTTCTACCAACTACAGCAGGGATTTTATTTTCTTTTAACTTGGCTACTAACTCTTTATGGCTGACTGCGTAATCGTCTATATCAATAGCACCCCATCGACATTTGTTATCACTGCGTATAGGAATTATACCTAAACCAACTCCACCTTTTAAATGTTCTTGCCACATTTCTATAGTGGTTGGCTCTCTTAATATTTTGGCACTACCCTGTTTTTTGCCATCACTTGCTCGGTTATTTTTTACTACAAATGTTCCATGGGCTATATCGCTACCTTTGAACAAATTGTAAAACTCTTCTGCTAATGACACTGTTACCTCTCTTTCTAATTAAAATAGAGGTTGCCTAGTGCTTGGATGAAACCCATAAACATGAATTAATGTGAATAACCTTTTCCTAGACAACCTCCGCAGTATGGGGTCTCAACTACCCATAGCTGTTCTGTGTTGCCTACTTAAAATGGTATTTCATCATCCATAGGCTCTGTGACATTAGCACTTTTTTCTTGTGCTGTTATATCTCCTGCTTTAACAGAAAGTGCAAAAGATACAGCAGTTTCAAATAAACTTAGGTCTGTGGCATTATCTAAATCTAATTGCCTTTTTCTTTTAATAGAAAACCCAAACCAATCTCCCCTAGCATTTTTTTCTTGCACTGAAGTTAATGTCCATACTTGTGACATCAAAGGCATTGTGTAAATCGAACCATCTGATTTTTTACCTGTAAAAGCTTGGGCATTGGAAAGCCAACTACGAGACTTTTTCAACTGTGATGAAGCCATAGGTATAAGCACCCTTTGCGGACCAAGCTCTTCATGTAACATTAAACTGAAAAACTGTGCAGTGTTAGCCAAAATATTTCCATTGGGCAATAACTCTTGGTAAATGTTTGGGTCTGGGTGTGGCTTTACAGTACTGACAATAGGGTCTGTAGGTAAATAAGAACCTTTAAAACCACCACCTAAGTCTCTTGGAACCCATTCGTTGTACCGCCTATTATAATGGCAAGCAATTACATCAACACCCCTAATGCCATCGTAACCTTCTTTCAATACATTATTGAAAAACATTCCTGGTTTTACACCCTCAATGTGATCAGGGCTTCGCTCCATTGCTTGTGGGGATTTAGTATCTAATATTCTTAAAAAAGGTATAGCAAGATCTTCTGCTTTTACCTCTGAAAACCCTGCATTGCCATACTCTTCAAATGATGCTGTGGCAACAGCGGTGTTTTTTGGTTTGGTTAACTCACTTTTATTAGCCATGTTCGCTCCTCTAGCTTTTTGTTTTATTTATATTGGTTTTTTCACCTATGTAGATGTTAAACAGTTCAGCAGGTATTTCCACACCCTTTTCTGATGTTGTTTTAATCCACCCTTTTAACGTCATGGGTTCAACCCACTTTCTTGTATTAAAAGATCTGCCTTCTTCTTCTAATTTCTTTTGGAACTCGTCAGCTTTAGCCTCCTGTCCACGCACAAAATTCACAGCCACTACATTTTTAATTAAATCGCCATGATTATTGTTTATCAGCCAATCGAATGCTTCTTGCGTTTTTTCTTTTGAAACAGAGCCGTTATAAAACTTTTTTATCATAATACTAGAACCATCGTCCATAGTAAAATTCTTCATATTGTTTTCATGCATAGCGGCAGGTAAAAGATCTTCTTGTATTTTTTTAAGATCTTTTTTAGTTTCTTTTATTTCTTCTTCTAAACTGCTTACTTTATTTTCTAAAATAAGTTGTTGTTGGGCTAATGAGCTCACTAAACTCAAGCCTGTTTGGTTTGTTTGCGTTAATTGGCTTGCGACATCTTCAAAACTATTCATTGCTATCTCCTGGTCGGTAATTTAGGTCAGCCTGCAAAGGAAAGTACTTGCCTTCTTGCCTATCCCATTTTAACATTTTAAATTTACCAGAATTATTACGTGCAGCGATAGCAGAAGCTAAAGCAATAGCTGTAGGATCACCTGATAACAGTAGGTAATCGTCATCATTAAATTTGCTAAGTTTTCTGGTAATTTTTCTTATTGTGGGTTGTGTGGAAAGTGTTGCCTGTTCGCCTACAGGTAATAGTATTTCTATGTTGCCAAAGCTTGTAGCATCTGTAATATCTCTGCCACGCATTTCTTGGGTTATGTAAACTGTCATGTCTCTCTCCACATGGTGTTAAGTATTTAGTTGTAGCATAATAGCTAAAAATTAAAAAGCTAAAAATAATCTAAATGTTTCTACTTTATATAATAGGCCAAATATTGCGTGTTATTAAAACTCTTTTTAACGTATTTAATTTTTCGCGTAGACCAGAGATATCAGATATTGTATATCCTAGGATCGTAAAAACGAATTTCATTGTTTGTGGAAGTTCCTCCTATATAGCAAAGTTATCTTACAACAGGAATACATAACACAGCTATAGGTTAGATAACAAATATATTGTTTTTTATTTGCTTACATTATAAACTGTACATACCCATAGAAAGAGGGATTATGCGATACAAATTTAAATACAAACCATATGAGCATCAATTAGAAGCTCTGAGAAGATCGTGGGATAAACCCCACTATGCTTTGTTTATGGATATGGGGACAGGTAAATCTAAAGTTCTTATAGATAATATGGCTATGCTGTACGATAAAGGTGAAATAGACTCAGCTTTAATTATTGCACCTAAAGGTGTGTATAGAAACTGGGAAAGAAAAGAAATCCCTGCACATTTACCTGACCACATAACCGCAAACATAGTTACTTGGTCTCCACAAAAAACTAAAAAGAAACAACAAGAGTTAGATACTTTAAATGCAGTCACTGATGATTTGCAAATTTTTCTTATGAATGTTGAAGCTTTTTCTAGCAAACGTGGAGTGGAAATAGCAGATAAATTTTTAATGTGTCACAGGTGTATGTTTGCTGTAGATGAAAGCACTACCATAAAATCAAAAGGTGCTGCCCGAACAAAAAGTATATTGAAACTAGGCAAGCTTTCCCCTTATAAAAGAATATTAACTGGTTCGCCTGTTACTAAATCTCCATTAGATTTATTTACTCAATGTGAATTTTTAGAAGAAGGCATATTAGGACATAGCTCTTTTTGGACTTTTCAAAACCGTTATGCAAAAATGGTTCGTAAAACTATGGGAGCGCATTCTTTTAACCATATAGTAGGATACCAAAACTTGTCTGAATTAAACCAATTGATAGAAGAATTTAGTTTCAGAGTTCGTAAAGAAGATTGTTTAGACTTACCAGATAAAGTTTATACAAAAAGGTTAGTAGAGCTGACTCCTGAACAACATAGGCTGTACGAGCAAATGAAAAGAAACGCATTAGCTATTATAGAAGGTGAAGGTTTAGTTTCAGCACCCACCATTTTAACACAACTTTTAAGATTACAACAAGTTTGTTCTGGTTTTGCTAAATTAGAAGATGGCAGAGTAATAAATGTTCCTAGCAATAAATTAAATGAACTTATGTCTATGTTAGAAGAAATAGATGGCAAAGTTATTATTTGGGGAAATTTTACCCATGATTTAGAAATGATAGGCGAAGCCCTTAGTAAAAAGTACGGGCAAGATTCAATGGAGTTGTTTTATGGCGGAACACCTTCTGATGACAGGCAGTTGATTGTAGAACGGTTTCAAGACCCAGACAGCCCTTTAAGGTTTTTTGTAGGGCAACCACGCACAGGAGGCTATGGCCTGACCTTAACAGAAGCTAAAACTGTTGTGTACTACAGTAATGGTTACGACCTAGAAGTTCGGTTACAAAGTGAAGATAGAGCTCACCGCATAGGACAAAACAATAAAGTAACGTATGTAGATATTATTGCAGAAGGCACAGTAGACGAAAAAGTATTAAAAGCTTTACGCAGTAAAATAGATATTAGCTCTCAAGTTTTAGCTGAAGGTTATAAAGAATGGATTATTTAAGTAAATTGATTAGCCATTCTTCTTTTTTCTATAGCCTGCCCAGTTGAATCAAAAGGAAATAAATCCCCTACCCCTAAACTAGCTATTCCTGAGCTATTATCTACACTAGCAGTAGTTGCAGGTATCACAGGAGCAACAGGAGCAACAGGAGGAATATTTAATTCTTCTCCTCTTTCAGGGTTAAACGATTGACTTGGTAAAGGTACTACAGTTTCGTTTTCAACAGGAGTTTCAAGAGAATCAATTTCTGTTACTGGTTGATCTGAACTAACACCGAACTCAGTAGTAGGGTCTTCGCCTTGATAATCTACACCTGTTCTAAATAAGAAGTTGTTAATTAATCTATTATATTTTGGCAAAATCCCACCAACCCCTACTTCTGCAGGTTGGTTAGTGGCTAATAATTGGGCTATTTCAGGATCAAACATCATAGCTCTAAACATTTCGTCTGCCCTAACAGAACCTTGTTTTGCAAAAGATCTTACTAAAAGGTTTATTGCTACAAATTGTCCGCTTATACGACTTTCTTTAGCTGCCCTAATTTGGCTTGAAGCAGAAGGGATAGAAACCCCTGTTAATTGGTTGAATTTTTCTGCAAATCCTGCTGCTGTTCCACTTAATCGTTTTAACATTTCAGGGTTGATTCCTGTTCTATTAAACCTATCTGTAGCATCAGCTATTGTTGTTAAATTTTTAATATGTTGTGGTGTGAAAGCATTTTGTAACGATCTAGCTATATCACTAGTTTCAACGTCAAGTAAATCTAGAAAATTTCTGGGGTTATCTAATGCACTAGGGTTCGTTGAAAGAGCTTTTCTTGTTACAGCAGCAAGGAAAGCTTTTTCAGCATTTTTTAATCCAAGGTTTTTTACAAACTCACCTTTAGGATCAAGAATTTTTTTCTTTAACTCCAACATTAATTTAGGAGTTCTTAAAGCATCGTCTATAAATTGTTCTGGAGTTTCACTACCTGCTGTGTTTTTTAAAATAGCCTTGTTTAAAAGGTTACTTTCTACAACTTCTCTCCTAGCAGTTAACTCTCTATTTCTAAGAACTATGTCATCTAAAAGGGTTTTAGTATCTTTAAATTTTGTTGAAAGACCTAAAGTGTCTAATAACGCATCATTATCGTTTAGCCAAGTGTTGTATTTTTCTGGTTTAAATCCTGCTATATTTTCAGAATATGCTGCTCCTCTGAGCCTATCTAACAAAACGCTTTCCATATTATCTACATATGCTTGGTCATCACCAAATAACTTCATAAACTGTTTTGCTGTATTTGTGTCTTTTAAAAAAGCTTCTGCTACATTTTCATCAGGAATTCTGTATATTGGATTCTCTTTAATACTCCCTGGTCCTTTTGAAGCAATTTTTATTAAACCGCTACGTTCAAAAGGAACAATAATGTTTTCGCCATACCACGTATTGAATTTGTTAAAATTCTTACCAATGGCTGAGTTTGTTCTGCCAAACTGTTCCGCCATACCGTCTAGTTCTTTAGCTAAAACAGTCAATTCTCTTACTTGTGTGCCGTTTCTATTAGCCGCAGCTTGACCTATTCCACTAGTCACTTGGTTTCTAAACGAGCGCCAATCTTGAAAATTAATTCTATTATTTGTTCCAAACTTTTTATCAATAAAAGTTTTTACAAAAGGATGAACTTTATCTAAAGAAATATCTAAAGCATCTATATTTAATTCTTGTCTAACATTGCTTTGAGCAGCAAGAGTTTGTTCTGCTGTTGCTAACATAGTTGAATCATTTATTTTTAATTTTTTAGCGAGGGACTCTGCACTTGCTTTTGCTACTTCATATTTTTTTAAATAATCTGAGCGGATATTTATTCCCGCGTTTTTTGCTGCTTTTGAATTAAATAATGGGATAACACCATTGGCATCATGCATCATTTTATCCCAAGCAGTAGTTACATCACGTCCTTCGTTATTTAATAGTGCTACAGTTGAAGTATATTGTTTTTTCAAAGGATCATAAATAAATAAAGGGGCATCGTTTTCTGTGAAAGCGACATTTTTTTGGTTTTCAGGGTTTAGAATACTGCTAAGAAATTTTCTGTTAGCAATTAAGGCTGCTTCTTTTCTATTCATATTAGCTTCAACAAATGCAGGTCTTGCTGTGCCGCCAGACCCTAACTCCATCTCAGCTGATTTTTGTGTATTTAAAAGTTTTGGGTCTAAAGTTCTTTCTGCAGGGGTTATTATTACGGGTTCGTTTGCCTCAGTAAACTTGTTTAATGTTTTTTCCATTTCAGTTGCTTCGGCTATATTTTTTCGCACTACAGCACTTCTTTGTGAAGACCTTAAATCTTCTCTAAGAACGCCCTCTACTGCTTTGCCTCTTGCACCTTCTGTTAATTTAGATATAGGTACAGTGTCTTCTGCAGTTGCAATACTTTTGCTCATTCGGTATTCAGGAAGTCCAATATTTTTAATCCATCGAAAAGCATTGTTCATAGGAGATAAATTTTTGGTAACTGTAAAGGCACCTCCTAAAGTAAGAGGAACTCCTATAGCACCAATGCCTGTATTAGTTCCAAAAGCATCTTCTTCTACTTGTTGCCCAACACCTGAAAGACCAGACAGTGCTGTTTCAGCACCTACTACTGTAGCAGGAGCACTTCTAAAAGGATTTAAAAAAGCATCTCGCACATTACTCCAAGGTATATTAGAGTATTTACCTAATTTAACACCAACTTCAGGAACTTTACTTATTCCTGCGGCCATTTTTTGTGCTATAGTAGAAGGCACTACAAAAGAAGCAGCAAACCCAGAAGTATCAGCAAGTTGATTTAAATAAGAATCATCTTTAGTTGCTCCAACATACTTTCCTGAACCAATGGATAAAAGATATGGCACAATAGTTTTTGCCCTTTCATAATCTCCTGAAGCACCTATTCTTTGCAATAAATCTTTATCATAAACATCAGGGAAACCTGCTGCATCTAAACCTACATTTAAAGCATTTAATGCTGTATCAGGCAAAGCATAAACCATTTTATTAAACGAACGCATAAATTGTCCAGCACCTGTAGCACCTAATGTTGTATCTAATCCTTTTAACAAAATAGGGGCATTTTCTACTAATGCTTCTTCAAACTCTACATTAGCTCCTTCTGTAACCATACCTGTTTCCCTACTGGGCTTATTGATGATTTCTGCAATAAGGCTAGAACTTTTTACAGGGTCATTACTTTCTATTTGGCTATTAGATTCGTTTATTTCCTTTTCAATCACAGTGCCTCTTTCAACAGAGGTAGAGCTAGGAACCCTATTTATAAATCTATTTCTGAAGTCTTGTTCACCCATTATTGGTCTCCTCTCTCTACTTTGTTATCAGGATCTACATAATTGATTATAAAGTTAAACCCTTGCTCTACTATATTTTTCGCTTCATTTGATGACTTCAAGCTAGTATCGTTTTCAAGTTTATACATACCATTATTTATAGTAATTTTAATAGGCTCCATTAAATACTGGTCTCCTGTTTTATAAGCAGACTCAGGAACAGCTAAATCAAGCATATTATTCTCTAACATAGATTGTAATTCATACCCATTGTTAAATTGTATGACTACATTTTCCATTGGAGCATTGTTTTTTATCAAATTATTAACATAGTATAATTGCCTTAACTCTGAATCTTCAGGAGCTGTTCCATCGTTCATTATTAAAGGATCATTCCAATTACCCTGTGGCATTAAATCAGCTCTAAGCAAAGGAGTACCTTCAGGATCTACTTGAGATCTAATGGCATTTAAATCATTCTGTAAGTAATTGCCAAGAACTTGTAATTTAACCAACGCAGCTTTGGGGTCTTTCCAAAAATCAGCTTCTGTTAAACCAAAACGTGAGTTTATTTCTTGTTCTGTAACAGCATACCTAGAACTTAAAGCTAAAGATTTTCTAAGCTCTCTTGTTAAAACATTTGTTAAACTTCTTCCTTCTTGGGTTTTTGACCATTGTAAAATTGAATCTAAACCATCGCCAGGAACCCAAGCAGATAAAGTATTATTAGCAAATAGTTTAAAGTTTGAAAGCGGACCTACAGGTTTACCATCAGTTTGTGAGAGCTTTAATAAAATTTTATCTATTTCGCTTAGTGTAGATATATGGGCATCTCCTCTTTGTCCCAGCCATTGTTTTTGAGCAGCTGAGATATTTGCATAATTCTGAAAAGTAGTTGAATCAACTTCGTTAACCATTATATTACCAGAAGCTATTGAACGAGTTCCAGTTTTTTCATCAAGTGCGTACTCTGGCGTTTGATACATATAACTTGTGGGTAGCGATTTTCCATCAAAACTCACTAAGTTTCTGCGTGAATTGCCATCTGGACCTGTCACCGTAACATACACTCTACCTCCGTCTTGTTCAGAAGTAGTAGTAATCTCTGATAATTTTCCAAGGTTGTAACCGTTAGGAGCAGAAACCCATTGGTTATTTTCGTCTTTTATTAAATACCCTAATTGTGGATCAAACCCACCATCTACTTGGCGGTAACCAAGCTCAGCTTTTGCATCTGGCACTAAGAAAGTTTTAGCTTTTACACTGCTATAATCTACTTTTGAAGTATTATAATCTAAAGCCTTCATACCAGCGGAATTTAATTCAGTGTAATCATCTGGAACAAGTTCATAAGCTCCTTTATCTTGATTATAGTACATCATGTTACCATCTTTTGGATCTATTCTACCCCTGATGACATCAATTTTTCCATCTATTAGTTTACCATATTCTATAAAAGGAGTAGTTAGGCTTTTATTTGAATACACAAAATGTTGATGTGCTTGATCATTTATAGTTTTAACATTTGTTATCTCTGTATTGATACCTTGTTGTGCCATACTTAATATAGCTGTATTCGTTGTCTCATTCAAACTATTATTGTTTTTCTCTGCAGAGTTTATAGCTGATAAAACAATTTGAGATTGTTGTGAATTAAGAGTTGCTTTAGCATCTTGTTCTTTTTGGAAGGCATAAGCTAAAGAAGCTTGTTCATCAGATTTTGATTGTTGGAAGGCATATTGTTTAGCTGCTCTCTCTTCTGCTGATAATGTTTTAGCATCTTCTCCAAGACCTGCTGCAAAGCCACCTAAGTTTTCTGTTACAGCCCCTAAAAGGTTTCTATCACTTCCTGCTATTTGGCTACCTAATTGTGCTAACCTAATAAAAGCATCTCTTTGGAAATCTTTTTTTGCATCTCCTGCAAATAACTCATTATACTCATCTAAATATCCTTGAGTATCTTTTGTACCCATGAAGTTTTTATAATCGTTTAAATATTCTTCTTTTGTTTTTGCTTCAGGCAAATAATCGCCTAACATATTTAATCTTTGTTGTGCTATTACATTAGCGTCGGTTTCACCTTGCGATAAATTTAACGTAGGAATAAGACTTGTAAAATCTTGAATATTGCTTTGTATATTACTAAAATTAGGTTTTGTTAATTCTGGATAGTTTACCGTATAAGGATTAGTACCTTCTGCCCTATATACAGGTTGTTCACCCTGCATCATTCGCATACTGGCTTCTTCCATTCCTGGAGATTGAACGTATCCACCACCTGCGAAAGATTGGAAGCCGTTTTGTTGAGCTTGGCCTTGCTGTAACATATCAGGTGCGTAACCTCTGTCAAAAGGAACCATACTTGAATTGTTGCTAAACAAAGAAGGTTGAGCACCAAATGCAGGTTCATCAGTACCTGTATTAGTATATGTACTTGTCATATCAGATAAAGGCATTGGCCTTACTATATTTGGATTAGGTCCTCTTGGGTCTTGATAAGGCATTAACATACCTTCACTCAAATTATTCCCTGTTAAATTAAACTCTTCTTGAGCATTTGAAACAATTTCTCCAACAAAAGGATCTACCCTTTCTTGCACACCCTGCATAATAGCCTGCTTAAAAGGATCTAATGATTCAACTAATCCACCGTTTGCTAATTGGAGGGCGGTGCCTCCTTGGTTAAAATTTGTAGGGGGCGCTCCCATCATACCAGCTATCCCACCTTCCGCAACAGGTGCTTCCATTGGCATCATAGCATTAGGGTCACCCATTGGCATAGCATTAGCTATGCCACCTGCGGCAGATTGTTCTTTCATCATATCCATAATAGTGAAAGTAGGTTGCAATAAAGCTAAAACAGATTCAGGTGTTGTTTTAGCATCTTTTTCACCAACATACCCTGCTAATTCACCTCTGCGGTCTTCCATACTACCTTGGTCACCCCTTACAGAGTCCATTATTTCTTCTACACTACTAGCTGCATCTATATTAGAGAGCATATCTTCCATGCCCCCTGCTATTTGACCAAACGCTTGTTGTTGTTCAGGGTCTACTAAACCTGAAGTTATACCTGTGCCAACAGAATTATCTTGCATAGGAGGCATTTGTCCTCCAAACATTGGGCGTTGTAATACTGGGTCTGCCATTATATTAGGCCTCCTCTATTTGCTGCTCCATATATACCTAATCCTGCTGTTGCTCCGCCAACTACTTGGTTGATTAAACTAGGGTTTGGTGTATTCGCTACGGTTAATGTGGATTGAGTTGAGGGAGCTCCTCTTAAAATATCGCTGTAAAAACCTAATCTTTGATAAGGCTCATATATATTTTGCATATCTGTTTGACGTTCTGCTTCTAACCCTTGTTGGTTAATTTGTCTTTGTTGTTCGCCAAGACCTGATAAACCACTGATATCTTGTTGTCGTAACCCCTGTTGCATTGCACCTAAATCAGCTTGTGATCTGCCTAGCCTAGCCAAAGATTCTGCTTGGCTTAACCCCATACCGCCATAAGCAGACCCTGCTTGCTGGGCTATTTGTGCAGCTTTCTGACGGGCATCACCTGATTGTAATGCATACTGCCCTATATCTGCATATTGTTTACCTGCCTGCTGTTGTTGACTACCTGCCTGTGCCGCCATTTGTGCTAAATTCTGCTGTAACTGTCCTACATTTTGTTGTTGACCGCCTGCTGTTGCCGCCATTTGTGCTAAATTTTGTTGTAACTGCCCCACATTTTGCTGTTGACCGCCTGCTGTTGCCGCCATCTGCCCTACATTCTGTAGTTGACCACCTGCTGTTGCCGCCATCTGCCCTAAATTTTGCTGTAATTGTCCTACATTTTGTTGTCGGCCTTGTTGGCCTTCAAAAGCACCCATCGCTGCTTGTTGAGCTTGCATATAATTATCTGCTTGGGCTTTAGCTAATGCAGATGCTCTGTTTCTATCTATTTCTCTACTTGCTATTTCACCTCTAGAACCACCAAATGCCCCTGCCCCAACTGCCTGTGCAGAAGCTTGATTTTGTTGAATATCATAAGCTCTGTTTATTTCGTCGCCTACAGCTCCTTGATAAGGATTCATGTAAGAAGAAACAGAGGCAGGGTTGAACTGTTGCGCTCCTAATTGTGCTATGCCTACCCCTTGTTGTCCATAACCAAGTCCTGATCTAGTTAAATCAGCTCCTGCTTGTCCATAGCCAATACCTGATCTAGTTAAATCAGCTCCCGTTTGGGACAAACCTACCCCTTGTTGCCCATAACCAAGTCCTGTCCTAGTTAAATCAGCTCCTGCTTGGGACAGCCCTACCCCTTGTTGCCCATAACCAAGTCCTGTCCTAGTTAAATTAGCCCCTGCCTGAGATAAATTTGCTCCTTGTTGCCCATAACCAATACTTTGCCCTGCTTGGTCAGCCCCTTGTGTTGCCATTGGTACAGAAGAAGCTATCATACCTAACGCATTAGGTTGTGTAGAACCTAATGTGCCTAATCCTGCAGCATAAGATGCTTGAGCAGCATTTATATAAGGTTGGTACGAACCAACTCCTCCTTGTTGTAATTGTAATGCTTGAAGTTGTGCAGGGGTCATTCCTGCAGATCGTATATCAGGCAGTCCCCCCATAGGAGGTCGACCAGTTAACCCTTTAGCTTGTTCCATAAGCCCAATTTTATAGGCTTCTATTTCTGGAGCTTCACGCTGGATTGTGGTTTGTGTCTCAGTCGCCATGTTATGCGCTCCTCTGGAAATCACGCATCATCGCGTACATTTTTTTCGCACCTTGTTTTCTATCACCATTACCTGCACCTTTAACAGCCTGTGCATTCATAACAAATTCGCCATCACTTAACATAGCAGGGATAGAATCACTTGTTCCTGTTCCTGGACCCATTATTTCACCACCTGATGCAGCCTGTGCAAATAAAGGAGAGGACTTAAATAAAGAGTTAAGAGTATTGTTAGCTGCATATTGGTTTCTTACAGCAGGGGGTAAAAACATGGGATTTTGATAATAAGGGTTATCCCCATAAAAATCTGCTCCAAACCCATATTTTGTTGGGTTATCACCATAAGCATCTACACCAGTAGGCAGATCTGCCACTTGTACATTATCATCTTGACCAGTTGCTGCATCAAGTGCAAGTAATCCTGCTCCTCCTGCTGCTACCGCTGGAAAATACTTTTGAAAAGCGCTGGGTTGAGCAGCTAAAGTTGCTGCATCAAGAGCATCTTTAAACATAGTTGATTTAACTGTATCAGTAATAGGTATACCTGATGTTTCCATAGCGTTTAATTGTGCCGTGTACGCCTTTGTGGCTTCAGCGGTTATCTTTTCTGGATTAGCTTGAATACTTGCTCTATTAGGACTTAATTTGCTTTTCAGAAAACCTTCAATAGGAACTTCATTTGTTTGTAGAGCAGTTGATCCTGGTGAAAGATTAGTGCTGGCTTGTCCAGACAAGTTTGAAAAATCAGCGTTTTGGTTAGCAAGCATTTCTGCATTAACTGCATCTTGTGCAACCTGTGCATTTGCTGCTTGACCTTGAGCTTTCATTGCTGCGAGTGAAGCTTTTCCGCTTTTGCTTAAAGGATTAACAACTTTAAAAGGATTTTTCATAGCACCTAATCCGCCACTTGGGTTAGCATAACTTCCAAAAAACTTACCTGAACCAAATCCTTCTGCACCACCAAACGCCACATTACCAATACCTGCGGTAGCTCCTGCTATAACAGCTCCTTTTAAAGAATCAGCAAAAGATTTACCTGATATTAAATTTCCTGCCAAACTGCCAATGCCTGTTGCAAAAATAAGAGGCATGGCAGGCAGCAAAAAGGGTGCTACGATAGGGAGGATTATCGGAGCAACCGTTTTTATTATCTTTTTAAGCCCTTTAAATAAAGCGGCTAAAAAGAACTCAGGTTGTCCTGTTACAGGGTTTATACTGTTAAACTCATTACCTACTATATAACGCTCTGGTTCTAAACCCATCTCTTCCATTTGGGTAAAGATCATTTTTTTCATACGTGGGTTAGCATTCAAAACTTCTAATGGTATAACTGTTTCACCTTCGGCAGCATGAACAATATAAGTATCACCTGCTCTGCCGAAATCAGCAAGCATATCTGCGGCTTCTTTAATTTTGTGAATACCACTATTAGGGACTAATGGTGTTTCTTGAACTTCGTAACCTAAAGATGTTATACCTTGCATAATAGACTCTTTCTTTTATGGAATATCAGCAGGGAGCAAGTCCTGACGAGTGCTACTTGCATGATACTCAAAAAACATCACCACTGCAACTAAGAAATCGCAACAGTTACTGTACCGATAGAACTTGTACCAACCACATTAGAACAAGCACTCACATTTAACAAAGATATTCTTACATATCCCTCACTATTAGTGTTTATACAATTAGTTACATATAAACTTCCTGCTTCTAAACCGACATCATTACCAACAGGCAATGCAGTTAATATTTGAGTTGTTCCTCTTTCTGCTCCTGGATTTTGTACTTGAGCAATAAATGTTTCTAATGCTCTTACTAAATCATTTAAATAACGAACATCTACCTGTTGTGGAGGTGTGGGTAATTTTGGGAAAGGCATTACATTACTAGCCATTACCTTCTTCCATCCTCTCGTAAATTAATCCTAGGGCTGCCTAACCTCCAACGTACCCCTTCGGCAGAAGAAGCTACTTTTAAAGCAAAAGAACGCCCCCTTAACCTAATATCTGCTTTGCGTGTGAATTGTTCAAAAGGCACTGTTGTAGTAGAGCTAGCCGTTAAAGTTGTTGAGTTAGTATTTGTTTGCCCATAAGAATCACCAGGATAATCTTGCATACTCATTGTCATATCTACAACCGCACCTACAGAAGAACCATTGAATGTGAAATCTGGTATAATTCTATTAATAGAAACAAGTTTTTGCCCATCTCCTATATCAATAGGGCTAGATTCTAAAGTAGCTGTCATAGCAGACCCATCATCATCATAGCCTACTTCGTGACTATATAAGTAACCTGCGGAAGCCGCAGTTGGGAACTCTCTTAAACCACGGTCTATAAAAGCACTGCGCGACATTGTGCCATAATACCAAACACCTTCAGCATAATTATAGCTTACATACTTATCATTACTACCTGTACCACCATTAGCCGCAGAGTTATCATCAGAACAATAAAACCAAGTTACTTCACTAAATTCTGAGTTAACTCCTGCGTAAACTTTTTCTTGTTGTGCATTGTTAAAATTCATAAACACTTCTTCTTTTACAGTGCATGGTAATTGTTTAGTTTGCCCATCATATATATAGAAACAATCTTTTCCCATCCATAATACAAAATCTTCAACTGCTACAGCGGCATTCGCACCCATAATAGTTATATTAGAAGAAATAGGTTGAATACCAAATTGGAAAGGTGGACCTAAAAACTGCATACTGTGTAAAGAGCTATTAGTCCAAATTAAAATTTCACGTTTAGTTTCAATAGCACGAACAAAGTTAGAACCAGACCCTATACGCAGATCACCTGCTGTATTAGTTGCTGTAGGGTTCCAATCTAAAAAAGATTCTTGGTCTGAAAAACGAATTAACAAATTATCTTGTACTGTTGTACTAATAGTGTTTGTGCCGAATGCAATAACATGACGATTATTGTCTGAAACCATTATTTGTTTAGCTACAGTTGGTGCATCAACTGCCCCTGTTAAACCAGTAATATCAGAAGCCCTTGTAGTTGTAGCATCTGTAGCAGAAGAATCCCAGTAATAAATTCCTCCATCTTTTGGGTTTATTAAAAGATCTTCGCCAAAATTATCTAAACTCCATAGACGTAACTCTGTAGTTATAGTAATCCCAGCAGACGACCCCCATGTGCTACGTCCCCAAGTTCCTGCACCCCAACCTGTGCCACCTACTTGAGTATCTAACCCTACGTTGATTTGATACAAACCATCTACACCCGAACCACCATTACCACTATCACTAGAGTTAGCAGTGACGGTAACACCATCTGTGTCTTTTGCGGTAATTGTGTAGGTGTTTGAATTTGTGATGCCAACTACTTGGTACTCTTGGTTTAAAACTGCCGCTGTAACTAAACCACCAAGAGACACAGCACCTGAAAAAGTTACAAAATCGTTTTCTACACAGCCATGAGTAGAATCTGTTACTGTTAGTGTAGAAGACCCATTAGTAGCGGCAAAAGTAATAGAGTTAGTGCTTGTTTTACGAATAGGTGTAATGTCAAAAAAAGTTTGGCCTATTTCAATGTAAAACTTTAAATTTGTTCCTAAACCTAAATACTCAGTACCATCTAAAGTAACCCAAGGGTACATAGCTCTACAACTACCTAAAAAGGTGTTTTGTGAGTATTTTACCCAACCACCTATTTTTTCAGGGAAACCCATTCTAAAACGGACTTTATCAGAATCTACCCAACCGCCTTCATTACTGTAAGAAGTTATATC
>TARA_R110000822_G_scaffold46670_3_pt1 | contig 32347 bp, 62 predicted proteins | sample TARA_R110000822 | Tara Oceans TARA_R110000822 (sample SAMEA4397666) | marine metagenome | biome: Polar Biome; feature: [SRF] surface water layer (ENVO:00010504); material: water (ENVO:00002006), including particulate matter (ENVO:01000060) such as... | depth 5 m | reverse complement strand
GCAAACAATTCGTTGGATAAGCGGTTCTACCTACGCAGAGGGTGGAGGTGTTGGTAAGGAGTACTCACCAAGCGAAATATCGACTTTTATAAGGTTTTTAAATAATACTACAACAGAGCGAATCAAAAAAGACGATTATTATTTATATAAGCACCCATCAGTCAAGGGTAGGTGGCTTACAGTTGGGGAACTGCTTGAAATGTGGAAAGGCAAAACCTATATGGAAAAAGGCGGTTCTACCTACGCAGAGGGTGGAGAGATAAAAGAAAAGGTTTTTGATGATTTGTACCATTATACTATCGGTGGTAAAAAATATCAAGTTCACGTTGAGGGTAAAAAATTATCTACAAGCGTAACACAGTCAAATGGTAAACACTATCTTATTGTAAAAACAAGTTGGAAGCAACTAAAGAAAGCTATCGAAGGCTCTAATGTGAAGCCAAGAACAGAATATAAAGAAACCTTATACGCTGACGGTGGTTCAATAAAATCAAATTGGTTTAGCGGAGAACTATCATTTTTAAATTGGTAAATGAACCATAACTTTAAAAAATGGTTTGACGGAGACTTAAACTTTTTGAACTATTAATATATATTTTATAAAATAACAATTATGGAAACAGGCGACAACCAACAGTTTGAAGATATTTTAAAGGAAGTTAACGCAGAAGTAGGCACAGACTCTACTAGCGATAACAAAGGAGAATCTGAGATTTCTTTTCCGCACGAAAAGATTATGAGCGAAGAGGGTTTAACTAAAGATGACCTACCTACGGATGTCCGTAAAATGGTAATTACTTTTGAGAGAAAATTGAGAATGGCAAAAGCTAAAAACGCAAGTGAAGCTACGATGCTTAAAATTCAAAATTTATCTACTCTTATTGGCGATAAAATTATTGACCATTTAGAATCTGACATCCCTATCAAAGAAGACGGTGGCGGGATTGGAGGAATGGACGATATGGGCGGTGGTGCTGACGACATTGATGATGGAGGTATTGACGACTTAGGTGATGGTGATTCGATGATTGACGATGATATAGAAATAAAAGAAAAAGGCGGTATGTTTCAAGGTATTCTTGGAGGAATTTTAGATTGGTAAAAAATAATTATTATGATTGAAAAAAAGAATTTATACCCTATATTTATAGGGGCTTATGTATTGGTTGCATTAGCTACATTGTGGAATATAAGAGAAATGCACAAGGTGAGGCAGCTTCAGAAAAAAGATTTGGAAAATAAATTAGATGGCGCTAAATAAGAAAAACATAGCGACAACTACTTTTGCGGTTACATTCTCTTTGTTTATGGCAGAAGCAATTATGCACTATAACTTAGGTAAAAAAGAAGCAGACCCCGAAGCAAAAGAGGGGTTTTTACCACCTACTAAAACCTTTGTTAAGCTTGGTTTAATTGTAGCTGCGTTTAGTGTAATAAATGGAATAATAATAAAAAATATCACGGAAAATTAATTTTAAATATAATAAAATGGCGGTAAAGAAAAAGGTAGTTAAAAAAGTAGCAAATAAAAAAAGAGCGGCAAGACCTTCAACGTCTATTCAAAAAGCAAAAGCTAAAAGTCTAGGTCTTAGAGTTACTAAGAGCGTAAGAGGTAAAAGCGTAGCGTTGAATAGCCCAACATTACAAAAATCAATAGCTTCAGCAGTCGCAAAAAAGAAAAAAAGTGTTGCGAAGGCTAAGAAGAAAAAGACTACACAGTACGGTACGTCTAATAGAGCGGCAGATGCAAGAATTAAGGCAAAGCCCGCGGGAGAAAGGAGAGCGAAGAAGTTTTCTATGATAAAATACAAGAAGAAAAACCCTAAGACGGGTAAATTGGAAGTAGTAACCGTGAAAAGAAGAAATGCTACAAGTAGAGGTGGTAAAACCATTTATCCTACTACGGGCAATAGGTACACGGAGAGAAGAGCTGACCGAACCGATAAAGGCAAGTTTCTGTAAATAATAAGTTATGACAAATCTAACACCGCCAATAGTAATACAGAATTGGGTGCGCAGTATCGGTACTGCCACCCCTATTCAAATGACTAAGTTTTATTCTGATGAAGCTATTTTGTTAGCCACGTTTGCTACTCTGCTAAGGGGTAAAAAAGAGATTTATTCTTATTTCGTAGATTTTTTAGATAAAAAAAATATGAGTTGTAGGATTTTGAAAAACTTTACTCAGAATTGTACGAGAGGCGGCTGTCAAATTGCAAGCGGATTGTATGAATTTACTTTTGATGACGAGAACGGTAAGCAATCTGTAATCGCTAGATATTCCTATGCGGTTAATGATGGATTAATTATAAATCATCATAGCTCTGAAGACCCCGATGTATAAAATAGGCACGCTAAAAGTAGCTTGGATAAATCCAAATAATTATAATGAGCTGAGTAGTAAAATGTACTCATCTTTGAGTGATGCTTTAGTGGCAACAAAAGATAGGAGTAACTTTATGATAATGAAGCTTGTCGAAAACGAGGGGGATTTTTACAAGTGGGAAGTACTGCCATACGGCGATTATAAGAGCTATAATTACGGTATGAAAATATCAAAAAGCCTTATTGCAAAAGTTATTTTAGGTTCTTTAATGCTGTTTGGTGCATTTTCAATATATCAAAAGATTAAAAAATAAGCGAGATGGCTTATGCTATAACAGCCTATACAAGAGCGCAAGCTAAAAAGCACGGAGTAACCGTCAAATCTAGTAAGGTTAAGGGTAAAAAAATAGATGTATTTAAGAACGGGGAAAAGGTAGCTTCTGTAGGGGCTATAGGTTACGGAGATTACCCTACGTTTATACGGACAAAAGGTAAGGAGTTCGCAAGCAAAAGAAGAAAAGCCTATAAAAAAAGACATCAGTCAAACAGAACTAAAAGGGGTTCAAATGGTTGGTATGCTGACAAACTATTATGGTAAGTTGAATGAAAACAAAGCATCTAATTTCTAGCAGTCATAAAAAAAAGCTAAACAACGATAAAGGCGTGCTTATTAGTTTTCCAATAAATGAATATAAAAACATACCTTATCCAAATAAAGCCACTTCGCTTAATGAAGTTATGTTTTTAAATAGTTTACCAACGAATAGTAGTTTAGAATTAATATATGATGCCGACAGAACATTAGATTACTTTAATTCAGAATTACAAGAGATAGGTGTTTATGAAGACTTAAAATTCGATAAAAAACTTAAGTCCTTATTAAAAAATATAGCTCCTTTCATCGTGGAGCTAAAGCATTACTTTAGGCGACCAAGACCTAGCGAGATAGGAAAGGTTAACTATGTTTGGTTAAAATCTGCGCAAACTCCATCCTATCCTTCGGGTCATTCGACTCAATCTAGATTTATTAGTCTTTACCTTGCCGACAAATACCCACACTTAAAGAAAGAAATACTTTCAATTGGTGATAACGTGGGAATATCTAGGATTTTGGCTAGAATACATTATCCTTCAGACCATACGGTAGGCAAAAAACTTGGAACACATTTGTTCTGTCACTATAAAAAGTTTTCTCCAAACAGTAATTTATTTATTTAATGAGCGAAGAAAAAGAGCAGATTGCCTTATGTACATACATAAGGCTTCAATATTTAGGTATAATATTTAGCTCAGACCATTCGGGCATTAGGGTAGGTCAAGGCTTGGCTAACAAAGTAAAGCTGTTGCACTCAGAAAACGGAATACCCGATTTAACTATTTATGAACCTAGAGGGGGTTTTTACGGTTTATGTATAGAAATGAAAGCTACAGGCAAAAGTCCTTTTAGAATTACGGGGATGCTTCGTGATAGCGAACATTTAAGAAAGCAATGGAAGATGTTGATGAGGCTAGAGATAAACGGCTATTGCGCGGGCTTTTGTACGGGATTTGAAGAGGCTAAAGATGTGGTAGATTGGTATTTATCTTTACCTAAAACAGATTAATTTTTTTTACGTCAAACTTTGACAAACTTAACGTAAGTTTGTAATGCGTAAATGGCAGCTATGAAAAGTATTGATGATGAGGTTATAGTAATAATTAAAAGACTAGCAAAGACCATTAAGAAGGTTGGTGTTAAAAAGGTGGTTGCGGCTCTTGACGAACTTAACACGAAAGAAGGTTTTATTGAAGCCCATAGTAGCTTGATAAAATTCATCATAAAAGAAACATCTAAAAGTTTCAAGATAAACCCCGAAGACTTAAATCGAAAAAACATAAGAGGTATTACTATAGATGCAAGGTCAATGTGCTTTGTTTTACTAAAGCATCACTTAGATTTAAAGCACCAAGACATTGCGGCAATATTTGGCAGTAACAATCATTCGCTTGTTAGTAATGCTGTAAAAAGAGTTTCAAACTTAAATTATGATATACGGATTGATAGAAAGTTTATGGATATTTACAGAGATGTAGATAAAAGAGTAGAGGAAAGAAAATCCGTTTTATGGATAAAACATAGTTGATTATGGGGATAGTATTTAAAAAAAATGGCAGACCCACAAAGAAAGAAAAGCTGTTGTTAAAAAACATCAATAGTCATTTGTCTTCATCGGGCGATAATATTTATGAAAATGAAACAGTTACAAATCTAGAAAGGTTAGATGAAATATGGAGCGACTTAACTAGCTCTAAAAATAATATAAAGGAAGAGGAAGCAGAAACAGTTGTAAAAAATGAAAATATGAACGAAGGTGATGAAATAATTAACGAAGCGAATCAAGGCATAGAGTCTGCTCAAGATACGGGTATCCCGTCTTCTTTTAGCCCGCTATCTGAACCTATTATGCAGCGAAGCTACGCAACAAGCAGTCAGACTGATGTAGGGGAGATTAAAGAGCCTATCTTTGAGTCTCAGTCTAGTCCAAAAGAACAATTAGAGCAGATTGAAGAAGAGCAGCAGTATGAATATGAAGAGTCTGCCGAAGAATCTAAAGAAGAGGATGCGTTTGAAAACGTACACAATCCTCAAATGGAAGAGCTTAACAATAAAGATAAGCAATTAGCATCTAAGCAATTAGTTCAAACTGTTTTAGACGGGTATGAGATGTTGCACGAGCTAGGCAAAAGCTTTGTTAAGTATCCCGAAGATAAACTACAAGAAAAAATAATAAAGCAAGAGATTGACCCTACAATGGAAATTCCTCTTGATGAACACGGCACTACAACTAATCCCGTAGAGTTTTTTCAAAACTTCAATGAACAAGCCGAGGAAGCCATATCTTACGACCCCGAATTTGGTGAAAAGGTAAGACCCGCAATGGAGAGAGTCTTCTCCAAAAAAGGTTGGGGAATGACTGACGAGCAGTACTTAATGGTAGCATTTGGCAAGGATATCGCTTGGAAATCGGTACAAATTATGAACCTAAAGAAGACGGCTAGTGGAATTATGAATACCTTTGAGCAGCTACAAAAAGATAAAATAGCGGCGATAAGACAGCAAACTAGGCAAAGTCAAAGAACTGCTACTGTATCTCCCGACTCTATTGTAAAGCCTCCTAGTAGGGTTAATGAAGAGCCGACTATAAATATGGATATTGATGATGTGGTGGATATTGAAGCCGAATCTACGGAGGACTCAACTAACATTGTGGCGATACATTAATTAATTATGAGTAAAAGAGAAGCATTATTAGGGATAGCGGTAGGCAGAAAGGGAGTAGGTAAAACGTACGCCACTTTAGAGCTTATTCAAGAGTATTTAAAAGGAAATCCTCAAACGGGGGCAAAACCTAGAAAGGTATTGCTGCTTGACGTAAATAATGAGTTTATGGACGTTCAGCAAGACCAAAACAAAAATTTTTCACATATAAAGGCTATTTCTTTAGAGGATATTTCAAAGTTTACGTTATCTAATAGAATAGAGGCAAGACGAGTTTCTGTATTGAAAGAGGGTGGCGGTAAGATGAATCTAGTGGAAATTGCTCAAGCGCTTCACCATATACTAGAGAATTATAAAAATGGACTATTATTAATTGAAGATATAAATAAGTTTGTGTCGGACAGCTTGCCTAATGACTTGGTGGGTAGTATAATAACGCAAAGACACGTTTCTGTAGATGTTATTACGCATTTCCAATCTATAGGTAAAGCCGCACATCCTAAGCTTTGGGCTAATTGTAATTGGTTGCGTTATCACCAATGCGATGATACCGTAGAAAGACATAAAAGTAAATTTGGAGGCAATACAGAGCATTTGAGGATATTAGAAAAAATGGTTAACATTGAGTATTCTAATGGAAACAAAAGGTTTTATGCTTATCTAAATAAAGATGATGGTAAGATTCAAGGTCAATTTACAAAAAAGCAGTTTCAATATGCGATATATCAATACCTACAAGATAACTATTCAAAGACCGTTAAGCCGTTGCTAAATAAAAGAGACATACTTACGGGTGAAAAAATATATAAAGACCATAAAGAGTTAGCTGTAAAAATGATTAGAGAGTATACCGAAAATTATTACGGCAACTAAAAAAATAATAATATTATCGTATCTTTGTTTGATATGAGTTATAGAAAAGTAATAGACACTTTTATAGGAAAAACCGCTAAAAACAGTCTTGAGCGAAAGGCTATTATGCAGTTAGCTGAGGTGGAAGAGTTTGGGATGCCTACGCCAAGTGAAAATTTACCAAATCTAAAAAAAGATAGGTTAGTATTAGAGCTAATTAATAGGACAAATTCTAATGCTACAATTAATTTATTCGGTCTTCCTTCGGGAACAAATTCCGCTCAAGACTTAGAGTATGGAGATTTATTTGAGACAGTTTATTCTCAAGTCACACTCCCTACGACAGAGACAACTACACTACAGACTTATACTATAAATTGGGTTGAGTCTGACGGCACATCTCAAAGCGCAACAACATCAGCAGTTGATACTATTGATGACATAATAAGCGAGCTTTTATTAGTAACGGGAGATAATTTCTACTACTACATAGACGGCGCTAATACCATAATTCATAAAATACCTATAAATACTTGGCTTTATTGGAATCCGCCTAGCACTATTGTAGTAGGTAATTTGCTTGCCTCTACCCTAAGTCAAGTGGGGGGGGTAGCCCCTGAGAATGTTTTCAAAGCCCAAATATCTGTACAGCTCAATGGAGTCACATATCTATACAGCCTAGGAGGTGGCGTTCTTACGTTTTGGAACGTAGGTAGTAGTGTTCAATTGGCGCAAATTGATTACGATGCCTTATATAGCTTTGGAGGTGGACAGCCGCCCACGGGTAATAGGGGATACCTATTAAATTTAGGTGCTATAGGTACTGTTTACTCCTTTCTAGCAATAAATTACACTACGCAAGTTGTAATTAGAAGCAGTTTAAACGTGTTAAACGGAACTCCTACTGCATTGGTTTCTGTAACAATGTCTACAACTTCAGCGGGGTATACCTATGATGAGGCAAATAACATTTTATGGAGTACGGGCGGAATTGGTTCGGGAGTTGATAATGATATTGAGGTTCGTTCTGTAAACGGTTTTTTATTAGATACTTGGGCAAGCCCTCCCACTCTTGATTTAGGAGTTGGTGCTATAGGCTACGGTAGAATAGTTATTAATGAAAGCGGCATCGCTGAGGGTTATTGGGTTTTTGTAGGTAACGAAGGAAGTAATCCTTTGAAAAAAGCAATATATAAATTAGGAGGATGGAATACGGGAACTTTAACTATAGTGCAAAGCACAAGTACAGAAATATCTTTTTCTGATGCTATATTAAGTCAGCTAGGTATATTGCCTACCGCTGACGACCAAGTTTATAGTTATGTTAGGATTAGCGATACAAATACATTTTTCGTTGTATTGTCTGATTTATCTATAACAGACAGAAACTTTATTGGTACTGTTAATCTAGACACCCAAGAGCAAAATTGGAAGTATTATGATAATGATGAGTTAACGGTTTTGGGAGACGTATATTATGCTACCGAGTCAGACTGTATAATCTCTAAAGTAAGTTATTTAAGCGCCGTAAGAGACGCTAGAGCAATAAACTACCGTACCCTTGAGTTGGCTAGTGATACATTAATAAATGTAGCTTTTAATACGGGTAGTATTTATTTTGATGACTTCAACAGTAATATTTATCATACGGATGATTCGCCATTAGGATTAGGAATTGCTTCAGTATCGGGAGGAACTACCGCAATAGCTCCCGCTAACAGTCAGCCCGCTAGTTTTTATTCTGAAAATAATTTTGGTAATTTTATTGCAAATGGGTCTCCTACAACATATCCATTTACTAATAATGTAGTTATTGGAGGAACGGGTATTTCAGTAACAGAATTAATTGGCAACCTTACCTACGGGGAAATAGTTCAAGAGATTAGGTCGGGCGTAGAGCCATATTATTTTGGAGAGATGTCCGTTTATGCCGATTCTGACGAGCAAGCTAATGCTCCGATTAAGAAAGTTTCTAGAGGTGTTTCGGGGAACTCTAAAACCCTATTTAACAACCCTACAATAGTCAATCAAAACAAACACATTGTACTAAATACGCCCATTAATTTTTTACCTCAAACTATTAATTACTTAGATTATACGGTAAGACCCCTAAATAAAGTAAGGATTATAATTAATTACACCAAAGGAAATCTTAATGCCATTGTAGAAACATTAGATGAGTATATTAAAGAAGGTATACCGTTTAGTGTTGGTCTTAATGAATTAGCCGACTCTATTCCTATAAAAAAGGAAGAAGAAAAGTATTTAGAAAAAACCCTTAAAGATATTTGGAATAGAAAAAAAATAGAACTAAGACTAGAGGGTATAAATATAGAGATTGATAGTTTATTTAATACTCAAAGCACAATAGATGTAAATAAATATAAACTCTTAGGCGAGAAAACAAAAATTATTAAAGGGTTAATAGAAGAGCAAAAGGCAAAAAACTCAAGCCTTAAGGGATTGTCAAAGAATAACATAAAAAGAATTGTTTCAAATTATAGAGCTAAAGGCAAAGCAAGCGATATACAAGACCCTTATAATTATCTTAATGATGAGTTGTAGTAGTAAATTTAAAAATCTGTTAACGATAAGTTTATATCCATTACGCTATCCCAAATCTTTTTAGACTTAGGCTCACTAACATTCTTTAGTATTTTACTGTCCAACTTATTTATGAAATTATATACTGTTTTATGCTCTTCTATAAAATTAGGATAGCAAACTATTTCATACTTAATACCTTTAAATATAAGCATACTCAAAAAAGCTCCGAAACAAGAATTAAGCTCTTCAGGTGTTTTGATTTGATTTAATTGATTAGCTTTTCTTCTGCTGCTCTCAACGTGAGCAAACTTTCTTAAGCATATTAAGAAAGTTAGGTCTTGTCTTATCGACAGCCAAGTGTCTAATACCTTCCCGTAAAAAAACATATGGTCTTTTATAACGCTGTATTCAAACCCTTTTATCATTTTTTCTATAGTCGGTAAATGCTGTAACGGAGCATCATTACCAAGCCATATAGCAGAATTTAGCCTTGATACATCTTTTGGTTCGTAACCCGAATTAAGCCTAGGTATCCATTCGCTTTCATAAGGCAGCACTCCACACTCATCTAGCCATTTTGCTATCGCGCTTGTTCCCGACCTTCCTGTACCCGTTATTACTAGCATACTTTTATTTTTAAAGTCCTCCCGTATTGTAAGAAGGAAAGGCATCACCTAGAAATCGCTTACCTTGATTTACGAATTTTATTTTCTTTTTAGTATAATGCACTTCGTTTCTATAAAACTGTATTTTTTCATAGACCTCCATATCTAATTTAGAATCCTTGTCATATAACTTTTTCTCTAGCAGAGAAATTCTTTCATTAAAATCTTTTAATCTTGCTTTTAGCTCGACTAACACTATTGGATTCCGCATTTTTTTTTTAAAAAATACTAAATTATGTCTTTAGAAAGGTGCATTTTACCTTTAAACTTTCCTTTGTTTCTTCTCATTTCTTTAGTTATCTTTCTAAGTCTAGATTTTAAAGCCGTATAAAATAACCAAACCTTTTCTTTATCACCTTTGTTTTTCTCATACTCTTCAAGCAAGAAGCCTAACTTAACGTCTACACCTAGCTTTATTATGTCTTTAGCTCGTTCTAGCATAGGTGCTAGATATTCAGCCGCTTCAATCATATCAGAGTCATATACGGGCTTAAAGGAGTTGTAATAGTAGTCCTCTCTCTCTTTAAGTCTTTTCGTGTTAGTGATTAACTTAAGATTATATTGAAACAAATCCAATTTATATTTTGCCAATAAATAAGAGTCGGTTGTGCTAGGGAGTTTATCGACAATCTCTTTAATCATATTTTCAAGTAGCGATATATGCTGTTTAATATCCTCGTTAACATTTATAAGCTCTACGTTGTCGGGCTGTTTTGAATGGCTGCCATATATTTCAATGTTTGACATTTCATCAGCAATTTTCTGAGAATCTTTAAATTCTATAGTCTCTTTCTCTTCTTTGCTTGTACTCTTTTCTATTTCGGGAATGATATAGTTATCATACTCAGTTCTTGCTTGCTTAAAAGATGTTATATAATGCTTTAATGGTATATCGGCTTCGTGTATGCTTTTCTGTGTTTCCAATAAAAGTAATTGGTCAGAAGAGCTTTCTTTGTCTAATTTGTCTAACCTTTTTTTACATTCATAAATATAATCAGAGTACATTCTTATACCCTTACTCCAAATGCCCATTAACTTAAAGGTCATTTCTTTTCTATAAAGAAGATTTTGTAATTTATTATCCATTTTTAATTTTTTATTATAGGTTTTAAAATTTCATCCATAACATCTATCCAAGTTCCGTTTAAGTGCTTACACATAATACTTGTGTCTGCATAAATAGGTATGTCGTTTTGAAAACAATCATTAGCAAACCAAGTATCTGCGTGATATATATTATTTAAATCAACCCTAAACGGTATTTTATCCATAACGTAATTACTTATAAGTACACACCCAATACCCAAATGATAAACTTTTTTTACCGTCCCGTCAAAAAACAAAGGCTCTTCGCGCTCTAAAAACGGCACAGACCTATACGCTCTATAGCTTCTGTCTAAAGGCTCGTGTGTCTGAATCATAGATTTTCTCATTTTACCGTGAAAAATATCATAAACCGCCCCAATAACTTGTTTTTTAGAATAAAGAAGTCTTTCAATAATATCTATTGGAGGTATAACATCGGTCTCTAAATGGAGCATAAAATCAAAATTATTTTTTAATGCGTGTTTACGGCAAGCATCGTGAGCCTCTGTGGTTCGACCTAGTATTGAAGTAATGTTTACGCCCACTTTTTCGCAAATATAAGTTGGGTGATTTTTTTTTATGTAGTTTCTAAAATCGTTAGAGTGACTATTCTCAGCTATATACACTTGATAGTTTGGGTAAGTTAGAGAGTCTACTCTTTTGCTCCAAGCTTCCCAACAGTACTTTTTACTGTCGTGCTGAGGCGCTGCTATTAGTACTTTTGGAAATTTATATTCCTTTTCTATAATCTTGCCTTGAATATTATATATGTCTGCCATAGTTGATAATTGTGAGCCAAAAATAATGATTTACAGCCTCAAAACAAACAAATTCTTAACATATTATGACAAGTATTTTACAAGTAAAATAAGGCGTAAACGGTGTAAAAAGCGCGAATTTGTCAAGAAGTAAAAAATATACTTAGATAAAAAGATTTGATATTTGTATTCATTAAGGTTAAAAACGGATTGTGTAATCCAAAAAAATTTTTAAAATGGAACAAGTAAAAGGAATGGTTAAAGCAATGATTCCCGTAGCACTAGGAGTAGCAGCGGGTATGTTTTTATATGAGCAGCTAAAAAAAGCAACGGCAGCAGCATCAATTGATGCCGTAGACTAAGCAAAAGGGAAGCAAAGCTAATAGCCTAATTAAGAATCGCTCAATTAGTAAAAAAAACGAAAGAGCATAAAATTTTGTTAAAATGGAAAATTATTTTTCAGACGCACAAAACTTCGCAAATGACACTTATTCTAACTATGATGGTTGGGATGAAATGGGTGGCGGAGAATACGACTACGCTAACGCGGGAGTTGGGGCAGAAGCTAAAGCTTCATTGCCATTCATTATAAATATTGCTAACTCAACTACAGATGACGTAGCTAATGTTGTGTTTTTAGGGTCTAATAGTAACCTTTTTGGTGCTACTAACTTTAACAACGCCGCTGCAATTACAATCACTATGGATAACGGTACGGTAACGTACACGGAGTTTTTAGAGTCAATTAAGTCAGAGCCGTTCAAGGTAGGTCTTATGTATCTTCAATCAGCGAACACTTCGCAACCGTTTAGGCAATTAGTAATTGCTTACCGTGAGCCAAATGGTCGTGAGGTTACTATGCCTGTATCTCCCGCTCTTGACCCAATGCAACAGCAAGGTGGTGTAACAATCGTGAGACATAAGTTCCCTGTGAACGCTTTCACGCAAATTACAACAACTATATTGGCTAGTGCTACATTGACAGTTCGATTATACCCAAGCGAGCAGCTTGACGTATCAAGAGGATTAAGTGGTCGTCCTATTGGAAAAGGTTATAGTAAGCCGAACTTATCTCAGTTCCAATTCCCATCAAGAAGAAACTTGGTAGGATAAGGTAATACTAATATTACAAATCTAAAAAGGGCAGCAGCGAAAAGTTGCCGCCCTTTTTTTTTAACATCAAAATTTGCCTAATGACTATATACGAATATCTTGCTGAACAGAATCCTATAGGAGCAAAAACCGTATTAAATAGCTTCGGTGAGAAAGCGGTACGTAGACCCGATATATTAGCTAGACAGCTTGCTGATTTGGTCAATAATTACGGTAAAGATGCTTTATTTAGAATCGCTTCAGTACATCCCGATTTAGAGTTAGTGAATCAATATAATAAAGTTGCGAACCCTCCTAGTAAAGAAGATTGCGGCTGTAGTAAAGAAAAAGAAAAAGAGTCTGTTTTTTCTAGCGCTGACGGTGAACAGCTAATTAAAGCGGTAGAAGATATTAATAAAAGACAAGACACCCCTAAGCACACGGCTAATGAAAAGTCAAGTGATAAAACGGAGCTTATGATTATCGGTGCTGTAGCAATAATTGCACTTGCTTTAATAACAAAAAAATAATGAGATATCAAGGAAACATTCTTCATAATCTTAAGTCAGCAGCTATGTCAAATGACAAGGCGTTAATAAAAGATTTGATTCTAGATAAGACGGCGGAATTAATACAAGTCAATCCTAAAGCAATTATTAAGGCTTTAAGAATGTCAAATGTTAAAGTTTCAAATAGCGTTACTAAAGGTGATTTAATTTCTCTTGCAGTAAAAAGTATATATGAAAATAGAATATTTCAAAAAAATTTAGCGGTAACTATCGCAAGTAACGGTATTGCACAAGATTCATCTTACTCCAATCTTGAGGATGGTGCTGATGGTGGTGCTGATGGTGGTGCTGATGGTGGTGGTGGCGTACAAGCGCTTCTCAGCCAACTTGGTGGCGGAGGCGGCGGAGGCGGCGGCGGCGGCGCTGCTGCGGGTATAGTTAGTTCTGTCGCAGATATGATAGGGTCTATAAGTATGTGGGGTGCTTCAAAAAATGAATTGAAAGCTGAAGAAGCGAAATCAAAATCCTTAATGTATTCAAAAATATTTGGGGCAAACGAAAAGAAAACAAATTGGCTTCCAATTGTAGCTATAGCGGGAGTCTTGTTGATAGGTGGAGTTGTGGTTTATAGAGTTACGGCGAAATAAAAAAAAGTGGATTACAAGGCTTATAAAAATAAAAAGTTTGTTTTAAAAAAGATTGCAAAATTAATTAAGCAAAATCCAAAAATTGTTTTGAATGCACTAGAGCGTTCAGATATATATGTTGAAAATCCAAATAGTAAAATAGAGTTAGCTACAAAAACGGCATACGCTTTAACAAATAGTAAAACATTTCCTTCTAACATCGGTAAAGTTTTAGCGCTACAAGGGATACAAGAAGAGCAGTCAAGTTTTAGTAGTCTTGGCGGTAAGGGTGAGGTGGATTGGAAGAGCGAAACAGTTAATTCGGGTGCAGCGATAGGTAAAGGTATAGCGGGAGGCGCTAAATCGGGTGGTATTGTAGGCGCTATAATCGGTGCGGTTGTGGGTGCTGTCGATGCGGGATTTGGTTGGGCTAAAGCGGGCAAAAAAGCCAAAACTGAAGAAGAGCAGTATAGGCAAGAGTTGTTAAACGACCTTTTTACTAAAAAAGAAAGGAAAAATAAATACCTACCTATTTTTATTATAGGCGGAGTTTTAATTGCGGGCGGCATTGTAACATATTACACACTTAAAGAAGAATGAGAGTAGTAGAATGTATATTGATAGATGATTGTTTAGCCTTGAAAAGAGTAGGGAACACGGCTAAAAAAAAGGCTTTTAGAAGAGGGCAAAGAGTTAGAGGTACGGTATCTAACATAGCTCTTACGCCCGACAGTCAAGTTTTAGCATTAAAAACAAATGACGGCTATTTAATTCCCGAACCTTTTTTAAATATTATAGGAGAGGTAGATGGAGAAGATTCTAGAAAAAAAGACCCATACGAGGGCGCTGAGTATGCCGAGGTAATAGAAGATGAAGAGATAGATAAAAACCCTTCTTTATCAAGCATAACAGACAGTATAAAAGCCTCAAACATTATTTCTTTAAACTCTACAAGAAGTAAAAGGGCTGTAAACTTTGCTTTTGGTGGCGCAGCGATAGGATTAGTCTACGCAATGATGAAAGGGCAAAACAAAATTTTAGCCTCAGCGGTAGGAGCTATTGGTGGCGGCATTATAGGAAACTACGTAAGTAAAAAAATTAAAGAAAATGAGTGAAAGTATATCGACAAGCTTTGGGACTAAGCTAAGACCAATAAATACTGAAATATCTGTATTTAGACTTAATAACGATAAAGAGTTATCTATTGACACTCCTATTGAAGACATAGTAGGAACTAAAAAGATATTTAAAAAAGGCTCTGTTATCGAAGGGACGGTTTGGCTTGAGCTTCGGGAAGACGGAAAAACAAGAAAAGTTGTTATGGTTCAAGAAGGAAGAGAAGGTAGGTACATCGTGCCAATGGGGAATCTTTTACAAACAACAAAAGAAGCTGTTGAAGATACGGATAAAGCAAAAAAGGAGCTAGACGAATTAAAAGATAAGGTTGAAGATGTAATAGAATCAGCTAAGGAAGAGGCTGAAAAAATTATAGGGAATAAACCTAAAAGCTTTCTAGAGAGTGACTTTATGGGCTTTAAGGGAAAACAAATTTTAGTCGCTTCATTAGGAGTAATTATACTCATTAAATTATTTAAATAGTGATGTTTTCAGAAGACAAATCGGTAATATTATTTAAAACACTAAAAAAATGAACATACACTATCAATACGCTATGTTAGACGGTTATAATTACGCAAATTCAAGACCGCAGCCTAACGCACCTGAGTCTCAGCAAGATGTTAGACCTACGCCATCAACAAGACCTCAGTCAACAAGACCTCAGTCTCAGCAAGCTTATAGACCTATGCCCGTTACAAGTACGCCTTCACTATACGACCAACAGGCTGCATCTACTACGGGTGCGAGTGATACAACTGCTACGGGTTCGGGTGATACAACGGTGCAACAACCCGACAGAACTACAATAAATATATTTAACCCAAGCGGTCAAACATCAACCACATCATTATCAGATGAGGTGACTGTTGACGGAGGTACGGGGGAATCATCTAGCACGGCGAGTCAAGGCGGGGCAAGCGGAGGATTTTTTGGTGGCGGAAAAGACGGCAAAGAGAAAATGAACAATCCGAAAAATTTAGCAAAAAGGAAAAAAACATATTTACCTTTACTTTTTATAGTTGCGGGAATATCCATATTTATTTTTAAACCATTCAAATAATGGGAGCGGCAGCAGAGTATTACGGATATCTATTGAGCCAAGGCTACGGCGAAACTCAGCTAAAAGATTTTGCAGAAATTGCGGGCAGAGCTGATAGAGGCGAGATTAGTCATAATCAAGCCTATAAACAAGCGTGTAAAGCGGGGTTTGGTCAATCAGATGAAGAAAATTGGGAATATGCCAATGAAAGCGGTAATAAAAGGAGTTTTGGCGATTGGGTTAATACCGCACAAGAAGCGGGTTGGATTGATTCGGGAATAGGAATAATCGGAGCGCTCATTAAAAAAAATAAAAAAGGCGATAAAGAAGCGGCTTATGTACCGCCAACTTACGTGCCACCACCAACGGGCTTAAGTTCGGGTGCAAAAATAGGTATTGGAGTTGGAGCATTAGCTGTGATAGGCGTTATAGTGTTCTTGGTAGTTAGAAAAAAATAAAATTAAAAAAAAATGAATACTAAAGTTTTAATATTTGGAGGCTTTGTAGTAGCCGCTGCCGTAGGGTTTTATCTTTACACTAGAAGCAATAAATCTAGTGAAGGCGAACTAAAGCAAGGAAGCGGAGATATCCCAATTATTGTTGAGATTAGAACTGACTTAAAGTGGGTTGCAAACAAAAATACTGCGGCTTACTTAGCGACTATTCTTCCTAAAGGCAAGGGTACAAATCTTAGGAGTTGGGTAGATAGAATTAAAAAGGAAAGAGCCGCTGATTCCTCTAAATGGAAAGATTCTAGCGGTTTGTCGGGCGAAACAAGCGATATAGGTCACGCTTTATACCAAATGAAATATTGGAATGCCGATGTTGCTTTTGGTTTACAAGATAATCAGTAAAAACATTAAAAACACATAGTATGAATAAGAAATTTTTAATAATTGGAGGGTTTGTAGTAGCTGCTGCCGTAGGGTTTTATCTTTACACTAGAAGCAATAAATCTAGCGAAGGCGAACTAAAGAAAGGACTAGATGATGCAAGCGAAGGCAAAGCGGATTCGATAGACAGTATGACTAGCGATATTAGAACTGACTTAAAGTGGGTTGCAAACAAAAAGACCGCTGTTTGGTTAGCGACTTTTCTTAATAAAGGCAAGGGAAAAAATCTTAGGAATTGGGTAAATTTAATTAGAAAAGAAAGAGCCGCTGACCCCTCTAAATGGAAAGAGTCAGCAGACTATTCGGGTGAAACATCTGATATAGGGTCTGCCTTATACCAAATGTCAAAACAAGGAACTCACGGGGTTGCTTGGACTAATGAGATGAGGTTTGGCTTAATAGATAATCACTAGAATTTTAATTAAAAAAAAAGACAATGGACTTAAATACAATGTTTGCAGCATCTTCAGTCGGAAGACAAGATGACTATGACACGCAAATAATTAAAGAGGTTTGGGCTAATTTTCCTACGGATGAGGATATGAGTAATTTCACTAAGGCAGATTTTGAAGGTGAGACTAGTATTTGTGAAAAGGCGTATGAATCTCAAGGTTCTGTGGCTTATAATAAGTGCTATGAAGCGGCAATATCTGCAAACACCCCCGAACACAACGCTCTAGTTACTAAGTACGCTGAAGCACAAGCGGGAGGTTATTCTAAAGACTTTAGTGCATTCAAAACAAAGACCAACGTATTAGGTTTAGCAAAAGGACTTTTGGATAGTCTTTTTGCCCCCGCCGATAAGAAACACTCTAATTCCTTTAGAACGGGCGAAACGTACCCAAAAGAAGAGGAATCTAAAACGGGGTTATACATTGGTATTGGCGCTGTGGTTTTGGTAGGAATTGGCACAGCTATTTATTTTGGAACAAGAAGATAACAATTTGGATATTTTACCCTCCATTAATAAAAAAAAAGGTAATTAATTAGTATTTTTAACAATAAATAAATCAGTTATGAGAGACAGTTATAATTATGCAAATCACGAAACGGGAATTGAGCCTATTGATAAGGTTATTAATAAAACTTTAGCATTTGAGCAGAGCTATTTAGGGAAGCCTTTGGTTCAGTTTGGGCTTTTGGGATTAGCGGCTTTTGGGGCGTATGTTTTAGTTAAGAAGTATGTTTAATAAAAGTGAATAAGGACTTTAGAAATATATTTTTAGGGGTTTTTGTAGGTGTTATTTTATATAAGGCTGTAGTTGAAAAAATATACAATACTACAAGCCTACAAGCGAACGAAACACCTACAGTAGAACCGCCTAGCAATCGCGCGTTAATAGGTCAAATACGTAAGGGCATTAATGAAAATAATTGGAGTCAATATCAAGATTGGGTTAGTTCAAGCGAATCCAATGCGATGCTAAGGACTTTGACTAATAGTGATTTGGCGTATTTGGCAAGCGTATTCAGTAAACAGCCTTGCGGTTTAGAGCCTAAAGCAGTAGAAGTTTTAAATAAAATAGGAATTTAATTAAAAAAAATATTATGGCAAACGCTTATATGACAAGACTAAACGCGGCAAGAAAAAATGGTGCGGCGAGCTTTAGTTACAACGGTAATATCTATGTGAAAGGTAAGACTAAGACGGGGTTAGTGATTTACAAGAAGCAAATCAAATAAAATGAATTTAGAAGGGTTATCCAAAATAGAACTAGAAGGGAAAAAGAAATCTCTTGCCTTAATTCAAATGGGAGTTGGAGGTTTAGGAACTGTCGCGGGATGGGTTTATGCTAACCAAACGGGAGGAAGGTTTTTGAGATACGTAGGATTTGGTTTTATGGGCGGCGCTATATTGGGAATGACAACCTATTTTATTACTTCTCAAAAGTCAAATAAGATAGATGTTGAGATTGATAAAAGGAATGTGGCGTATTGGAAAGCGACAATGGCTGAAAAAGGAATAAAGGTTTAATATTTTTAAAAATAAAAAAGATGGATAAGGAAAAATTAATTTCGGGAATAATAGGCGGTATAGTGGCGGGCTTCTCTATTGGCGTAGGCTTTTTAATTGCCCAAAGAACAATGGGTAAATTTTTAAGTAAAAAAGAAGATAAGGACACAAGTACCGTTGCCGATGCTGTTAAGCAAGGGGTTACGGAAGGAGTGAAGCAAGCTAAGGTGGAGCAAGATGCTGAGAGCTTTGCTGCGATGAGCGCTTCCCAAAGAGGCGTAGGTAGAGGTTCTAGTCAAGGAAGGGCTGCAATGAATGCAATGAGCGCAAGACAAAGTAGTTTTATGGGGTTTGATGGCAATCCAAACAAGATGTCATTAACAAGCGACCCTTTACAGTTTAGCTTATCTCCAAATAGTGCCTTAAATTCATTTTAATTAATGCAGAAGTTTCTTGCCCATACAAACCGTAAACCTACTAATTTGGTAGTTAATTTATCTGCGCCACGTAAAACAAAAATACGTATTACGGCACTTGACCCAAAAAAACTAGGGGCAATGTATATGGATAGAGAGGCAACCGTAGAAGGAAACAAAAGCTTTGAAATAAGATTACCTCAAAGCCCCGAAAAGTTACTTATCAAGATTATTGCGAAACAAGGCTCGGTAAAGGTAAACAGTATTAAGGAGGCTAAACTACCTAGATACTTAAATTGTATATCGGGAAAAAAAGTTTCTACGTTTTTAAAGTTCGCTATGGAATTTAGTGAAAACGCGGGAATATTAGCTACGGGAAGATATGTTAGCGATAATAAAAAGTACGTAATAGACTACTTGCCCGAAGTCGTTCACGAAAGCGGTAAGGTATTATCAACACCCGCTAGAATTTCTAATTCAACGGGTAGAATGGAAATAAGTAAAAAAGCTTTTTCTAAAATGACCATCCCTATGCGTATGGCTATTTTATGCCACGAGTTTAGTCACTTTTATCTAAACGAAGTTCAGAGCGATGAAATAGAGGCTGACTTAAACTCTCTTGCGGTATACCTAGCAGTTGGTTATCCCGTTATTGAGGCGCATAAAGCTTTTTTAGACACGTTTGAGGGTACGCCGACAGAGACCAATAAGGAAAGATACACCTACTTAAAAACATTTATTGATAATTTTGATGACTTAAAGCACAAGATTTGTAAAATGACCCCATAAATAAAAATCAAAAAAAATGAAAAAGAATCAAACATATATACTTATCGCTTTAGCGGCGGTAGCAGTCTATTACATTTACAATAGAAAAGGAGTAACTAAAGGACAAGATGCAAGTGAAGGAGCTGTGGCGTTGGAGAATAGCCTTAATGTTAGAAAGCCAATGAGAATTGACCCAATCGCTTAAAAAAAACGCGAATTATGAAAAGAAGTATAAATCAACAGTTGCAAATAGGTCTCCCAAACAGAGATGTAAACATAGTAAATAGGTACGCTAGAGGATTAAAAAGCATTCAGCCACAATTAATGAATGAAGACCCCGACCTTGATTATTATAACGATACTCAATCAATAGATGCCGCATTGTATGGCGTGAGTCCGTACAGAGACGTTAATTTAGGAACTGATTGGTTCGATACGAGTGGGGATAGAGATATTTCTGAAGAAATGTATGAAGCCACCGAAGATTATAGCGAGGCAGCGGGAGCGGGAGTTATATTTGTTGCGTGTAATCAGTCGTGTAATCTTGCGCACATTTTAAATAAGTCAAAAAGAAAAAAATGCAAGCTGAAGTGTAGTGAAAAATTTTCGGTTAGAGTACGGACAGGAAAGCTTGGCGGTATAAATAATTATATTGACGAACAAAAGGCGTTAAAAGAAGCCGCAGCAGCGCAAGAAAAATTAAGAGCTAAAACCGCCACGGCAGATGCAGCCGCCACGGCAGCGGCGGAGGGTTCAGAAGCAGAAAATAGTTCGGGATTAAAAAATGCAGCTATAGGAGTCGGGATAGTGGCTATTTTAGGAGTAGTAGGATATATGTTATTCGCAAATAAAAAATAATTATATAGGCAGAAATTCAAATAATTATTTATGAGCCTATTGATAGACATAACTAAAAAAATTCAAGGTAAATCCATAGAAAAGTCGTCTATAGAATTACAGAATGAGCGCATAAATATATGTGAATATTGCCCGCACTTGAGTTGGGGGGTTGTACGTTCTTGCGGAAAGTTTCTTCAAGGAGGTAAAGTTACATACAAGGGAGAAGAAAAAGAGCTTTGCGGTTGCGATGTAGATGAAAAGGCTAAATATAAAACGGACGGATGTCCTTTAGAAAAGTGGTAAAATGACATTATCAAAGGAACAAAAAGAAAGGCTATGTGATGCTAAGAAGAAAACTAGTTTTTCTCAAAGAGGGTCGATTGAGCTTAAGTCTGCTAATTCAGACAAGACTTTTGAAAGTTTAGATATTTATTTTTATGTTTATAAAGGAGAGGTAATTGAAAGCGCTCTGTTTGAAAGAATCACTAGGGATTGTTCGGGGAAGCTTTTAAGAAAAGAACCTATTAGAAGGTTTCGCAAGGTAGGTTCAGATGAGTGGTTTTCGTTAGATGCCTCAGTAGGAAATGATTATTGGAATAATATTTTTTCAACATCTTCTATAGATGAATCTGTAGAGCAATTCTTATTAAATACAGCGAAAAAAGAAAAAAAGAAAAAACTAAATAATGATTTACCGCCTAAAGAAGATGAGTCTATATTAAATAATGTCGATTTAAAAGGCGTGTCGGATAATGCGTTAGGTGAAAAAAGTAAATTAGGGTTAAAGATATTAGCTTTTACGGTGGTCGCTGTAGCGATATATAAAATAGGATTAAAATAGAAATATGGAAAATTATAGAGATATGGAAAATTATAGCAACGCAATGGGCTATGGGTTTTGGTGCGGTAAAAAGTGCGCTCAAAAAAAAATAGATGCGGGAATCCCTCCCCTCGGTGCGGGCAGAGCAACTAAAGCTCAAGAAGCCGACAATGATTCAGTCTTAGCGCAAGCGGCATTAGAGGCACAAAGAAAGCCGCAAGAGAAGGGTATGAGCGCTTTGGCTTTAACGGGTGTAATTGGCGCAAGTCTTTTGGGTATTGCTCTTATGGTTGTAATCATTAGAAGAAGCAAAAGAAAATAACACAAAGCTAAATGAAGGGAAAATACTTGGCGTGGGGTGGCGTTTTAAGCGGCTTAGGGTTTTTAGGTTGGTATGTTTCCAAACAAATAAGATATGCTCAGAAGTTAGAGTATAAGGTTTCGGGCTACAAATTAATATCTATAGGTCTTGATGGCGCACGAATAGATTTGCAGCTAACCTTATCTAACAAAGGAAGATTAGAGATATTTGTAAAAAAACTAAAGCTAAATATTTTTTCAGAAGGTAATTTTTTAGCTACAATATATGCGGGGAAAGGAATAACTGTTTTACCTAAAAAAGAAACGGAAACTAGCGTTCAGATTCTTTTGAATCCCAAGGTTCTTTTGCAGAGTACGGGCAATATTATTTTAAATATTGGCGATGAAGGTTGGAAAAATATACCATTGACCATTGACGGAAGCGCTACAATAGCTCAAGGCGTTGTGCCATTTTTCATACCAATCAAACATAGCTTTAAAATATCGGACTTAAAACAGTCTTAATTGTAAAGTGAGAATTAATTGGCTATTTTTGTGTAAACAACCTTAAATACAATAAAAATGGTAAGAGAACACGTAGAAAAAACAATGAAGAAGGCGGTAAAATCATACGCTGAAAAATTGGGTGTTAAAAAGAGTGAAGTTGCATTTTTCATTCACACAAAGCCAACAGAAGAAGCTCCCGAATTAATTCCGAAATATTTTTATACGGTGAACGGCATACCCGCAAAGAAAGAAGACGGAAGCCTACACGAGCTTAGGTTTACGCAAGATATTTTAGGTAAAAAGTTTGACTTATTAGGAACGGAGTTGTTAGCAAAACAATTTTTGTCTAGCTATTTTAAGACAATAAGCTCTGAGTTTAAAGCGAAAGCGAGTAGTCTTTACATTATGATAAAAGGGTGTAGTAGGTCTAATAATAATTTAGAGTTAGCTTTATATAAAGATAGTGAGGTTGTTAAAACCCTTGAGTTAGGACACATATTTGGTGAATAAAAAAAATAAAAAAAATGGCAAATGGTTTAGCGAGCGTTGTATTTACAACCGAGATAACAGATACTAGTTTTACTTTAAATCAAAGTATGGGTATTCAGCAGATATCCATATATAACTCTTCTTCAACAAACGGAAGTGTTACGGGTACTAGGTCTTTGGGTGCAACAGCATCTTCGGCATTAACTCTTGTTGAGGGTCAAACAATGACATTTCAAGCAATTGAAGCATCCGTTATAGAAAGCTTGATTATTACAGCGCCATCGGGCTGTACGTTACAAATTATAGCACAATAAGATATGAGTGGAGGTTTTGGCATATATAAAAATAGTGGCGGCGGCGGCGGAAGCGCTCTAACTAGTATACCTATCGCTAATACACTATATGTTGCCAAAAACGGAAGCGATGCAACGGGAGCAGTTGCAGACTTATCGAAACCCTATTTAACCATTGCGGCTGCATCTGCTGATGCTACTGCGGGAGAAACTATTTATGTGTATGCGGGGAGTTATGTGGAAACTTCTGAAGAGTCGTTTGTAGATAATGTTAATTATTATTTAGAAGCGGGCGTGATAGTTTCTAATAGTGCCTTTCCTATTGTTAATGACAATAGCGGAGTTAGAAACATTAGAATTTTTGGAGAAGGTATGTTTTTATGCGGAGCTAGGGACGGTGTGAAGATGGAAAATGTTTCTAGCAGTCCTCGCGCACGCTATCTACATTTAGAATTACACAGAATGCAAATTACTAGTGGGGGTAGCGGGATAAATATAGAAGACCTTACAGAGGCTTATATTAATATTACTGAGGTTCTAAATCTAGGTTCGACATTCTTTGAGGTGGGCGGATTAACTAAAACAGTATTAGAATTTAATAGCTACACCGCAGACAGTACGGCGATATCAAGCTTTGAGACTAGAATAAGCCGTGTTGGGGGAGATGAAAGCTATTGCGATATAATCGGAGTAAACGCAGACATAGATTTTGCTGCTGCGGGTCAAGGAATACATATTCAAAACGGCAGCGGTGCAGTTACTAGCTTTAGAATAAATAACATCAACAATAATAATACTGATGGTTTAGATTTTATTACGCTTCAGAGTGGCGGTAGTACCTCTGTAGCTGCGACTGTGACATTTAGGAACGCTAGAATTACTTCTCGCGGAGCGGCAAAAGGAGGTATTGAGATTGTTGATGGGAGTATGTCATTACAGAATGTGCTTCTCGATACTCAGTTACGTGCTATAAAACAAAGAAACGGTAATTTAAATTTGTTTAATTGCGGTATATTTACGGCAGAAGGCTCTTGTTTAGAGCTATTAGGGGGAGAGACCACCATCACCAACGCTGTATTACGTAATCTAGAGCAAACAGGCGTAACAGGAATTATTAAAATAGAAACGGGAGACCTAACGCTGTGTAATGTACAATCGTTTGCGTTTTTATCGACTAATGTGTTTTTATATTCTGTAGCCGCAGTTAACGTAAGGCTGCAAGGAACTTCGGTATCAAATAAAGTAAATTCAGGTACAATTACTAATATAATAACGGGTACAACATTTATTGCAGATGCAGATGTTATAATTGACTCTATATTTTAATCAGAAACAATATGAGTGGAGGCTTTGGTATATATAAAAATAGTGGTGGTGGCGGCGGCGGCGGAGCTGTCACTAAAATAATAGCGGGAACAAACACAACAATTTCACCCGTAACGGGCGTAGGTGATGTGACAATTAACGCTGACAATGGTTTAAATGGTGGAAATTCTAAACTTGAAATTTATGGCGGTGTTTGCGTTAATACTGCGGGGGTTTGGTCATTGTTAAACGATGCCTCACACACATTTTTAAATTTCACATCGGCAACAACAGCTTCAAATAGATTAAGAGTTAATTATCCAACGGTGGGAAAGGTTATTTCTTTTATTTGCACACCCGATGAAACATATGCAGCAAATGGAATTAGTGTTGGAGCTAGTGTTGGATTATCTTTTTCAAATCTATATTTATACAGAGATAATATAGTTGATTATATATCTTGGAATGGTTCATCGTTTACATCTTCAACGGGTCAAGTAACTTCAATTCAATATACAGCGGGACAAATAAAACTAAATCACGGAACTTTAATTTCCCCCGACACTACACAGCTAGGAATTGAGGGGAGGTTAGCAACAAGCGGTAGAAACGCAGTAAATTACCGATATGTTTGGTCATCATTGGGGACAAGTTCAACTGACATTCAAGTTTTAAATCCCGATGGAAGTCAATATACGGGAGCAGCGACAACAGATATGCGGTTCTCATTTAATCGAGGTGGTGAGGTTGAAATTGCTGCCGCAGATTCCGCAATTTCAGGCAGCAACATTTGGGTTCAAGCAATAATGGAATTAGCTTAAGACGATATTAAAAAAAAGTTATTATGGACTCTAAAGAATATATTGAATTGAAGAAAGAGATTGAAGGGTTAAGTGAGTCTGTTAAGGGGCAAGGAGAGACTATAAATAGAATACACAATGCTATTGTAGGAGATTCAGAGTTCGGTCAAGAAGGCATAGTGAAGATGGTTAAAAATCACGATAGATGGATAACCTCTCAAAAATTTATGTGGGCGAAAATATACGGTGGAATTGCAGTAGGAAGCGCAGTAGGAACTTTGTTGGTGAAGTTTTGGGATAATATATTTTAAAAAATAGATAATAAAATGATAACGGATTTAACTACAAAACTTAGCGTTTCGTATTTACAACAATTGTTCGATAAAAAGGGATACGCTTTTTTTACTGAGGGAAATTATAATGTAAATATAATTGGCGTTAGAAATCCTAATCTAATAGCAAATTCTTTTGATGATACGATGATTGTCGCATTCAAAATAGCGGGTAGGTGGGTCTTAAAAGAATACCCAATTACCACAGATGCGGGAAAGTATTGGCTATTACACCCGATTAATAAAAAGGGTTGCGCATTATTAGTTCCTAATCAATATCGCTCAGTTTATAAAATTGACAAGCATTCGGGGAGATATTACGCATTGTGTCAAAGAAACGGAGAGGTTGAGGTTTATAGGGATGACACCAAAGACCAAATACTTGATTTTAATGATGCAACAAAAGAATGGGGTATGTTCGGTATAAACATTCACCGTTCTAATCCTAGAGGGCAAAGCACGAGTGTAGATAAATACTCTGCGGGCTGCCAAGTATTTAAGAGTGTTTACGACTTTAATGAATTTATGAATATATGCGATAATGCAAGAAATGCGTGGGGAAACTCTTTTACGTACACATTAATAAAAGAAGAAGATTTGAAATTAATATAAAAAAAATGGAAAACAAAGGAGCTAAAGTAGGAATTGTAGTGGGTGTATTAGCCGCAGTAGGCATAGGTGGTTATTTCTTATGGAATTATTTAAAACCCGAAGCTAAGGTAACAAGACAAAAAGAGGAAGGGACTATTGTAAGTAATAGCAGCACGAATAATAATAGCGGCAGCACATCTAGCTCTAGATTTAAAAACAAAGCAGAAGGAAATCATTTTAGAAATTGGGTGAATGATACTTACCCCGCTTACGCAGCAGCACTAAAAGGTGATGGCTTAGACAGAGACGGCTCTTACGATAATGCCCACATAAGACAGGCGTATGAAGACTACGGTGCGGCATACGACATATTCTTTATGTTTCAATAAATAAGGCTTAACGCTTTATGGATAGAAGAAAAATTATAAAAACCACTTTAACTATTGTGGGGCTTCTAGTTCCTTTTGGGCTTATAGGGGTTGGCTCTTATTATGGCTATCAATCGTACAAAAAGAGAAAGAAGGAAAAGAAACAAAAAGAAAATAAATCAGAATAGAAGTGAATGATTGGTTTAAAAATAAACTTATAGTTTCTTCATTTCCAACTATTGTAGAGGTCAATGCTATGGTTGATATTGATGCTATTATTAATTGTTGGGATTGGCACTACACTTCAAATGATGCTGTGCAAGATTATAAAAGATTTTCTACAAACAAGACAGAGAAATTATTTTGTCCAATTGAGCCAAAGAAAGAAAGCACACTTATTGTTTTAGATAAGTTGATTAGTTTATTGTTGGGCTTTGAAGAACAAGATAAAAAAGTATTACTTCATTGCAGAAGTGGGCTTCACAGAAGTGTTGCTATAAGAAATGCGTACCATTTTCTTAGATTTGACACTCACGAAGACAATGGAATAAATATGTTATTAGAAAATTGTAGTTGTAAGCATAATATGTTTCCAATTACGATACCACAGATGGAAAAATTTTTAAGAGAAAAAAGAAAATAAATCAGAATAGAAATGGCTGTAAAGTTTAAAATAAACAAGGCTATAGAGAGCTTTAAAAATGAGGGCGGGACTACGGGTTTTCCCGACAGTCTTCGTGACGTATTAAGGTTTATTCAAAACGACCCAAAAATAAACACTAAAAAAGAAGTTGCTTGGCTTCTTGCTACAGCTAAAGTTGAGTCTGATTATTCTCTTTCGCGTTGGGAGAGCGACTTTCTATGTGGTAAAATCGGCGTGGCTTATAAGCAAGAGCCTTGTCAAAGAGCGATAAATTATTACCGTAGCAGCGATGGTAAGAGAAATTACTTTGATTTAGGCACGGATAATAATGGAATGGCTTATTTCGGAAGAGGGCTTATACAGTTAACGGGTAAAGAAAACTATAAAACTTACGGTAAGGAGATAGGAGTTGATTTGCTTGGAGATGGTGACAAAGCATTGATTCCTAAAAACTCCTACAATATTGCTTCGGCATATTTTAAAAAAAGGAAGGTATATCAGTATGCCAATGAAGAGAATTTTCCTATGGCTAGGAAAGCAGTAAAGGGAAGCACTAAAGATTGGGAGGTTGCCAAAAAAGAATATGATAAATGGATTAACGTATTAGATAATAATGAAATAAAATTCAAAGACGTAAAGGTTATTAAAAAAGAACGAATAACTAGAGTTATTTTATATTCGGGGGTTTTTTTAGCGGTAGTTGGATTCGCTGTTGGGTTTTCTTTATTAACAAGAACTAAAAAGTGAATAAGTCCACAAGAAATATATTAAATAATAATAATTGATTATGAAAGGATTAAAAATAGCTTTAGGGTTAGGTGTTATAGGTGTTATTGGGTTTGTCGTATATGGTAAATACAAGAAAAACCAATTTAAAAAAAATTGTTACGCAACGGGGGGTCAATTAATAAGTGATAACCAATGCAATAGTTTTCCAAATAAAGTTTGAGATATGATAAAAAGCGGGAAAATAGCATTCGGAATATTAGTATCGGTAGGCGTTGGATATTATTTATTTCATAAAATTGACAGAGAAAATTTTAAAAATAAGTGCATACGGCAAGGCGGAACTTTGATAGGTCAATGGGAATGCAAAGCCGATATATTAGAAGAAGGTTAAAAAAATAATATGAACTTTAGCGACAAAAATATAAAGACATTTCTTATAGGTATGATGGCGAGTATGTCAGCCGTTATAGCTTGGGATATGGTTAAAAAGAGTTTACGCATATTTAACTATGAAGTAAAGGACAATAAATAGTCTTATCTTTGTTTAATTGGTAATTTAAAAAACAAATAAATGTATAAAGCGTTAGCGGCATCTGCAATACAAGGAGCAGATAGTAAAAAAGTATTAATTATAGGAGGGGTTGTTGTCCTTAGCGGTGTGCTGCTGTATTTAGGAATCGTTAACCCTTTATTAAAGTTTCTCCAAATAAAGGACACAAGAGAAGAAAAAAAAGGAGACAAGGACGAGGGCAAGCTGAGTGAATCGCAAGTGTTATCTCCGCAGCTTTATAGGGACAATCAGGAATTAGCCTCTATATCAAGCGCAAAAGCATCTAGACTTGCAACTCAATTATATGAAGGTAGAGGATTTTGGAGCGATGATGAGGCTATGGGTGTTGGCGCAATAACATCTGCGGGAAGCAAAATAAACATCAGCTACATAGCAAATCAATTTAATATTTTATATAGCAAATCAATGGAGGGTTATATGGATTATTTAGAAAGCGAAGATTGGACTCAAATTAGAGATTATATTAGAACAATAAAAAAAGCATAAAATGAATGGAAATACGAAAACACAACTGATAAGAGCGGCATTTATTTTAGGCGGCGTGACTGCATTGGTGCTTATTACCCGTGCAATTATTAATAAAGCTAAAGAGGCGAGAATAAAAGCGGCAGCAGCATTATTAGCGCAAGAAATTAACGGTGAACAGGGGGAAAATGAGGTTGAACAACAGCAAGCAAGCTCTTGGAATAGCTCGTCTGCCCTAAAGACTTTTGAGGATAAAATTGTGGGAGTTAATATTCGGGCTTATCCCGTTGAAATAGCCTCTCTATTTAATAGCCTTACAAATTCTCAATTAATAGTGTTGAATACGGCTTATAAAAATAAGCACAATGGAGAGTCTTTACACGCGGCTTTAGGTGATGAGTTTCCTAACTTTAGAGATTGTGGGGGATTTGGTAATTTAATGGGATACTGTTACAAAGTACCTATGGCAAGGTTAAGTAGCTTGGGGTTAAGATAGGGTAAGTAAAAATAAATAATCAATAAATTAAAATAAACAATATGAAAAAATTTTTTGACTTTATAGGTGGAAGAAAAATGTTCTTTGCCTTGGTATTGACTATTATTGTCAGTATTTTTCTATATTCGGGTAGGTGTGACTTCGACCAATGGAGTAATTTCTGCGTTTGGGTATTTGGTAGTTATGCGATAGGTAATGGAGTTGCTCATATTGGCAGCGGAATTAGCAACAGCAAACCACGAGTGAACTAATTAATATGGGACTAAAGAATTATATTTATTTACTAATATTTTCTTTAGTCTCTTTTTTTTTAAATATTATTCTAGCTGTTTGGCTGTTCTTTACTTATAATATTGACTCCAAAATAAACGATGATATTCAAAAGTCTAAAGGAAGAATAGAGGTTTTGCAAGAGCGTTTAAATGCTTACTCCATCAACACAAAAGATTTACAGCTTAAAAAAGATAGTGTTACGGCATTACTGTCTAAAAAGACAAAAGAACAAATCGTAATAAAAAACGTGTATGAAAACAAAATTGATAGCGTGGTTAATCTTCCTATTGATAGCTCCGTTTTGTTACTCGCAAAAAGACTATCCGAGACTGACCTTGATTAATGGTGATACCTTAGTGTTAATTACGCCAAGACAAGTATCTAAGATTAATAAGACGTATATTGAACTAGATAGGTCAAACGATTTAAACAGCCATTTACGGGAAGACATTCAACTGTACAAGCTTTCTGACTCTTTGTGTGTGAAAAACAATAAGTCTTTAATCGGAGCTAAAAACATATTATTTAGGATTGGAGAAGAAAGAGAGAAACAGATAATTTTATTTACTGAAGAGAATAAAAAACAAAAAAAACTGATAAACTTATTAAAAAAAACACGAACTTCGTTTACCATTGGCGGGTTATTTGTAGGCAGTATGACAACTTTATTTATATTGCAAAAGTTTAACTAATGGAACAAAAAAATAAGAATATACTTTATGCTACACTAGCGGTAGCGGTTACTACTTCGGTTTTTCTTTATTTAAGAAAACGCAATAAGAGGACAAAAGCATCAAAAGCATCAAAGTCAGAAACCGTAGTTAAAAAAGCTAAAGAGAAAGATTTTTTTCAAGAGTCTAAATTACCTCAAGGTGTTGTGGGATTTGGCTCGAAAGGGGAGGACGTAAAGAGCGTTCAAAGATATATAAATGTAACTTGCCCTTCGGAGCTTAAGCAATTAGGTTTATACCCTTTAGAAGTTTGTGGTAATTGGGGTGAAAATACAGAAAAAGCAAGTCTTTCTTGCTCTTCTTTGAAAAGAAATACAATTGACGTAGAGACGCTTAAAAGAATAAAAAGAGATTTAGGTAACATTAAATTTGAACAACAATAACAATTATGAACGATAAAGAATTGGCGGTAGCGAGAGTAGCGGTAGTAGCAGTAATTGGTTTAACATTATATTTTTCTTGGTGGAAGCCTATGAAAATTAAAGAAAGGAAAGCGCTTGGACGACCTTCTTTTGGCAATAAATCAGAATGCAATAAGAAAACGGAAGCTATGAAGTTCAGCTCTAAAGAAGGAAGAGAAGCTTTTATGACCAAGTGCCTTGAGGATAGTTATTCTTCAGCCGACTGTGGTTGCGGAGCTTAAAAACATATATTATGACGATAAATAAAAACACATTAGTAGGTATTGGAGCAATAGGGGCGGGCTTACTTTTCGCTTACCGAGCAAGACTGAAAGGAAAAGATATACCTATTGTCGGCGAGCTAATATTACCGATAATTAGCGTGCCATTATTAATATTTGGAAAGCTAAAGATGAATTAGTTCCTACTTCATAAAAGAATTTGGGTGTACTTTAATTTAAATGTAATGAGTATATTATGAAAAAAATATTTTTAATTGGAAGACGTAGGACGGGTATACAGACTACTATAAAGGCATTAACTATTATGGGCTATAAAAGGTCTAAAATATTAACCTCAACCTCTCCCGATAACAATATAGACATAGAAACGCTAATATCTAAAATGAAAACATTGGATGTTTGCGGTATCTTAATAGATTACACATTAGGGGACATAAAAGCGATTGAAGCAGCTTATCCCGATTCAACATTTGTCTTAAATAAAAGAGATAGTTCTCTTTGGTACTCTTCATTTGTTCGTTATTTCAGTAAACTAGAAGGAATAAATTCTCAATCAGCATATAAAAACAAAGGACATTATATAACCTCATATTATGAAAAGTTTAATAATGATGTAGCCGTACACTTTGACGGTAGGGCGTGGAAATTATTTACATTGAATCTTAATGGTAGCCATTCTTGGCAAGGAATATGTTCTTATTTAAAAAAGCCTATCCCCTCAGTATCTTTTCCGCACGAAAATCGCTCATTAAGATAATAGTTGTTAAATCAATGATTCTTTCAATAAGGGATACAGACATTACCCGATTCACAAAGGCGCTAACATTCATCAATAAAGGGCGGTTCTTTAAGGTCTTTTGTTGTAGCTAGATTAACAAGCTTAATAGCCCCTTCTTTAAACTCTTTGTCTGATTTACAAGTATGCCCTAGTTGTTTTATTTCCGACACGATATATTTATAGTTTTCTAAAATTCTAGATTGCCCCATAAGTAAAATTATGAAAAAAAAACTATAGTTTACGACTACTCACCATATTTACCATACCAAAACACAACTCCCCAATACCCCCAACATAAACCAATCTCTTTCTCCTTTGTATCTAGAACAAAACAAGGTGTAATCATAAACAAAAGACGTACTTGAGGTGAGTCAAAATAAAATCTAGAGAAAGCCTTCTTGAAAAAAGATTTTAAGTCAGAAGTAATCTGAGGCAATAGTGAGTTTTTTTTAGTCATAAACTTGT
>TARA_R110000822_G_scaffold5639_4_pt1 | contig 32714 bp, 29 predicted proteins | sample TARA_R110000822 | Tara Oceans TARA_R110000822 (sample SAMEA4397666) | marine metagenome | biome: Polar Biome; feature: [SRF] surface water layer (ENVO:00010504); material: water (ENVO:00002006), including particulate matter (ENVO:01000060) such as... | depth 5 m | reverse complement strand
AACCGGGCGAACTTCAGGGAGTTCACGTCGGCCAGCACCCGTCCGCCGTAACTGTGCACCGCATCAATGACACCCTTGGGGCTGCCAAGCGCAGTGATGACGATCGGTGGCTTGTACTTTTTCACCAGCTCAAGATCGATGGGCAGCCGATTGTTGGTACTGTGCACGACCAAATTCACTGCCCAGGGCGCGTCGCCCTCGGACAGCGCTCCTGTGATCTGCTGGAGCCATTCTTCCAGCACTTCCGGAGTCCGCGCATTGGGCGTCGGGAAGCTGCCAATGATGCCGTTGCGACATGCCTGGATAACCATGTCCGGGCCGGATATGAGAAACATCGGTGCTGCGATCAGAGGAATCGCCAGCCCGGTCCATTCGTTGGGGATTGCCATGTGCCTTACTCCTGTCAAAGCATGGTGACGTCGGTGTCCAGACCGAGCAGGAGCCGGCCGGTGAGTTCATAGGTCGAATCGCTGACCATGAAGTGCTGGGTAATGACATGTATGTCGCGCAGGCAGCGCTGCAGCGGCGACTGACTAAAAATCGCATTGCCGCCGCCGAGTTGGTACATCGAGCTGATGATGTTCTGCGCGCTGTGCACCGCGTGGGTGGTGGCCAGCCGGATGTCTCGGCGCGTGTCCACGGCAATTTCCCCGGTGGTTTCCGCTTCGTTCCAGCCGGCTCTGACGGCATCCATCATGAACGCGCGGGCCGAACGCCAGAGGGCTTCGGCGCGGGCCACTGCCTGCTGGGTCGAGGCGCGCATGGCCAGCGTCTTGCTGCTAGATTGAGGCGTCTTGTCGCCAGCGAGCTCGATAAGCGTGTCCATCGCATGCCGTGCGCCGCCGAGTGCGACGGCGCCAATGCCGATGCCGAGCAGGCCAAACACAGGGAAGCGATACAGGGGGCGGTCGAGGGGGCGGTCCGCCATGAGGCAGGCGCTGTGCGCCTCGGGTACAAACACCTCCTCGACTTCGAATTCGCCACTGCCAGAGCCGAGCAGCCCGAAGGCATCCCAGTTGTCCAGATGGGTCACCTGGCTGCGATCAAACAGGATGGATTGTACGCGGGGCCTCCCGCCGGGGAGCAGCTCGGGCTTGCCGTCTGCATCGAGCACCAGGCAACCACCCTGGATCACATCGGCATTCTTTGTCGCCGAACCCCAGAACCAGCGCCCAGACACTCGGAATCCGGGCTCGCCATCTCGCGTTTCGCGGATGGCCTTGCCGCGGGGGGCGAAGACGCCTGCTGCCTTGATGTCCGGCTTGCCGTATAGCTGCCGGCTCACCGATGGATCGAGATAACCGGCCAGCACGCAGGAGGTACAGGAAATGAAGGTACACCAGGCTACAGAAGCGTCGGTCTGTGCCAGGCGTTCGATGATCTCGACGAACAGTTCGACTGAAATTTCGTGCCCGCCGTATTCGGCTGGGGTGAGCAGGCGATAAAGTCCGGCTGCAGCGAGATCGTCCGCTATGTCTTGCGGCAGGTAACCGGTGGCTTCGATTTCCGCCACCCGCGTACCAAAACGCGAAGCGGCGGCATCTGCGGTCGCCAGCAGATTTTCCCGCTGGGAAACGGGGTTAGGCGTGTCCATCGTACCTCCTCGGGGCTAAAGTACTCCATATGGAGTAAACCGAACTATTATCCAGTCGGATAAATATGTCAAACTTCAATTACCGTGGCGCAGGACATACGGCTGGATCGAAACCTCGGGAGGTGCTGTAGATGGTCCAACAGAAAGGTGACTCAGCAGGGTCGCGGTCAAGCGAAGCACTCTCAGTCAAGGGAGAGCAGCGCCGCGCAGCGCTGGTGGCGGCGGCTCTGCGGATAATACTGCGCGACGGTCATCACAATCTGAGTCTGCGAACCGTAGCCAGGGAGGCGGGAAGCAGCCACGGCGCGGTGGCCTATTATTTCGGCTCGCGCACCGCGCTGATGTGCGCTGCTATCGATCAGGCCTGTGATCGCATCGCCGTTTCGCTGAACCAATTGGCGCCCCAACTGGAAGCGCATGCGAGCGATCCGGTGACATTTGCCTCGCTCATTGCGCAATACAACACGCGAATGCTGATCGACGACAGGGAAATGGGCCTGGCGGTCTACGAGCTCAATCTGGCTGGCGCGCATGACACTGCGTTGCGCCCCACGTTGTACAAGTGGGGCAAGATCCATGCACAAATATGCGAGAAAGCGTTCGCCAGGCTCGGCTCAAAGGACCCAGCGGCCGACTATGCATTCTTGTTGCATGCCGTCGGCGGACTGATCGTTGCAGAGCTGTCGCTACCGCGTAAAGACTTCGAAAATCGAGTGTTTCGTCCCGCCATTGAGCGGCTTATCTTCAGTATTGCGGGCCTCGCACCGCGTAGCTGAGCGCTTGCGCCACCCTCACGGGTGCGACCATTACCGTCAGGTTTTCCGTTCAGCTGTTGATGGCTCGTTGCGGTTTTCCGATAACGGTATTGACAGTCCTGCACACCCCACCTATTCTCCGATCGGAGAAGAAAATATTATAACGAAGAAGGAAGGCCCCATGGATAAGGTTCACATGGACACCGACGTCACGGCACAACGCAATTTTCTGCATGAGCTTGAAGATTTCGTGGCTCGTGATCCTGCGCGCGTCTTCCTGCGTACGCCTGGATCGAGGACGTGTCTGACTCGTCAGGCTTTTGCCGAAAAGGCCAGCCGACTCGCAGGAGCGCTCATTGAACGGGGCATGACGCGCGGGGCGACGGTCGGTCTGCTATTAGGGAACTCGCCCGAGTACTACATATCGGATACGGCCGTGCTGGCCGCAGGCGGCACGCCTGTCTCGCTGTATCCGACCTCGTCGCCCGAGCAGCTGAACTATATGGCCCGCGATGCGAGCATGACTGTACTGGTGACCGAGGCGAAGTATCTGGAGCGGCTCTTCAATTCCGAATTCAGCTTCGATATGTTCAGTCTGGTCATCCTCACCGACGCGGCGCCTTCGGATGCGGCCAATGCGCCCTGCAGCGTGCTCAGCCTGGGTAGCCTGCTGGATGAATCTGGTTTGAATGTTGACCTGGCAGAGGCAGCTGAAGCGACTAGCCCCAATGATCTGCTTACCATCGTGTACACCTCGGGCACCACAGGCTCCCCGAAAGGTGTCGGGCTGAGCCACGCCAATTTGCTAAGCGCGGCGCGCAGCATGGGCGCTCTCATGCAACTTTCTGAAGGCGACCGCATCCTTGGCTGGCTACCGCACGCACATGTTGCCGGTCGCAACGGACAGTATTACTGCGCAGTCGTGTTCGGTCTGGAAGTGACCCTGTGCGAGGATCCCAAGCAGCTGCCAGCTTTGCTTCCGACGGTTCGACCGAACTGGTTTTTTGCCGTGCCACGGCTGTGGGAGAAGCTCAAGGCCGGCATCGAGGCAGAGTTCGCGCGGCTTCCGCAGTCGGCGCTAACGGAACTGCACAACGCGATCGACGTGCGCCTGCAGCAGATCCGCGACCCGGACGGCTTTGAAAGGGATCAGGCGCTCTGGCTCGAAGAGGCCGATGCGAAGTACTTCGCACCGCTACGTACCAAGCTCGGGCTGGATCAGGCGCGGGTGCTTAACACCGGCACGGCGCCGACGCCTCTCCACGTCCTGGAGTTCTTCGCTGGATTGGGCCTGCCGATCGGCGACATCTTCGGCGCCACCGAAACCTGTGCCTGCGGCACCATGGGCCAGCCTTCGAACTTCAGGCTAGGCAGTGCCGGGCAGGCGGTACCCGGCATGGAAGTCGCGATCGCTGACGATGGCGAAATACTGCTTCGCGGCCAGCCGGTAATGCAGGGCTATCACAAGCAGCCGGCCAAAACCGCAGAGGTTCTGACCAAGGATGGCTGGTACCGCACCGGCGACGTCGGCCGGCTGGACGAAGACGGATTTCTATGGATTACCGATCGCAAGAAGGAGCTGATCATCAGCTCTAGCGGCAAGAACATGTCGCCAGCGAACATCGAAGCCATGATCAAATCCGGTGATTCGCTTATCGGCCAGGTATGCGTGATCGGTGATGCACGTCCGTACAACACCGCGCTGATCGTTATTGATCCGGACTACGCGCTCGCCTGGGCAGCGGCGCGGCAGATCGAAGGGTCCATAGGTGAACTGGCTCGGCACCCGGAGATCTTGGCCGCCGTCAGAGCTGGTGTAGAACGCGGGAACCAGCGCCTGTCCCGGGTGGAGCAGGTCAAACGCTTTACCGTGCTGGAGCGAGAGTGGCCGCCTGGTGGAGACGAGCTGACCACGACAATGAAGCTCAAGCGTAGGGCGGTCGAGCACAAGTACGCCAGCGATATAGAGCAACTGTACACAGCCTAGTGCTGCCAACCGGTCGATGATGATCGCCCGGCGTGACACGCCAGGCAGATTATTCACCGATCGGAGAATATCAACCAAAGGAGTACATCATGAGCAAGAACACCGAGGTTTTCGAACATCTCGTGCAGACCGAAAGGCAGCGTGGCTTCTCGCGAGACTTTCTCGCCACCTGGGAGCAATGCGAGTTCTGGAATACCGTTGAAGTAGGAGGCCTGCGCCAGAACCCCCGCACCTTCGTAGTCCAGGAGGAAGACGTGCTGGCCTACAACGAGGCGCTTGGCGAAACCCACCCGTTATTCATCGATCCCGAGTACGCGCGCAGCCACGCGCCGCATGGTACGGTCATCGTGCATCCGGTGTTTATCACCACCATAGCCTTCTGGTTTGCCCAGCCTGGTGACGGCGGGTCATGGATACGCACACCAGGCGCGCGCAACCCTTTTCAGCATATCGAGATTTTCGACCCGATCCGCGTCGGCGATCGTCTGACCCAGAAGCAGGAAACCAGCGATCGTTTCTGGCGCCGCGACAAGGCCTACATCACCACCCACTCGGTTCTCACCGACCAGAACGACCGCAAGAAAGTGGAGTTCTGGGGAACCTTGATCCTGCCTCCTACGGCCGACGACGTTCGTCCCTTCGCTACCGCCTGACTCTAAAGGAAATGACCATGACCCAATCGACCCAAGCACTTGACCGACCTGTTCCCTATCTGGACGACCTTAAGGCAGGCGATCAGCTCGATCCCCTGGTATATGAAATTACCCAGGATCTGATTCACCGCTATGGCCTGGCCAGCCTGGATCTCAATCCGGTACACATGAATCCCGCCTGGTGTGAACGCGCCCAGGTATTCGGAACCCCGAAAACCGTCCAGCACGGCATGATGAGCATGTCCTTCATGGCCTCGGTCGTCCTGCGATCTTTCGGTCCGCTAGCTAATATACTGGTGGTCGACAGCAAGTTCACCAAACCGGGTCCCGTGGGCAACACCATCACCTGCCGCGGAAAGGTGCGTGATATCCATGTGCTGAACAATGGTAACGACTACGCCATCATCAACGTCGAGGCCACTGATCAGGAAGGTGACATCGTCGGGATCAGCGAGGTACACGTCCGGCTACCGCGACGGCCTGGCGCAGGCGCGGTATAGCAGCTGAAGTGGCTGATTCCCGCTGTGCTAGAATCAGCCATTTTCAACTCGACAGTGAGCCCATGACCAAACTTCCGGATGGTGAAAATACCCCGCGCCCGCGTTCCAGCAGGGCGCCCGCCAGCCTGACCCAGCGCGGATCCGAACGTCGGCAGGCGCTGCTCCTCGCGGCGCTCAGAATCATCGTTCGTGACGGCCCGGGATCCGTCACGTTCAGAACAGTGGTCGCCGAAGCCAAGGCTAGTCATGGTTCGGTTGCGTACTACTTCGGTACACGCGAAGAACTGATCCGGGAAGCGATGGTGTTGGTCGCGAACCGTAATATCGAAGCGCTGGCCGGTGTGCTCGAACAATTCGAATCTGTTCCAGGCGATCCGCAATCGCTTGCCGAGATCATTGCACGCCACTCCACCCAGCAGATGATCGAAGATCGCAGTATGGGGATCACTATCATCGAATTACACCTAGCCGCCGCTCGCTACCCGGAACTACGGCCGGTTCTGCGCGACTGGGGGAGGGCCTACGCGCGGATTATTCACCGCATCCTGGCCAATCTCGGATCCTCCGACCCCAATGCCGACGCGGCCCTACTCACCAATACAATCAATGGCCATGTTATCGGTCAATTAGCGCTACAACGAAAGGATTTCGAGTCCACGGTTCTGCGTCCGGCAATACTCAGGTTGCTGACAGCGATCGCCGGCTCCACTTGAATCCCAGCGCAGAGACGTGGCGCCAACAAGTCTATCCGCACGAACGCAGATCCTTCCTGCATACCTCACTGCAGTGTTCCAGCTTTGCATTTACTCGATAAGCAGTTCGAGAATGGGGTCGAGTGGAATAGTTCAGCGGAGAAGATCATGATTAATGGCCGCTTCTGGCCGAAAGCTGCCACCCAGCACCTTTAACTGCAGGATCGCATGATAGGGGTGTTCTGTGAGGCTGCGGGTGTTGTGGTGGCTTGCGCCAAGCCCCATTGACGGATCAATTTTTAGGCAAAGCGGTCTTCTTGAATGCTTGTTTATTGGCTATCTAACTAAAGGCAAGGCTAATGCCAATGCAGGAAAATAATTCGCCAATTCTCGTGGTTGATCTCGAAGCGACCTGCTGGGATGCCAGCACGCCAGAAGGCGCGTCACAAAGCATTCACACGATGGAAATCATCGAGATTGGCTGTGCGCTGAGCAACCAGCATGGCACTGTGCTGGATACGCGCTCCTTCATGGTGCGACCCCAACGCCAACCCGTGCTCAGTGAGTTCTGCATTGAACTGACGCATATCACGCAAGCCATGGTTGATAACGCACCACCGCTTGCAGATGCTGTTGTCCAGATGAACGCTTGGCTGAACGACGTCGCAGCGGATGCACTCTGGTGCAGCTGGGGTAACTACGATCTTAACCAGCTGACAGCACAATGCGCCCTCGACAGTGCCGGTTCACAACTGCTGAGCCTGCCGCACCTGAACTTGAAGAAGCTCTGGCGACGTACCACCAGGCAGCGCAAGAAAACCAGCCTTGCCCATGCACTGGCTCATCATGAGCTGGAATTTGACGGCCAGCCCCACCGCGGGGTTGATGACGCCAGGAATATCGCACGCTTACTGCCATTTCTGGACTGGTCGCTACTGGATGAACTGCTCAGCCAGCCGACCGATACTGCAATTCACAACCCACCCCAGACAAGCCGATGAAACTCGTTTGTATCTCCGACACACATAGCATGCATCGCAGCATCCAGCACATTCCAGATGGCGATGTGCTGATCCACGCTGGTGACAGCCTGGGGCAGGGCACGCTGGATAATGTTGAGGAGCTCAATGACTGGCTGGGTACACTGACCCACAGGTACAAGATTGTCATCGCCGGCAACCACGACTGGGCATTCCAGGACAGCCCGGAGCAGGCACGCGAGGCGCTCAGTCACGCGATTTACCTTGAGGACAGTGGCGTTGAAATTGAAGGCATTCGTTTCTGGGGCTCGCCCTGGACTCCCACCTTCTGGAACTGGGCATTCATGCTGGACCCGGGCCAGCCGCTGTACGATGCCTGGTCGCGCATCCCTGACAACACGGATGTGCTGATCACCCACGGCCCGCCGAGGGGGATCGGAGATGAGGTTGCGCTGGGGTTGGGGCCCAGAAATGTTGGGTGTACTGAGCTGTTGCAGCGTATTGACAGGCTGCCCCTCAAAGCTCATATCTTTGGGCATATTCATGAAGGGTACGGCAGCTACCAGCGCGGACCGCTCACCCTGGTTAATGCCAGCACCTGTGACGAGCAATACCAGCCGATTAACCCACCGATAGTGCTGGATCTGGCTAGTCCTATCTAGGCTCACGGTAGTGGTTCCGACGGCTCTGCTGCTATTCAATGCCGGTTACCGGAAAAAGGGCTTACCGTTCAGACAAGCCCATCAGCGGAGCGTGGCAAGGGTGTGCATGACATTCACAGCTCGGACGAAGTATTTATGGCAGGAGGACTCATGCTGTTGTTCCTGGACTATGACGGGGTGCTGCACCCTGACGAGGTCTACCTGAAGCGCGGGCGTCCGGTGCTGCGTGGACCGGGTGAGCTTTTCATGTGGGTACCACACTTGCTGTCAGCGATTGAGGGCGCTGATGTGCGGATTGTCCTGTCAACGAGTTGGGCGCGTCATCTCGGATTCAGGCGTGCCTGCAATGCTTTGCCGGAATGCTTAAGAGCTTTGGTGGTTGGCGCCACCTGGCACTCAAAAATGAAAATCGGCGAATCCGGAGAAGCAACGCTTTGGGATCTACAGACACGCTACGAGCAGATTCAGGCCTATCTGGCCCGAATGAACTCACCCTGTGACTGGCTGGCCATCGATGATGATGCCCGAGGCTGGCCCGACGAGAAGCTGCCTCAACTGATTCATGCTGATCCCGCGCTGGGTTTGTCCTGCGAACAGACAGCACAACGGCTGCGAGAGCGGCTTTTGCACGGCTGTTGAGTCCGGACGGTTCTCCGTATGGCTGAGGGTTACTGAGGCGCGGTATTACTCAGCCCTTGAAATAGTTGTCACGTTCAACCAGACCGAACGGTGCGTCAGGTTTGATCGTCTGATCGGATTCTTCGTCGAACAAATGCTCAACCATCCGCTGACGTCGCAGTCCCGACAGGGTGCTGAAAAAGCAGCCCTCACACAGGTGCACCTCATACCGTTCACCATCATGCTGCGAACCATAGCCCCAGTGGGCTGACAGCACGCCATACTGCGCAGGGGTGCCGGGTTTTGTGGTGGATGTGCCGCATACATCACAGAGCACATCGGTAGTGACCGGAACGTTTTGTGTCTCGCTGATTTTCATGGGGTCTCTCCTGTGCGTTACTTTGTCAGCAATGATGCGCATGGCAGGCTGCTGCTTTTGGCGAGCCAGCGCGTATTTGAGGTTTGGTTTCCAATAAATCAGTTCACGGACTAAGGGGCCTTCAGTGACCATCGACTGCAGCACCCTTGAGAAAACTTTCAACTATGTGGCTTTTCTCACAGCAGCCGCGGGTATTGCGTTTATGCTGCTAATGGAACCGACAAGCCTCGGAGTTGCAATGGCAGTATTCTTGCCCTTGTTATTGGGGCTCGCGACTTATCGCATTCACGTACTTGTCGTGAAGCAAGCTGCGGTGCCGTTGTCATGGACACCTCACCAAGTGCCATTGCTAAGGCTTTCGATGCGCCGATGCGTTTCGACAAGGTCCTGCAGGCGGCCCTCAGCAATAACATCGAGCGGTGCGCGGCCGTTAAAAAAATCATTGTCGTTGGGGCGTCTCATAAAACCGTATACGTTTGCTGGATTTTCAAAAAGCGTGCGCATGGCGGCGTGGATGTTCAGCACCATGCTGATGCGCTCAGCCTGCTCGCCATCCAGCTTGGATGGAGCATTTCCGGCGGTGACTCGGTCCAGAGCGTAGCTGGAAATGCCCAATATTTTCTGAATCTGGCTCCGGGTGGCTTTCCAACCCTTGAGGATTGTAATGGCCGCACGCAAGCCAATCATGTGGCTCTCGTTCTCGCCCGGCAGGTCATTTTCTTGTGTAACCATCTGCATGCTGCTCTTTATGTGAGTTATTTGAATACAGACCGTAATACTCCGCGCCTGCTCAGAAAACATAGCCTTCTATCAGCCTGATCAGATCAGCGATGACACGATCTCGCGCATTGGCGCCGGTTTGGATGCCGTGCAGTGGGGTCATGCCAGCAAGACGAGTGTTGGGTTTTTGCAGGTAGTGCTTTGCTTTTGCCGTACTGCCAAACACCAGCAGGCTAAGTGCAAGAGCTTCTGTGGCGGCAATGTCTGCCAGTAGATCTTTGCTAGATGGGTCATCAAGGCTTTCCAGCAGACGGGGCACCTCACCAAGCGACTTTTCAAAATCTGCTTGAATTGATGCCGACAATCCATCTCGAATTTCCATGGTTCTGGCTCCTTACTGATAGGCCCTAGTGGGTAAGAATGAGGGTCTCAGTACAGCGGGCAGGGCAGCCTTCCATCAGCTGTCACTACCCGCCTCAATGTCTGCACCCTCCAAACGCATGCCGTTGGCTGGGTCAGTGAATGCTCATAATGGCGTCCAGCGATGTTGTTTTACGTTTGCCTTCACCTATCAAGACATAGACCGTGTTTCGGGTTTCAAAAAAGCCAGGTGGAGTAAACCTTATAAGAGGTGTGGTCCTTACCCAATTGCCGGGTTCGAAGCGGGAAGTGCTGTCGTACATGACCTCATGCGCATAGACCATCACCGGGTTGATACCTCGTGACTCCAGATCCAGGGCGATTTTCTCGCCCACATCCAGATCAGCCCATATCCAGTCACGGACAATCCTGAAGGGCTTGTGCGTGGCATAGGTCTTGGCTTGTTCAATCGCCTCTTCCAGCGTGAAGGTGGCGCCCTGCATTGGCTCTCCATCGCCGAACAGCAGGTTAGTCATTTCATTGAGAGTGGGCATATTAAGCTCCGATAGGAAACTGATAGCGGGCTAAAGGCTTACCTTTCGCCATAAAGCTGTATGGATAATCAGTATTTATACTGGCATGGCTTTCGCCCAAGTCAAGCTCGCGGCTGACGTAAAACCATGGCAGCACTGACCTCCCTTAGTCAGCGTGCGGTGGCCTTGGCAGCCAGAAAGTACTTTCAGGGCCAGGTCCATCGCATCGGGCAAAGGTCTGCCAGACAGGCTTATCACTGAAGACTTTTTGCCGGTTATTGGCGGCAGCACTCATGATGTCTGCCTGCTTGATGGCCAGGGCAACGGGCAATACTGGTCGTTGCTGCTTTGGCTTGATCAGCCACTCAAACAGGTAGCGAAGCCCATTGGCGCCGTCTGGCCATTCTTTTTCCAGCGTGTTGAGGGCCGGAATAGCTAGCTCATATCCCAGCATCTCGTGACTCACCAAATATCCAGTTTCTGTTCGTCGCCCATCTGGCTGCATGCTTCGTACCTTGCCGAGGTCATGGAGCAGGCCAGCGAGCGCGGCCAGCCAGCGCTCATGCTCAGAGAAGCTGCTGCTTACGGCATAGACTGACTGAGCCACCTCCAGACTGTGCTCAGCCAACCCACCCGGATAGCAGTGGTGGTGGTTAGCGCTTGCTGGGTAGCTAAAAAATCGACAGCCAATATTGGGCTCTCCAAGTACCTGATAGGCGAAGCGTTGAAGCGCCGGGTATGGGCAGCTGTCTATCCACCGCTCAACGTCCATTACGGTCGTGACTGAGCCCACTTTGCTGGCGGGTAGATGGCTGAGTGACTGAAAAGCATGGGTTGTTAATAGCTTCTGATCGTCAACGGTCAAAAAGCCCCCATGGGCAGTGACGTGCATTGAGACGGCGACTAATCCATTGGTTGGCCATGACCCCGGATGGTTATCCAGGGCAGCTAGAACCTCATGGCGCCCTGCAAGATTTTCCAGAACGAGGAAAATACAGGATTTCAGAGGCGATACCTGATAGGCCTGTTGAGTTTCCAGGCAGCCAGTCAACCAAAAGGCATCTGCATCGTTATTTGAAAAGGTGGATGGCAGTGAGCTGTTCATCAGGCTGCCCCCCACTGGTCCAGAGTGCTTTCCAGGCGATCAAGCAAATAGGGCAGCACCGCCTTGCCACACTCTTCTTCCAGTTGTGGCAATGTTTCAGTGACCCAGGTCTCCAGTGCATCCAGGTTGGATGCTTCGTGGCCGCGTCCAATCAAAAAGACTAGCGCATCGCCCTCGGGGATTCGCAATGCAACCTGGATGGCTCTAGCAAGGCGGCGGCAGGTGTGAGCGGATATCTTAAGCATGTTCTTTCTCCTGAGCATCGGAATGGCTGGCTTGGTTGAATTCACTGACCAGCAAGCGTTCCATGGCAGAGCCGTCACGGCGTGTGAGGTTGGGCACATAGCGGGAATAAACGCGGAACAGCATTTCGGTGGTGGTATGGCCCATTTGGCGGGCAATCCATTCCGGTGACTCACCTGCCGCTAGCCAGAGCGTTGCTGCGGTATGACGGGTTTGATAGGGCCGCCGTTTACGTAGTCCCAGGTGCCGCAACAAGGGGTACCACACCCGTTGGGTGATATTGCGGTGGGCGATAGGCTTGCCGTTGCGCGTGCAGAACACGTAGTCGAATTGACCGGTCGTTTTATGCTGCTCCTGCAGTGCGTCGTAAACAGGGCCAGACATATCGATGGTCCGGAACGAACCATCATTTTTGGTATAAACCAGTTCATCCTTCACCAGAGCCTGGCGCACCAAAATTTGTCGGCGCTCAAAGTCGACAAATTGCCACTGCAATCCATCGATTTCACCGGTGCGCATTCCGGTCAGAAAACGCACGGTGTAATAGTTTTTAAAATCGGCCCTCACTGTTTGCAGGATCAGCTTCACCTCGTCGACGGTGAACGGCTCAACATCAGTCCGCGGTACCTTGAGAGATTTGATGCCCTGATAGGGTGAGGTAAACTCATACCGGTCGGCTGCTTCGTTAAGGATCATGCGCAAAGGCGTCATGATGTGGTTGATTCTCTCTGCTGACAGCGGTTTGTCTTTACCGTTTCTGACTTTGGCGAGCTGGGAACGGAAAGACAAAATCTCTGCCTTGGTGATGGAGCCGACGTCCTTCTCACCAAATTCTGGCTTCAAATAGGCGCGCAAGGTGGTTGCCACCGTATCAATGTGCGAGCGCCGCCACTGAGCCTGCATTTCGGCAAACCAGGTATCAGCAAAGTCACTAAAAAGTGGCGTTGTGTGGTGCTTGAGTTGCGCCTGAACTGTCGCGGTCTCAGCAAACTTTTGGGCATTCTTGCTGCCCGGAAAATATCGGGCATACTCGAACGTCCCCAGAGTGATTTCAGCCTCGATCTTTTTCAAAATCCCTTCCAGCTTGCGCCGGTTGGTAGGTGTGTCATCCAGGGCCGTTTGCTCACGGCATCGTTTGTTACGGTAACGGAAGTCGAAGAACAGTTTTCCTGTCTGTTCTCGTACACGGATACTAGCCATGCATGACACCTCCGTTGGCCATGGGGATGGCAAGGGGGCTGTTGGATGTGCCGCCCATGTCTCGCTCAATGGCTTCCCAGATATAAAGAATTTTGCGTCCACCAAAGGGTCGGATGTAGTGAACGCCCTCAAGCAAAACGCTATCCTTGAGTCGGTCGCGAATTGTTCTGGCGTCATATTTGATGCGAGCTGCAAGCTCGTCGGTGGTTAGGTATTGAGTAGTCATAACGTTCTCCTTGGGCTTCATATGTAGCTAATTGGCTACATGTGTATATGTATAGCTTCGACGGGTTCGTTAGGCAAGCTTTTTTTGCAGCCAATTGCTAACATTTGAAAAATATAAGTAACGGATGTAGCCAATATGCTTCGTTTTAAGGTCAAAGAAATGATCGCCCGCAGGGAGTTTGAGGAGGGGCGCCGCATTACCATCGCGGAAGTGGCGGAGGGTGCCGGCATCCACCGGGTAACCTTGTCGAAGATGATCAATCGGCGGGGATTCAGCACCAGTACTGAGCATATTGATGGGCTGTGCCGTTACTTTGATTGCAAGATAGAAGACTTGGTTGAATACGTTCCTAGCGAGCGAGTCAGTGACCTTGATGACCAAGGCCGTAGCAATTGAATGGCATAAACTGCGTTGTGATGGCTGAGCTTTTCAGGTTGTAGTGAGCTGAGCACTAAGCAGTTCTGTTGGCTTGTGTAGTGGACAGACAAGAATGGCTGTTTGGGGGCATGGATGGTGAAAAAGCAGTTGCCGATTCTGGTGAGCTGGATTGGCGGGAATGATCTCAAAGCGCCGGCTGGCGGTCTGCCGGGCCCTGTGCTTTCTACATTGCATGCTGGCAGCTTTGCCAGGGCTGAACTGCTTTGTTCCTATCCGCCAGAGCAGCTGGAGAGCTACCGCGCCTGGCTGGCGGAGAATACCGAAACGCCGCTGAATGTTTACCACGAGCCCCTGAGCTCACCGGTCAACTTTGCCGAGATTTATCAGGCTGCAGAGCGTCATTTGCGCAGGCTGCAGAGCAGCGGTGAGCCTCTGGCCATTTTGCTCAGTCCGGGTACGCCTGCGATGCAGGCAGTATGGATTCTGCTGGGCAAGACGCGCTATCCCGCCCTCTATTACCAATCCTCGCTGGAGCAGGGCGTTCAGCAGATCGACATACCCTTTGAGATCGCTGCGGAGTATGTGCCGGCTGCCGCAGAAATCAGTGCCGCCAGTTTGAACAACATGCTCATGCAGGCGGCACCGGTTAATGCGGCCTTCGACAATATCATCACGCGAAATAAAACCATGCTGTTGCTTAAGCAGCAGGCAGAGGTGCTAGCGCAAAAGCTGGTACCTGTGCTGATCTATGGTGAAACTGGTACCGGCAAAGAGCTGTTTGCCAGGGCGATCCACAATGCTGGGCCGCGTGCAGTCAAGCCCTTTGTAGCGGTGAACTGTGGTGCCATTCCTTCCGAGTTGATCGACCCAACATTGTTTGGTCACAAAAAGGGAGCTTTTACCGGTGCTATTGCTAACCGGCTTGGGGTTTTCCAGCAGGCTGATGGTGGCACCCTTTTCCTTGACGAGTTTGGTGAGCTGGCGGCCGATGTTCAGGTCCGTCTACTGAGAGTGTTGCAGGAGGGGGTGTGCACGCCAGTGGGCGGGTCAGTAGAGCAACGTGTGGATGTCAGGCTGGTTGCTGCGACCCACCGCAACCTGATGGCGGATGTTGCAGCGGGTTGCTTTCGTGAAGATCTATTTTACCGGGTTGCAGTGGGCGTGCTGCATCTGCCGCCCTTGCGGGAGCGGGAGGGTGATTTGTTGCTGCTGTGCGAAGCGCTGCTGGCGGTAATCGGCAGGCAGGATACCGCTCTGGCCGGTAAGAAAATTTCTGCTGAAGGAAAAAAACTTGTACTTCAGCATGCGTGGCCAGGAAATGTTCGTGAACTGCAAGCGACACTAGTGCGGGCTGCACTTTGGTGCCAAGGTGATACTATCGAACAACAGGATATGGCCGGTGCATTGTTTGATATGCCTGCCAAGACGGATAAGCCAGCTGGGCTCGATGTCTCTCAAGGCATTGATATACAAGCGCTACTTGGCGAATTTGTGCGTCCTTACCTAGAGCGGGCACTGCAGCAGACAGCAGGTAACAAGACCAGGGCGGCCAAATTGCTGGGTTTGAAAAGTCAGCAAACCCTGAGCAACTGGATGGAGAAGTATGGCATTGAATAGCGTTGGCACGATCCTCGCTATGCAACCAGCATGGACACAATAGCCTTTATGAAATCTGTGAATTTTGAGTTTCTGCGCACCGGCAACGAGCTGCTGGCAAATCTTGCTGGCCTGGCGGAAGCTGTGTTGCATATCGATCCAGGCAGCGCCCTGACTCGGTTGCGCAGCTTTGCGGAAGAGCTGACCAAGACCATCTATAAGGAAGAGACTCTTCCCAGGCTGCCCCAGGCTGGTTTTTACGAGTTGGTAAAAAACCCGGTTTTTGCCGATTGCGCCAATAAATCACTCATCCATCAGATCAACTTTTTGCGAATCCAGGGCAATGATACTGCCCATGGTGCCGAAGGCGACCTTCGCAATGCCCAGCTGGCGCTGAAAACAGCCCACCAGTTGGCCATGTATATGGCCGTCAAGTACTACGGCGTAAAGCATGCCAGCATTCCCGAGTTTGTTGAAGTTGCTGACCCGACGGCGGCCATCAAGGGGTTGCACCAGTCGGTATCCGCTTACGAAAAAGAGCTGACCCAGAAGCAGGAAGCCTTGCAGCAGGTGATTGCCGAGCTGGAACAGCAGCGCACCCGCAATATTGAGAAGCTTGAGCCGCCGGCCCGCCCCGATCAACAGAAACGCCAACGCGAGAGCCAGCAGGTAGCCGACAGCCTGCAGTGGAATGAAGCCAAGACCCGAACCCTATTGATTGATGCGATGCTGCTGCAGGCCGGCTGGGATGTGGCTAAGCCTGCGCAGGTAGGGCATGAAGTCGAGGTGGATTTCCCGGATAACCCGTCCGGGAAAGGTCGTGCTGACTATGTGCTGTGGGGCGATAATGGCCAGCCACTCGCCGTGATCGAGGCGAAGAAGTCTGGCAACGTGAGCCTGCAGGCCGGGCGTGAACAGGCGCGCATGTATGCCGATGGTTTTGAACGCATGGGCATGCAGCGGCCGGTAATTTTCTACAGCAACGGCTATGAAACCTTCATCTGGGACGATACCCAGTACAACACCTATCGGCCGGTATACGGTCTGTACAGCAAAGACAGCCTCGAATACCTGATCTACCAGCGCAACTACCGCGAGAAAGAGTTGGAGCGCTTCAATCCCGAGTTGAGCATTGCCGACCGGCCCTATCAGATCGAAGCAATCAAGACGGTCGCCGCGCACTTTCAGAGTCAGCGGCGCAAGGCGCTGATCATTCAGGCCACTGGCACGGGCAAGACCCGTGTTGCCATCGCCTTAGCGGAATTACTGCTGCGAACCGCCTGGGCCAAGCGGGTACTGTTTCTCTGTGACCGCAAGGAGCTGCGCGTGCAGGCCGATGATGCCTTCAAGCAGAATCTACCCAGCGAGCCGCGTTGTGTCATTGGTGAAAGCAGTAAGGTGGATCAGACTGCTCGTATCTTCATTGCCACCTATCCGGGCATGATGAACCGCTTTGCCCAGCTGGATGTTGGCTTTTTCGATCTGATCATTGCCGATGAAAGCCACCGTAGCATCTATAACAAGTATCGGGACCTGTTTGACTACTTCGATGCCATGCAGGTGGGGCTGACCGCGACACCGGTTAAATTTATCAGCCGTAACACCTTCGACCTGTTTGACTGTGAAACCACTGACCCGACCTTTGAATTCGGGCTGGATGCGGCCATCAACAACGAGCCGCCCTATCTGGTGCCCTTCCGGGTAAAGGATCTGACCACTGACTTTCTGCGTAATGGCATCCATTACAGCCAGCTCAGCGAAGAGCAACAACGCCATTTGGAAGACGATCTTGGTGAGGACGAGGCTAGGCAGACCACCATCGATGGCAATGACATAGGACGCAAGATTTTCAGCGAAGATACCGACCGCATCATTCTGGAAAATCTGATCAACAATGGTATCCAGGATGAAACCGGTTCCTTGGTAGGCAAGACGATCGTCTTCGCCCAGCGCCAGGATCATGCCGAACACCTGGAAAAACTGTTCTGCAAGCTGTATCCGCAATATGGCAGCAAGGTCTGCAAGGTCATCCACAACGCCATTCCACATGTGGGAACACTGATCAAGGAATTCAAGAAACCGGACAACGACTTCCGTATCGCCATCTCGGTGGACATGCTTGATACCGGCATCGACGTGCCCGAAGTGGTCAATCTGGTCTTTGCCAAACCAGTGAAGAGCTGGGTCAAATTCTGGCAGATGATCGGCCGCGGCACCCGCCTGCGTCCCAATCTGTTTGGGCCGGGCAAGCACAAGAGCGAATTCCTCATTTTCGATCACTACGGCAACTTCGATTTCTTCGAGCAGGAATACCAGGAGCCGGAGGACACCGGCAGCAAATCACTGCTGCAGACCACTTTCGAAGCGCGCCTGCAACTAGCGCAGGCCGCGCTCAAGGCCAACCACGCTGATGCCTTTGATGTGGCCATCGAGCTGCTGCAGGCAGACATCAACGATCTGCCGGACACCAGTGTGGCGGTCAAGCGCGAGCTGCGGGTGGTGCACCAGCTGCAACAAACTCCGATGCTCAAGACACTCGACAGCAAAACCCAACACCTGTTGAGCAACACCATTGCCCCGCTGATGTCCGCCCGGGTGTTGCGTGACAAGCACGCGACGGCCTTCGACAAGCTGATCGCCGGTATTCAGTGCTGTCTGGTAGTGCAGGCCAGTTGCTTCGAGGACGGAAAGACCGAACTGCTGGCCGAGCTGGATAGGCTCGCAGTGAACATCAATGCCGTGCGCCAGAAGGATGCAGTGATTGCCGAAGTACGCAGTGCTGCGTTCTGGCAGCAGCCGAGCATTGCCAAGCTGGAGCATGCCCGCAAGGAGTTGCGCAGCATCATGAAATACCGCCAGAGCGGCACGGGCCCCGGCTACGACATCGGCAGCACGCGCACCCGTGATGGCAACATCCAGAACAATGAGCGTCAGGTGTATATCGCTGGCGCCAACGAAGCCATGATCTACCGCCGTCGGCTCAAGGACATCCTTGACGCCATGCTGGCTGCTAACCCGACCCTGCAGAAAATCCGCCAGGGTGAGCCGATTGCCGAGCCGGAGCTGAAAACCCTGACCTCGACCATCCTCACCAGCCACCCCGGCGTCAGCCTGGAGGTGCTCAATGAGTTCTACGGGCGCACTGCCGATCAGCTGCACCTGACCGTGCGCGAGATTATCGGGCTTGACCCGCAGGCCATCGAGGAGCACTTCAAGCGCTTCCTGCACAACCACCCGAACCTCACCGCCCAGCAGGTGCGTTTCATGAACCTGCTGAAAAACTACATAGCCCAACACGGCAGCATCGTTGTCGACAAACTCTATGAGCCTCCCTTCGACAGCATTTCCCATGAGGGCATCGACGGTGTGTTCACGCCGGATGACGTCGGCGATCTGATTGCAGTGCTTGAACCATTCATCAAGCAGGAGGCTCAGCATGGCCAGTAAGGATCTGGTGCCGGGCACGCTTTATCAGGCCATAGCAGAAGTCATTGCCCAGGCCCGCCAGCAGGTCAGGCAGGCGGTCAACCAGCACATGGTTCAGGCCTACTGGCATATCGGCCGCTTGATTGTAGAGCAGGAGCAGCAAGGGCAGCAGCGGGCAGAGTACGGCAAGCAGCAGCTCAAACAGTTGTCAGAGCGCCTGCAGGCCGAGTTTGGCAAAGGGTTTGATGTGGGCAACCTGCGCAATATGCGGCAGTTCTACCTGACTTTCCCAAAACACTACACACTGCGTAGTGTTTTGAGCTGGAGCCACTATCGAACCCTGATGCGTATTGAGAACCCTGCTGCCAGGCAGTGGTATGCGGATGAGGCGGCGGATGAGAACTGGAGCGTCCGCGCACTGGAGCGCCAGATCGGCACGCTGTATTACGAGCGCCTGCTCGCCAGCAAGGACAAGTCCACTGTCGAGCAGGAAGCACAGGAGAAAACCGAGCCGCTGCAGGAAGACCCGAAAAACTACCTGCGAGACCCCTACATCCTCGATTTCCTCAACTTGCAAGACAAAACTTATCAAGAAAGCGACCTCGAACAGGGCATCATCTCCAACCTGCAGCAGTTCCTGTTGGAGCTGGGCAAGGGCTTTGCCTTCGTCGAACGCCAGCAACGCATCCGCACAGACGATGGCGATTACTACATCGATCTGGTGTTCTACAACTTCCACCTCAAGTGCTTTCTGCTGATCGACCTGAAAATGCACAAGCTCACCCATCAGGACGTGGGCCAGATGGATATGTACGTGCGCATGTACGAAGAGCAAAAACGCCGCCCCGACGATAACCCGACCATCGGGCTGATCCTGTGCAGCGAGCGCAATAACACCGTCGCCAAATACTCCGTGCTCAGCGAAAGCAAGCAATTGTTCGCCTCCAAATACCTCACAGCCCTGCCCACTGAAGAGGAACTGGCCCGGGAACTGGAGCGCGAACGGGAAAGAGTGCTGCGCCTGAAGGAAGCAGCCGCCCGATACCAATCAGATACACCACAACAGGACAATTGAAACACCCATGCTCACTGGCAAAATCCGTAACGACATAGACAAACTCTGGGAAAAGTTCTGGACCGGCGGCATCACCAACCCGCTGACCGTGATCGAACAGATCAGCTACCTGATGTTCGCCCGCATGCTCGACATGCAGGAAGACGTCGCCGAGCGCAAGGCCAATCGCACCGGCAAGGTCTTTGACCGGCTGTTTCCCAATACCCCGGAAGGCCAGCTGCTGCGCTGGAAAAACTTCCGCAACATGAGCGGCAAGGAGCTGCACAGCCACCTCCGGCACAAGGTTTACCCCTACTTTGCCAAATTGGGCAAGCAGTCTGACAACGCCGATGGCCTGGGTGATGAAGGCAGTGCACTGGAGGGGCTGGGGCATATCGGCGAATACATGCAGGACGCCGATCTGGAGATCAAGAACGAATCGGTGCTGACCTCCGCCGTGGAGATGGTCAACGACCTGCCGCTGACCCAGAGCGACGTAAAGGGCGATATCTACGAATACCTGCTGAGCAAGCTGACCACCGCCGGCATCAACGGCCAGTTCCGCACGCCGCGCCACATCATCGACGCGATGATAGAGCTGGTTGCCCCGCAGCCCACCGACATCATCTGTGACCCGTCCTGCGGCACCGCCGGCTTCCTCGCCCGCACCATGGAATACCTTAACCGCGAGCACTCCAGCGAAGCCGGCATCTTTACCGATGAAGACGGCAACAAACATTACACCGGCGACCTGCTCGAGCCGTACCGCGAGCACATCAACCGCAACATGTTCTGGGGTTTTGACTTCGACACCACCATGCTGCGCGTCTCCAGCATGAACATGATGCTGCACGGCGTGCATGGCGCCAACATCCTGTACCAGGACTCCCTGAGCAAATCGATCAAGGAGCACTACCCCGAGCAGGAAGAAAACTTTTTCGATGTGGTGCTGGCCAACCCGCCATTCAAAGGCAGCCTGGATGAAAGCAACACCAACCCCGACGTGCTCGGTCTGGTGAAAACCAAGAAGACCGAGCTGCTGTTCGTCGCCCATATCCTCCGCTCACTCAAGCTCGGTGGCCGCGCCGCCGTAATCGTGCCGGACGGCGTGTTGTTCGGCTCGTCCAAGGCGCACCAGCAGCTGCGCCAGGAGCTACTCGACAACAACCAGTTGGAAGGCATCGTCAGCCTGCCCAGCGGCGTGTTCAAACCCTACGCCGGCGTCAGCACCGCCATCCTGATTTTCACCAAGGGTGGCAGCACCGAGCGCGTGTGGTTTTATGACCTGCAGGCCGACGGCTACTCCCTGGACGACAAACGCACCGAGCTGAAAGGCGAGGGCAGCAACGACCTGCCCGACGCCATCGCCCAGTGGCACAAATACCGGCAGATGGTCGAGGGCAATATCAGCGCCGCCACCATCAATACCCTGTTCGGCGACAAGCGCAAAAAGGCTTTTGTAGTGCCCGCCGAGGATATCGCCGCCAACAAGTACGACCTCTCCATCAATCGCTACAAGGAAGTGGAGTACCAGCAGGAAGAGTACGAAGACCCGAAGGTGATTCTGCAACGGCTGAAAGGGCTGGAGCAGGAGATTCTGGCGGATCTGGATGAGCTGGAGGGGATGTTGTGAGTTGGCCGCTGGTTAAATTGGGCGATGTTGCGCCTGCAAAGCCGAGCAAAAATGCCTTTTCCAAGAGCGAAGAGGTATGGACACTGAATCTGGATCAGGTTGAGGCTGATACTGGCAAGGTGCTGGGAAAAATCATGGCACCGGTTTCAGAGGCCGGCACCTCAACACATGGTTTTGATGAGCGCCATGTTCTTTATTCCAAGCTTCGTCCCTATTTAAATAAAGTGGTTCTTCCTGACGGGAGAGGATTGGCGACTACTGAGCTGGTGCCGATGCTGCCCGATCCTTCGCGCCTGGATCGTAAATATCTAGCCTATTATTTACGATCAAAAAGCTTTGTTGACTGGGTCAGCTCTCAAGTAGCTGGCGCAAAAATGCCGCGCGTGTCCATGCAGCTATTTTGGCAACATGAAATCCCCCTCCCACCTCTACCCGAACAAAAGCGCATCGCCGCCATCCTCGATAAGGCCGACGCCATCCGCCGCAAACGCCAGCAAGCCATCCAGCTCGCCGACGACTTCCTCCGCGCCGTGTTTCTGGACATGTTCGGCGACCCGGTGACCAATCCGAAGGGTTGGGACGTGAAGCCGCTCTCTGCCGGTATCAGGTCAATCTCCTCGGGGTGGAGTGCGTCTGGTGAAAACCGTCCTTGCAGCGATGGTGAGAAAGGCGTCCTTAAAATTAGTGCAGTGACAAGTGGCGTTTTCAAGCCAGAAGAGAATAAGACCGTTCCCCTTGACCAGATCCCTGACGGGAAGAAGCTTTTATTCCCCAAAAGAGGGGATCTTTTGTTTAGTCGAGCAAATACAAGGGAGTTGGTGGCTGCAAGTTGTATTGTTATGACTGATGTAGAGGATGTTTTTCTGCCAGACAAGCTATGGTTGATTGAAACCGATCAAAAGAAATTTCTGCCGGAGTTCCTTAACTATCTACTTTGGCAGCCAAGATTTAAAGAAAGGTTGACATCTCAGGCTACTGGCACGAGTGGCTCAATGTTGAATATTTCAAAGTCCAAATTCGAAGAAACAGATGCGTTTTTTCCGAATATGGAGCTTCAAGGGAAATTCAAGCGGATCTATTGGGCCCTTCAAGAAGCCCTTGAGGTATCTGTCTCTTCAAGGGGAGCGGGAGACTGTTTATTTGAGTCGCTAAGCCAAAAAGCCTTTTCAGGCAAACTCTAGGGAAAGAGCATGATCAATGAAATCCAGATCACCCCGCCAGTAGCGACCTATCTGAATCTGGCAAGGCTCAACGATCTCCGCCGTATCAATTATATCTTCGGCGCGAATGGCACGGGAAAAACGACTATTAGCCGTGTGATTGCCGGAGATCAAGGGTACGAACACTGCCAGCTATCTTGGCAAAGCGGTCGTGAGCTTGAAAGGATGGTGTATAACCGTGATTTTGTTGATCGTAATTTTAACCAGGATGGGCCTCTGCAAGGTGTTTTTACTTTGGGCGAGAACCAGGTTGAGGCCGAGCGTGAAATAGCTCGATTACGTCCAGAAATGGATAGAATCAATGATCAAGTTTCAAGCCTGAATACGCAACTGGATGGGGAGGATGGTCAATCTGGCAAGCGAAAAGAGCTTTCAGATTTAGAGCCTGTATTAAGGGATAAGTGCTGGAAGCAAAAGGAACTCCATGACGCCTATTTCAAAGAAGCCTACGCCGCAGCGAGTGTTCGGGGCAATAAAGAGCGATTCAAAGAGAAGGTGTTGTTGGAACAAGCATCCAACACGGCGGAGCTCCTGTCGCTGGATGAGCTAAAACAAAAATCTCAAACTATTTTCTCAAGTGAACTTGAACGTGTGGTTCCACTTGAGACCCTTTCCGCTGCCGACCTTGAGTCCGTAGAGGGAAATGCGTTACTGCAAAAAGTAATTGTCGGTAATCAAGATGTCGATATTGCGGCGCTTATCAATCGATTGGGCAACAGCGACTGGGTCAAGCAGGGGCGTCAGTATCACGAGCAAGAGCCCGAAATATGCCCTTTCTGCCAACAGTCAACTGATAAAAAATTTTCGGATGACCTCACTGCATTTTTTAGCGAAGCCTATGACGACGACGTTCAATCGTTAAGGCAGCTTCAAGTAAGCTATCAGAATGCAAGCGAACGGCTATTGGCTACAATTCAGCACTGTGTGGAAACTCGTAACCCATTTTTGAAGCTGGAGCTGTTTAATGCAGAGGCTCAGGCCCTTGCAGAAAGATTGAAAAGTAACCTGGTCGTTTTGAGTAAGAAGATTGATGAGCCTAGCCGAAGGGTTGAACTGCAAGCGATCAAACCATTGCTAACGCAGCTGCAGTCGTTGTTAGCTGAGGCCAACGATGCAACGAACGAACACAACCAAGTAGTAACGAACATTGCTACTGAAAAGTATACTTTGATTGTACAAGTCTGGCGCTATGTATTGAATGAGCTGTCGGATGATTTACAGCAGTATCAGAAAAGCAAAAATCGACTTCAACGAACGATTGAAGGTATGGAGCAAAGTCTACGAGATAAGAGTGTAGCTCTTCGTCGGCTGCAGGACCAAGTAAAGGAACTTGAAAAGCAAACAACATCCATTCAGCCTACCGTAGCTGCTATCAACGACTTGTTGAAGAAGTTCGGTTTCAGTTCTTTTTCAATAGGAGAGGCGGATGAAAGTCATCACTATCGAATCATCCGTGCTAACGGTGAGGATGCAAGTCGCTCACTGAGCGAAGGTGAGAAGACCTTTATGACATTCTTGTATTTTTACTATCTGATTAAGGGCGCTCAAACCCCTTCCGGAATTACAGCTAATAGAGTTGTTGTGTTTGACGACCCCATATCGTCACTGGATAGCGACATTCTTTACATCGTGAGCAGTCTGATTAAGGGTGTGATGGAAGAGGCAAGAGGCGAGAATTCTCAGATAAAGCAAGTATTTATCCTGACTCACAACGTCTACTTCCATAAAGAAATTAGCTACAACAGAAAAAGGCATGACGATAGAACTCTTCCAGAAGAGAGTTTCTGGCTGGTAAAGAAGCTCCGGCAGAGTTCTGTTGTTGAACGATGCCTGACTAATCCGATTCGTTCTGCCTATGAGCTTCTGTGGGAGGACGTAAAGTCAGAAAATATTTCCAGTGTCAGTCTTCAGAATACACTGCGCCGAATTTTGGAGAATTATTTCACCATGTGGGGTGGCATGGGGAAAGATGATATTTGTGCGCTTTTTGATGGGCGAGACAAGTTGATTTGTCAGTCGCTGTTCTCATGGGTCAATGATGGCTCTCATTCGATACATGATGACCTTTATGTTAATCATGGCGAACAAACCAATGAGGCGTACCTGCGTGTCTTTCGGGATATTTTCGATAAGGCTGCCCAGTTAGGTCATTACAACATGATGGTTGGGTATCAAGAGCAGTAGCACACTGAGATACCAGCGGCGCTTACCAACTGAATTTAGCTATCAAACAAGGACATTGCGCATGTCTTCGCAAAAGTACTCCGTTAACCAACACCTGATCGAAACCCTGCTGAGCTGGGTTAAATCCGGTGAGATCGCCATCCCAGAAATCCAGCGGCCTTTTGTGTGGGACGCTAGCAAGGTGCGTGATCTGATGGACAGCCTGTATCAGGGCTTTCCGGTGGGTTACATCATTGCCTGGCGTAACCCGACGGTGAAGCTGAAAGACGGCTCGCTGGCCGAGGGCAAGAAGGTGCTGATCGATGGTCAGCAGCGTGTCACGGCGCTGACCGCTGCCATCGCCGGGCAGCAGGTGATCAACCAGGATTACCAGCAGGTGCGTATCCGCATCGCCTTCCACCCCATCGAAGAACGCTTCGAGGTCAGCAACCCGGCCATCGAGAAAGACAAAGCCTGGTTTGCCGATATCGCGCCCATCGTTAGCGGTGAACTCAAGGCACATAAGGTCGGTCGTGACTACCTGGAGCTAAACCCTGATGTCGATGAAGACCTGCTTTACGAGCGCCTGGACAGGTTGTGCGATATCACCAAGAAGCAGATCGGCCTGATCGAGCTGGCGGCGGATTTGGATATCGAGACGGTCACCGAGATCTTTATCCGCATCAATTCCAAGGGTGTGGTGCTGAGCCAGGCGGACTTTGTCATGTCGAAGATCGCTGCCAACGAGGAGTTCGACGGCAACACCCTGCGCAAGGCCATCGACTACTTCTGCCACCTCTCCATCGCGCCCGAGTTTTACGCGCATATCGAGAACAACGATAAGGCCTTCGTGCAGACCGACTACTTCCGCGCCATGCGTTGGTTGAAGAGTGAGAACGACGACCTCTACGACCCCAGCTATTCGGACATGCTGCGCGTAGCTTTCACCACCAAATTCAATCGTGGCCGGCTGTCGGATCTGGTCGGGCTGCTCTCGGGCCGTAACTTCGAAACCCGCAGCTACGAGAAGGAAATCGAAGAAGCGTCCTTCAAGACCCTGAGCGAAGGGGTGAAGGAGTTCATCAATGAAACGCACTTCAAGCGCTTCCTGATGATCATCCGTTCGGCGGGCTACGTGGACAGTTCGATGATTGGCTCGGTCAATGCGCTGAACTTCGCCTACGTGCTGTACCTCAAGCTCAAGCGCGACCTGGGCAACAACCCCAATATCGAAAGCTGGGTGCGCCGCTGGTTCGTCATGTCTCTGCTTACCGGGCGCTATTCGGGCTCGCCGGAGTCCCGCTTCGACAAAGACATCAAGGCCGTGCACGAGCGGCCCTTTGCTGACGTACTGGCTGATATCGAAGCGGCTGAACTGTCTGATGCCTTCTGGGACTTCGGTCTGCCGCAGGCGTTGAACACCTCTTCAGTGAACGCTCCGGCCATCAAGGTATTCTGGGCCGCACAGGCCAATCGCGGTGACAAGGGCTTCCTATCCAAGGACATCACCGTGCGTGACATGCTTACGCACCACGGCGATATCCATCACATCTTCCCGAGGAACTTCCTCAAGCAGCGGGGGCTGCTCAGAAGCAAGTACAACCAAGTGGCCAACTACGTGTACGTGCAGCAGGAAGTGAACATCAAAATCGGCGACACCGCCCCGGCCGCTTATATGGCAAAGGTCTTTGACCAGTGTCAGCAAGGCGCAGCGCACTATGGTGCGATCATCAGCCTGGAAGACCTTAAGGCCAACCTGGCGGCCAACTGCCTGCCCGAAGATCTGTGTGCCTACCAGCCAGAACAGTTTGAGGCATTTTTGGCTGAACGCCGTCGGTTGATGGCGCAGAAAATTAAAGGGTATTACTGGGGGTTATGAAGGGGCGAATGGGGAAGGATCTCAAGGCTCACAGGATCAAAATCAAACTTGAATTGCGGTCATTATGTGATGCCATGTATGTCTAGCGGCACTTTAGTGCTAGCGATTTGTTAAGTAGCAGGTAGCGATCTTTGACGATTTACAGCCATTTTTCATGCAATATTCAAGAGAGCCTGCAGGCATATCTCCCTGTTCGCCGCTACGAGCTTACGCTCAGGCATCGCCTGCTTGATCAGCTGGGAGGCTTTTCGCATTTATTGCTAGATGCACTGACCTTGATGCCTGAACAGGGCATCGGCTGGGTCACCCAAATCACGGGCTTGAGTGGCCAGCAGCTCCAACCGATTCTGATCCGTCTAAATGGACTTGGGTTGGTAGATGATGATGGGCACCTGACCGCGCGTGCCAAGCATCTTATTAAGTGCATGAAATTGCTCCATGGTCAGGCGCGACACCTCTGGCTGGATGGTCAGTACAAGAAACACAATTTTTGCGGCAGTGCTGAACTGACTACGGTCGAATTTAAAGACAACTCAGAATTCGTTATTCGCCCTTGGCACCGTGGAGAGAGCAAGCCTCGTCCGTGGCCCACCTTCGATTGGAATGAGGACTGCGAGCGGCAGAAGAATCGGATTTGGCACTATCCGGAGCAATACCTGCCCTTCGTTTTTGAGGGTTTTAACGACTGTTTTATTGAAACGGGTTTTCCGCGCCAAGACTGGGAGCTCAGTATGCGGGTGGCTGAGGATGCACCGCGGGCTATTGCCTTAACTCTGGCAGATGAGGACTTGCGTGCCGGGCAGGATCGAGCGTTCAGGATTGCTAGTCCGGTATTATGCCTTTCCACTAGTTACAGTCTGCCGCATGGAGCACCAGAGCATCTTGCTCAGTTACTGCCAGATGATAGATGTAGGTTTGCCACCTTTATAGATCCCCACGAGGCGGATGAAGCCTTTGACCCAGAGCCTGATGCCGCTACATCCTGGGTATGGCCGCGCTTGCATCCGGACATACGTGAGAGTGTCATCGCCCACCTATTCGCTGATCTTGAGCGGTCCAACGATGATGTTCCAAGCATTTTCAACCGTCAGCATCAGGTTGATGAGCGTTGGCAAAACCTGGGCTTTGACTGGAGCTCTATTGAGCGGCGGCTGGACATTGAAGGCATTCATCCTATACGAGGTGGTAAATGAAGACCGTTGACCTCTTTGCCCGTGCGGGCGAGCAAATGGTGCAGGATGCTCAAGTTCATCGGTATGGCGCTGTTTTGCTTACCCGAGGCGTCGGCGGCTTGGCAAAACTCAATCCTACATCCGTTTGGGTCGACGCAGCGATTGCGGTAATCGAGGCCGGAACGAACTACCTACGTTACTGCGAAGCCCGAGAAGTGACTGCGCAGTTGCAAGCGTTTAACGACCAGCTAGAGAGAGTTTTGGCGAACGAGTTGCAAATAGGCCAGCTACAATTGCTCACGCTGAGCCGCGAGCGCAGTGGGCGACGCGCGAAGATCGAACAACTGTTAAAAGCCCAGGGGAGAGCTGCGCGGCTAACGAATGCAAGGATTGGGCAGCAGCTCGATTCTTTGAAAGCTATCCACAATTTGTTGCATCAGCGTCGTTTGGTGCAGGGAAGTTTTCAAGAGCTGATAGGTTTGCAGGTTTGTCTTGATAGTTGTATTGATGCCACTTTGGCACTGCTGCTTAGCCCCACAGGAGAGACGAAATGAAGACACCAACCAAATCGGTACCCAAGAAAACAGCTACTAAGAAAACAGCTACTAAGGAATCAGCTACTAAGGAATCAGCTACTAAGGAAACAGCCGGAAAAAGTGATGCAAGGCTCAGTGTCAACCAAGCCTTGCAATTGGCTGGGAGCTCGGTGGAAGGCTTAAAGGCGTATGTTGACTACAAGAAAGAAAAGGAAGTGACCAAACGCTCCTTGATCGAGGGCGAACGTGACATCCGCTTGAGTGAGCACGAACTACACAAGGCGAACCTGCAGGATGATCAGCACAAAAGATCTCACGATGAGCGTTTGGTCGAGCTAGATAATGGTGATAAGAACAGTCTGCGCCTTCATGAACAGACTATGACTCAATTGGAGAGGAAGGCGGATCTGGAGAGTCGCGTTCTTAAGCAGTTGGAGTTGAAGCAGATCACGGCTGAAGAAGCAGCGCTGTTGTTATACGGCGCACAGGAGTAAGAAATGGCGATTCCTTTGGTCGTCGCTACTGGTCTTGTAGTCTTAGTCACTGCGAAGACAGTCAGCTGGTTTTTAAATAGCATGACTGAAGAGGAACGCCAGAAACAGGAGCGTGAGCGCGAGCGAACCGAGCAGATTCGTAAGCGTGCGAGTGCTGCCAAAGCACGTCAGGATGACGAACGGGCAGAAGTCTACCGCGATATGGTTTTAGAGCATGCTCAGGGCCTGAAGAGGGTCATTCGCGAGCATCGCGAAGCGGTCTCAGCCCTACCGGCAGAGCTGAAAAAGCTCGAACAAATGATTACTACTGAGGTGTCCGACAAGGCATCTAGCCCATATCGAAAATCTGCGTTGCGCCGTGAATTTGCGCGGATTGAAGACGCAATGGTGCGCATGGAGGAGTACCAGTATTACTTGTTGTTTGCTGAGGAGCAGATTGAAAGCCTGGAGCGTCTGGAAGAGTTCGAGCAGTTGCTGGCGCTTGATCCGGCTGAGCCATTGTTACCAATGGAGTGGCTATATCCGGGCAAGCTGGTGCTGGTGGCGATGCATGAGATTGACATGCCCCTGCCACGTTTTGACCACAGCATTACTTTTGGCCAGGACGACCTAGCTCAAAAAACCTTGGCACTTGCTTACAACGATGAGATTCCGGTGCTGATCAAATCTGCACACAAACACGTCGCTGGTAGATTCTACGGCTGCGTGGCCCGAGGAGCGCTGTATTACCACCACATCATGCCAGGCGACCCTGTGCAGTTTGTGGTCGACCACAAGGTGAAGCAGGTAGTGATTGGAACCCTGCTCAACGGCATGCTCCGTGCCGCGCTGCCTATCAGCCAGCTTCAGCATCCGACGGTCCGCTTACTCTCAGGGCAAAAGGTTTTCGTTTACCCGACTCACTATAATTTGCTTCTGACCCATAACCCGTTTGCGCAGCAACGTTCTCGGATTGAAGTCAGCGAATTCAATTATCAGGCGCGTGGCTTGCAGTCCTATCAGCAGTTGTATGTCGAGATTGACGAGAAGCATCTCAAGGATGTTACCGATCAGCACTTTTTTAAGATCGACGTGCCCTGGACCCTGATGGGTTATGCCAGTGCCACAGGCATTATATCCCTGGCAAAAGCTTCGGTAAGAGTCGAGTGCACCCCAGGCATCAATAACCAGATGCTTGAGGTGAAGCAATTAGTGCAATGCAGTCTGCCGCAGGTGGGGATTGATACACCTTTTCGTTTTACCCTTATAGGGCAGGAGTTGGCACTGCAGGCTAACGTGGGCTGGTCGAGTGGCGTCGAGGAGTTTTTGCGCTTCTGTACCCAGGCTGCATTGGATATGCAGGATTCTCCCGAGCGTCTCGCACAGAGTCGTTTCTATCAGCGTTGGGAGCAGGTCATCGCTTACCAGCGAAGATGCGAGGAGGTTTTTGCCATGGACTATCCGCTGGCGTTGGCTGTGCGCGATGAGGATGTTCTGCGCATTATGCGGGACAAGATGCTGGAAGAGGAGCGTGAGTTGTTCGATCAGGTGTCGGAAAAGCTGCGTGAAGTGCTTTCCGAAGACAATACTCTCAATTCGGATCATTGTGTTCGTTTGCTGCAATGGGATGACGCGCGTAGTGAATTCATTCCGGCCTTAAGCAATGATCGGCGTAAACGGCCTTTATACACGCGTACAAATGATTGCATCAGTATCGAAGGGCGTTTTCTACTGCCAGACGATGCGCTGCCGATGCTGCGGCTGGTCATTACCATACCCAGTGCAGCACTCAAGCGTCAGGGGCAGGCGCTGGAAGACTTTTTCAATGATCAGTTAGTCAATCCAGCACTGAAAAACATCCTGCTCGCTCCTGAACACTATCTGCCTCAGCAGCAGCAACTCAATGCGCCCATCGAGTGGTCTGGCACTTTGGATGAGAGTCAAAAGCGGGTGGTTGAGCTGGCATTGAGAGAGCGCAATATCGCCTTGATCCAAGGCCCGCCTGGAGCAGGCAAGACCACAGCAATTGTCGAAATGCTTTATCAACTGTTTCGTCGGCGTCCTAACGTGCGGGTTCTGGTGGTGTCGCAGCAGAACTCTGCAGTGGACAATGCTCTGGGTAAGTTCCTTAGTCAGCACGCTGAGACCTTCGATCGGCCCGTCCGTACAATCCGCGTCGGTAACCCTGAAAAGATGAATGTTGCTATTAAGCCCTTGGGCTTTGATAGCCAGTACAGAGACTATCTGGCAGAGCTCGACGCGCTTGCTGTGCATGGCGCAATAAGCCTGCCGCGTGAGCAGGCCGTACTGTGTCATAAGTGGTTGTGCATGATCCGGCAGGCTACTCAATCCCGAGCTGCACACGATGAGTTTTTCATTACTTTGCTCGCCGACCAAAACCTAGTGGGCGCTACCTGTGTTGGTTTGGCCACCAACAAAGGAGGTATCGACCAGTTGAAGTTCGACGTTGCAATAATCGATGAAGCTGGACGCGCAACCGTGCCTGAAATTCTCATTCCTATTCTGCGCTCTGACAAGGTAATTTTAGTGGGGGATCATTACCAGTTGCCGCCCAGTATCGCTCCTCTGTTGCGGGAGGACGACGCTGCTGATCAGCTCGGATTTCTGCAGGAGAGCTTCCTCGATAATAGTTTTTTCGAGGTCATGTTTGAGCGGTTGCCGGAACAGTGCCGCGAAACGCTGAACTTGCAATATCGAATGGCACCAGAGATTGGTGATCTGGTTGCCGAGCTTTTCTATACCCGTCATGGCGAGCGTGTTCTGCACAATGGCCGCGAAAGTGACGAGTTCGAAAAGCGTTATGTGCTGGAAAAAAGTATCTATTGGGTGGATGTCAAAGGGCGACAGCAACAGTCGCGTAATTCAAAAAGTAAGGAGAACGCTAAGGAGGCCAAGGAGATCGCTAAGTTTCTGGGCGACCTTGCCGAATCAATAAAGTCTGAATTTTCGGTGGCCGTTATTACCCCTTACAGCGGGCAGAAGGAGCGGGTTCGCGAACGCCTGCGTGCTATCGGGTGGAGAAATGGGCGTTTGGGAACCTTAGAGGTTGCTGTCGATACCGTGGACGCATTTCAGGGTAGCGAGGCTGATATCGTCTGTTATTCAACAGTGCGTACCGAAGGTAGCCTCAACTTTTTACTTGATCGAAAACGCCTAAACGTTGCCTGCTCGCGCGCCCGGTTGCATTTGGTGTTTTTCGGCCATAGAGACTTCCTGAGGCGCTGGAAGCCTAGAGATAAATCCGAAATAAATCTTTTCCCGCAGATAATGAGATACGCCTACAACCTGCCAGTAAAGTTTAGGAATGCCTAAGTGAAAACGGCTTCTGATGATTAGCTGTCTGTTGTGGTGAGTGAATTCTGGTCGACAGCAACCTAGTGCAAATTCCGATCCGACTTTGGGCGCTTAGGCGTTAGAACTGAAAGTTCGCCGGATCGCTGCGCGGTTGTCAACCCGCCGCCGGGGTCGATGATGAGTCTGATCCAATCAGCCAAGGTGAATGGTCATGACCGTAATGCGTATCTGAAGGATTTGCTGACGAGGCTCCTAACGCAGAAGAAAAGTGCCATCGATGAGCTGCTGCCTCATAACTGGAAGCCGGCGATCAACGTTTAATCGATGAATGCTTATACCCTTCAGGCCAGTCATCTATGAGTTCCAAGGTTAGCTTTCATGAGCATGTACCTTTGCTTTTCGTGCCAGGAGTGGCATTAGCAGATTGGATTTGGGCGAATGAGGCAGTACTCATTAATGTTTGTGATTCAGAGGCGATAAAAAAACATAGGCACAATCTGGGCACAGAATGGGCACACGGCCAAATTGGCCTGTTTTCAGCGGCTGAGGGCAGATGTCAATTCAGCAAGCGGCGAGAATCATGGACAAAAGCAAGCGAAGGTACAGGAAGACGACGAAGTAAGCCTAAGAAAAGTCGCTTGGATTGGGTAAGGTGCTGAATT
>TARA_R110000822_G_scaffold97549_6_pt1 | contig 32786 bp, 27 predicted proteins | sample TARA_R110000822 | Tara Oceans TARA_R110000822 (sample SAMEA4397666) | marine metagenome | biome: Polar Biome; feature: [SRF] surface water layer (ENVO:00010504); material: water (ENVO:00002006), including particulate matter (ENVO:01000060) such as... | depth 5 m | reverse complement strand
CGCCGTGGCGGTGAACCAGGGCGGCAAGCGCAAGGGCGCGGTCTGCGGGTATCTGGAAACCTGGCACCGCGACATCGAGGAGTTCCTCGAACTGCGCAAGAACACCGGCGACGACCGTCGCCGCACCCACGACATGAACACCGCCAACTGGGTGCCCGACCTGTTCATGAAGCGGGTGATGATCGATGCGCCGTGGACGCTGTTCAGCCCGGAAGAAACGCCCGACCTGCACGACCTGATCGGCACGGCCTTCGAGACCCGTTATGCCCAGTACGAAAAGCTGGCCGACGAGGGCCGCATCAAGAACTTCAAGCGCATCCCCGCCGTGCAACTGTGGCGCAAGATGCTGTCGATGCTGTTCGAAACCGGCCACCCCTGGGTCACCTTCAAAGACCCCTGCAACCTGCGCAGCCCGCAGCAGCACGTGGGCGTGGTGCACTCATCCAACCTGTGCACCGAAATCACCCTGAACACCAAGGCCGGATCGGAAATTGCCGTGTGCAACCTGGGTTCGGTGAACCTGCCGCGCCACATCGAAAACGGCGTGCTGAACCTCGAAAAGCTGGAAAAGACCGTCACCACCGCCATGCGCATGCTCGATAACGTCATCGAGTACAACTACTACTCGGTGGCCACGGCGCGCAATTCCAACCTGCGCCACCGCCCGGTGGGCATGGGTCTCATGGGCTTCAACGACGCGCTCTACAAACTGCGCCTGGCCTATGAGAGTGATGCGGCCATCCAGTTTGCCGATGAGTCCATGGAGGCGATCAGCTACTACGCCATCAAGGCCAGCAGCGGTCTGGCGGCCGAGCGCGGCAAGTACCCCAGCTTCGAGGGCTCGCTGTGGAGCCAGGGCATTCTGCCCATCGACAGCATTCGCCTGCTGCGCGAAAGCCGCGGCCAGTACCTGACGCAGGACGAATCACAGTCCGGCCGGTTCGATTGGGACACCCTGCGCGAGCAGGTCAAGACCGTGGGCATGCGCAACTCCAACACCATGGCCATCGCCCCCACCGCCACCATCGCCAACATCACCGGCGTCAGCCAGTCCATCGAGCCCACGTACCAGAACCTGTACGTGAAATCGAACCTGTCGGGCGAGTTCACCGTGGTCAACGAATACCTCGTCAACGAACTCAAGGCGCTGGACCTGTGGGACGAAGTCATGGCCCACGACCTGAAGTACTACGACGGCTCGGTGCAGCCCATCGACCGCGTGCCCGGCGAAATCAAGGCGCTCTACAAGTGCGCGTTCGAAATCGACGCCAAGCGTCTGGTGGATGCCGGCAGCCGCCGCCAGAAGTGGATCGACCAGGCGCAGAGCCTCAACCTCTACATGAGCCAGCCCAACGGCAAGAAGCTGGACGAGCTGTACAAGCACGCCTGGACCTCGGGCCTGAAAACCACCTACTACCTGCGCACCATGGGCGCCACGCACAGCGAAAAGTCCACCATCAGCGATGGCCGGCTCAACAGCGTGGGTCAGGGTGCCAGTGGCGGTGCCGGTGCGGTTTCGGCCCAACCCGCCGCTACCCCGCCGCCCGCCGTCGTCATGGCCCCGGCCAGCGACATCGGCAGCGCCAAGGTCTGCTCGATTCTTGATCCTGACTGTGAGGCGTGTCAGTGAAGGCGTTTGTCACCGGTCGAGGGCCCCACGCAAAGCGTGGGGTCGACCGCAGGCAAACGCCGCCGAAGCGCGAACTGCCCCCCTCATTCGTTAACAAAACCAGCTTCAAATAAGGAACACACCATGCTTGACTGGGACGACACCCCCGCCACCCCGACGACCCCCCGCGCGCAGCCGGCCACACCCGCCGCTGCCGCCCACAAGGTGCCGGTCATGGCCGCCGCCCCCGACGTGGCCGGCGCCACCGGCCTTGAAGACGTGCAAATGGGCGCCCGCCGCATCCAGGTTGACGACAAGAAAATCATCAACTGCCGCGCCGACCTCAACCAGCTCGTGCCCTTCAAATACAAGTGGGCCTGGGACAAGTACCTGAGCGCCTGCAACAACCACTGGATGCCGCAAGAAGTGAACATGAGCGCCGACATCGCGCTCTGGCAAGACCCCAACGGCCTCACCGACGACGAGCGCATGATCATCAAGCGCTCACTGGGTTTCTTCAGCACCGCCGACTCGCTGGTCGCCAACAACCTCGTGCTGGCCGTGTACCGCCACCTCACCAACCCCGAGTGCCGCCAGTACCTGCTGCGCCAAGCGTTCGAAGAGGCCATCCACACCCACGCCTACCAGTACTGCATCGAAAGCCTGGGCCTGGACGAAGCCGAAGTCTTCAACATGTACCGCGAAGTGCCGTCCATTCACGACAAGGCCGCGTGGAGCCTGCCCTACACCCAGAGCCTGGCCGACCAGACCTTCCACACCGGCACGCCCGAAAACGACCAGCGCCTGCTGCGCGACCTCATCGCGTTCTACGTGGTGTTTGAAGGCATCTTCTTCTACGTGGGCTTCGTGCAACTGCTCAGCTTCGGCCGCCGCAACAAAATGGTCGGCACCAGCGAACAGATCCAATACATCATGCGCGACGAGTCCATGCACATGAACTTTGGCATCGACGTCATCAACCAGATCAAGGTCGAAAACCCCCACCTTTGGACGCCCGAGTTCCAGAAAGAAATCGCCGGCATGATCCGCGAAGCCACCGAGCTGGAAATCAAGTACGCCCACGACACCATGCCCCGCGGCGTGCTCGGCCTGAATGCCAGCATGTTCAACGAATACATGAAGTTCATCGCCAACCGCCGCTGCGCCCAGATCGGCATCGCCGCCCTTTACCCGGCAGCGGAAAACCCCTTCCCCTGGATGAGCGAGGTGATGGACCTCAAGAAAGAGAAGAACTTCTTTGAGACCCGGGTGACCGAGTATCAGACGGGTGGGGCGTTGAGTTGGGATTGATTGTTAGTTACCAAATGAAGTGACTCAATTCACAGCATCTGGCGACTCTGAGAATAATTCTCATATGACAATTAGTCGCACGACAAATCAGCCTCCTAGATTTTCTGGGAGGCTTTTTAAGTTTTGTAAACTACCCTTAGATTTGAAGACGGCTGATTTGCTAAACCCGTATATACCGCTGGACCCCAAGACCGCCCGCGCAAATCGCGGAATCGGGGTAGACCACCCGGATTTGAGTACACGAGCTAATAATCAGTTGCTGCTGCATATAGCTGTGCTCTAGTGCTACTCGCAACCAGTTGGCGGACGATCGATGGCGCTGTGCGGAACGCCCGGTGCGGGGTCAGAAGCCAACATACAAGGAGACATGCCCATGCTGCCACAGCTGTATCGCCACGCCTGGATGGACCACGAGATCGACGCTTTTCGCGAGCAGGTGCGTCGCTACGTTGCCGCCGAATTCACTCCCCGGCTCGACGAATGGCGCCGCCAGGGCTACATCCCGCGCGAGGTCTGGCGTCTGTTCGGCGGGATGAGCTTTCTGCTGCCCGAGATGCCCGAGACCTATGGTGGTGCCGGCGCCAGCCTCGCCTACCAGCTGGTGGTGCAGGACGAACTGGCCAAGGCCGAGATGCCGGTCAATATCGCGGTGCACACCATCGCTTCGCATTACATCCTGGACTTTGGCACCGAAGCGCAAAAGCAGCGCTGGCTGCCCAAGGTGACGAACGGCGAGATGCTGGCCGCAATCGCGATGACCGAGCCGGGCTGCGGCTCGGATCTGAAGGCCATCTCCACCCGGGCCCGGCGCGACGGCGACTACTACGTGATCGACGGCGCCAAGACCTTCATCACCAACGGCTTCACCGGAAACCTGCTGATCGTCGCGGCGCGCACCAGTGGCGCGGGCAGCAAAGGGGTGTCGCTGTTCGTACTGGAGACCGAGAACCTGCCAGGCTTTCGTGTGGGCCGCCTGCTTGAAAAGATCGGCATGCAGGCCTCGGACACGGCGGAGCTCTTCTTCGACAGCGTGCGCGTTCCAGCCGACCAACTGCTGGGGAGCGTTGAAGGACAAGGCTTTGGGCAACTGATGGGCGCGCTGCCCTACGAGCGCATGGTCATTGCAGTGCCGGCGGCGGCCGTCATCGACCGGGCGTTGGAGCTCACCATCGAATACACGAAGCAGCGCAAGATATTCGGTGCGCCTCTGTTCGACATGCAGACAACGCGCCAAAAGCTGGCCGAGATGGCGACCATCGCGCATGTGGTGCGCAGCTTCGTCAACGACTGTACACAGAGACTGCTGGACGGCACACTCGACAACGAGGCCGCCTACATGGCCAAGTGGTGGTGCACCGAACAGCAGTGCCGCGTGGTGGACGAGTGTCTCCAATTGTTCGGCGGCTACGGCTACATGGCCGAGTATCCGATCGCGCGGATGTATGCCGCTTCGCGAGTGCAGAAGATCTACGGCGGCGCCAACGAGGTCCTGAAAGACCTGGTTTCGAGGAAGCTGTGAACATGCCGCACACGCTGCAGTTGCCTCTGCACGGCGTCCGTGTGGTGGAGTTTGAGGGCATCGGTCCAGGCCCTCTGGCCGCCAGGATGCTGGTCGACATGGGCGCCGAGGTGATCGCGCTGGCACGGGCCGAGCAGGCTGCTGGGGCGCAGCGGCTGGGCGGGGCGGTGGAGAACCCGCTGCACCGCGGCAAGAAGGTCGAGGTCATCGACCTGAAGTCGCCCGGTGGCAAGGCGCGCGCACTGGAACTGATTGCCCAGGCCGACGCTCTGATCGAAGGCTTTCGCCCAAGGGTGATGGAGCGGCTGGGCTTCGGCCCCGCAGATTGCGCGGCGCTCAATCCCCGGCTGGTCTATGGCCGGATGACGGGCTGGGGCCAGGACGGGCCACTTGCCCAGGCCGCGGGCCACGACCTGAACTACGTCGCGCTGACGGGCCTGCTGTCGCTGTCGGCGCACAGGGGGCAGGCGCCCATCGTGCCGCCCTCGGTACTCGGGGACGGTGCCGGGGCGCTAGGCATGGCTTTTGGCATCGCCTGCGCGCTGGTCGATGCACGGGCCACCGGCCGTGGCCGGGTTGTGGACGCAGCCATCGTGGACATCGTGGCCATGCTGGGCACGCTGGTGCACTGGATTCGCGCCAACGGGCAGATCGACGGCGCACAGCCGAGCCCGTTCCACGATTCGCCGTTCTATGACGTGTACGTCTGCGCCGACGGCGGCTTCATCAGCCTCGGCGCGATCGAGCCGCCGTTCTACGCATTGCTGTTGTCCAAGTTGGGCCTGGCGGACGTGAACCCTGCAGACCAGTACGACACGGCGGCGTGGCCAGCGTTGAAGGAGCGCATCGCGGCCCTCATCCGCACCCAGCCCCAGGCGCACTGGTGCGCGCTGCTTGAAGGCAGCGACGCCTGCTTTGCACCCGTGCTCAGCCTGGCCGAGGCAGTGCGGCATCCGCACAACGCGGCACGGGGCATCTACCAGACCACCTCTTTCGGCGCCATCGAAGCGGCCTCGGCCCCACGGTTCCAGGCACTCAACGCAACCACCACCCAGGAGACAAAGAAATGACTGCTACCACCCACATCGTCCGCGGCTGCCCGTCCACCACGGGCAACGACCGCCAGCTCAACACCACGACGCTGATCCGGCACGCCGCGCGCACCCATGGGGACCAGGAGATCGTCTACCGCACACCCGATGGCGGCTGGGATCGCTACACCTACGCGGACTGCTACGCGCGCATCTGCCGCAGCGCCAATGCACTGCGCGCGCTCGGTGTCGAGCCCGGCGACCGGGTCGGCATCCTGGACTGGAACAGCCGACGTCACTTCGAGCTGTACTGGTCTATTCCCGGCCTGGGTGCTGTCATGTTGCAGATGAATCTGCGCCTGGGCCCAGAGGACCTGGGCTACGTGGTCGACCACAGCAAGGTGTCCTACGTTTGCGTAGACGAGTCATTGCTACCCCTTGCCGAATCCGTCGCAGCGAATTCGCCCCAGATCAAGGGCTGGATTGTCATGACCGACAAGCCGCTGGACCAGATCAAGACCACGCTGAAACCGCTGCTGCACTACGAAGACCTGCTGGCCGCCGCCGACACGAAGATCGACTGGCCCGAGATCGACGAAACCTCGGCCTACAGCGCCTGCTATACCACCGGCACCACAGGCAAGCCCAAGGGCGTGTACTACTCGCACCGCGGCATCTATCTGCACTCCACGGCCATGGCCACCAATCTGGGCATGACGCTGGACGACTGCGTCATGCTCATCACGCCCATGTTCCACGGGCAGTGCTGGGGCCTGCCACAGGCCGCCACGCTGCTGGCCGACAAGATCGTGCTGCCGGGCCGCTACGCTGCCGAAGACACCAAGCCGCTGGTTGACGCCATGATCGCTGAGGGTGTGACCATCACCAACGGCGCACCGGCCATCTTCCAGCCCATGCTGCAGTACATCGAGACGATGCAGGTCAAGCCGGACTTCAGCCGCATGCGCATGCTGTCTGGCGCCACCGAGCCGCCGCTGTCGATGATGATCGGTTTCTACGACCTCACGGGTGCCGAGGTGGTGCATGCCTACGGCGCCACCGAAGCCACAACGTTGGTGACGATGAACCGCCTCAAGTCCACGCTCAAGAAGCGCCTGACCCAGGACGAGCGGTGGAACCTCAAGCGCAAGCAGGGCCTGGTTCTGACCGGGGTAGACATCCGCATCCTCGATGCCAACGACAAGGACTTGCCACACGACGGACAGTCGGCAGGCGAGATCTGCCTGCGCGGCCCCTGGATCACGGCCAGCTACCACGACATGCCCGATTCCGGAGACCGCTTCCTGGAGGGCGGATGGTGGCGCTCGGGCGATGTCGGCACGGTGGACGAGAACGGCTACCTCAAAGTTACCGACCGCATCAAGGACGTGATCAAGAGCGGCGGCGAATGGATTTCTTCCATCGACATGGAAAACCTGCTCATGGGCCACCCCGCCGTGCGCGACGCCGCGGTGGTCGGCATTCCCCATGCGAAGTGGCAGGAACGGCCGCTGGCCCTGGTGGTGCTGAGGCCCGGCCAGCAGGCGACTCAGGAGCAATTGCAGGAACACCTGACCAGCGCCTTCGCCAAGTGGCAGTTGCCAGACCAAGTTCTGTTTGTCGAAGCCATCCCCAAGACCAGCGTCGGCAAGCTCGACAAGAAGCGCATCCGCGCCGAGCATGCGGGCCGCTACGCCGAGTGAGCCAACCTTTTTGCACCAGGAGAAGAACATGAATGACCATGAACCCGTCATCGTCGGTGCGTTGCGCACCCCCGTGGGCAAGCGCGGCGGGCGCCTGCAGAAATGGCACCCCGTCGATCTGCTGGGCGAGACGCTGCGCCAGCTGGTCGAGCGCTCCGGCATCAACCCCGCCGATCTGGACGATGTGATCGTCGGCTGCGTGCTGCAATGGGACCAACAGCACGGCAACCTGGGCCGTCATGCCGTATTGGCGGCGGGGCTGCCCGAATCCGTCCCGGCGGTGACGGTTGACCGGCAATGCGGCTCCGGCCAGCAGGCGGTGAGCTTTGCCGTGCATGGCATCCAGGCGGGCGCTTACCAACTGGTCATCGGCGCCGGGGTGGAATCGATGTCGCAGGCCCCCATGCCGCCGTCGTTCAAACCCGGCGCGCCGCTGGGCTCGCAATACAGCCCGCGCGAACTGGCGCGCTACAAGGACAACCCGCTGCTGGCGCAAGGCGCTTCGTCGGAGTTGATGAACAAGCGCTTCGGCCTCACGCGCGAGGCCCTGGACGCTTTCGCCGTGCGCAGCCATCGGCGCGCCACCGAGGCTTTGCAGGCTGGCCGAGTCCAAGACCAACTGGTGCGACTGAACGAAGACCCAGCCGACCCAGACAGCCCGCTCGTCACCGCCGACGAAGGCGTGCGTGCCGACCCGAACCCCGAGAAGATGGCCACGCTCAAGCCCGTGTTTGCCGCCGACGGTGTCACCACGGCCGCCAACTCGTCGCAGATCAGCGATGGCGCCGCCGCGCTGCTGATCGCCAGCCGCGCCTATGCCAAGCAGCATGGCCTGAAGCCGCGCGCGCGCTTCGTCAGCACCGCCGTGGCGGCAGCCGACCCGGTGATCCAGTTCACCGCTGTTCTCGATGCCACCCGCAAGGCGCTGACGGAATCGGGTCTGACCCTGGCCGACATTGACCTGTTTGAAGTCAACGAGGCCTTTGGCGGCGTGCCGCTGATGTTCCAGCAGGAATTCGGCATTCCGGACGATCGCCTCAACGTCAACGGCGGCTCGGTGGCCATCGGCCATCCGCTGGGTTCCACCGGCGCGCGCATGCTCACCGACCTGCTGTGCGAGCTGGAGCGGCGGGGCGGCCGCTATGGCCTGCAGACCATCTGCGAGGCTTCGGGCACGGCCAATACCACCATCATCGAGCGGCTTGGATGAGCGGAGCCACCATGAGCGAAGCCAGCGAAGTACTCGTCAGCCGCGAAGGCGCCATCGCCACCTTGACCATCAGCCGCCCGCGCGCGAAGAACAGCTTGAACCGCGCGGTATTCGATGGCCTGTGTGCGCAGCTTGTGCAACTGCGCGACGACGATACCGTGCGCGCGGTCATCATCACCGGCGCCGAGGGCGTGTTCTGCGCCGGGGCCGACATCACGGCCTTCGACGCGCTGCGCGCCGAGCCGCTGCTGGGCGACCGTGCGGCGGCAGGCGGCCACTTCTGGTCGGAACTGGAGTAAAAATAAGGGGTCGGAGTAAATAAAATAAATTGCGCGGCCAATTGAGCGTTGCTACTCCTGCGACTCGAGCACGACTTTCTCCTTCTTCGGCCTTCCACGCGACTTGTAACTGATTCGTTGCTGGAGTTGCCGTTCAATCTTAGCCTTGAACCGGTCAGCGCCCACAGGCACGCATAAATATTGTAGGACTCACCCTTACTCCCTACGTGTCAGGTCCCGGTTGATTAACCACTCGTCGTCGACGCCGCTCAAGTAAACGATCTGGACTCAAGAGCCCACGAGGATCATGCGCAGCGGCCTGCGCCTGCTTCATGAGGTGTTCGTCAGTCTCGACGGGGTACGCATGGGCGCTTCTCGATGTGTTTTGCGTGATTCGTCGGCGGTGACGCGGCCACTACGCGAGCTCGATGATCTGATTCAGCACGCCCAGAATCTCGGCAAAAGCGGTATCCGGCACCTGCTTCATGGGGTGTTTTTTGGCGCCGCGCTGGCGCCAGTCGAACGACTTGGGTTGGTGACAGAGCGCGTAGCTCGTGCTGCCCGCTTTGCGACCGCCGGCAAGGCCTACCGCCACGGCGAATGGGTTGTCGGCGTTGTAGGCCGCAGTGGTCATGGGCAGGCCGATGACCAATGACGTGCGCGCGTTGAACGCCTGCGGTGACAACACCACGAAGGGATGCACATCGCGCATCTCGCGCCCTGCCTGGGGATTGCAGTCGATCCAGATGATGTCTTGCCGATCGGGCGCCCAAGCCGTGCGACCGGCGCGCCGCGTCACCACCGTTCGGCGCCGAGCGCCTGGCCGCTTTGCATCACTTCGCCGCCGTGGCGGCTTGGGTCGAATCGGGCCAGGCGCTGTTCTAACGTCAGCGGAGGGTTCTGCTCCGGCGTGATGATGACGCGACCGGCCACCACTTCGATGTGCACACGCTGGTCCGCCTTGAGGTTGGCGGCACGTGCCACCGCGGCGGGCAGGCGAACGCCAAGGTTGTTGCCCCAATGCTTGATGTCGAGGTAGGTGTCGGCCATGGCGACGCTCCAGATGTTTAAACGAAGTATAAACATTGCGGGAGGGCCGTCAAACCGCGCCGCAATAACGCCTGATTCAGTCGAGCTGCGTGGCGCGTGCCAGTGCGCGCATCTCTGCCGTTACCCGGCTGTCAGCCGCCACGCGCTGCCAAAGCCGCGTCGCTGCCGAACGCGCCGAAGTCCATTGCGACACGGCGAACGGTGGCGGCGCGGGTGTTCGCCATTCCGGCGTGTTGACGGCACCGTCTGCGGCGGGGGCGTAGCGCATGGGCAGCATGTCGTAGGCCGGGGCGAGGCCAAGGCGGCGCCGGCCGTCGTGGAACAGCGACAGGTTGCCGAAGTGCGTGTCGGTATTGGCAATGCAGGTGCCCTTGAAATTACGGTGACACGTTACTCATTAGTCGCCCCTGAAGATTCCCCAACCTCATGAATATCTTTGAGAAAGTGGCGCTGAAGTGCTGCTGGATTTGCCAGGAACTGCGATAATTGCATTCAGAAACTGGCGAAATCTGGAGGCTTTTCGATGCGTCATCAGGTATCCCCCAGCGAGACGGCAGCGGCCCGAACGGATGACTTCTTCCGCTCCCGTCTGGACCAGATGATCGAGATGCGTCATCCCCTTTCCCGACTAGCTGAGGTGATGCCCTGGCAAGCCCTGGAATCTGAGCTCTCCGGGGTGCTGCCGCCGACACCCGCCGGGGCTGGCCGTCCCGCCTTGCCGCTGCGGATGATCATTGGCCTGCTGTACTTGAAGCACGCCTACAACCTCTCCGATGAACAGGTCTGCGCCCGCTGGCTGGAGAACCCCTACTGGCAGTTCTTCTGCGGAGAAGTGATCTTTCAAACCCGCTTTCCCTGTGATCCCAGCTCTCTGACCCGTTTCCGGAATCGCTTGGGCGAAGCCGGTGTTGAAGAACTGCTGGCCCAGACCATCGAAGCCGCCAAGGACCTGAAGGCGGTCAAGCGCGCCGATCTCGAACAGATCGTCATTGACTCCACGGTGCAGGAGAAAGCCGTGGCCTATCCCACCGACAGCCGCTTGCTGGAGATCGCCCGACACAAGCTCGTGAAGGCCGCCAAAGCCGAAGGCATCGTCCTGCGCCAGAGCTACGCCCGCATCGGCCCGGCACTCAAGTTCAAGGCCGGCCGCTATGCCCACGCCAAGCAGTTCAAGCGAATGCGCAGAACCTTGAAGAGCCAGCGCACTTTGCTCGGACGGCTGGTCCGCGAGTTGCAGCGCAAGGCCAACGACGAACAGCGGCAACGGCTCGCCGTCTTGCTTGAACGCGCCGAGCGCATTCGCAGCCAGAAATCCAAGGACAAGAACAAGCTCTACGCCCTGCATGCGCCCGAGGTGGAATGCATCGGCAAGGGCAAAGCTCGCCAGCCCTACGAGTTCGGGGTCAAGGTCGGCATCGCGGTGGCAGCCAAGAAAGGTCTGGTCATCGGCGCCCGCAGCTTTCCCGGTAACCCCTATGACGGCGATACCCTGGAGGAGCATCTGGAGCAGACCGCCATTCTCACCGGCGTTGCCCCGAAGACCGCCATCGTCGATCTCGGCTACCGGGGCAGGCAGCCTGAACACATCACCATCCTTCACCGGGGCAAGAAGAAGACGCTGACCCCGCCGCAGATCCGGCTGCTTAAGCGACGCCAGGCCGTCGAACCGACCATCGGGCACCTGAAAGACGGCCACCGCATGCGCCGCTGCTTTCTCAAAGGTCAGATGGGCGATGCTCTGAACGTGGTGCTGGCCGCTGCTGGTTACAACATCCGTTGGTTGATGCGCTGGATCGCCTTTTCTTGGGCCCAAATCCTGTCCCTGTTAATTTCACACTGGCGCGCAGCAAGAGCCGCTACCGAGCACCAGCAACAATCCAACCAATTTCAGGCCACTATGGCGTGAGAATTGGTGAATTCTTCAGGGGCGACTCATTACCCTATTTCCGCTCGTCGTAAGCCCAGATGCTGCTCGAACGGCAAAAAGTCCTTGTCGTCATGCAGCAGCGGCAAGTCTTCGTCGATGCAATACGTGGCGATGACGGTGTCAATGGTCTTGCGCACGGTGGTGCCCTGGCGGCGTAGAAAGCGGTAGTGCTCCGCCGCCCTCAAGGCCAAGGCTGGGCTGAGCACGCTTCGCACATCCAGATGCAGCATCAGCGTCCGTGCTTGGCGAAAGTCGCGGTCGGCGCGGAAGCCTTGCAATACCTCGGTCAGCACCAGGTCGCCAACCACGATGCGCGTGGTGCCCAACGCGGTATCCAGAAGCCGTGTGGGTTCGCTGTCGACGCCGTTGAAGTAAGCGATCCAGACGCTGGAGTCGACGAAGATCATGCGTCGCGGCGCATGGCGTCTAGATCGCCCTCCCACTTGAGCTTGCCGCGCAGGCTGCGAATCTCCCGTTGCTTCTGCAGGGTAATGAGCGCCTTCAGGCCCTGCTCCACCGCTTCGCGCTTGGTCTTTACGCCCGCGGCAGCCTGTGCCTGTTTCATCAGCTGTTCGTCAATCACGATGTTGGTACGCATGGGCGCTCCGAATGTGTACGATGCTGATGTATCGTACACATCAACTGAATGGGGGGGACAACTTCCTGATGGACGCCATCGTCAACACGGCGCTTACCGGCCTCTTCTGGCTATTTGTCCTCGCGGTCATCATCGGCTTCTTCAAGTCGCCCTACTTCAAGGGCTGGCTCGGTGAATCGGCCGCTGGGCTTTCCGCCAGGCTGTTTCTGCCAAAGGACCAGTACACGACCCTGCATAACGTGACCTTGCCGACCGCGGACGGCACGACTCAGATTGACCATGTGATCGTGTCGCGCTTCGGGGTGTTCGTGGTGGAGACGAAGAACTACAAGGGGTGGATTTTCGGTTCGGAGCATAAGCCGACCTGGACGCAGAAGATCTACCGGCGCACTCACACGTTTCAGAACCCGCTGCGCCAGAACTACAAGCACTTGAAGACGCTGGAAAGTGCCTTGAGCCTCAGTCCTGAGGTGCTGCACTCGGTGGTCGTGTTCATGGGTGAATGCACGTTCAAGACGCCGATGCCGCCCAATGTCTGCATCGGCGGTGCATACACCCGTTACATCAAAAGCAAGAGCGTCCCGGTGCTGTCCGAGGCGGAGGTCAGCCGTATCGTTGCCGCGATTCAAGCGGAGCGGCTAGCGCCCACGCGCGCAACTGACCGAGCGCATCGGCAGCACGTGCGGCACTTGCAGGCCAAGAAAGAAGCGCCTCGTCTGCCTCGGCGACCTTAGTAGGTCTGCACGCCGAACTTTAGGAGCAGGCGCGGCAGTACGTCATCGAGGTTTTGCACGTCGGCATCATTGAGCTCGATAAGGTTGAAGCCGTACTTCCCGTAAAGGGCGAGCTTCTGCGCCTTGCGGTCCCGGTACTTGGGGTCGTTCTCCAGCCCCCAGTATTCGATGTAGACCTTGCCGGTCGGGATGTAAAAGTCGCAGTACATCTCTTCCTCGATCGGCAGCTTGCGCTCGTAGGCGTGAACGATCTCGGCCATGTAGAGCCAGTTATCGATCAGCATTTCTGCCTTGGAGCGGACGAAGTGACCGTCCGTCGCGCGGTGTTTGGCCTCAAACTTTTCGCGGAAGCCGCTGCCACCATTGCTGCCCGTCGGGCCATCCGTGCTGGTCGGCGCAGAATCACTACCCAGCACTTGGGCGGCGCTGTCTTTGAAGCTTTTGTTCTCCAACAGCTGCGCCGGCCAAACCACGAAGGGAATGCCGGAGCGGTGATGCTCGCGCTGGACGCCACCGATCTTCGTGCCTTGTTTGGTGAGCCTCCAGCCCTTGAGGCCTTTCTCGATCCAGCCCAGCTCGGAGAGCAGAAAATTCACACGAGTCGCCGATAGACCCAGCTCTTCCCCGATCTTGGTCGGCGTGAGTTGTCCGGCGGCAATATCGGGTGCAGGGACGTCGTTGCCGCCGACACGCGGGTCACTTGCCGTGCTTGAGGGCCAGGCGATGTAGCGGCCAAAGCGCTTGCTCTCGACGTACTTTCCGCCCGCTTCCTCGCCGGCAGGTGTGAGTGACCAACCCTCTGCGGCTTTGGACATCCAACCGACACTTTGCAAGGTTGCACGCAGCTCTGCGACCTCGATGCCCATCTGTTCGGCGAGGCGGGTAACAGACAAGAACTCTGATGGTTGGGCGGTCATGTCTCGGATCGATCAAAGAAGATGAGGCGCCCTGCAGGGCGGGCTGGGCTTAGAGGGTACAAAACCCTTGACCGCGCTGCGTTAAGCTCAGCCGATGCGCCGCGCCGCCTATTCGCAAGCTGCCAAGATATTTCTGAACGAGAGCGACGACGCCATCCTCGGCGCGTTGACGCGGGCCAGTAATTTTGCGGTTGAAGACACGCAGCGCGCGGCATGGCTGTCTGAGATTGAGCACCTCAAACAGTTGCTACCCCCACTGCTGGCCGACTTTGGCGACGGCACGCTGCATTTCGAGTACGCCATCCCGCGGATGGGGCGGCGTATCGACGTGCTATTGCTACTGCGTGGGGTGGTGTTTGTTCTGGAATATAAGGTCGGCGAGCAAGATTATCCCGCGCACGCGCTGGACCAGGTCACCGATTACGCGCTCGACCTCAAGCACTTTCACGAGACCAGTCACCATGCTGTGATTGCGCCGATTCTGATTTCCACAGCGGCAAAGGCCGCGTTGGCGCAGCCGATTCACGATGCCAAGGGCGACGGCGTGCTCTCTGCACTGGCCACCAACGCCGCGGGTTTGGCCGAAACCATCCGCTCAGTGCTGGCTGCCTACCCCAACGAAACCATTGATCCCGCGGTGTGGCAGCAGGGTCGCTATCAGCCCACACCGACCATCGTGGAGGCTGCGACCGCGCTGTACGCCGGCCACAACGTGCATGCACTCTCGCGCAGTGATGCCGGGGCCATCAATCTGGCGCAAACCAGCGCAAGTTTGGAAGCCATCATTGCCAGCAGCCGCGCACAGCGACGCAAGGCCATTTGTTTTGTGACGGGGGTGCCGGGCGCCGGGAAGACGCTGGTGGGGTTGAACATCGCAACGCAGCACATCGATCCGGACGGTGATCTCTACAGTGTCTTTCTCTCGGGCAACGGGCCGCTGGTCAACATCCTGCACGAAGCGCTGGCGCGGGATCGCGTGACGCAGGCTCGAAAACGCGGCGAGCGGGCCCGTAAAGGAAAAGCAAAAAGTGAAATCAAGGCGTTTATCCAGAATGTTCATCACTTCCGCGACGAGGGGCTGAAAGACCCAGACCGCCCGCCGGTAGAGCACGTCGCCCTCTTCGACGAGGCGCAGCGTGCCTGGGATTTGGCGCAGACAGCCAGCTTCATGCGACGCAAGAAGGGCTATCCAGACTTCCATCAGTCAGAGCCCGAATTCCTCATTTCCTGCATGGACCGCCATCCTGACTGGGCCGTAATTGTCTGCCTCGTTGGCGGCGGACAGGAGATCAACACCGGCGAGGCCGGCATTGGTGGTTGGCTGGAAGCGATTCGCGACCGCTATCCCGCCTGGCACGTTTACGCCAGCCCCAACCTCCACCACCGGGAGTATCAGGCGACGGCGCTGTTGCAGCAGATGGCCGCGCAGCAGCGGGTGCACTTTCACCCGGAGTTGCACCTGTCCATCTCGATGCGATCTTTCCGTGCCGAGACCGTAAGCGCCTGGGTGAAGGCCGCGCTGGACGGCGACATCGATCAGGCGCTATCGCTGCACGAAGGCTTCAAAGCGCGTTACCCGATTGCGCTCAGCCGCTCATTCGCGGACGCCAGAGCCTGGGTTCGAGAGCAGGCTCGCGGCACCGAACGCTTCGGGCTGGTCGTCTCCAGCCAGGCACAGCGTCTCAAGCCCTACGCCATCGACGTGCGCTCACCCATGGACCCGGTGCATTGGTTCCTGAACGACAAAACCGACGTGCGTAGCAGCTACTACCTGGAGGATGTCGCCACGGAGTTCCACGTGCAGGGTCTGGAGTTGGATTGGACCTGCATGGCCTGGGACGCCGACTTCCGTCGGGCCCGCGATGGCTGGCAGCACTTCAGCTTCCGTGGCGACCGCTGGCAGCGCATCTTGCAGCCGCATAGCCAGCGTTATCAGCTCAACGCCTATCGTGTGCTGCTCACCCGCGCGCGACAGGGCATGGTGATCGTGGTGCCGGAGGGCGATGCCCGTGACGCCACGCGGGAACCCGGCTTCTATGACGAGACCTACCGCTACTTGAGCGATCTTGGCTTATCGGTACTTTGATTGCGGGCCAGACCGCAGATCAACGAATTACGGCGCCGAGTTACCAACTACCCAATCTCCGCTCATCTGCAAAAGGGCGGGGTCGCTTAATTCGCCGCTTGAGCCAGCGCCCGTATATCGGGTGACACACGGCCGTCAGCCGCCACGCGCTCCCAAAACTGCGTCGCTGCAGAACGCGCCGACGCCCATTGCGACACGGCGAACGGTGGCGGCGCGGGCGTTCGCCATTCCGGCGTGTTGACGGCACCGTCTGCGGCGGGGGCGTAGCGCATGGGCAGCATGTCGTAGGCGGGGGCGAGGCCAAAGCTGCGTCCGCCGTCGTGAAGCAGCGACAGGTTGCCGAAATGCATGTCGCTGTTGGCAATGCAGGTGCCGAAGGCCTGCAGCCAAGCGATGTGATCGGCGTTTTGCCGTGACAGGCGGCGAAGGCCGACCAGCGCGCGGGCGGTCTGGGACCAGTCCTTGCGCTGGCCGATGAGCGGGTCGTCCACCGCGCCCAGCGAGATCAGGCCCAAACGGCCTCGGGCGCCCACGCGGTCGAAGCGGGTCACTTCCAGAAACAGGCGACCGCCTGCCTCGACGAGGGTGCTTTCGGCAGCGGGAAGCCCCGCCTCGGAAACGGTTTGCAGCGCCAGGTGCTCGCAGACGATCAGGTCGGCCCAGCGCCTGCCAACGGGCGTGCTCAGCGCGCCGCAGAACTTCACCAGCACATGGCGGATGCCGTTTAGGTCTCGAACCTGCGCAGTGAACTTGGGCTGCTCGCCGCCCGCCGAGCTGCCGGGCAGTTCACCGGCCAGTGCCTGCTCGGCCAGTCGCGGGTACCGGAATTCGCGGTCGGCGGCGTCGATGACGTCGCCGTGTTGCGTCTGCGTCCAGCGGGTGAAGGCGTCTTCCCCCACGATGAGGTTGCCCGCCAGGTCGTCACCCCGGCCGGCGATGGCAATCAGTGCGTGGTCGTCGTTCCAGTCGGCCAGACGGGCGGGCGGGCCCAGCGCCTCGTGGCGGCGGACAAAGTTGCGGCCCATGAAGCCTTGCGGCCGCATGTCGTCGAGAAACCAGGGCAGGCCGGGATAAATATCGGTGCGCCGCTGCTCGCGATCCTCGAAGACCATGCCACCATGGATGGGCGACAGCAGGCCCATCTCGTGCGCGTCACCGTCGGTATTGACGCGATAGACCGGCAGGTCGGGCGACAGGCCGGGCAGCGGGCGCCGCCGTGCGTACCGGGTGGCGCGGGCGCGACCCACCACCAGAATGTCCGCCGCATATTCGGTCACCAGCCGGGAGACGGCGGGCTGGCTCAGGCCGAGCCGTGCCTGCAGTTCGTCGCTGCGCGCGGGCCCAGCAGTCAGTGCGATGAGCAGGTCAGGGTTTGGCACCAGAGCGGTCAACTGAATAGATAAACGGATAGATAGTACCGCATAACATCATGAATAATAAGGAAAAAGTGATCGCGTAGCCATGCGTGTGAATAGATACCAGAATCGATACGCACGCTCTTGGGCGCCCCCGCCACGCCCCGCCAACTGGCATCATCCCCTTCATCTTTCCATCCGCAAGTGCCTGCCATGACCGCATCGCCGCTGATTCTTCCCCTGCTGGCCATGGTGGCGCTCACGGCGGCTGTGTGGGTGGCGATGGTGGTGCAGCGCCTGAGTGCACAGAAGCGCCTGCGATTGCCCATCGACGCGTTTGCCACGCGGGCGTCGACCAGCACCGCGTTCGGCCCCACTGAAAAAGCGGCCAACCATTTCATGAACCTGTTCGAGGCCCCGGTGCTGTTCTACACACTGGTGGCGGTGTCACTGGCGACGGGTGTGGTGACCTCGCTGCTGGTCATCCTGGCGTGGGTGTACGTGGGGCTGCGCGCGGTGCACGCGGTGATCCACTGCGGCTACAACAACGTGACGCACCGGGCGGCCGCGTTTCTGGTGAGCACGCTGGTGCTGTGGGTGATGTGGGCGCACTTCGGCCTGCGGTTGCTCCACCCGGCCTGAGGCGCCGAGAGCTGCGCTGGCACGGAACCCGCGTATCACCAACGTCCCCCTTCAGGAGGCTTCATGGCAACGATTCATTTCATCGGCGGTGAAAAGGGTGGGGTGGGCAAGTCACTGGTGGCGCGGCTGCTGGCGCAGTACTGCATCGACCACAACAAGCCGTTTGTGGGCTTCGACGCCGACCGCTCTCATGGCGCCTTGCTGCGGTTTTATGCCGACTACGCCTCGCCGGTGGTGATTGACCGCTACGAGAGCCTGGACGCGGTGGTGGAGACGGCCATCGAGGCCCCCGACAAGCGGATGATCGTGGACCTGGCGGCGCAGACGCATCAGCCGCTGATTCGCTGGATGGACGACTCCGGCATGCTCGCCCTGGCGCGCGAGTTCGACATTGCCGTGCGCTATTGGCACGTGATGGACAACGGCCGGGACTCGGTGGACCTGCTGGAAACGCTGCTCGACCGCTTCGGAGCACAGCTCGACTACGTGCTGGTGCTCAACCAGTTGCGGGGGGACGATTTCCAGATTCTCGAACGCTCCGGGCAGAAAGCCCGGGCCCTGTCGCTGGGCGCGTCGGTGGTGACCCTGCCGCGCCTGCACGAACCGGCCATGACGCAGATCGACGCCCGCAGCACCAGCTTCTGGGCCGCCTGCCAGTCGGCCGACAAGGCCACCACCGGGCTCGGTCTGCTGGAGCGGCAGCGGGTGAAGGTGTGGCTGGCCAAGGCCTACGCCGCGCTGGCGCCGCTGGACGTTTAGCGTTGCGCGCGCTGTGCACTCAATCGCCGGCCGGCCGGCCGGGCCGGGCGCCGGGCGATCTTGGCGCGTCGCCAGACTCAGCCGGTCGTGGGCGATGGCTCGATCACGCGCGCCAGTGCCCGCACGCAGTCGGACTGGGTGAGCACGCCGACCAACCTGCCGTCGGCATCGACCACGGGCAGATGGTGGTGATCGTTCTCTGAAAACGCCGCCAGCAGGTCGACGACCCGTCGGTCGTCGCGGGCCACGCGAACCCGGCGGGTCATGATTTGGCCAACCACTTCGGGCTTCGATGAGGTCAGCGTGCCGCTGCTGCGCACCAGCTCACGCACCCGGTCGCCGAGACCGTCGCGGCGGTCGAGGTCGGCGTGGCGCAAAAAATCGGCCTGGGTCACGATGCCCACGATGCGCCGGGTGCGGTCCAGCACCGGCAGCGCCTTGATGCGGTGGCTGCGCATGAGGCGCCAGGCGTCTTCCAGACGTTCGCCGAACTGCACCGACAGCGGATTGCGGCTCATCACGTCGCTGCAGCGCAGGCCGCCAAACAGGCGCTGATAGGCGTTCAGCTCGGTCTGGCGCAACAGGTTTTCCAGGTCGTCGCGGCTGACATCGAGCACTTCGTTGTACAGCGCCAGCGCCTTGTCGAAGTCGGCGGAGCTGAAGCGCGACGTCACCTCGTCTGCGGCCGCCGGCCTTGCGGCGGCCCATTGGGCATGGGGATAGCGATGGCCGGTCGCGCGATGCCAGGCCACGCCGGCCAGCACCAGCAGCAGCGTGTTCACGGCCACCGGAAACAGCGCGAACGAGAACGTTTCGACGCCCAGCAGCGCCACGGTCAACGCCACCGCGCCGCCGGGGGGATGCAGGCAGCGCAGCGCCAGCATCGCGGCCGTCGCCAGCCCAACGGCCGCGGCTGCCACCACGGCCAGCGGTGCGTCAATGATCAGCACACAGGCAATGCCGACCAGCGCCGCCACGGTGTTGCCGCCCACCGCCGCCCAAGGCTGGGCCATGGGGCCCGCAGGCGCGGCGAACACCAGAACCGTGGTGGCACCCAGCGGGGCCACCAGCCAGACGCCGGCCAGGGCGCCGTCGCCGGCCAGCCACTGGCTGAGCAAAGCGGCCAGCCCCAGGCCCAGCGCGGCCCCGGCGACCACCCGCAGCCGTTCGCGCGCGTTGATGGTGACGGGCGCCGGCCTCAGCAGCGCCGGCAGGGCCTGTACACGATGGATCAGCGACGAGCCCGGTTTGGGCGAGGGCTTCGATGACATGGCGCAATTCTATCGTGCGGCCCGGGCCGCTCCGGGGCGTCTCACCTCAAGGATTCGGGGGGTCTTGCATCCGCGTGGCGGCGTTCCAATATTCCCGGTGAGGGCAGGTCGGTGCGCTGCTGCAAGGCATTCGCAGGCGCATCGACAGCCTCTGCGTCATGTTCCCGGGCCTGATTCGGCCGCCACAGGAAAACGATCATGAAAAAGCTTCTTGGCATTCACAGTCAGCCCGGCCGGCACTGGGTGGGCGATGGCTTTCCGGTGCGCACCCTGTTCTCGTACGCCGACCAGGGCGCGGCCCTCAGCCCGTTTCTGATGCTCGATTACGCCGCGCCCACGGCGTTCACCCCCACCACCGGCCGGCGCGGCGTGGGCGCCCATCCGCATCGGGGTTTCGAGACGGTGACCATCGTCTATCAGGGCGAGCTTGAGCACCGCGACTCCACCGGCAGCGGCGGCCTCATCGGCCCGGGCGACGTGCAGTGGATGACGGCAGGCGGCGGCATCGTGCACGAAGAATTTCATTCTGCGGCGTTCGCGCAACAGGGCGGCAACATGGAAATGGTGCAGCTTTGGGTCAACCTGCCGGCCGCGCACAAGATGACCGCGCCGGGCTACCAGACCCTGCTGAAGCGCGACATTCCGGTGGTCGATCTGGCCGACGGTGCCGGCACGCTGCGGGTGATTGCCGGGGCCTTTGGCGAGGCCGCCGGCCCGGCGCGCACCTTCAGCCCGGTCAACCTCTGGGACCTGCGATTGCAAGCCGGCAAGCCCGCACACCTGGTCGTGCCGCAGGGCCACACCACCGGCCTCGTGGTGTTGCGCGGCACGGTGCGGATCAATGGCGAGGGCGTTGCCGGCGAAGCGCAGTGGGTCAGCTTTGCGCGCGAGGGCAACGACCTGCAGCTTGAGGCCGAGGGTGACGACGCCATGGTGCTGCTGCTCAGCGGCGCGCCCCTGAACGAGCCGATTGCGGGATACGGCCCGTTCGTGATGAACACGCAGGTGGAAATCTCGCAGGCCATCGATGACTTCAACCGCGGGCGCTTCGATCAAATGGCACCGCGATCGGCCTGAGCGCGCACGGCCAAAGCAGCCGCCTTCGGGCGGCTTTCTTGCGCCGCGTGCCTGCCGCCAGCGCATTGCGGAACCGACCCGCCCGGTCTAGAGTCTCAGCCCTCATGCAACGCCTTCGGCCACTGCTCAATACCCTGCTGGGGCTCATCTTTCTGGTGCAGGGCTATGCCGTGGCCGCAGCGCCGGGCATGACCGCCCCGGTCGCGACAAGCGTTGCCGCATCGACCGCACCCGCCGCAATGGCCGACATGGCCGACATGCCCCACTGCGCCAGAATGGCCAGCCCGGCACGACAGGGCAGTGACGACCAGGCCGCCGCAGCGTCGTCGTGTTGCGATGAAGGCTGCCCCAACCTGACCAGTTGTGCGCTGGGGCATCTGGCGGCCATTGCCAGTCCCGGCATCTGGCTGCCGAACACGGTGATCGACGCCCCGCCGTTCACGGTGCCGCCGGTGCAGGCGCATCGCCTCAGTGCGTTGTTGAGACCGCCCATCACGTTCCACGGTTGATGTTCAAGACCGGCTCGCCCTGAGCCGCTGCGGGCCACCCCGGCCCGACCCGTGGAGAAGATGAATGTCCCTGTTGACCCGCCGCGCCCTTGCGGGGCACCTCGTGGCCGTGACCCTGACGGCCGCTGCCGCGCCGCCCGCCGGGGCGAGCGCCTGTGACCGTGCCACGCTGACCCTGTCCGACGCCGCAGCGTTGGCAGTGACCGCCCAGCCGCTGATCACCGGCCTCGACGCCCAGCGCCAGGCCGCCCAGGCCTCGGCCGTGGCCGCCGCCCAGTTGCCCGACCCGCAGCTGGGCTTCGGCATCGTCGATCTGCCCATCGACACCAACGAGGCCTACTCGCTCACCCGCGATTCCGACACCCAGATCGAACTCAGCGTCATGCAGGAATTTCCCCGTGCCGAGAAGCGCCGCCTGCGGGGGGAACAACTGACGCAGGAGGCCGCGCGGCTGAGCGCCGAACAGCATCTGGCGCGGCGCAGCATCCGCCTCGACGTCACCTTGGCGTGGCTGGATGTCTGGCGGTTCGAGCAGGAGCTGAGCCTGGTGCGCACGCTGCAGAACGAGGCCGAATCGCAGCTGCAGGCCGCCGAGATCGCCCTGCGGACCGGCACCACCACGCAGGCGGCGTTTCTCCGCGCCCGGCAGCAGGTCAACCGCCTGGAAGACGCCGCGCGCGAAGCCGACCAGCGCATCGAGCAGGCACGCAGCGGCCTGTCTCGCTGGATCGGCGAAGCCGCCCTGCAACCCATCTGCACCGATCTGCCGCCGCGCCAGGACGTGCCACCGCTGGCACATGTGGTGACCGCGGTGGCCGACCATCCGCAGCTGGCCGGTGCCGCCGCGCAGATCGCCGCCGCCGAGGCCGGCTCGGGGCTGGCCCGCGCCAACTTCAGCCCCGATTGGCGCGTGGCCGTGGGCTACGGCCACCGCCCGGCCTTTTCCGAAATGGTGATGCTGCAGGTCGGCATTGACCTACCGGTGTTCACCCGCAACCGACAGGACCAGGCGCTGACCGCGGCACTGGCGCAGCAGCAGGCGGCCGAGTTTGCCCGGCAAGACGTGCTGCGCCGCCTGCTGTCTCAGGCGCGGCACAGCCATCACGACCACGAGCGCTTGCTGGAACGGCTACAGCTCTACCAGACGCGGCTGTTGCCCGACGCCGATGCGCAGATCCAGGCCGCACAACGGGGCTGGCGCGCCGGCCGCGACGGATTCCGTGACCTGCTCGACGCCCGCAGCGCCGCGCTGGAACTGCGCCTGAGCGCGCTGGCTCTGCAACACGAACTGGCCCGCAGCGAGGCTCAGTTGCGGTATCTGGGCGCGTTCGACGCGCCGGCCGGCCCGGCGGAGCACGCACATGAGTAAGAAGACCTGGGGGCTTGTGTTCATCGTCGTGCTGCTGGCGGGCGTGGCCGGAGCATGGTGGGCGCACACCATGGCGCCGCACCGGCATCAATGGCTTGCGACCCCCGACGAGGCCGGCGGCGTGGTGTACACCTGCTCGATGCACCCGCAGGTGCGGCAGGACCAGCCGGGCAACTGCCCGATCTGCGGCATGCAACTGGTCAAGCGCGACGCAGCGCCCACCGCGAAGGCCGAGCCGCTGTACTGGTACGACCCGATGCGGCCCGACCAGCACTTCGACCAGCCCGGCAAGTCGCCCTTCATGGACATGCAACTGGTGCCGAAATATGCCGACGACGCCGGCGCAGACACACCGGGCGGCGCGGTGGTGACGATCGACCCGCGCATGGCGCAGAACCTGGGCATGCGCACCGCGGTGGTGAAGGCCGGTACTTTTCTGCAGCGGGTCGAGGCCACCGGCAGCGTTGCTGTGGACGAGCGCCGTATCGCGGTTGTCAGTGCCCGCGCCGAGGGCTGGGTGGAGCGCCTGCACGTCAACGCCGTGGGCGACACCGTGCGCAAGGGCCAGGTGCTGGCCGGGCTGTATGCGCCCGAGGTGCTTGCCGCGCAGGAAGAACTGGCTTTTGCCCGCACGCTGGGCGACGCCACGCTGATCAGCGCCGCGCAAGCGCGCCTGCGGCTGCTCAACGCGGGCACCCAGGCACAGCGGCAGGACGCCATTGTGTCGCCGCAGTCCGGCGTGGTCGTGGACCTGGCGGTCCGCCAGGGCGCGCAGGTCACGCCCGGCCAGCCGCTGATGACGCTGGCCGATCTGTCTTCGGTGTGGGTGCAGGTGGAGGTGCCTGAAACGCAGTCCAACTGGCTGCGCGCGGGGCAGGTGGCCGAGGTGCGCTTCAAGGGGCTGCCCGGCAAGGTCTACAAGGGCGAGGTGGATTACGTGTATCCGCTGCTCGACACGGCAACCCGCACGGTGCGCGCAAGGGTGGTGCTGGGCAATGCCGATGGGGCGCTCAAGCCGGGCATGTATGGCGCCGTCACGGTCAGGGGCGATGCCCTGCACGACGCCACGCGGGTGCCCACCGAGGCGGTGATTCGCACCGGCACGCGCAACGTGGTGATCGTCGCCGAGTCTGCAGGACGCTACCGCCCGGTGGCGGTGGTGCCCGGCCCCGAACGCGACGGCGAGATGGTGGTGACCGGCGGGCTGAAACCCGGCCAGCACGTCGTGGTGTCGGGGCAGTTTCTGATCGACTCGGAGGCCAGTCTGCAGGGCGCCTACCACCGCATGGGCGCTGCGCCGGCCGCCGATGCCACGCCGGACCAGCGCCTCGACCCCAAGCCCAAGCCCGACCCCGACCCCGATCACGCCGCCGGCCACGGTGACGATCGCGACGCCGGGCGCGCGCCATGATCGCGCGGCTGATTCACTGGTCGGTGCACAACCGCTTTCTGGTGCTGTTTGGCACCGTGCTGATCACCGCCTGGGGGCTCTACGCCACGGTGCACATGCCACTGGACGCGATTCCCGATCTGTCGGACACGCAGGTGATCGTCCGCACCACCTACCCCGGCCAGGCGCCGCAGGTGGTGGAAGATCAGGTGACCTACCCGCTGACCACCACGCTGTTGTCGGTGCCCTACGCCAAGACCGTGCGGGGCTATTCCATGTTCGGCGAATCGTTCGTCTACGTGTTGTTCGAAGACGGGGTGGACCTTTATTGGGCGCGTTCGCGGGTGCTTGAGTATCTGTCGCAGGTGCAAGACCGGCTGCCCGAAGCCGCCGATGCCGCGCTGGGGCCAGACGCCACCGGCGTGGGCTGGATCTACGAATACGCCCTGGTCGACCGCAGCGGCAACACCGACATTTCAGAACTGCGTGCATTGCAGGACTGGTTTCTGAAATACGAGCTGAAAACCGTCGAGAACGTGGCCGAGGTCGCCACCCTTGGCGGCTTCAACCGCCAGTACCAGATCGTGCTCGACCCCGACCGCCTGCGCGCCTACAGGCTGCCGCTGGACACGGTCGTGGCCGCCATCCAGGCCGCCAACAGCGAGGGCGGCGGCTCGGTGCTGGAACTGGCCGAGGCCGAATACATGGTGCGCACCCGGGGCTATCTTCAGAACCTCGACGACTTTCGCCAGATTCCCGTCGCCCTGGGCGAAGACGGCACCCCGGTGCTGCTGCGCGACGTGGCCACCGTGCAACGGGGCCCCGAAATACGCCGTGGCATTGCCGAACTGGATGGCGAAGGCGAAGTGGTCGGTGGCGTGATCGTGCTGCGCTCGGGCGAGAACGCGCTGTCCACCATCAAGGCGGTGAAGGCCAAGCTCGAAGTGCTGAAAGCCAGCCTGCCCGAGGGCGTCGAGGTGGTCGAAACCTACGATCGCGCCACGCTCATCGACCGGGCGGTGCAAAACCTGTCGCACAAACTGCTCGAAGAGTTTCTGGTCGTCGCGCTGGTCTGCGGCATTTTTCTGTGGCACCTGCGCTCGGCGCTGGTGGCCATCATCACCCTGCCGGTGGGCATCTTGGTGGCCTTCGGCGTCATGCATTGGCAGGGCCTCAGCGCCAACATCATGTCGCTGGGCGGCGTGGCGATCGCCATCGGCGCCATGGTCGACGCCGCGGTGGTGATGATCGAGAACGCCCACAAGAAGCTGGAGCACTGGACGCGCGCGCATCCCGGGCAGGTGCTGCAAGGCGAGCAGCGGCTGAAGCTGATCGCCGAGGCCGCCGCCGAGGTCGGCCCGGCGCTGTTTTTCAGCCTGCTGATCATCACCCTCAGCTTCGTGCCGGTGTTCACCCTGCAGGCCCAGGAAGGCCGCATGTTTGCGCCGCTGGCCTTCACCAAAACCTATGCAATGGCCGCCGCGGCGGGGCTGTCGGTGACGCTGATTCCGGTGCTGATGGTGGCCTTCATTCGCGGCAAGATCGCAGCCGAGTCGGCCAACCCGCTCAACCGTGTTCTGGCGGCGGCCTATCGGCCGATGATTCACGCCGTGCTGGCCCGTCCGCGCACCACGCTGGCCGTCGCCGCGCTGCTGGCGCTGGCCACCGCATGGCCGGTGACCCGCCTGGGGACCGAGTTCATGCCGCCACTGGACGAGGGCGACCTGCTGTACATGCCCACCGCGCTGCCGGGCCTGTCGGTGGGCAAGGGCGCGCAGATTCTTCAGCAGACCGACCGCATCCTGAAAAGCTTTCCCGAGGTCGAGCGGGTGTTCGGCAAGATCGGCCGCGCCGAAACCGCCACCGACCCGGCGCCGCTGGAAATGGTTGAAACCACCATCCGGCTCAAGCCCAAGGCCCAATGGCGCGCCGGCATGACCACCGAAAAACTCATTGACGAGATGGACGCCGCGCTCAAGCTGCCGGGCATGGGCAATGTGTGGGTGCAGCCCATTCGCAACCGCATCGACATGCTGGCAACCGGCATCAAGTCGCCCGTGGGCATCAAGATCGCCGGGCCCGACCTGAACGAGATACAGCGCATCGGCGACCAGATTGCCGCGGTGGTCAAGACCGTGCCGGGCACCGCATCGGCCTTCTCCGAGCGCGTTTCGGGCGGGCGCTACATCGAGGTGGTGCCAGACCGCATCGCCGCCGCGCGCCACGGGCTGTCGATCACCGACGTGCAGCGGCTGGTCAGCATGGCCATTGGTGGCCAAAACATCGGCGAAACCGTCGAAGGCTTGCAGCGCTTCCCCATCAACGTCCGTTATCCGCGTGAACTGCGCGACTCGGTGCAAGACCTGCGCGAGCTGCCGGTGGTCACGATGCGCGGTGAAACCCTCACCCTGGGCAGCTTTGCCGAGGTCAGCATCACCGCCGGCCCGCCCATGATCAAGTCTGAAAACGCGCGCCCCAATGGCTGGATCTACATCGACATTCGCGACCGCGACCTGGGCGGCTACGTGGCCGATGCCAAACGGGCCGTCGCCGAGCAGGTGCAACTGCCCGCCGGGTATTCGGTGAGCTGGTCAGGGCAATTCGAGTACCTGGCGCGCGCCAGCCAGCGCCTGCAAGTGGTCGTGCCGCTGACCCTCAGCATCATCTTGGTGCTGCTGTACCTCACGTTTGGCCGCGTCAGTTCAGCGGTGCTGATCATGGCAACCCTGCCGTTCGCCCTGATCGGCGGATTCTGGTTGATCTACGGCCTGGGCCACCACCTGTCGGTCGCCAGCGGCGTGGGCTTCATCGCCCTGGCCGGCGTGGCGGCAGAGTTCGGCGTGGTCATGCTGCTCTACCTCGACAACGCCGTGCGCGAGCGCGAAGAGCGCGGCGCCCTGCACACCCACGCCGACCTGCGCGCCGCCCTGATCGACGGCGCAGTGCTGCGCGTGCGGCCCAAGGCCATGACCGTCGCCGTCATCATCGCCGGCCTGTTGCCGCTGTTCATCGGCGCCGGCACCGGCAGCGAAATCATGCAGCGCATCGCTGCCCCCATGATCGGCGGCATGATCACCGCGCCGCTGCTGTCCATGCTGGTGCTGCCAGCGGCGTATCTGCTACTGCACCGGCGGCGGCTTGCCGCGTGACCCTGCAGGTTGGCGACAGGGCCGCACGGCGCACCCGGCGCGGGCGCAGCGGCGGCAGCGGTTGGGCAGAAATCGCCATCACCGTAAGATCGGCTTCCGCGACACACCGCTGGCCGAGTGACTGCGCAACCGGCCTTCGCTCCCAAAACAAAGAAAAACCGATGGCCCTGAAAAAATCCGAGCTGTACGCCTCTCTCTGGTCGAGCTGTGACGAGCTGCGCGGCGGCATGGACGCCAGCCGCTACAAGGACTACGTGCTGGTGCTGCTGTTCATCAAGTACGTCAGCGACAAGTACGCCGGCAAGCCGTTTGCCGCCATCACCGTGCCCGACGGCGCCAGCTTCACCGACATGGTCGCGCTCAAGGGCAAACCCGACATCGGCGACCAGATCAACACGAAAATCATCGCCCCGCTGGCCAGCGCCAACCGGCTGTCCGACCTGCCGGACTTCAACGACGCCAACATGCTGGGCAGCGGCAAGGAGATGGTCGAGCGCCTCAGCAACCTCATCGCCATCTTCCAGAACAAGGCGCTGGACTTCTCCGGCAACCGCGCCGATGGCGACGACATTCTCGGGGATGCCTACGAATACCTGATGCGACAGTTCGCCACCGAAAGTGGCAAGAGCAAGGGCCAGTTCTACACCCCGGCCGAGGTCAGCCGGGTGATGGCGCAGATCATCGGCATCGGCAGCGCGCCCACCACCAGCAGCACCACCGTGTATGACCCGACATGCGGCTCGGGGTCGCTGTTGCTCAAGGTGGCCGACACCGCCAACGGGCAGGTCACCCTCTACGGGCAGGAGAAAGACGCCACCACCGCCGGGCTGGCCCGCATGAACATGATCCTGCACAACTACCCCACCGCCTTGGTGATGCAGGGCAACACGCTCACCGAACCCAAGTTCATGGACGGCCAGGGCGGTAACGCTGCCCTCAAGACCTTCGACTACGTGGTGGCCAACCCGCCGTTCAGCGACAAACGCTGGGGCAATGGTCTGGGCAACCCGCTCGACGACCCGCACGAACGCTTCAAGCCCTTCGGCGTGCCGCCCGCCAAGCAGGGGGACTACGCCTACCTGCTGCACATCGTCCGCTCACTCAAGAGCACCGGCACGGGCGCCTGCATCCTGCCGCACGGCGTGTTGTTTCGCGGCAATGCCGAGGCGCAGATTCGCCGCGCACTGGTCCGCAAGGGCTATCTCAAAGCCATCATCGGCCTGCCGGCCAACCTGTTCTACGGCACCGGCATCCCCGCCTGCATCCTGCTCATCGACAAGCGCGATGCCGTGGGTCGCAAGGGCGTGTTCATGATCGACGCCAGCAAAGGCTTGGCCAAGGACGGCCCCAAGAACCGCCTGCGTGAGCAAGACATTCACCGCATCGTCGACGCCTTCCGCAAGCAGACCGACGTGCCGCGCTACGCCCGCATGGTGTCGTTCGATGAAATCGCCGACGCCAAGAACGACTACAACCTCAACCTGCCGCGTTACATCGACAGCAGCGAGTCCGAAGACCTGCACGACCTCACCGCGCATCTGCGCGGCGGCATCCCAGAGCGCGATGTCGATGCCCTGGCCGACTACTGGCAGCTCATGCCACAACTGCGCAGCGCCCTATTCGCAGCTACCCCATCCGCCAGCTCCGTAGGTCGGGCTTCAGCCCGACAAGCAAGCCCCGATGTCGGCACGAATGCCGGTCCACAGGCACTACACGTCACCGAACGCAGCGCGCCCGAATACCTCGCGCTGCCCCAAGGCGCGCCGCCAGAGCCACGCCCCGGCTACGTCTACCTGCAACCCCTGATGGCCGATGTCCGCACCACCATCCTGGGCCACCCCGAATTCGCCGCCTTCACCGAAACCGTCGCCCGCCTCTTCGCGGACTGGCGCGCACAGGCCGTGCAACACCTCACCGCTTTTGACGCCGGTGGCCTGCCCAAGGCGCTGATCGAAGCCGTTTCCGAAAGCCTGCTTGCTGCCTTCAAGGCCGCGCCCCTTCTCAACCCCTACGACGTCTACCAGCACCTGATGGACTACTGGGCTTCAGACATGCAGGACGACGCCTACCTCATCGCCGCCGACGGCTGGCAGGCCACGCCCACCCGCATCATCGAAACCAACAAAAAGGGCCAGACCAAGGACAAGGGCTGGGTCTGCGAACTCATCCCCAAGCCGCTCATCGTGGCCCGCTACTTTGCGAACCAGCAAAGCACCATCGACACCCTGCAAACCGAGCTGGAAGCCGCCACCGCCAGCCTCACCGAGCTGGAAGAAGAGCACAGCGGCGACGACGCCGTGTTCACCGGCTTTGATGCCATCAACGCCGCCAACGTGAAAGACCGCATCCGCGAAATCGGGCAGGACCCGGAGGGCGCCGACGAACTCGCCGTGCTCAAGCAATGGCTCAAGCTCAGCGAACAAATCAGCGCCCACAAGAAAAGCCTCAAGGCCGCCGAGGCCGAACTGGACGCGCTGGCCTACGGCAAGTACCCCGACCTCGGCAAAGCCGACATCAAGGCCCTGGTCATCGACGACAAATGGATGGCGTATCTCGCTGACAAAGTGCAGGGCGAACTCGCCCGCGTCTCGCAAACCCTCACCGGCCGCATCCGTGAACTCGCGGAGCGGTACGACACGCCGTTGCCCAGGCTCACCGATGAGGTGGCTGCGTTATCGGCGCGGGTGGAGCGGCACCTTGAAAGGATGGGGGTTTCATGGACATGAGGGAGGGGTACAAGCAGACTGAGGCAGGGGTTATTCCATCGGATTGGCAGACCCAACAGCTTGGCGCGGTTTCATCCATCACCACCGGCAGAAAGGATGTCAATGAGGGTAACCCAGACGGCGAATATCCCTTCTTTACTTGCTCAAGAAATCGAGCGTACAGCGATACTTATTCTTTCGATACAGAAGCAATTCTCATCGCCGGAAATGGCGATGTAGGAAACCTTCACTATCACAAAGGGAAGTTTGAAGCGTATCAACGGACATATGTGGTCAGTCGTTTCGAATTGGGCGTTCCATATATATGGCATCAGCTCAACTACAGGCTGATTGAATCGCTTGGGATAGGGAAAATTGGCTCCTCAATCCCGTATATCAAAAAGGAGAATTTGTCCGACTTCGAATTCCCGCTCCCGCCCACCGAGACTGAACAACGCGCCATCGCAGAAGCCTTGAGCGATGTGGATGCCCTGATAAGCGGGCTGGACCGACTCATCGCCAAAAAGCGCGACCTCAAGCAGGCCGCCATGCAGCAACTCCTCACCGGCCAGACCCGCCTCCCCGGCTTTCATGGGGAGTGGGAGGTGAAGCGGTTGGGTGAGATTTGTGAGATCAGCATGGGGAGAACCCCGGCGCGTTTGAACCAAGCATTCTGGGGGCGCGGACACAAATGGCTCTCGATCTCTGACCTTCAATCAAAAGTTGTCACTGAATCCAAGGAAGAAATTACAGAGCTTGCGGCGTCGACAATGAAAATTGTTCCCAAAGGCACGCTACTCATGAGCTTTAAGTTGTCCCTCGGCAGGCTTTGTTTTGCCGGGTGCGATCTATTCACGAACGAGGCGATTTGCAGCTTCAACAAGCTACAAGCCGATGCGGATTTTCTGTACTACGCGCTAGGCCGTACGGATTTCTCCCTCTACGGGAAGCAGGCGGTCAAGGGATACACGCTCAATAGGAAGTCGTTGGAACTTATCGAGGTCACCCTCCCCGTGCGTCCTGAACAAACCGCCATCGCTCAAGTCCTCAGCGACATGGACGCCGCCCTCGCCGCCCTCGAAACCCGCCGCGAGAAAACCCGCCAGCTCAAACAGGGAATGATGCAGGAGCTGCTCACCGGCAGGACGCGACTGGTATGAGCCGGCATGAGGCGAGATGGCCGGGAAGTGCAAAGTCAAAAAATGGGGCCAGCCCCTGCTACGCAGTGACCAGCCCACAAGTGAGACGGTGGAGAGTTGCGCCAGAAATGGCAAACGCTGTCCGACTGACGGTATCGGCCGTGTCGCCGCCGTCGCCCGCCAGGACCTACATGACGATCCGCGACCCAGCGCGGTTATTCAGCCAGTCTCAGGCCCCGAAACTTGCTGGTGTTGTTCAACAAGGTCTGCTCAAGGCTGGCGATGCTTTGGCCCGTCTCAATGGCGGTGGAGCTGGCCACCGAGCGCACAATCGCCGCACGCGTGAGTGCCGCTGGGGCACTGTCCTTGCGACGGTTGTTGCTCGGGGGCGTCATGTGTGCAGCTTGCCAGTCGTGGGCAACCGAGGCCAGCTTCGAGGCGGCGCTGATACCCGCCCCAGGTCATCCCCTTGGAGCTTGAGGAATATGCACGCTGTGCATACACTGACCCATGCTCTTTGAGTGGGACGAGGCCAAGCGGCGGACCAATCTGCGTAAGCACGGCGTCGACTTTGCCGACGCGGTGGGCGCGTTGGAAGACCCGTTTAACCTCACGCTTGAAGAAGCCTCCGCCACCGGTGAGCCGCGCTTCGTCACCATGGGTCGGGGTTTTTGTGACCGGGTTCTGTATGTCGTTTGGACGGAGCGCGGGATTGACGTCATTCGCATCATCTCGGCGCGCAAAGCCAGCCCCGGCGAAGCGCGCCACTACCAGGACTAAGCCATGAAGACCGAAATGCCAGAACGCGATTTCAGTGCCGGCAAGCGCGCCAAGCGGGTGCCGCAGCTTGCCCGTCTCCAGAAAGAGAACGAGAGCAAGGAGCGGATCACGATTCGCCTGGATGCCGACGTGCTGGCCTGGTTTCGGGCACAGGTGCGCGGGGGTGGCAACTATCAGACGCTGATCAACGACACCCTGCGTGCGGCGATGAAAGCCGACGACGCCCCGTTGACGGTTCGCAAGCTGCGCGAGGTGCTTCGCCAGGAACTGCACGCCGCCTGAGCGCGTGCGCCAGCGGCGGGAGCCCGAAACCATGAGCCTGATTGGCCAAGCCGAACGCGTCACGCAGAACCGTGTGGTGGCCTTGTTCCGCGACGAGCTGGGCTATCGCTACCTGGGCGACTGGACTGACCGCAACAACAGCAACATCGAAGAGCGCCTGCTTGGCCCATGGTTACTGGCGCGCGGCCACAGCCCGGCGCAGATCAGCATGGTGTTGCATCGCCTGCGCACCGAGGCAGGTCACCACGACCGCAGCCTCTATGGCAACAACAAGGCGGTCTACGAGCTGCTGCGCTACGGCGTGCCGGTGAAGACCGAAGCCGGGCAGGTCACCGAGCTGGTGCACCTGATTGACTGGCAGCACCCCGAAAACAATGACTTCGCGG
>TARA_R110000822_G_scaffold90073_9_pt1 | contig 32981 bp, 62 predicted proteins | sample TARA_R110000822 | Tara Oceans TARA_R110000822 (sample SAMEA4397666) | marine metagenome | biome: Polar Biome; feature: [SRF] surface water layer (ENVO:00010504); material: water (ENVO:00002006), including particulate matter (ENVO:01000060) such as... | depth 5 m | reverse complement strand
GAATGAAACTTACGAGACAGTGTATGACAAGTTAAATAAACTATTAGAGATACAAAATGTCTGACCCTACCACTATAATAGGGACTATGATGAAAATATGCCCTAACCACGAAGGTGCTTTTGACTGTAATCCTTTCTGCCGTATCTGTGGGGGTAACCAAGAGTATAAGTCTAATGGTTACTTACCTTGTAAGAGATTCGCCTACTGTGGTGACATGGTTGATGAGGATATCTATGAAGAGGAACTAGGTTTCTGTATTGAGTGTTCTCACCTATACTTTGACCACAAACTAAACCCATACACATTAGAAGAGGAAGCAGGTTGGAATGACTGAATGGACAGACGGAAGCGTAATCAATGAAGAAGCTATTGCTAAACTTACCCCAGAGCAACTGAGGAAGCTGGCAGAGATTCTTGAGAAAATCTAAAGAAAGACTAATACAAGCTATGACCAAACCATTTCCAGCAGAATCAGAACTAATCAGGTTCATGGTTCTTCATCTAACGGAACTCTATGACAGCTACACGGAAGCAGAGCAAGAGGGAGACAACAGCCTTATGGACTATGTGCAGGGTAGCATTGACAGCACACATGTCTATCTAACTAAATCAGGTATGCAGTATCAAGAGTATGAAGACTATTTAGAATTAGCCAATGCAACATGGAAGGTAGCACGATGATAGCGTATGTAACAGAAGACGGTAACTATGGTGGAGACAAAGTGCTCACCTTTGACTCTGACAACCTGACTGACGCACAATGGGAAAGGGTAGCTGACATGAACGACAATGATAGGCTACCATACATACAATCAATTCTTGAGAATGATGAAGCCACAATCTCACAATATGAAATGGAAGACTAATGATAGACACTGAGTGGAAAGATGGAGACAACCAACAGCTGATTGATGATAGCTATACAGATGGTTGGGAGTCACACAAAAGACACGTACTTGAAATCATTCAGACAATGGCTGATGAGGGTGTAGAGTATGCTGGAGCATTGGAAGACTTTCACTTTAGATTGCTAAGCAGATAGCTGGCCCCTTCGGGGACCGATCCAACATGATTGACCGTACAACTTTAAGATCGTTATTAAGAAACGCTTGACTTTTTCCCACATTTCTGCCATAATAGATATAACAGGAAAGTAGGATTTCATGGATAAGGTTTACTCTAACCGCAGGCCACGTGTATCAGAAGTATCTGGCTGGACACGTATATTTCATCATGGTAATGTAGACGTATACGAAGCAGATAACTATTACGACTACTATAAAGTTACCCCGAAAGATGGACGATCGAAGTTGTTCTTTGGTGAGTCTGCCTGGATGGAAACTCAGAGATTTGCTGTTGACAATTCAGACTTTTCAGCCTATAACATTTTCAGCTAGGAGGATCATGAACTGCCACGAGTGTAATAAAGCTATTATTGATAATAAGTTTTACTATTCATTTGAAGATACAGATGAGATCTGCCCAAAATGTTACGGAACAGAGCTTGACAAACACCCAATTGTTTGAGATAATAGACTTACCCTAAAGAAAGCAGGCCCCCATGCATACACTTCACCAAATAGCTACACAGGCAGATAGCAAAGAGGAAGCACACGCTAGAGTAAAGGACTACCTTGAGACACAGCTCGGAGAAGAGTTTGGCCCTAACAATCAATGGTTTGATTGGTTCGTTGTTGGCGGTGGACGTTGGTCTACTAGCGATGACCCTTACAACACTGACTACTGGCCTGACGTAAAACACACCTCAGAAATAGAGTTTTTCCAGAACATTGCTCAGTCAATGACATGGCGTGAGGAAGAGTTGCAGAGGTATGTGACGGCAGCCAAAGAAACAAACCTATCAGAGTTACTATCACAACTAGGACAAGTAGACAACTTCATTCTTGCCAGCGAGCTATATAATGTCAAGAAGATTTACGAAATGACTGTGGGTAACTGGGACCACAACTCCTACTTCTTTGACATGATAAATGATTCTACTACTGATAAATACATGCAGGAAAGTATTGACAAAGGTGACAAGACATGGTATGCTGTTCCTGTAGACTTCCACTTCTAAACGTTAGGACCCCCAATGACTATCAAACCAATTATCTTCGAGAAGACTAAGTTCGTAGAGCTTACCCATGAAGAGTGGGTAGAGATGTTCAAGCCAGTCAAGAACCACATCTCTAAGTATCCTGATGACCATGCTGAGTATGACATGTTTGAAACCTATAGCCCAGAGGTAGACTTTGTTCAGACTAAGATAGATGAGAACCTTGTCTGGACCTATGGCGATGGAGATATGTGTACGTACATCTCTAATGGGTATGGCTATGTAAATAGGATAGGTTACTATGTATGTGCCGTGCCATATGACCCAGAGGTAACCTACCAGATTATACTGAGCACTGAAGAAGAGTGTGAGTGCTATGACGAGGAAGACTTCAACAATGGTGGCGAGGGTGGTAACCCTGACTGTAAGATATGCGAAGGTTACGGTTATGTAACGGTATATAATGATTGAGACTTATCCACGTAACAAGAACTATAGGAAGACGCCTATTGACTATGACGTTAACGTATATGTTCTAGAGGACTACGACTTTGATACCAAACAGTCTTACTGGAACACTGAGCAATGGTACCTACATGTGTATGACTACAACAAGGGTGACCACAAAGAGATATCAGTGCCCTTCCTGTTAACAGCTGAAGAGGCCTTTGCAATGAACTTTGAGAATACTGGAGACATCGATGCAGGCCTAGATGGCTGGATGGATCTTTACCACCTGCGGACGTACTACAAGGACCAGATGTCAGATAGAATTCTCAGGTACTTAGAAAGCTTTCCAAGGTACAGGGAAGACATAAGGCCACGAACCATCTATATTTAAATAAGGATTGATGCGTCGAGTTCGCTCCGCATCATAGGAAACAGAGTAAGGGGTTGCTCTGTTCCACCAAGAGAAAGGGTGAGCCCGTTTCCTACTTTATGGGCTTGCTCTTTCTCTACAACTTTGGTATAATAGGACACAGGAGAGAATAATGAAAAGCCAACCACTATCAGACGAGCAGAAAATGGCACTAAAACTTACTAAGCTAATGAATAGTGATGTGACTATGAACCTAGATTTGGTTGGGAAGTATCTTCACCAGATTAGACCAAGCACAGGCTTGAACAGATTACACATTGTGACAGAGGCGGCTCTAGAAGAAAAGGAAAAGTATGACAACTTCATTTGAAACTAAGACAGAAATCCTAGCAGACCTATGGATGAATTACAGACTGGACGAGGAGTTTCAAGACTTCATTGAGTATAACGACTTGGGGCTTCCCCTAGCTTATGCCAAAGTCCAGAGCATAGCCAAGCTAGAGCCACAGGGCGAGCAGATGATAAACGAGACCTTTGAGCTACTTTGCACAGCTATGGAGACAGAGGATGTTGGCTTTGATAGCCTAGATGATTTGCTAGGGTTTGAGTCAGGTAATCTACCAGAATAAACAATGACAACCTCCAGGGTATTCCCTGGGGGTATCTTGTGACCGATCAAACTATACACATATAGTCAATAGTAAACATATAACAATAGTATTACGAAGACATTAAGAAAACCCCGAAAGTTTCTCTGATCAGATATGATGATATAATAGATAGTATGCCTAGACATTTCTTTAACTTTATGTATCCTATCGAAGCTAATAAGATACATGATGAGTATGCTTCCTTTATACCTAATGTGTATAAGAGTATTAAGAACCTCTTTGTATTTACCCCGAAAGATATCTCTAATAAGACAGATAAAGATATATCTAATTAGATTAATAACAATACCTATCAGGTATTAGGTCAATGAAAGCCCATGTGGTATAATGGGTATATGGCTAAAGACAATGTATTCACTCCTATATCTCCTACTATGCTTGAAGAGCATAATGTAGTTGTAGATGATAAATACCCGATCATATGGCAGGCCTTCTCTAAGGCTACCTGGCTACATCGCTATTTCGAATTCACTCCAGATTTCCAGGGTACTTATACTGATCCCAAGTAACAATTTCCCCCATAGTATATACAAGAACATAGTCTGATATAAGACATTAAGAGGGCCTCTAGAAAACCCCTGGTTATTATAACAAATAGATAACAAATAGGATAGTTTAGTTATATTTCATATGCTTTTGGCCATAAATCATTACGTTTCTATACGTTTATTAGGGGCTATCTGGCCATACATTATACAGGGATATGTGGGATATGTCAAGGAAAAAACATTACGATCATGTAACAATGTGGTCTATTCTCCATATCTCTCCACATCACTCCACTCTATGACATATCAGCATATGATCAGTAAGATGTATATCAGATACAATGTCGTAGACATAGCTCTTAGAAGCTACAGGATCAATTGTGAGAGGGTATTCATCTGATCTGGCTATGGGGTGTGGGTGCTATTCTGATAGCCTCATATTGGCATACATGGCTATTTGTTTTTAAGCAGATAAGCCCATATCAGGACAATGATTGTAACCGTAGCAAAAAGATATGGTTGTATTTCTATAGAGGTTGCTTGTACTATGTGTGATGTGTTATTCATCATATACCCTCAGTTCTTTTGGTTCTTTTACAATGAGGACATGTGAATACAAATCCTATAGGCGAAGCTTCGTATATCATAGTGCTCTTACATGTAACACATACGTGTTCCATTGTTCTTATCATTATGATTCCCTAACTCTTAATGGTAATCCGTGTCGGATTTGGATCCTCTTGCCGCCGAACTTTAGCCCGCTCTTTTTCGGTCATAGCCTTCCATTCATTAGCTATTCTTATCATGTCTTCTTTGGTCCTGGCATCTGCTATTGGTACTGAATACTCAAACTGGGACATAGCTACTCACCATTGGCCTTATCTCTAAATGCCTCAGGAGGATGTTTTTCTTCCAGTCCTTCTAGCTCTGGCTGTACCCACTCCTCATCTTCATTAAGATAGACGATAGGAATCTCGTAATCATTGAACTTCACTTCTGATCTCCTTTCACTATGTCAATAGCTATGTCTAGCCCAATTAGAGTGCCTATGTCCTCATCATCATTCGACCCATAGAGTCTTTCCCTGTCTAGTTCTTCTTGTAGCAAGTTGATAATGCGTTCGCGCTCTGCCGTAACGCCAAGATTGTAGTCCTCGGCTTTGACGTGGCGGTGCATATTTGGGAAGTAGGACGTTAGTTTATCGTTAGTCATTGTCTTTTACTTTCTGTAACCGTTCTTACTCATTTTAATCTGGATCACTTATGGTCTTCTCACTTACCCAGTCTGGTCTGTAGCCATAGCACGTCTTATGCTCAGGTGTCCAGACACCAATCTCATCCTTGTCTAGGTACTTGTTATCTTTAACTATGTGGAACATCATCGTTCCCTCTGGAATAAAGGTTTCGTTATCCATGTTAGACATCTGGTTAATATAGGTATCACGAATAGCTTTTACAAAGATCGTCTTGCGGACCTCTTCTTTATATGCTGTCAACGATTACCTCTGGATCTTCTATTATCTTTGGCTCTGGATGTAGCCAGTACTTGTCATAGATTAGTACCCAGGCATTAGCGACTATCAGGAATATTACTGCTCCTAAACCCATAAGCTGTCCCTGTATTACGCTCATTGTTATTGCATCACTCATAGTCTCTATTATATCGTGGATGCCAGAGAATGTCAAGACGCAAGTCTTGGATGAATCTCTTATTTACCGCCGAACCTTACTCTATTTTGCGGCGGGCTTTAATCTACAATTAGGCTATCGGCTATAGCGGAGTGATCAGAGGTTAGTGGCTTCTCAGATCCAAAGCTTAGCTCTTCCCATATGTCGGACAGGTCCATGTTATCATCCTCTAGCCAAGTTCTTAATAGTCCTAACATCCTTTGGCGTTCAGTGTTTGTTCCGTCTGTGAATGCAACCTTGAGGTCGTGTGCGCTGAAGTGTGACAATTTTATCCCTAACTGTTCTGTATTTGTTCCAGTATACACTATCGCAGAAGTCAGGTCAATGGTATAATTAACCAATGACAAAACTATACTCTGTCTCTTTCCCCAGGACTGGTACACACTTTATTGGAGCCAACCTCTCCAGGTTCTATGATGCCGAAGTGTGGGTTAGGCATGACCCAGAAGGATTTGCTGAGCAGAACGTAATATCTATTGTGAGAGACCCCAGAACCAACATTGCATCCTACATAGCACACCATATGATGAGACTAGATAAGACCTTGAACGATAACCACACCGTTCCAATCGCTGAGCAATCAGCCAAGGATTACCTAGACTACTACCTAGAGGCACAGAAGCACCCCCATGTGATCTTTGCAGACTTTACTATGATGACTAATAACTTTATTAGATTTGCAGATACTGTTGGTGAGATATTCTCCTTACCTAAAAGTTACCAGTACGAGACAGCGGAGGTTACTAGAGATGACCACAAGGATGACGAGAAGGCATACCTACCTACCGTTGCTGGCAGCCCTATTATGAACAAGATCTATGAAGCGCTGGGAGATGTTGACCTATCTAAGCATTACGAGCTGTACAATGAGAACCTGGGAAAAGCCAAACAAAACGGCTTACTTGACAAAGAGTCCAAACTGTAGTATTATATAACAGTAAACCAAATTAAGGAAAATAATGGAGAGAGACCAAGAAACAACGGATGTCATGGCACATGCCATTGAAGACCTCCAGGCCTTTATGGCTAACGCAAAGGCTGACACAACTGAGGCAGCTATACTTGCATGGCAACAGGGATACATCTCTGGTGTTAATCGCAGCATGGGAATCCGAGGAGTATAATGGAAGACAAAGAAAAGGCAAAGCTAGTTGCAGCAGTACAAGAGGATGTAAACATTTATCTATCTGCAGAAGAGCGAGAAGAGATCACTGAGTTTGAAATGGTTGCATGGCGTTCTGGCTATGTTGCTGGTTACAATAGACGCAAGATAGAAGAGACCGAAGTCGAAGAAGAAGCTTAAGCTCTATACTCTTCGTTACAAGAATAACAGTAGTGGGTTGGGGAGTTCTCCCCTGTCATCCGCCCACCTAGCGCGATCATGTCTTGCTTTGCAAGCTCAATCATATTGGTTGTTGGCAATCCGTATAGGACGGGGGCCATGCTGCCTGAGCACTCTGGGCACGTTATCGCTTCGTAATTCATTATATTATTATATCATGAGTATAATGGTATATGATTCCTATAAGCTATATTTGTCCAAATTGTTTAAAAAGATTTTATGGGGACAACGTTAACGAGATAGAGGCAAAGGTCGGCATACATCACTGTGAAACTTTACCTCATACTCTGGCTGGTCAGTAAGCCAGAACAGCATCGTATACCTGTCCTGTGTAATTTCCCTGACCTCGTGCAGCAAGTTCTCCCCCTGAGATATAAAACTAACCATTGATCCTCCTGGAGCCTTAATAACAACGCCCAGCTCTGGAAACTCTAACTCGCCACCAATCTGGTTGGCATTAAGATAGCATATAATGCTGTGGGTGAACTGTGGATTCATTTCCGTATGAGAGTCGTGGTGTGGCTTTACCATAGCTCCAGCCTGTTGCTTAGCCAACCAAAAAGAATTTACATATAGCCTTTTACGGCTTTGGTACATCTCTGCTAGAGTTTCTGTCACCTTAGAAAAATAAGTTTTGACTAGGTCCTCTACTCCCTCAATGCCCCTTATCTCATGAGGGGAGGTATCCCAAAACACTTGATCCTTACCATACCTGATGGCGTGACGCTTGGGGTTGTTCTGAAACTCATAAAGGTGAAAGTTGGATATGTTTTTGTCTATCCATCCTGTCAATGTCATTGCGTCATCATAAGAAACAAAGTTTTCAGTTAAGATGATGCCGTTGCCATAGTCCATGATATAATTATATCATATGAAAGATATCATAGTTTTAGAAGAAAACGACCTCTGGCGTATCAGCATGATAGATGGCGATACAGACATCGTTACCGTTTCTATATCCAGTAGCCCAAGGATAGGGCAAGAGTTTGCCAATGAAGAGTTTATAGGTACCTCCTCCAAAGATGGGAAGGCTATCTTCTTAATTGACAAGACCAACTCATTTGGTAATCGTTTGGATTGGCCACACATCGTAGAACTGCTGACCCCACACCTTAAAGACAAGACCGTTAGGGCTATAGGGTTTTGTATGGGTGGATTCTTGGCTACAGTTCTTTCTAAGTACTTTAATGTTGATTCTGTTGTGGCTATTACCCCACAGTATGGCGTAGCCCCAGAGTACTTCCCCCCAAAGGATTATGATGGTGAGCGATTTGACTGGTTTACAGAGCTTTACACTGACAGGATTGATGTCTTCCATATCCCTAGTCTTGACGGCTACTTCCAGGATGAAACAAGATACTATATCTTTAACAGCAGCTTCGACCTAGATCAGATGCAAATTAAGTACTTCCCTCAGCAGGAGAACATTATTGTATTTGAGTTTGGTGAAGACTACGGGCATGGACTGCCTGGAGATCTGGGAGAAGACCTGCCTGTCCTGGTGGAAGAGTGCTTTGATCACAGACCCGAAGCGGTTTACGACTACATACTTAGCCACTACTCGTCTGACTAGAGACCTTTACTAATATCTATAACTGTACCGTTAGTTATTGAGGAAAGGTCGAGGCTTGAGTGCTTCATTGCAACAATAATAAAATCGTACGTGCCCTCAAGTGGGCTTGAGCCTTCTTTTACCAGCCCGTCATGCCACAAAACATCGGATCCCTTATCTAGCAATAGGTTGTACAGCTTTTGTCCAGGAGCGTTCCTGACGTCATCCACGTCTGGCTTATATGTCATACCAACCACCAACACCTTCTTCTCAGCAAGTGGACCATGCGTCTTCTCTATTTGACTGAGCAGTGACTCTGGCCTTTGGTTGTTATAACTAATAGCATTGTCTAAAATGTCTATGCCAGTGCTGTTATTTTTGAAATAGTATTGCATAAATACGGGGTCTACTGGTATACAGTGTCCACCTATACCTGCCCCAGGATAAAACGTCTGGAAGCCAAAATCTTTAGTGGATGCAAGCCTGATTGCCTCATGTGGATCCAAACCGCTCTCCCTACAGGCGTCAGAGAACTGGTTGATGAATGATATGTTTATTAGACGATAAGCATTCTCTAGTATCTTTGCTGCCTCCACGGCTTTGTGGTCATTAGAAACTACCACGTTTTTAACAAATCTGCCATAGAATTTTTTTGCGGTGTCGGTGGCCTCTTCACTCATTCCAGCGAGTATCTTAGTAGTATTAGTTATGTCGTATTCAGTATCCCCTGGATTAATTCTTTCTGGGGAGTATGCCCCTAGAAGGCCAGACCTTTTAAAAATAGGAAACAGTTCTTTGTCCATTGTAGATATGGGAGCCGTTGACTCAATGACCACCAGAGCACCTGGTTGAGCAGACCTTTCAACTACCTTAGCAGCAGTTATTAAGGGGTGGTCGTTAGGAACGCCGTCTACCTCTGGGGTAGGCACACATATGAAGTATGCGTCGCTGGCGGGTATCTCTGACTCTTCGTGAGTAGTCCAAAAGCCTAGGTTGGCTTCGTTAAGATCACGAGCACGGAATCCGTTCTCATCGTATCCAGTCACATGTATGTCTGTATTATTTGTTATGGCCATTGCCAAGCTCTTGCCAACAAAGCCCATCCCAATGACTACTGCTGTCTTCAACCTATTTTCTAATTTCTGTCATTATCTGTCCGCAGCTACAGCCTAGTCCAGCAGAGGACAGTGTGCATACGGAAAGCGGACCAGAACACAGGACGCCAGCATCCTGCAGAATACCAATGATTCTTTCTTGTTCTTTTTGTATATCGCTCATGAGTTCTCCTATCAGTTAATTATATCAGAACTATGGCATTGGTGCCGCGCTAGGACTCCTCATATAGCATATTGATTGTTTCTGGGAATGCTTCTTTAGTTAGTTTAAGAACTGCCTCTGCATACTTCTGGATTTCCCATTGTGCATCGTGCTCTAGTCTTTGATCCAGGAATGTTAAGATACCCTGTAGAGATACCGTCCAACGCCAGCGTACATACATGCCATATGCTGGCAGGAATAGTCTTGCAATCTCTGGAGCAACGCCGTCATTCATTGCATCGTGGTATGCCTCGGCACCAAAGGCGACCGTCTCACATAGACGTGCAAAGTGCTTCTCTCCTAGCTCAGTGTCTAGTGGCTCCCCAGACCCCTGCTTACTATTCTCTGGCTTACTACGCCATTGATCTGGCAGTGGGATATAAAACTTCTCATCCTCAGTAATGTACCGCCTAGAGGACTCGTTCCATCCGTTCTGGTCATCTATATGGGTTGATGAGACAGCATACTTCCACCATTGCCTTGCAACAAATAGTGGGGCATACACCTCAAACGTAGCAGCAGCGTGCCTGAAGGGGCTAGTGTGCTGTTCCCTTAGCAAGAACTTAAGTAGCTTAGCATCTCGCTCCTCAAAGGTGGTAGTCTCTTTGTCGTACGATACCCTCGCTGCATTCACAACCGAGACATCATCCCCAAGGGTGTCAACGAGTCTGATGTATCCCTCGTCTAGAACGCTCACCTGTTCTGGCATGCTTTTGATTATCATTGTCATTCGCTTGGCCAATCGCCATCCAGCACCATTAATCCAATGGCGCTATAGTTCATCATGTCTAGAAAGCTGTCTCTCAGGCTTTCATGTTTGGGGTCTACCCCAGAGTCAATAAGGTTATTAATCCTAGAAAGCTTATCGTGCATCCTCACACGCAATCCGTTTACGGGACCGCCTGGACTAAGTGCAATGTTCTTGGGTCCGTAGTCCCTCTGTTTGCTTACGAGGACGTCTTTTGCTTCCCCGTAATAGACTCCAGCCATTTTTTCAAAGTCTTTAAGATCCATTACTTAATACCCTTCATCATGTTCTACTCCGTGCTTTTGGTCAATGTACTTGTGTGCCTTGCGTAGGGCAAGACCTCTAGTTAGCATGAATGTTGCTAATACGAAGATGCCGTTCCAAAAGAACTCTGCAAATACGTGCTCTAGTCCAAAGGTAATTTCTAGTATTGACTCCATGAATGTTTCGTTTGCGTGTGAATCTTCCATTGTATTTTCTTTCTATCGTTGTCTTGGTATAAGTATACCCTTAATGACAATGATTGTCAAGAGGCAAGAAGATTTAATTTATCTGGCTGGAAGCCTGCCCAGTTACCCGACTCAGAAATAACTACGGGTGCTGCAAGAAAGCCCATGCCTAGGATTAGTTCCATGGCTTCAGGCTCTTGTGTAATGTCAACAGTGCTATACTTTACTCCTGCCTTATCTAGGTACCTCTTTGTCATATCGCACTGTACGCACGAAGGCTTTGTATAAACTACTGGTGTCATTGAATCTCCTTTTAAGTTTTGGTTTATGTATCCATTATACCGATGTGTAACTCAGAAAGCAAATATAAATGTTACATTTGTATAACAGTATACAGCTTCCCAAGATCTGGTAAGTATAAGTATTTAATTCCTGATTCAGTACAGGTTCTTATTGCATCCTCTAGTGTATTGACCAAGGTATCCCCAGCTAAATTAAAGGAAGTATTGAGTACCATGGGCACTCCCGTAATCTTGTAGAACTCTTCTATTACTCTGTAGTAGTTAGGGTTCTGTTCTCTCGATACCGTCTGCACCCTAGATGTACCGTCATTATGCTGAAGGGCTGGCACCAGCTTTTGCTTATGTGGCCATATCTCTACTGCGTACATCATATCTGGGCTGGACTTCATTCCTGCTAAGTCAAACCAATCGTTGGCATTCTCTTCTAGTACGCTACCCGCAAATGGCCTGAAGGGCTCCCTCTTCTTTATAGCATTGACAATGTCCCTGCCCTTTGGATCTCTTGGGTCATACATTATTGAGCGATTACCTAAAGCTCTTGGCCCTGCCTCTGCCCTGCCCTGGTAGATTGCTACCACGTTTCCGCTGGATACCAGAGATGCCACCGAGTCTGGTCCAACTGCACTGACAATGTTATTGTCCAATATGTTGTGGTTATAAGTTGCTTCACCCCCAAGATATAGTGTTGATAGTGGCTCAGGGTTGCTGCCTGTCAGCTCTTTATGGAGCAGCATTGCAGCACCAATTGCAGTTCCAGAATCGCTGGAGTTTGGCTCAACATAAAAGTTTATGTCTGGAAACTCCTTTAGGTATTTATAGTTGTTTACACAGTTAAGGAAGTATCCACCACTAAGGCATATGTTCTTGCTTCCAGATAGCTCTATGGTCTCTCTAATAAGATTAAGAGATACCTCTAGGGAATCGTGCTGTACCCTGTAAGCCATGTCCTCATCACTTAGACCTGAAGTAAGCAGCTCCTGGTTACCGCCCTTGTCTGAGAATGCCCTTGGGTGATTTGGGTTGTCACTGCCGTAAGCGGAGAGGCCCATAACCTTTCCAGCATTGTGATGCGAACCAAAGATCTTTAAACCAACAGCACTGAACATTTTGCCAAGGCTCATCTCCGAAGAGTAGACCTTGTACCTGTCATCCTTTGGAAGATCTATAGAGCATCTAGAGAAGTAGGGCATGTCAACAATCTCATTGGCCTGCTGAAGGTATTCAACCATGGCCATCTGACTAATAAGATGCTTACTCATCATCTCGAAGTTGCCGTCTACTTTGAACACTGTCTCCGCTTCTCTGTATAGAAAAGAATGGTCAAGGAAGGCTTGGCCAGCTCCATCTGCAACCAATACTCCAGCCGATTCAAACCCAGAATTGAAGAATGCTACCGAGGCATGAGCTATGTGGTGGTCTCTTAGGCTATGCACTGAGTAATTCTTCTTCTTTGAGAAGTGCTTGTACTTTCCTGAGGCCATCATGAGGGATGCAAAAAGCTGTTTAGCATTAAGCTCATAGGGGAATGCACCCACAAAGACAATGTGGTCTGGATCATACTCTTCCATGGCAGTATAAAAGCTATTTATTGCACCCACAGTATGCTTGTTGTGAGTAACGCGCTCCTCTTCTTGGTAGAAGACAAGTACGCCATCGTCCAGAACAGCGACACTGCCGTCATGGGATAGGTTTACCCCAAGAATTCTCATAGCACTATCCTAGTATCTGACATAAAGGCTTCTGCGTATACGCTATCTATAAAGGTGCCCCTCCAAGAATCATGTGCCTGTACCCCACGGTGCCAGTTGGCAGAAATGTTCTGGTAAGCCTTCATTACCGCCATCTTTTGTATGTAGTGGTCGGTTATGTCTACGTATGTATTTGGATTAAAGCTAGAATACTTAAGGTTGTAAGGGTAGGAGGACATGTACCAAACATCCATGGGCTGGTGGCGACGGAGGGAATTTGCAATGTCGTAACACGCTCTGTGGTCCTGGTGAGCATCTTCTTTCCAGTGTGTGATTATCAGGTCAACCTCTGAGAAGTCAACCGCTTGCTCAAGCTTAGCTATCGTTTTGTGATCCACAGAAAATCTGTCACTGGTGTTGCTAAAAATTATAGGGTTAAAGCCTATTGGGCTTAGCTTCATTATTGAAGCTGCTTTATCTAAGTAATCAGAGTGGGGAACATCCCCTACCATTACAATAGATGTAACCTTTGTTCCATCAGACATCATCTTCATTAATGTACCGCTGCAGCCCATCTCCAGATCATCTGGGTGGGCAGATATAACTACAACATGCTTATACATATTACAATTCTACCACTTCTGGAACCTTTTAGCAAGCATGCCCCAACTCATCTAGAATCTTTTTAGCATTCACAAACTCTTCTAAGCAGCCGTTGAAAGACCAATACTCCATGGGAGTTCTTTCTGCGTTTGGTAATGCATAAGGTCCACAGTTATAGATGTATGCCAGGGTCATGTCCTCTTCGCTGTTGGGTATTTCTTCTTGTGTTCCCCACGTCTTAGCCTCTTCCTGATCTACAGCTGCTACATAATCGGCATCGTCATGGTTCATGAGGTCTTTGTGGTACTGATACACTGTCCATCCAGTCATAAATGCCCTGAAACCAAGGTATGCCTGCTCTTGGATATAGTGAGACCTGGGGTCCAGACCCACTTCTCTAATAAATCTGGCGTCAAAGAATATTTGCCCTACGCGCATGTAGCTTATTATTTCAGTGTCCTTGGCTGGCATTGCCTTGCCATTTTCTGGAAGACTGTTTATGGTGACAGAGCCGTCTGGACTCTCCTGGAGGTCTAAGACAAACCTAGATGTCATCGCCCCATCTGGGTACACCCCAAGTGGGAATATCACGACCTTGTACGTTCCCAGCTGTTGCTGCATCTCTTGTATCTTAGACACCAAATCAGTGTCCCACCCAGGACTAAACCTCATGTGAGAGTCTATCTCAAGGAAGTAGTCCTCATCCTCCAAAAGCCTAGATATCTCGTACCTTATTTTGACAATTCCTGGCCTGTCGTCAGGCTTCCACGACAACTTTCTGATCTGACTCTCGGGAAACTCCGATAAGTCTGGCTCTTCCCAGTACTGAAGGCCCAATCCAAAGACCAACGACTCTGGATTGTCTGCGTTGTCCATGGCACTTCTAATTGTTCTGGTTAGCGTGGGATCTAAGAATGAAGCTATGGATAAGAATATGCTCAAGCCTTTTTCCAATCTTTTGTGTATATGTCATCAATTATATAATCTAGTGAGTGGGCTGCGCTCCATCCCAATGACTGTAACTTAGATGTATCTGGCACTCTCTTAAGGATATCTTGGTGACCCAAGTGAAGATCCTTATACTCTAAATAAACTATTTCAGATGAAGACTTTAGTCTTTTGATCACTTGCCTTGCTAGTTGGTTTATTGTCACATCATCGCAGCTGCCTATGTTGTATACCCCAGCATTATCTCCGTCAGAGATTACCTTTAAGACGCCCGCTACGGTGTCTGAGACGTGACAGAAGGATCTTGTTTGCTTCCCATTGCCATATATTGTTAGAGGGGCTCCTGTGGCTGCGGCGCTAATGAGCGTTGGCATTACCATCCCAGCTTTAAGAGACTGTCCTGGTCCAACAGTGTTAAATAGTCTACCTATCTTTACTTTTAGCCCCTTGCTCTTGCTGTATGATATCAGCATCCTCTCAGCAAGTGCCTTTGAGTCTGAGTATGCCCACCTATCTTTCCAAGAGGGACCAATCACTCTGTCAGAGTCCTCCCTGAGCGGCATGACGGGGTTAGTGCCATAAATCTCCGAGGTAGATGAGAAGAACATTCCTATGTCGTGCTTCATGCATAGCTCTGCAATCTTCATAGTCAAAGTAAAGTTGTTTTCCATTGTTTCGTGTGGAAAGTCTAGTCCATTCTTTACACCAACTAATGCAGCAAGGTGAATCACGTAGTCGCAGCTACCCACTACCACATCCAATAGGTGGTAGTCAAGTAGATCGGCCTCGATGATTGTCAGGCCCTTGCTATGATTGTTAATGATACCATCTATGTTCTTGTCTATGCACACAACCTCGTGCCCCAATGACAACAGACGATCTATTAGGTGTGTGCCAAGAAAGCCAGCACCTCCAGTTACAAGTATTTTGTCCATAACACTATTATACCCCATCCCATGTTATAATTGGTACATGGATATCTCTAATGCTGTTGGTGGGTCAGAGATTATTTTTGTGAGCAAACTTTTCTCCTCCCTGCCCCAATGGTCTGACTTCGAAGATCTCTTTGACAAAGCTCATGACAAGGACGGGGTACTCTTTCAGTCTTTTGCAACAATGTCAATAGATAAGAGCGAGACCTTCACAGGTGCCTTTGATGAAATGCTTAGCTTTGCCAAGAACTTTCATCCTGGGAATCCCGTAGCTGTCCTTAGCATTGTTCACTTTCAGAATAGTGAAGACAACGTAATTGGTGACGAAGTCGTTTCAATCTACAACAAGTTTAGGTCCAGCAATCCCCAGAGCCTTCCTTCAGATTTTCACCCAAGCATGATGGTCCCAACAATACACTCGGATCCTGTGGACGGGTTTTACGTGCAGTGTACTGGTACTACTTTATGGACCGCATATTACGAAGACGAAGAAAAGTCTTGGCTAACATCCCCAGGAGATGCACTATTCATTCCTAAGGGCGTGCAGCATAGCGTGAAAACCTTGGAACCTAGGGCAGCTATCTCTATTGGTCTAGTCTGATTAGTGATATAATATATATATATGTCAGCCTTTTCAGAGTTTCAATCTTATAAAGAAGAATTGGGATGCTTTGATTGTGAAGTTAAGTACCCTCACTATATCCTAGAGTTTGACCACAGGCCTGGACATAAAAAAATAGACATAGTATACAGAGTCTTAAAAAAGTTTGGCAGAGACGCCGCATGGAGCGAAGTTGGCAAGTGTGACGTCGTTTGCTCTAATTGTCATAAAGAAAGAACATACAAAAGAGAAATGGAAAAGCAACATGATCATTGATAACGACTTTGCCCCAAAGAATCTTGTTGACGAAATAGCCTCGGACATCCTTGGCTGGAAGCCAAACTTTCAATGGGCGTTCGCCCCTGCAAGCAATAGAGAAGACCAGAATGGGCACTCCGTATTAGACCCTAATGTATTTGAGTACCCAATGTTTGTTTCTCCTGTAGGTCCTGGTCATCCTTACAGGGCAAGAATCCTAGCGCTGTTTGACGCCTTCGTTAAAAAGCACTCTCTTAAATATAGAGAGATTATTAGAATTAAGATAAATATTGTACCAATGGCTGGACCAGAATCTATTGGCAAGTACCAGATGCCCCACGTTGATTCGGACCAACCCCACAAGGTGTTCTTATACTATGTTAATGATGCCGATGGGGACACATACTTCTTTAAGGAGAGGTTCGCTGGTGAGCCAGTGACTAGCTTTACTATTGACCAGACCGTTACTCCACAGGCTGGTAAGGCTGCTTGGTTTGATGGAGACACTTTTCATGCACCGTCAGCACCAACGAAGTCACCCTATAGGTGTGTCATAAATATAGATTTTTCTTAATCTAAAAAGATCTCTGTAAGACGCTTAACCTTAGTGTGGTCTGTTGCAAATTCAGAAAACGCATGCTCTTCCGACATGCTTGTGTCTGCCGTCTTAGTGTTGGGGACTGGCGTAACAAATTCTTTTTCTGATGCTGGGTATGGCTGGCCAATAGCGGATGGCATTGCTTTAGATTCGTTTTCTGTCATGTTAATATTATAGCACAGAGAAGCCCCCACACAGCTACCTAGCAGTTGGCCCAGAGAAAAGGTAACTAATCCATCCTAAGATTTAGCGAACTTCCATTGTCCTGTGTGGGGACATCTTAAGTATAGCACGATCTAGTGTATAATGGTATTAAGACAGGAGTATTATGAACCAGGAAAGAATTGACAACCACGCTGAGGGCGTTACCGTTAGCCAGCAAGACAAAAAGTTTAAGTTTGAATCCCCTATCCCAGGTGTTCACATATATGAGACTGGATGGGACTCTAAGGAATTTTTCAATAAGATAGGATCAGATGAGTTCTGGGATAAAGAGGCTGGCCCTGGTGATACCAAGTGGGTAAGGGAGGACTACCTGGATGCAGAAACTGGAAAGCAGTCTGAAAGCTGCTGGTTAGACTACAGCAAAGATATTGACGATGCCCTCGGAGAGATCATTAACTCCTACGTGTACCACTGGAACCTGGACGTTCGTAGTAGAGAGTCCTTAAGAATAACTAAGTTTTCTGGATCTGGAGATTTCTTTGGCATGCACTCTGACGACTCCTTTGCTACTCCCAGGACAACTTCCATTGTCTATTATGCCACAGATGACTATGAGGGCGGTGAGCTGGAGTTTATTCACTTTGGAGTTAAGATTAAGCCAAAGGCTGGGCAGCTATTCATATTCCCCTCTGGATTTTCATATGAGCACAAGGTCGCCCCAGTAACTGGAGGAAATGAACCAAGGATTACCATTGTATCTTTCTTCAACCAGATGACTTTTGCTGAGCGGGATAACAGAAGGACTTATCTTGACCCAGAATCAAGGTACCAGTCAGCGTTTAGAAATCCACTAAGCCAGAGCTTAAACGTTACCGAGTGGCCTAGATACTAAAAAATGGGCTACCAGGAATACCCAGTAGCCCACCTTTAGTTAGCTTTACTTCTTGCCAGTGCCTGGACTGGTCTTCTTTGGAGCAGTCTTTGTAGTAGTGGCCGAGGCCTTAGCTGCATTCGAAGCCCTAGAAATCTTCTTGGTTACTTCTGCTGCCGCAATCTCTGCTACCCTGCCGAATGCTGGATCCTTGGTATTCAAATAGCGAATAACAGTTGGTACAGCCGCAGCCCATACACCATTAAGAACGCCGAGCCACTCACCAGCCCCTAGGTCCAATGGTGAAGCTACGCCAGACGAAGCCACGGCGGTTGTTACTAGCGCTAGGACTACACCTAGCAAGTTACGTAGATATGAATCTATCATAGCTCTATTCATTTGCATCTCCTTGTTTTTCATTTCTTATTTTATCTTCTGGAAGGTACTTTAACAGTTTGTTAAACTCTTCCAAAACCTTTTGGCTGTCCATAGACGCCATACCAATTTGCATTGACCTGATAGTTTCCTGAACATCATCAATAAATCCAAATGCCCAGTCTCGTGAGTCAGACAGGAACTTGACAAATCCGTCGGACGACTCCATCTTTAAAACGCTGGCCTCATCTACAAGCTTATCAATTTCCGATAGAAGCATTGCCGACTCTAGTCTAGAAAGATCTAACTCTTTCTTGATACTAAGGACCTTAGCCCTCGTATGCAGTATCACTCCAACTAAGAAAAATAGTCCTGCTACTAATCCTATCTGAAAAAACATGGTAAGCGTTTCTGCTATGTTTATCTGTATCATTCTGCACCTCCAGTTCTTGTCAGGTTAACGATTGCCCCATTGGCTTCCAGGGCCTTCTTTACCATGAACATGTACTTGACAGCCCTTAGCTTAGTCTCCTGGTCTGGCAAGGACATTATTACCTTTTCATCCGCAATAACATTAAGGAAGTACTCTTCATCAGTTATTGTGAGATAGAATGATTTGGGGCAGTGGTGATCCAGGGACCTGAAAGCCCTCTTCATCTCTCCCGTATACATCATACTATCTCCTCTACTTCCAGATTACCCCAGCGTGCCATCCTAACGATAACTCTCTGAGTTAGGTGTGGCTCGATATCTGGGTGGTCCCACAAAGAGGTCTTCACGTCATGGCTTAAGGCTATCGCTTCCTCTTTAGTTTCTGCCCAGACTGGTAGAGTGTACCTGTCATTGATTGTTGCTGTTACCAAGAATCTCTTTGGCCCCTTGCCGAACCCCCGTGTTTTTATATCTGGTATTGAAAGTACTGCTACTTCGTCCCCCTGTATCTTAAACGGTTCCCTGAAGGCCAACAGATCTCCTGGCTGCAGGGAGCAGGAGAAAACTTCTTCCCCATCGGTCAAGGTCATGATCCTGCTATTGGTTGCCAGAACATAATATATAACAGCATCATCTGACTTCTCTTCTCTAGCATTCATGTGGCTAGCTATGACCGTCTCGGCATCAAGGCTATCTCTACCTACGTGAGACAGGATTAGGATACTATTCTCTTTTAACCACATAATCTACCCGTCCGTCGTTAGGCTTTTCCAGACGGTTGCCCAGTCAGCCTTAGTTCGATGTCTCCCAAACTCTCTAGAGACTTTTCCATTTTCAAGGAAGACCCCTCCCCAGACGCCATACTCTTTAAGGGACACTCCATTAGCGAAGCAGTCTCTCATTACTGGGCATGACTGGCAGAGGGCATCCATTGCAGGGCGTAGCGCTTGCTCTTCTTCATACTTATCGAAGAATAGCTCTACGTCATACCCCTTGCATGCTGCTTGCTCTTTCCATTTGCCGTGATCCAAGCCCTACCTCACAAACTTTTGTGGGATTGTCCATCCCTCTTCGTTTAGGACGTATACAGTTTTAGTATACCACTTACCCTTGAAGAAAACTCCGTTAGGATATCTCCAGGCGACTGGATGATAATCCATCTTTACGACGTTCCAGCCCTCCCAGAATAAACCCTTGGTAGACTTAACTATTGATTCCATTTTGCGTAGTGACGATATGTTCACTTTGATCACCTATTTGATTTGATTATATGAAACATCTTGCATATCCGCAAGAATCTTAGAATCTCCAGTTTGTAACAAAGTCTGAAGATTTTTCAGGATCTTTGTCCTGAAAATACTTTACTAGGTTTGTGCCTGGCTCTTTGGGTAGACAGAAGAAAAGAAACTTGTCCACTTCGGGAAGCTTCTTTTGGATTTCTGAGTGTGGAAGTCTAACTATCTTAGCTCTTACGCCATTAGACTTCATTGTGTTCTCGGTTATGTTTATAAAGCCAAGAAGCATGGCGTTAATATTGGCAGGACCAGCTGCATAGAAGGTTAACTGTGTGTCAGTTGGCTCACGCCTCTCGATGACGTAGCGCATACCTGTGAGGAATATCTCGTAGTCTTTAAAATTTCGAGTTCCTTGGATCACTATCTTCATCGTTAAACCTTTCTGTGAGCTTCTCTACAATTACGGACATCTTTAACAATTCTACACTATTAAGGGACATTGTGTCAACCCTCTTCTTTGTTAGCTGATCAACGCGCTTGCCGTCAAAGAGAGCGTGCATAAGTTGGCCATTCTCTACCCAGTAGGCCCAGTCTTCATTAAGAACTACACGGGTCTCTCTTGAGTCATGAAAGTCGGTGGCTTGTGTTTTGATGTCAGGCTGCTCACGGGACATGCTCACGGTATAAACTCCATAACGCTTCAAAGTCTCTATCCTCTGGCTCTGAGAGTTTGAAACTCTAAGGTTTCTGGGCTGAGCGTTGGAAATCTTAGCTGCTACCCCGTACATTACGTAAGCGCACACTAGGGATGTGATTGACCCAAGAAAAAATTCCATGTTTTACCTCTATTCCATTATACCAAATTATTTATTACGGCCCCAAGAAACAAAATTCCATGCTCGCTCATGTCCATAGTAAAGAAAAGTCTTTGTAAGAACCTCTACAAGGGATATTGTGGCAGCAATAGCCACAGTTCCTGTGATGATCCAGGCTATCAGGAAGGTGTCTAGTGTGCCCGTGACTCTCCACGTAAGGGCCTTTGCAAAGCTCCTTTTACGAGATACATTCAAATCCCCATCTCTTTTCTGATGTCAGTGGCAGAGATAGCCTCTATGGCTTCTCCAAGCTCTATCTTCTCTACGTTATAGCCAACATCTCTTCCATATACAATGTGCTTAAAGTTTGGCATCTTTACTACAATGGGGCTCTCCACATCACTCTCGATGTATTCTTTTACCTGCCAGAAATGTAGTGGATCTTTGTCTGTCATACCGCTGGTATGCCTCACTCCAACAACAACTTGGTCTGCCCTCTTCTTGGCCTCATCGTATAGTGCCCTGTGACCTGGGTGCCAAGGCTGGTATCTTCCTAGCATTAGCACTGTGTCAGCCTTCCAGTCAAACAGTTTAAACTTAGTTATGATTCCAAAAGCTCTTGTAGGAATTGCGTCTAGGTATTCGTCCCCAGTGTCTTCTATCCTGTGGTCATAGTATTCTGGATCTGTCCAAAGCTTGTTTGTGTCGTCAAACCTTCCAGCCTTAATGGTATCCATCCAGACAACTATGTCTGCCTTGCCAAAAGCTGCCCTTGTTTCTGGAGTTGGGCATACGAAGTCAACTACTACTGGCTGTGACTGCTTTCTTGCAAGCATTCTGGCTAGCTCGCCCATCCTTCTAGCGTGCTCAATCCTATCTTCATGACTAAACCCCAAGTCATTGTTTATTGTTTTGCGTACCTCATCTGCATTTAGATGAATTCCGTTAATTCTATCTGTAAGAGCATCGGATATTGTTGTTTTACCAGAACCTGGCAGTCCCATTAGCTGAATAATCATTTGTTCTCATTTCTCTTTGCAAGCAATTCTGAAAAGTTTTTTATTTTTGTATCGCCCAAGTAGCCCCATGCATATCCTTTTTGAATCATCTCATCGTTGATAGAGATATCTGAGCCATCCAAGAACACCCAGCCAAGTATGCGGCCATACTTCTCAGAACTGTTCATCTTCTCAGTCTTAATGACTATGTCTGTAGCGGATTCAATGGCATGCTTTAGGTATTCCTTGGCCTCAAGTCCTAGCTTCTTCTCATCCAGGTCCCTTGTGCGGCTCTCTGGTGCATCAATGCCAGCCATACGAACACGCGACTTAAACATTACGTCAAATCCCAGATCAATAATAACATCAATAGTGTCTCCGTCAACAATCCTGGTGACTTCTTTTACGTAGTACTCGTACATTATACGTTCTCTCCAATTAGTCGGTTCTCTATGAGTCTGTCACGCTCGTCTGTGACGCTATATGCAAAGTCCTGCATGCGATCATACCCGTAAGAATCGTTGATAGCCCTGTTGTAGTGGTGACTGCAGAAGAGTAGCTCTCCTGTGACGCCAATAACCTTTACGTATGCCTGTGCAGAACAATCTGCATCGCATCTATCGTTGGCGTTTAGCGTTTGGTCCTGTACTTCGGTTTCAATTAGCATGTCTCTATTTTACACTACAATTTTCTATATGTCTAGCAAATGTGAAGATTATCTAAAGAATAGTCCTCTTCTATGCTAGTTATGAAAAGCTTTCTGTAGTCCAGAACAGCTCCTGGTTCTTCAGAATGAAGCTGCTTGTTGTTGTTGGCCCATCTATAAAATGATTTTCTGTAATGAAAGTTACACACTGGTGGAATTGTAATGTCCTGCACAAAGACTAGAGCCACTCTACCACACCAGCAATCTGCTGTGGGCTTGGGTGCCTCTGGAGGATCCATAAAGGTGTCCAGTATAGCTTCTGCATTACTGTATACGTGAGCAAAGTATTCGTTTAGTTTGGCCCACGAAGGAGTTCCTAGCATTGATCTATATTCTAGGTGATAGTGAAAGTCGCAAAGGAATCTTTCTCCATTAATTCCAAAAACATAGTAGTATGCAGGAGCCACACAGTGTGTCTCTGGATGCATGTTGGGGTCTACTAAACCTTTAAGCTTCTCTTTATAGTGATCTGTGTTTAAGATAGCGTCAAACCCTTGGCAGCGTTGGCCGTGGGGGATGCAGTTATCCTTTGTCTGTTGAGTAAAACCCTCCACCATTGAACTGAACACCACCTACGTGAAACTTGCGGTATAACTTATCCCCGCAAGAATCACAAGAGTATTCTGCTTCTTCTTCTTCGATGCCCCTAGATATCGGGTAGGATATGCTACAGTGGGAGCACATGTATTCATACACGGGCATTACTTGACTTTCTTTCCAAGCTTTGCCCATAGTCTTTCATGGATAAAATACCCAATAGCTTCCCATCCAATATAGATGAGTGCTCCAAGACTAGCGTACTCCCATTCACCAGTAAACAAATAAATAACACCTGCCACCCCAATTAAATGAAATGCTTCCCAGCTAAATGTTTTTAGCAGTGTTCTTTTGTTTGAATCCAACTCGTTCTCCTTATTAAGAAAGCTTAATTTTTTGACCAATGTTAATTGCATTGGCGTTTTTTATGCCATTAATCTTTTGTAGAAGGGAGACTGTAGTGTTATTTGCCCTAGCAATCTTACCAAGGGTGTCTCCGCTCTTAACAGTATACACTTTTGGAGCTGGTTTGTCAACTACCTTTTTGGGTGCTGCTTTCTTAGGAACTACCTTAGCAGCTTTCTTTGGGGCTGGCTTGCGATTCTCTGGCCCGCCGATCGAGGTTGGCTTCTTGGCAACTGGCTTCTTTACTGGCTCGTGCACAGCTACTGGTTGGACTTCAGCCTTAGCGTCTGTAGCTACCGCAGCAGACTTCTTGATGCTGTATGCCTCACTCATTGTCTTTATGAAACCAATTGGCTCAAGGAATCCAGATCCGTCAGAGGACCATCCGTGGGTGCGTCCTTTCCAAATTTCAAGATGAAGGTGTTTTCCAGTACTCATACCTGTGGAGCCCATTTTAGCCAAAACGTCTCCCACCTTTACCTTCTGGCCAGGCTTTACCTGTATAGAACCATCCTCTAGATGTGCATACAATGACGTATAGAAAACGTTATCAATATAGTGCCTGATCACAATGTAGTTTCCGAAGCCGCCGCCAGCAGCATTAGACTTCCTAGCCTTTAGGATTCGTCCACCAGCGATTGCGTGAACGTATGTTGTGCCACTAGTAAGTGGGATTATATCTGTACCGTTGTGGTGTTTCTTTGTCTTGTGTACTGGGTGGACTCTCCAACCCATCTTGCTTGAAATCTTCCAAGTCTTTCCGTAGGCACCTTCAATTGCCTGTGCGAAGTCTTTCGCCATAATAATCTCCTATTTGTTTAATCCAATTGTATCATAAAACTCTGAAACAGATCTTTCGAGTCCATGCAGAGAAAAGTACTTGTTCTCTCCTTCTAAAAGAAGCTTCCTGGCTTCCATTATCATTGGGCCGTCGTCAAACACCCAAATCTTCTCCCAATGCTGCGGATTGTTTCTGTCTGGTCCTTTTAGTTCCCAGTATCTTTCATCGTATGGGAAGATATACTTCGGGTCGTTTCCAGCATGAACTGGACAGACCGCTCCAGTAGGAGAGACAACGTCAAAGCCATTACAGAATGTAACCAGGCTAAGCTCTGGCTCCTCGTATGGGAAACCATGGAAGTCTGGAAAGTCTATTCCAGTCGCCCAGTCTGCCTTGGCAAAGATAAAGTTACCAGATGTGTAATAGTTTAAAAAGTAATTCTCTCGTACCATCTTGTCTCTTACACCATAAAAGTTGAAGTCTGGTGCTGGACGCCCGTTAGGAGTTCCATCTTGCATCAAGAACCACTCTGTGCGATGGTTTCTTCGCTCTTCAGGCTGCAGTAGCTGCTTTGATATGATGCACTTTTCCCCATTGACGGTCAAATACTTGATGTCTCTTATTAGCTGGCTATCCCATCCTTGATCAAAGTTGGCATGTGCGTCAATGCTCATGTAGTAAGCTTCGTCGGTCATTAGGCGTCTAATGGCATTCCTGACCTGAATAATACCTGGGGATTTGTTGTCCCCATAGTCTTCTTTATCTCTAAGAACGTAGTACTTATTCTTTAGTGTAGACAGGTCTGGCTCTTCCCCAGAATAATTAAAGCCAAAACCAAATACGATGTTGTCTGGCTTAGATGCGCTAGCAAGTAGCTTGTCTATGGTCTCTAGTATTGTAGTGTCTTCCCATGCTGGCATGGAAACAAATATTTTATCTGTCATCTGGCTTAAGCCTCTCCCGTAGATTCCATAATGTCTTTCCTGTGGTGGTACCAGTGTGGCATAGAGTATCGTGTACCAGAACTTACCGCCATCACTTCATGAACATACAAGAAGTTTGAGGGGAAGAAGACTATGCTTCCAGCCTCAGGCTTTATCTTAATCTTTGAGTTTATGAACTCAATCTCTCCGCCTTCATAATCATCATTAAGATAACTAACAGTGGAGATTAGTCTGCTGCTAACTCCCAAATCTTGGTGTGCTGGAAGGTGGCCTCCATCTTGTTCGTACCTTAGGATGCCGTCCAGTGGCTCCTCCGCCTTAACTGATTGGCCAGCGAATGGATAAAGAACTTTGGAGTAGTGTTCAAAGGCTCTGTCTAGTGAGCCGTACATTGCATCTGCAATTTCTAATAGGGCATCTCTGTAAAAGTCATTGTGCTGAATCTGGTTATGACGATAGACGAAGAACTTATAATTAAAAGGCTTTGGCATGTGATCATCCCACCATGGCTCCCACTCTTTAACAACAGTAAAGCTGTCTCCGTGGTCGCCTGCCTCGAACCTATCCGAAAGATCCTTTACCAGACCGACAATCTTGTCTGTGTCTGGGATCATGTTCTTATAGTACACTAGGCCTAGGTCTAATACTTCAAAATCTAAACTCATCTAATCACTTTCTGGCCATAGGCCTTTTCCCATTCAATTATATCATGTTCATCGTTTAAGAGTGGCTGCCCTTTGATATTCAGGCTAGTATTAAGAAGCATAGGTATGCCAGTTAGCTTATAGAACTTTTCAATAAGCAGATATAGTCCTGGATTTTGGGTTCTGCTAACGGTTTGTACCCTAGAAGTTCCATCAGAATGGACTACGGCTGGAACCAAATGTGGCTTCTTGCATTTTACGGTATACTGCATGTACGGTGAAATAGCTGACATGTCAAACCACTCCGAGGCAAACTCCTCAAGAACTACTGGTGCAAAGGGTCTGAATAACTCCCTCTTCTTGATCAGGTTTACCTTGTCCTTTATGTCTGAGTCTCTTGGATCTGCAAGAATACTTCTGTTTCCCAGTGCCCTTGGTCCATACTCAGCCCTCCCAAAAGCAACTGGGGCAACTCCGTCATTCATGAGGGCATCCAGAGCTTTATGAATTGGGTAGGTCTTGCCACCTAGGTCATGTCCTAGATACGGACCTTTCCAATTAAGGTGCTTCTTTTCTACAAGTGCTGCAGCCCCCAATGCAGAACCAGCATCTCCAGGGTTAGGCATTATCCAGACGTCTGAAAATATTTCCCACAGTCTACTGTTTGCAGACGCATTCAGGGCACAGCCTCCCATGAAAACTAGGTTATGCTTACCAGTAATCTTCTGGGCATACCGCATAAACTCCATCAGCCTGTCTTCATAAACCTTTTGCACGGCTGCAGCTAAGTGAAACCTATCAAGGTCTGTATTCGGTGCTTCGAGGTCTATGATCCCTTTATGAAATCCATACTTCTGTTCAGTAAAACTAGAAAAATAAGAGTTTACTACGTCGTAATACTTGTTGGGCTTACCGTAAGCGGCCATTCCCATCATGATGTATTCTTCTTCATTAGGCTTTAGTCCAAGCAGTTCTGTAAATGCTGCGTAGAATAAGCCAAAGCTAACTGGATACTTCTGGGAGAAGACCTTCTTTAGCTTATCTCCCTCTCCAGTCCATATTGTTGATGTCTCAAACTCTCCTATTGCGTCTAGGACTACGATTACGGCATCCTCAAATTTGCTTGTGTAATACCCTGCCGCAGCGTGTGACTGGTGGTGCTTGAAATACTTTACAGGTATGCCAGATAGCTTTGGGTTTGACTTAAACTTTGGAGCGGAGCCACCAAACCCGCCCTGAGTCTTAATTCTTAGCTTCTTTAGCCATGGCTTTTCGTAGTATGCTATGACATCTGGCGTCCCATACTTTAAGGCTGCGTCTATAAGCTTGTCATTCGTGAACCAGTCATTCTTTTCTTTGCTATACCTCTCGGCGTGGCCAGCAAATAGAATTTTCTTGCCGTCTATGAGTGCAACTGCGGCATCGTGCGTGGTCTCGTTTATCCCCAAAACGATCATTTAGTATATATACTTTCTAGGCTTAAGTGCTTTACGGTTTTTAAACTTCCAAATACGAAACTTTATCTTTTTAATAATTGATTTCATTATACAATTATACACCATCCTCATCCATGATTGGTGGGGTTGAGGACAATACTTTTCCTGCATAGATGTCAGTGGCAAAATCTGCATAGAACTTATGCTCTGCTATACCTGGGTGCATGTCATCCATTGCTGTAAAAACAAAATCCTTGTATATTCCATAGCCATCTTCGATCTTCTTGCTAGACTGATAAAGGAACTCTTCTCTTTCGGCTATAGAATACTGATAAAAGTTATTCTTCATGTACCTCCGTGGGTCATAGTCCTTAAGCTGGGCCTTACCCCGATAGTCCATGTTAGCCCTTGCGTCCCAGGAAAATACTAGCAGCCTGGATCCGTTGACATCAAGCCTTTGGGCAAGGCACCTGTATAGCTGCGTTGTCAAGTACTGAGCGTACCTTGGGTCTTTATCGTTAAGATTTTCGCGTTCGGCGTCTGGTAGCATCAGAAACACTATGTCTGGGGTCCCGAAGGCCTCAATATAGTTAGTTATCTGAATAAATATTTCTGACATAGTTGCCCCTGGCCTGGCAACATTAAAGTAACCAGAGGAAGGGGCGTCTTGGCTGACTGTTTCGTAAGTTATTCTGGGCCAGCAGAGCTCTTCTGGCAAGCCTACCCCAAAGGTATTAGAGCAGCCAGCAAAAAGAATATGCCTCTTGCCTGCGTGGTCATCTGTGAACTCATCTGATCGGAGTCCTCTAGAGTTTAGCTTGAATAGTTCGAAGAAGTCTACACCCATATTTTCGCAGTAGCTCTTGGTGATATATGACCCCAATGAATTTTGCAAAGCTGGACGAATTGCTTCGGCAAAGGCGCTATGTATGGGTGGTTGGTTCTTATATCCGTCTCCATATAGGCCGTGAGAACTCATCAGCTTGTCATGGTCTTCCCTTATCTGCCCTACAAAGAGTGACTTTACGCTCTTAGCCCCCAGCCTCCTCTTCTCGTTCATCTTGTGGGAGAAGTACGACTCAGTCATTACCTACCCTTTAGTGCTAGGGGATAATCACCTGCGGCCCAAGTTGAAGTCTCTTCCAGGGTGTGGTAATCTGGATCTGCATGCTGAGGTAAGCTTGTGTGCATGTATAGTGATGTATACCTGTGCCCAGATGTAACCTCCGTTATTCCGTGCACATTTTCTGATCCAGCGCTTGGGAAAAATACTGCAGAATACTGCTTTGGTCTGTAAACAAAGTCTTGGTTTGGGAAGTAGATGCTTCCGCCCTCATAATCGTTTTCGTTGCTTAGATAAATGATGGTACTCCACTCAATCCAGGGCTCTGGATCTTGTGCATCTAGATGAAGCCCTCCAGAAGCTCCAGTCTGCCAGTGTGATCCGAAGCCCTTAAATACATAAATAGGGTTTAAGAATCCATTTAGCTCTTTGTGAATATCGTTTGACATTCTTCCATACTTAACCTGTAGGTCAACCACGGTCTTGTTGTATGGAAAGCTTGTGCCACCAAACCTTTTTGCAAAATACTCTGGGTAGGGGTTTTGCTCAGAGGGCCTTATTTGTTCTTGAATAAGAGTCTCTGCGTCCTCTGGTGTAATAAAATTATCTATGATGTGTATCTTGTGGCTCATTTTTTGTCTTCCCATCTGTTTGTTTCGGCTCTCCAGCCCTGGTCATAGCCATCCTCTTGCAAGTCGGGGTCTGCGTATCCTGGGAGGCTGGTATGCATAAAGCATGCAGTCCTCCTTGTCCCCGCAGTTATCTCCGTGATGCCATGAACATGCTCAAGTCCGCAGCTGGGGAACATCACCGCAGAGAGAGCTTTTGGTGTGTAGTCAAAGTCTTGGTTAGGGAAAAATATCTTTCCACCCTCAAAGTCTGGTGGTCCGTTTAGGTATATGACAGTGCTGAATTCAACGAATGGCTCTTGGTCCCCGCCATCCCCATGAAGAAATCCACTTTGTCCTGGGTTCCAAGTTGAACCAAACCCCTTGTAGGTGTAGATTGGATTTACAAATCCATAGGCCTGCTTCATCTCATCTGATGCCTTAATTCCGTAACGCTTTAGAATTTTTGTGACCGTATCATTGTAGGGGAAGGCGGTTCCTCCGACCCGCTGACTATGATATTCGGGGTATGGGTTTGTTGAAGATGGACGCTGCTGCTCTCTTATTAAAGTTTCAGCGTCTTCAGCCGAAATAAAGTTCTCTACAACGTGAATTCTGTGTGACATGATATCCTCCAGATATAATTATACCATAGCTAGGCTATGGTGTTAACTCCGTCTATGAACCTTTCCCCACCAATACCAACGATATTCATAGAGTTAGGATCGTACAGGACATCGTCTACCTGGTATGGTATTCTCTTTATCTTAGAGGGATCAATGTTGTGATACTCAAAGAACTGGGCGACCTTGCTTTGTAGCGGACCATGGGAATCGTTTATGTAATCAAGGAATGCGTTATAGTTATGTTCTATGGAGAATGGAGAGTAGAGTCTTTCCAGGTTTCTTTCATGGTTATCTGTGTAGTATCCTAATGGGCAGGAATATATGCGAATATCTTTAACAAAAGAATCAACGCTCATCATCTCTTCTTCCCCCCAGTACTTCATGTGAGTGGGGAACTCTACTCTTGCCAGCGTATCCCTAGTAGAAAATACCAAGTTTCTATCTATATAGTTAGACAAAAGAAAGCTGTCAGAGAATTGTGGGTAGGCGTTCCTAACAAAGTACTTGTCATGTATCTTAAGATTTACTTTTCCCTGCCCAGAAATAATAGAGTCCTTGTGTGCCCCCAACTGATCAACCAATGCCAAGTCCCAGTCTTTGTCCAGCGATATATCTGCAGACATCAGCATCGTGTACGGGTGTACATTGCTCAGAGCTTCTTTTTTCTTATAGTTTATTGGAGTGTACTGGTGATCCCAAAATACATGCTCGTATTCCAGGTTGGGGAAGCCCGAAAACTTGTCTTTTCTGTTTAGTGGGTGCTGGTCATAGATGTACATATGCACATTAGCCTTGTCCGAAACGTTCTCGTAGACGGACCTGACGGAATCTAGCAGGTTGCTGCTCTTGTAGTTGTAGATTACGACATAGATAGTATACTTACTCATGACTTGCTCTTACTATTGTTAGAAGAGAATGTCTTTTTCCTCCAGGCAAACCACTTATAGTACCCATGGATCTTTATCCTTCTGCGCTCTGCCGCGAGCTCGTGCTTCTGAACTGTTTTTTCTTTGGAGTCCACTTCCATCTCCCAGTCATCCCTTTTAAAAGGAATGTATTGAAAAATAGGCGTTCCCTTTGGGATTATACCACGGAAGCCTTTCTTTAAGAAGAATGCGGTAAAGACTGGCAAGCCCCAAATGTCGGACTCTATAATCCCAGACTGTACCATGAATGGCAAGTCGTACCTATTCATTGGATGTGTTACAAGGACAGAGTGTCCTGGTGGTGTCTCATAGTACCAATTCATCTTGAACCCGTAGTGTATGGGGTGGCAGCCTTCTGGAACTGGCAGCTCTATTGTTGGCCTTTGGTCTATCAGAAGCATGTTTTTCTTCCAGCTCAGTATTGGTTGGCCGTCATCTCCAATCTCAACGAGCAGATCATCCTCTAGGACATACATATAACCAGCAGTCATTGCATCTAGAAAAGGTGGGCACTGCTTTGTTGCTACCGCTGCTCCGTCAGTCCCTATCATGTTTACTGGATGAAGGTCTTTCTCGCTATTTGATCTCTCAAACTTAGCCAATCCCCTGTACCATTCGGGTACGTGCCATGATGCTGGCTCGGGTGGGGTGAGCAGGCCCTCGTATGGGGTCATGGTTGGAACAAAGGTTATCTTTTTCTTGTCTTTAGACATTAACGATAATCTTTCTTGGACCTAAACTTCGCCTTGTACCCTCCAGTGAATACGCTCCTGAGCATAGCTCTCTGTTTTCTGAAAATAATTTTTGTTTCTGCTGGGTCTGCCAATTCGCTCTCCCACTCTTCCCTTCGTACTGGGAATATCTGCACCAGTGGGGTTCCTTGCTTTATTGTACCCTTGAAGTCTTTCTTTACCAAGAATGATAGATGGCCATCACTAACGAACTGGTCGGTGTCAACTAATGCACTGAAGGCCCAGAGTGGTGAGTTGTCTGTGTGGTGAGGGTTCATGAAGAAGGTGCTGTATCCGTCATCGGTTCCAACTGCCCAGAAGGGCATGATTCTCAACAACTGCTTGTGGTAGTCTTCTGGATCTATGGGGTAGCTGTCATACTGGTCAAAGCCATGGAAAGAGAACAGATCCTTCTCCCACTTCCTCATGTCTATTGGTAGAGACCAACTTAGCTTCTCTGGGTCAGTAGAGTCAAGGTGTATGTCGCATGGGGCAACTAGCATATACCCTGCAGTCATTGCGTCAAAGACGGGCATGCATCTCTTTACGGTAGACGTAGCAAATCCTTGTGGGATCCCCCACTCATCATCCTTACTTCCCGCCTGAGCCTTGTACCAGTCTGGAACAAATCGTAACCCTGGCTTAGGGGCAGGAGCAAACTCTGCAGTCTGCTCGTTGAATGGATAGAACCTAATCTTTGGCATAAAACTTCCTTATCTTCTCTACAATTATATCACTAGTAGCGAATGTCATGTCGAACATGGGGTGGGGTCCCTCTATTACAGTGTACCCAGTATCTTTCATGTAGCCCACATTTTTCTTGAAGTTGAAACGAACCATGTGCGGAAAAGCAAATTCTGCTCCTTTGGGTACAGGTTGCCAGGCATCAGTCTTTGGATGTATTAAGAATGCCGACTCTTCATCCTCTACCTGAGAGTAAGATACCTCTATGTTATCGTCGAGGAACCATGGTGTGTAGAATGCATATGTCTTTGGCCATGAGTCTCCCACATTAACCTCATCCTCCCTGACGTTATAGTACTGCCTAATCCACGGGCGATCTACGTTGTATAGCTCACCCTCTCTGTCTTGAAGGTAGATGTCCGCAAAAGTGTAGAATCGAAGCTTTATGAGATTGCCCTCAATAGATATTAGCTTTGGCCTTGGGATAAGAACCTGGGCATAGTAGGACAGTGGCTTGAGGACGCTGTCTCCGTACTCACCATCAGATACCCCTGGGAATGTAGCCCATGGCTGGGGTGCTCTAGCACCTATACATAGTTGTCGAAAATCAAACTCTGGCGTTGTTGCGTTATCCCAGAAGTCTTTGTCATAGGATACAGACTCCTTTAAAACCCTTTTTTCTAAAGACATATATCCTCCATTCGAGCCCCAAGTCAGGATTGAACTGACGACCTGCTCATTACAAGTGAGCTGCTCTACCACTGAGCTATCGGGGCGTGGTATTTCTACCAGCGATCTGTATGGGACTTGAACCCACGACCTCCACCGTGACAGGGTGGCGCTCTAACCAACTGAGCTAACAGACCTAAAAGGTTCCAGAACTAATTCAAAACCAGCTCTGGAACCTGGAGAGTTACGACTACTCACCGCAATG
>TARA_R110000822_G_scaffold159476_31_pt1 | contig 34463 bp, 31 predicted proteins | sample TARA_R110000822 | Tara Oceans TARA_R110000822 (sample SAMEA4397666) | marine metagenome | biome: Polar Biome; feature: [SRF] surface water layer (ENVO:00010504); material: water (ENVO:00002006), including particulate matter (ENVO:01000060) such as... | depth 5 m | reverse complement strand
CTTCTCAGGAAGTGATTACTCTCGATAACGTGGTCATCATTGCCAATGCGGTAGCCTATATCAACATCGTTTCTCCAGAAAAGGCTGTGTATGGCGTTGAAGACTACGAGCTGGCTATCCGTACTTTAGTACAGACCTCGTTGCGCTCCATTGTGGGCGAGATGAAATTGGATGATGCACTGTCATCCAGAGATCAGATTAAGGCGAAGCTAAAAGCCTCTATATCTGATGATATTGCGGACTGGGGGATTACCCTGAAAACGGTAGAAATTCAGGATATTAACCCTTCTGGCACCATGCAAACAGCGATGGAAGAGCAAGCTGCAGCAGAGCGACAACGTCGTGCAACAGTCACCCGTGCTGATGGTGAGAAAACTGCGGCTATCCTGGAAGCAGATGGTCGTCTTGAAGCTTCAAGGCGTGATGCAGAAGCCAAAGTAGTTCTAGCAACGGCCACCAAAGAAGCCATTGAAAAAGTAACCGAAGGCATACAGGGTAAGGAATTACCTGCCGTTTATTTATTGGGTGAAAAATATGTCGAAGCAGTGCGTGAAATGGCTAAATCAGATAATTCTAAATTAGTCTTTTTGCCAGCAGATCTCCCTGCAGCTGTTCGTGGTCTTATGAGTGGAATGAAATAACCATAAGAAATCTACAGAAAAATGGCTATAACCAAAATCTGTTATGGGCCGAACCCCATAACAGATTGAATGACTGTCAACGATTTTGACTCTCATATGTTCATTACAAATAAGGTATGTTTATGGCCATATGGGCCAGTGAGTTGTTTGTATGAAAGGTGAAGAAAAGGCTATGTATAAAGGATTCCTACTATTTTTTTTAGTGTTAGCCATATCTGGTTGCGCCAACAGGCAGCATTCACAACAAGCGAATAATGGCGACATCATCATTGATAATCAGGGTGTCGATATGCAGCAGTATTACCGTGATACGGAAGATTGCCGTAGTTTTGCAACGCAGGTTCCTGTGGCAGGAAAAGCCACTACATCTGCGGTGGGTGGCGCCCTAGTGGGCGGGGTCTTAGGTGCTATTGTCGGTGATAGCAGTACTGCAGCAAAAGGCGCTGGCGTGGGCGCAGTGACAGGCGGCATTAAGGGCACCAGTTCCGGTTATCGAGAGCGCGATAGGGTGGTAAAAAACTGTTTGAGGGGAAGGGGTTACCGAGTACTAAATTGAGGGTTATCCATTTTACTATTCCTTCAGTATCGGCATGATCATGTATTAATTGATGTTGTATTAAAGAGATGCTTGGGTGGATTAACGAAGAGTCTTCTGACGGAGTTATAAAAAGAGTAGGGTCTATTCTTTTACGGGACGCTTTAGCAACTTCCGTTGCAGTGTCCGACGATGCATACCCAGGATTCGAGCGGTTGACGAAATATTGCCGTCATTTTCTGCCAACACTTTCTGAATATATTCCCATTCCAAGCGATCAACCGATGGTGGGGTTTCTTTAATACTCACTTTTGGGTTTGGTGCCGTATTAACAAAAGCGGCGAGAATATCTTCCACACCTGCAGGTTTACAGAGGTAGTTCACGGCCCCCATTTTGATAGCTTCTACCGCAGTAGAAATACTTGAATAGCCAGTTAGGATTAGCATTTGTATATCTGGGTTAGCCGCTTTCAGCTGAGGTAGTAAATTCAACCCAGATTCTGTTTCTAACTTGAGATCAACCACCGCCAGTTGTGGTTGGTGTTGCTGGCAAATTAGGATTGCTTCTGGGACAGTTTCAGCGGTTAAGACAACGTATCCGCGACGAGTTAGGGCTCGACTCAAAATACTTGAAAAGGTTGAGTCATCATCAACAATTAATAGGGTTTTCTGGCTCATGCCTCTGCTCTCATGACGTTTTACTCATGGCGTTTCGTTCATGGCTGAGGCATTACTGATTCATGTACTAATGGAAGCGCTACCTGGGTTAGGGTGCCACTGCCTTCTGCGGGGCTGATGATGACTTCCCCTCCATAGCGATTAATTGATGCCTGCGTAAGAAATAGTCCCAGCCCCATGCCATCAGGTTTTTCTGAATTAAACGGTTTGCCCAGTGTTTCGTGTTGCTTCGGCTTGATGCCCTCACCGTAATCTCGAATACTCAGCTCTACTATTTTTGTGTCCCAAGATAACGCCACCTCAATCCGTTCAGGGCTAGCATCTGCGGCGTTGTTTAGCAGGTTGGTTAGTGATTGAGCGATGGTGGGGTGAAAGCATGTATTGCCCTCAGGAAGATTGTCCGAGTAGTGAATATTAGCCTGTGTTTTTGGACGCATGACTTGCCAGCGTTCCAGCAGCTTGCCGAAATATTCCCTGATGGGTTTGATTTCCAGACCGTCCGTTGATGCTTCTGCGGTAACAACCAATTGTTTAAGCGTGGTACGACATTGTTCGATTTGTTGTTGCAGAATGGACAGGTCTTCATCGAAATCCGATTTTTCATCCTGAATTTCATCTCTCATCTCGTCCACCAAAATTTTCATGGTGTTGAGCGGCGTGCCTAGTTCGTGTGCTGTCCCTGCAGCGAGTGTGCCAATACCTATGACCTGTTCGTCCCTGAGTTGATCTTCCCGCTGCTGAGCCAACTTTATTTCCTGTTCTTTAAGCGTGCTGGCCATGCGGGTAACAAAGTAGGTAATCAATAGGGCGCTCACTACAAAATTGCACCACATACCCAGAATGTGCAAATTGTTACTGCTGTCGTGGTGGTCCCCCTGTTCAAGTGCAGGCGATAGTGCCGGGATAGGAAGGTAATTCACTAATAACCAGCTGTAGGCGCCCAGCGATAGCAGAGCAATACTCCATGTATAGCGTAAGGGCAGAGTGGTCGCCGCGATACTGATAGGCACGAGATAGTATGAGACAAAAGGATTGGAGGCGCCGCCACTAAAATACAGTAAGGCTGTAAAGAACAGAATATCAATTAATAAGTGGCTGAAGAATTCAAGCTCAGTAATTGCCGGGCTTTGAAAAGAGCGCCACCACGTGGTGACAATGACCAGACCATAGAGAGCCAGCACAATACTCAGTGTGGTAACGGGTAAACCAATATCTTGAATCTGGCTAAAAAAAAGAAGGGCAAATAATTGGCCCCCAAGAGCGATGTTCCTGATGATGCTCAGCTGGCGAAGATTTTGCCTTGCTGCTGAGATAGTTAAAGAGCCATATATTCCCATGTCATCATGGTATCAGATGAACCTGTTACCAGTTTAGGGCGAAAGCGACAAAAATATTTCTTCCCGATCCGGCAAGTCGATCTCCAACAGCAATATCGCTATCACTATTTCGGTTATAGCCCGCTAGATGGTCTTCGTAGCGGTGGTCTAACAGGTTCTCTATACCGCCAGAAATGGACAGTTTTGGCGTTAATTGATAATTACCCGTCAGGTTGATAGTCCCGTAGCCTGAGGTTTCCTCTTCTTGGTTGAATTCAGAGACTTTGTTTTGTTTGGCGTAGAGAACCGATTCTATTTTCAGCCTCAGCTCATTTTTCTCATATTGTAGAGCCAGCTGATTATTCAGTGGTGCGATTCGGTAGAGATTGTCACTACTATCATCGCGCCTACCGCGTACATAGCTCAGAGAGCCAACCAAGCTAAAGCTTCCAGAAAGAACATAACCGTAGCCCATATCAAGGCCATACATTTTGGCGTCGATATTGTCGAACATCAGAGCCATTTTACCGCTCATCATGGTGCTGACCATATTTGCCAGCATACTGGTAGCCGGTACACCTTGAATGTAGTCATCTATATGGAGATAAAATATCTGGGGGGTTGCCCAGGCACGTCCTGAATCCCATTCAAGACCTGTGGTAATTTCGTAAGCGGTTTCGCTATCGAGATCTAGATTGCCGATATAACTACGGCCGTCGGCCAAACCACCAGAGGCGGGAAGAGGGAGCCACAGATAGCGTTCCTGATAGGACGGTGCACGGTTTTTACGGCCCAGCCCTACATTGAAGATGGTGCTACTGCTCAGTACTCTGCTGGCATTAAATGCCAGATCAATATTGTGATAATCCTTGTCGAGATCATCACTATTAAAGGTCTTCGCGAGAAGGATGGCATTCATACCCATCATACCCGTTGCAGAAACAGGGTCGCTATCCATGCTGACACGAGTGTAGCGGATGCCACTTTGCACCTGCCAAGTGCCTACGATGCCTTCCCACTCAGTGAAAATGCCAAGAGCATCTCGTTCAGCGTCCTCAAAATTATTCACAGTAAACATGGTGTTATTTGGATTGGTAATGGTTGCGTTATGTACGGTTAGATTGCCATCTGTACCAACCGAGAGGAAACCATTAGAGCCTTCACCTAATGACAGGGGCCATTTGGCGTCTAGCGACCAGGCTGTATTGTTTGCCGTGGCTTTATTTCGACGAAATTGCATGGGTATTGGTTCTGGACGTTGAGAGAAATTGTCCATGGCATGACTCACATGGTTGTAGGACAAGTGTCCAGATACCACAACATCACCAAACGTTTTACTCAAATCTGCCCCGGCCATATCGCTGTCGATATATTTAATATCCATTGGTAGAGCGGGAGTACCAGTATCTCGTGTATCCAGTTTCCCTACATAGATGTCTAACCCTGTCGTATCATTTTGCCATCCATAGCTCAGGTCGTAGCGGCTACGTCGATACTGGGTGCCGCCAAGTTTATCGTCGTCACCAATGCGAGTGTCATCACCTTCATCGTGGCTGGCTAACAGGGACAGCTTGTGATTTTTATTGGACAATACCGATTTAACGGCATTACTGAATCCATCACTATTGCTATTAAAGCGGTTTGAGACTCCACCAGAAAGTGTGAGCTCGTCTTGGTCAGTAAATTCACCACGATCCAGCTTGGCTGTGATATGACCGCCGATACTCTCTTGCGCGATGCTGACGGGGACAATACCTCGATGAACCTCAAGAGATTTAAGCAGCATCGGTGGTGTGTAGGACAGCGGTGTGTCCATCGCATTAGGGCCACCTGTCAGACTGGGTGAATGATCAATATGAACACTCACTCGATCACCGTATAGACCTCTGTACTGAGCAATACCGGAGAGAATGCCATTACTATTGATATTTGCTCCTGGCACCCTTTTCAGTAGTGCTGCGGTATCAATAACGGGTTCCTCTGCGGGGGAGATTATCATGGGGGCGGTAGGGGAGAGTCGCTGGCTCGTGACACTTATCTCTTCGATATGGCTATGGTCGGCATAAGCCGTGGATGCCAGAGCGGTGATTAACAGCGAAGCCAGTGCAGAGGTGGTTTTCAAAGAGCTGCTTTTCAAGGGGAAGATGTCCAGTAGGGGATTGAGAAACGCAATTCTACTGTTCTACGGCGGCTTTGAGGATGTGACAAAATGTCGCACCCCTCCGTCGCAGGGACTTACTCTTCGGCGCTAACGTTTAGGTTGTGTATACGATTGCAGTAAATTCTTGCTGACAGCTAGAGCAATTTCCTGTTTTAGATCAAATCATAAGATTTCACAAAAATTTAATATCGCGCACTCAAAATAGTCAGCATATACAATTCATTGAAATATGATTGGAGCAGGGTAATGGCAGTAGTTTATTCGACGGCTCAAGAGGCGGTTGCACATATCAAATCGGGCGATCGAATTTGGTGTCACTCTATGGCGGCAACACCTTACAAGATGTTGGAAGCATTAGCTAAACATGTGGTCGATCTAGAAAATGTAGAATTATTGCAGCTTCATCTTGAACATGCTGAAGCAGTATGCCAGCCTCATCTGCAGGGGCATCTTCGCAATCGTTGTTACTTCGTTAGTCATAGTACCCGAAAACTGGTTAATACAGGTCAGGCCGATTACGTTCCTATTTTTCTATCTGAAATTCCAAAGCTATTTCGTAGTGGCAGGCAGCCCATTGATGTTGCCTTGATACAGGTTTCCCCTCCGGACAATCATGGCAACTGCTCTCTGGGGGTCTCTGTTGAGGCAACATTGGCTGCCTGTGGCGTGGCAAAAATAATTATTGCTCAAATTAATCCAAATATGCCCCGGACCCATGGCGATGCCATGATTCCTCTGAAGTCGATTGATTATGCCGTGGAAATTGACAGCGAAATTCCAAATTTTGAACCTACGGAACCCTCGGAAGTATTTGGGAAAATTGGCGGCCATGTGGCATCTCTGATACGAGATGGAGACTGCTTGCAAATGGGTATTGGGGGTATTCCCGATGCCGTACTTTTAAATCTATCAGGGCATCAGCACCTTGGTGTTCACACGGAAATGTTTTCCAGTGGAGTGCCGCCATTGATCGAATCTGGGGTCATTGATAATTCTCTGAAGGTGGTGCACCGGGGTAAAGTTGTCACGGGTTTCGTGCAGGGATCAAAGGCGCTTTATGATTTTGTGGATGATAATCCTGAAGTGGCATTTCTCGATATCGAATACGTTAATAACCCGGCAGTGATTCGTAAGAATCCTCAAGTTGTCTCTATCAATAGCGCCATTCAGATTGACCTTACGGGTCAAGTTTGTGCAGATTCCATCGGTGACAAAGTCTATTCCGGTTTTGGCGGACAAGTGGATTTTGTTACCGGATCGCAGTTGTCTGAGGGGGGGCGTTCAATCATTGCGCTTCCTTCCACGGCCTTGTCGGGTCAGTGCTCACGAATTGTGCCTTATCTATCCCAAGGGGCTGGCGTCGTTACATCTCGTGCACAGGTGGATTATGTGGTGACTGAATATGGTGTGGCATATCTACATGGTTTGAGTCTTAGTGAGCGAAGAGAGCGATTGATTGCCATTGCGCACCCAGGCTTCAGAGATGAACTTGAGCATATGGCTAGGGCCTGACCATCATAGACCCCTACGTATGGCGTCTAGGCTTGTTTCCCTACCTACCGTTGTCCTAACATTGAAGCCCCCGCATCCTTTGCACCAGCAGGCCAAAATAAGTCAGCTGAAATACATTCACTCCTAGCTGTATAATGGCGTCCTTTTTGCTGTGCCCATTATGAAAATAATGTTTGGTCAGTAAACCTCACCAGTATCAGTAGCGGTATAGACCGGGAATCAGAAACAATGGCTGACGCCAATTTTATTAACGAAATCAATAAGAGACGAACATTCGCTATCATCTCTCACCCGGATGCCGGTAAAACGACTATTACTGAAAAGTTACTCTTATTCGGCAACCTTATTCAGGTGGCGGGGACGGTAAAGGGTAAGAAAAGTGACCGTCATGCCACTTCTGACTGGATGCAAATGGAACAAGAGCGTGGTATTTCGGTTACTTCTTCCGTTATGCAATTTCCCTATAAAGACCGAATGGTCAATTTGCTTGATACCCCAGGGCACGAGGATTTCTCGGAAGATACCTACCGAACACTCACGGCTGTAGATTCGGCGTTGATGGTGATTGATGGGGCTAAGGGTGTGGAAAAACGTACCGTCAAGCTAATGGAAGTGTGCCGCTTACGGGATACCCCGATCATTTCCTTTGTCAATAAAATGGATCGTGATATCCGTAATCCTGTAGAGCTACTGGACGAAATTGAAGCGGTATTAGATATTGCTGGAGCGCCCATCAATTGGCCGATTGAAAGCGGCAAGGAGTTCAAGGGCGTTTACAACTTCTATACCGATACCATCCATGTTTTTCAGCAGGGAAAGGGGCATACCATTCCTGATGATATCCAGATAAAAGGGCTGGATTCCGATGAGGCCACGGCGCTTTTAGGTTACTACGTTAATGATATCCGCGAGGAAATAGAGCTGGTGCGAGGTGCCACCAACCAATTTGATATGGACTTATTTTTGGCCGGCCAATTGACGCCCGTATTTTTTGGTACCGCGTTGTCCAATTTCGGCGTACGAGAAATGCTGGATTATTTTGTAGACTGGGCGCCAGCTCCACTGCCTCGTGCGACCATGGAGCGTGAGGTTGTTGCCACCGAGGAACAGTTTTCTGGGTTCGTATTTAAGATTCAGGCCAATATGGATCCAAAACACCGGGATCGAATTGCTTTTATGCGCGTCTGTTCAGGAAAATATACCAAGGGCATGAAAATGCATCATGTGCGCCTAGGTAAGGATGTGCGTATTGTCGATGCCGTGGGTTTTAAAGCGGGTGAGCGAGTGACCGTGGAAGAAGCCATGGCCGGTGACATTATCGGGCTGCATAACCACGGTACGATTCAAATTGGTGATACGTTTACTGGCGGTGAAGCGTTGAAATTTACCGGAATCCCTCACTTTGCTCCTGAAATGTTTAGGCGGATTCGATTGCGTGATCCTATGAAAATGAAACAGCTGCAGAAAGGTATCCAACAGCTTTCAGAAGAGGGTAGTACGCAGGTGTTTTTCCCCCTTAACAACAACGATATTATTGTCGGCGCAGTGGGGCAGTTACAGTTTGAAGTCGTTGCGTACCGGCTTAAGGATGAATACGGTGTAGACGCAGTGTACGAGGCCGTTAATGTTTATACCGCGCGGTGGATTGAGTCTGATGATCAGAAGAAAGTCGAGGAACTTAAACGGAAGGTCCCAGATGGTGTTGCTCTGGATGGCGGTGGCCATCTGACCTACTTGGCATCGACTCGAGTTAATTTATCGCTCACGGAAGAGCGATATCCAGAGATCGAATTTCGGTCTACCAAGGAACTCTAACGATCATTTGGCCCTGTAAATAATTCTGTGAAAACACATTTAGAGGAGGGCTGTCTGGGTAGCAGATAGCCCTCTTTCTCATTAATGATTCCAGCTCTCGCTCTCATGTCTCTGATCGCTCGGTACTAACGCCGCTCTCACTTTATACGCTCGATACGACAATTTGTGATATGAGTGTCCATTATCTGGAGCTTAGTAGGATCAGTTTGTGGGGCGGTATGTCCTAGAATAACCGTTGCTCGGCTGGGAAGGTTGTAATAGTCTGGGTTACGCTCTGACATTGATGATGCCAGTGATGAAAGAGAGCCCACAGATAAAATCCCTGTGTTATCTCGATAATCACCCTCAAACGACACATGAATTAGGCTGGAAGACATGTGGGGAAAGACAATGAATAACCGTCGAAGTACGGTCGTTATCAATAGTGGATTTCAGTACCAGTATTCCTTGTTGGCAGTGGCCGTTACGGTATTACTAGTTAACCTGTTTATCATGATTAATAGCATATTGCCCAATTCACAGGGGTTTCCGTTTAGCACGAAACAAACATTGCTGTTGGCTATTATAGAAGTGATATTGATTGGCGGTGTTTGGTGGGGCAGTTTGATCTCCAGTCATAAAATTGCTGGCCCTGTTTATGTGATTGTTCGCCAGATGGAAAAACTGGCAGAGGGTGATCTGACGGCTAGAGTTAGATTGCGAAAAAAGGATGCTTTTCAAAATGAAGCGGTCATGATCAATAATTGTATTGGAGTACTTCAAGAACGGTTGCATGAAGTGCGAAAAATTGCCACGAATATTGAGCAACTTACCGACCAGGAAAGCGAGAAACGTACGGTATTGCTTGCACAGTTAATTCAGGAGCTGTCTTCTTTCAATACTGAGTAAGTACACGTCTTCATTGAGCGGGCTTTAACGAATAGTGATGCCATGAATTTTTTACTGACCTTGTTTTTTACCTTTATCTTTCTGGCACTTATTTTTCTGGTCTTTGTTCGGGTCGGGACGCCCGTATACCGATTAGAAAAACAAAACCTTGTCACGTTGCTGACGTTAGTTGTGGAAGGTCGGGCCACGGAAAACGACTGGCAGGTATTTCTGGGAATGCCGATCAGACATGATGAGCAACTTGAAGCAATCCGTCGGTGTTGTGATGACATCAATGAGTATGAATATATCGGTGGCTCAGGTTACTTGTTGACGGAAAAAGGAATTGAAGACGTAAAGCAGTTACTGGCAGGATTAATTGGAGAGAATAAATGAGCAAGGGATATTCACCAATGGCGAGGGGACTCCTTGTTGCCGCGGCATTTGTAGTTGTAGTTGCAGGCATTAAGTCAGCAGAAGCGATACTGGTGCCTTTTTTACTTTCAGTATTTATTGCATTGATTTTTTCACCATTGTTGGCTTGGTTGAGAAAAAAGAAAGTACCTAGTGGATTGGCCATTTGTCTGATTGTCAGCTTAGTGGTATTGGGAGGGTGGTTGATTGGTGTTCTGGTGGGTTCTTCTATTAATGATTTTCGCCAGAACTTACCAGAATATCAGGCAAGGCTACAGGAGATGAGTGGCGGCCTGTTACATTGGTTAAGTGATAACGGTATGAGCTTTGATATGGAGCAGATGAAGCAAAGCTTTGACCCCAGTGCTGTCATGCAATTGGCGGGTAATACCTTGGCTTCTTTCGGTAATGTGATGACCAATGCCTTTATGATCTTATTGACTGTGGTCTTTATTCTGGCGGAAGAAATGGGGTTCAGTGAAAAATTTCAATTTGCTAGAAATCACGCAGGAACCCCCAATCAAGAGCTGTCGAGATTTTCAGAAAGCGTACACAGTTACTTGGGTCTTAAATCACTTCTAAGTCTATTAACCGGGGTTTTGGTTTTTATTTGGTTATGGATACTTGGTGTGGATTACCCTGTGATGTGGGGGCTGATCGCTTTTTTGCTTAATTTTATTCCCACCGTTGGGTCTATTATTGCTGCGGTACCTACAATTTTATTAGCACTTATTCAGTTAGGCCCTTTACCTGCTGGGCTCGTCGCCCTTGGTTATCTAGTGGTCAATGTTTCTGTGGGGAGTTTGTTGGAGCCCCGCTTGATGGGCAAGGGACTTAATTTATCACCATTAGTTGTCTTTCTATCATTAGTTTTTTGGGGGTGGGTTTTAGGCCCGGTGGGCATGCTGCTCTCAATACCACTGACGATTATGGTAAAAATTTCACTGGAAAATGATGAAGACACGCGTTGGATAGGTGTGATGTTAGGTTCGGGGAAGTGATATACATATTCGGTAGCGGTTTTTGATTGATAGGGTTTAGATTACAGGTATTGATATGTCGAATAAAAGTATCAATCTGACAGAGCAGCTCCATGCCTACCTTCTCAATGTATCTCTCCGTGAGCCTGATATTTTAAAGGCTCTAAGGGAGGAGACGTCATATCTCCCCACAGCAAATATGCAAATTGCTCCTGAGCAGGGGCAACTTATGGCACTTCTAGTCCAGTTGATCGGGGCTAGAAAGACTATCGAGGTAGGGGTTTACACCGGTTACAGTGCTTTGGCTGTGGCAATGGCCTTACCCGACAACGGGCAAATCATTGCCTGTGATATCAGTGAAGAATATACCTCCGTTGCTCGTCGTTACTGGCTGGAGGCCGGGGTATCGCAGAAGATTGATTTACATCTGGCGCCTGCAACAGAAACCCTTGGAAGGTTGATCGATGATGGGCTAGCGTCAACCTTTGACTTTGCCTTCATTGATGCCGATAAGGAAAACTACAAAGCGTATTTTGAATGCTGTTTTCAGCTTATACGCTCAGGTGGTCTCATTGCTGTGGATAATGTGCTTTGGGATGGCGCTGTGATTGACGCTCAAAAGCAGGATGTGGATACCCAGGCTATCCGGGCTTTCAATGAGCATTTGTTAGCGGATAGCAGGGTAGATATCAGCATGGTTCCCATTGCTGATGGATTAACGCTAGCCAGAAAAAAGTGATTCAAGCCTTTTTATGAAGAGCAACTTACACTAAGTTGCTGACTCCAGTCTGGTGGATGTTTTGCGTATTCTTCGCAATCTGGATGCTCATCAAAGGGTGATTGCAACAGCGCAAGCATTCGGTCTATTTCACGGTAATCTTGTTCATCTTCTGCCTTGCGGATGGCAATTTCTGCCATATAGTTCCGCAGTACATATTTGGGGTTAGTTTGCCGCATCGCTTCTCGACGATCTACTGGGTCTCGTTGTTCAAGTGCCAAGCGTTGACGATAACGTTTGATCCAGTCGTCACAGGCCGATCTATCCAAGAAAAGGTCCCTAAGCGCAGTGAGCGCAGAGGTTTCATCGCCGGCGCTTTTATCAAGGACACTTTTATCAAGGACATCTTTATCAGGGTCGCTTTCATCAAAATAGCAAAGGTTTCGAAAGAAGAGGGTGTAGTCCACCTGATTTTTGGCCAAACTATCGAGTAAGTCCTCAGTGAGTGTTTCATCTTCCGGTAACGCTTGCTCCAGCCCTAGCTTGCATCGTTGTAGTTCCAGCAATGTTGAGAACAATAGTGGCTCGTACTCTGTCAGTACCTCGGTTAGTTGTTCCACCGATAACAGGCTGGTTAGGGCATTAGCGAGTGCATTGCAGTTCCATAGTCCGATGATAGGTTGGCGGTTGAAGGCATAGCGGCCACTGGTATCGGAGTGGTTACAAATATAGCCGGGGTTATAGGCGTCTAAAAAGCCGAAGGGGCCGTAGTCCATCGTCTCACCAATAATGGACATGTTGTCGGTGTTCATGACGCCATGGGCAAAGCCGACGGCTTGCCACTGGGCAATGAGTCGAGCAGTACTGTGGACGGTGTGCCGAAACATATGGAGATAACAATCTTCATGACCGATAAGTTCAGGCAAGTGCTGCTCAATGACATGGTCAGCTAGTTGTTTGACCGCTTCTGGTTCATTGTGGTGATGGAAGTATTCGAAAGAGCCAAAGCGCACATGGCTGTGCGACAGGCGAATTAACATTGTCGCTGTTTCCTGCGTTTCCCGATACACAGGCTCATCGCTGGTAACAATACTGAGTGCTCGGGTACTGGCAATACCAAGCCCGTGCATGGCTTCGCTGCAAAGGTATTCTCGAATCGTGGAACGCAATACAGCGCGGCCGTCACCAAAGCGTGAATAGGGGGTTTTCCCCGCTCCTTTAAGATGAATATCCCATTTTCCCTGAGGCCCTCTAACTTCGCCCAGCAATAATCCTCTGCCATCCCCCAGTTGTGGCGAGTAACCGCCAAATTGATGGCCGCTATAAACCATCGCAAGAGGGTCGCTGCCAGGCATACGCCGGTTGCCACTACACCATTGTAAGAACCAGTCCTGTGAAAGACCCAGGGGTTCTAATCCTAGTAGCTTGGCGGCTTCCGGGTTGACGCTAGCCAGCGATGGATTGGTCAGGCCTGAGGCCTGAACCCGAGTGAAAAAGTGTTCACCAAGTTGTGAAAAGCTGTTGTCAAAAGTGAGTCGATTCAAGGTGTTTTTTCTGTGGTTTCGCATTCGATAAATTGAACAGCTTGTCAGCCTATAGTATGAGCATACTGTAGCAGCTGTAGGTACTTACTTGTATCAGTTGTCTGTAGAAGTACCCTCGAGGATGACCTCTTGAGGGCAAAAAATGACGGCAGCTATTGTGAATTGACCGCTGTTCTCCACGATATTAACCCTTATAGCGCCGCTTGCTATGTTGGTTATGTCCGGTTTGTCTATATCTGGTCTATAGTCGCCCTAGGTAGTACCTTGTTCTATTGTGCTATGAGCTTCGGTATTGTAGGTTTTGATATAGTTTGGTTAGGGTTTCTATTGGCCGCTTTGGCGCCATTGATTAATCTGCGTTGGCCCTATGAAAATGGTTGGTTAATGAGATCTCTAAGGTCAGACTACTCAAGGTATCGTTGCTGATCATGCATAGTGTGGCTTAGGTTTTACTCACCGTGTCAGATCGGGGTTGGTCATTATGGTGGGTGTTGGGAATACACGGTGGGTACTTGCTCAATACTTATTGGGCTGAGACAGGTGAAGACCTGTAAAATGCCTACTAAATTGCCGCTAGGAATGTTCAGGGTTTGCTCGTGTTGTGATGCCGCGATCACTTTTTTGCTGCAACAGATTGCAGCATGGGTTGACTAGCATAAGATTGTGAATAAGTTCGGATAGTCTATCAAAGTGGATGTTTAGACTTTTTAAGAATTATTAGGGAGCTATATGGTTAACAAGTTTATCGACAGGTCAAATTATATTCGTGTGCCCGCATCGGGGCTAAAGCTGGGTATGTTTGTTGCCGAGTTAGATAGGCCTTGGTTGGAAACACCATTTCTTATGCAAGGGTTTACCATCAGGAGTCTTTCGGAGATACGAAAACTAAGGGAATACTGTGACTTTGTTTTCGTGGATAAGCAAGGACGCCTCTGGGGAGACAAAAAAGACCCGTTTAGAACAGGGTTTGGTATGCCCAAGCGTAGTGCAGATGGCTCAGGAGAAAATAGCTTACAAAAAAGGGCTAGACGCGTTCCTGAAAGCTCACTACTCGATACACTCCATGCTCGGTCCGAACATCAGGTGAAGGCGAGTGTTGGAGAAGAGCACCCAGCGGCACGAGAAGCGTACAAGGCAGCTCACCACACGGTTTCAGGGATACTTGAGCAAGCTCGACTCGGCAATGCATTGGATACTGAGGCTGCTCGAGAAGTCGTTACTGGTTGCATGGAGAGTCTTTTGCGCAATCCCAGTGCTTTAATGTGGATGGCGAAGATTAAACATGTCGACCACTACACCATGGAGCATTGCTTGAATGTATGTATTCTGGCCATTGCTTTTGGGCGTCACTTACGACTGGATGAAGAAGAGCTGGTTAAACTGGGAGCCGGCGGTATGTTGCACGATGTGGGTAAGATGCAAATTCCAGACGAAATTCTCAATAAACCGGCCAAACTTTCTGAAGAAGAGTTTGCCCAAATGAAAATGCACCCTGAAATCGGGCGAAACCTTTTGATGAAATCGGAAGGTTCTATGAGTTACGCAGTCGATGTGGCATTTAATCATCATGAGCAAATCGATGGCCAAGGATATCCTCGTGGTCTGTTTGCCAAAGAGCTGTCTCAGTACTCACGAATTATTTCTATTGTCGATGCTTTTGACGCTATGACCAGTGATCGTTGTTACGATGCAGCCCGCTCAACATTGGATGCGCTGAAAGAAATATACCGGCAGCGTGGTAAACAATTTGACGAGGAGCTGGCACTGGAATTCATTCAGTTAATGGGCCCCTATCCACCGGGTACCATTGTAGAGTTGAGTAATGGCTTTATCGGAATTGTTCTGTCTTCAAAAGAAAAAAAGCGTCACCTTCCCGAAGTGAGATTAGTGCTTGATAAAGAAAAAAATAAAACCGAAGAAGAAGTTGTGAATCTACTAGACGTGGAGCGTGGTACGTTGCCCCGAGATTGGCTGATACGCAAAGTTTTAAAGGATGGGGATAACGGGATACATCTGGAAGAATATCCGGTTAGAAGGGCCCTGGCTGGCATGGTTCCTATTGAGGACAGTTAACCAGCTTGTGCGTTGCCGTATCTGGCGATGAACGTTGTTATTTAGATACTCATATTGTTAGGCTTGAGACTTAGACAACAAGAACAAGAACAAGAGAGTTAATAGGAAATATGTTCTGATGGATAATAAGTTTCTCGACAAATCGAGCTATATTCGTGTCCCCGTCTCGGAAGTAAAAATAGGGATGTTTGTGGCAGAGTTAGATCGAACTTGGTTGGGTACGCCCTTTTTGACCCAGGGGTTTGTTGTAACAGGGTTGTCAGAAATAAAAAAAATCCGTGAATTATGCAATCATGTTTTTGTAGAAAAACAGGGTCGTTTGTGGGCGGGAAAAAAGGATCCTTTCTCCAAAGATTCTGACCGATTAAATACCACAAATCCTTTTCAGAAAGAGAGCCTTGAAACTGGGATATTCTCGCAACAGCAGAATACAAAACCCTCATGGGCATTGACTGTTGGTGAGCGAAAGCCCCATCAAACAACGTCTACAGTATATGAAGAGCACAAAGCTGCCAGACAGCTTTATCTTGAGTCTCGCAAGATAATGGCGAGTCTGTTGAAACAGGCTCGCGAGGAAAATAAAATTGATATTCAGCTTGCCAGGAAACTGGTGGCAAGTTTTGTCCAGAGCATATTGCGTCACCCCGATGCCTTGTTGTGGATGACCAAACTTAAGAAGCCGAGTCAATATCTTCTGGAGCACTGCCTGCACGTTTCAATTCATGCCGTCAATTTCGCCCGTTTTCTGCGTCTTGAGGAAAAGGATATGATGAGGCTGGGCCTACACGGTTTGCTGTCTGATTTGGGTATGATTAAGGTGCCTCTGGACATCTTGTACAAAGAAGGGCAGCTGACGGATGAAGAAAATAAACTCATGAAAACCCATCCGTTACTAGGCCGTGATTTATTGATGAATAGCAAGGATGGTGGAAGGTATGCTTCTGATGCGGTGGTGAATCACCATGAGCGTAACGATGCGAAAGGCTATCCAAGAGGCTTGGCGGCAAAGACACTGCCCCAAACATCAAGAATTATTAGTATTATCGACGCCTATGATGCAATGAGTAGTCCAAGAGTTTATGCCAAAGGCAAGTCTCCTCTGCAGGCATTACAGCAAATTTATCGCAATCGCGGCAAGCAGTTTGATGAAGATTTTGCCCTGGAATTTATTCATGCTATTGGGCCATATCCACCTGGAACAATTGTCGAGTTGATCAATGGTTGTGTGGGGATTGTGCTGAAGAGTGAACCAAAATATCGACAACTTCCACAGTTGAGTATTGTTCTCAATAGTGAAAAGCAACCTCAGAAGCCTAGTGTTATTGATTTGTTAGAACTTGATAGAGCAGGTGAAGCGAAAGAAGTGCTAATTCTCAAGGTGCTGAAAGAGGGTGATTTTGGTGTTGAGGTTAAGAACTTCCCGATTACTGAATTATTGGCTGTTGATGCGTCTTCAGCGTAATTCTTTTGTGACAGTTGATTGTTATTCTATTCCATGGGCACGTAGTGGATATTTGTAATGATCCAACAGCTATTATTCACCTTAATGTTGTTATCAATTCGTTTGCCAAGAATAGCTCTCGCCATTGGTGAGTCGACACTAATTTTATTTTCTCTCGGGTCGATTTCATCGGCACCCACAATGCGGTAGCACTGTTCATCGCCGTTGCTGTCTTCTAGGGTCACCCAGGCACCGAAGAAAACCTTACTTGTATCGCTAGGGATGCGATCCACAATGGTGACATTATCCAGCCGTTTACTGAGATAACGTACACGGCGATCTATTTCACGGAGCCGTTTTTTACCATAAATATAATCACCGTTTTCTGAGCGGTCACCATTTTTTGCTGCTTCGTGGACGGTAGCGGTCACCTCGGGCCGTTCCACTTTCCATAAATATTTTAATTCTTTCTCGAGAACTCGAGCACCCTCTGGTGTGATGTAGGGTGCGCTTTTGGGTGCCGGTGGCCTGTATCTGCTCACTTAGGGTACCTAGAGGTTGCTGATAGGGATGACAGGTAATTTCCCTTGGGGAATAAAGCCAAATACTTTGCCATAAAAATAGAGCTCGGCTTCCAGTGATTGTTTAATTGTCTCTGCCTTTCGAAACCCATGTCCTTCACCCTCAAAAGATAAATAGGCCACGGGTAGGTGTTTTTCTCGCAGGGCGTTGGTCATAGCCAGAGCTTGCTCCGGTGGTACAACCTTGTCATCCAACCCTTGAAAAAAGATAACGGGGCAGTGCAACTGGTCGATATGGTGAATTGGTGATCTTTCCTGATATAGAGCTTTTTGAGCGGGATAGGGACCGATTAATTTATCCAGATACCGGGATTCAAATTTATGCGTGTCTCTCGCCAGGGTTTCCAAGTCGCCAATGCCGTACAGGCAAGCGCCGGCTTTAAATAGTCGGTGGAAGCACAGCGCCGCCAGAACGGTATAGCCACCTGCGCTGCTACCGCGAATAGCCATTTTTTCTGAGTCTACCATTCCTTGTTCTATCAGGTGTTTCGCTCCCGCCACAACGTCAGTGACATCAACAATACCCCACTGTCCATTTAGCTGTTCTCGGTAGCAACGACCATATCCGGTGCTTCCCCGATAATTGACATCGAGTACGGCAAAGCCACGACTAGTCCAGTACTGGATTTTTAGGTTCAGTGCGGTGCTGGTGGCGCCAGTTGGACCGCCATGACAAATAACAATCAGTGGCGGAAGGCTTCCTTCGCAACCTTCAAAGTCTGAATTAGTGGGGCGGTAGAAAAAAGCATGGGCTGTGGCTTGATCCGAAGTAGGATAATGAATCGGAATTGGCTGGGAAAAATAGCTTGGATCAATATTGAGAGGGCAGCTTTGTGTTACGGCCCTGAGCGTCTGGTCGTCTATGTCCAGCTCAGCTAATTCTCCACTATTGATAGGGGATGCCCCCACTAGCCAAGCTTTTTTTCCATCACAAAAGAGATCTGTGATACTACAGTACTGGTTTTTTATAGGCTGAAAGTTCAACTCCTCAGGCTTTTTTGTACTTAACTGCCAAGTCCCATCGCAAGTATGGCCGCACACCAGTGTCCCGTCACTGCAGAAGCCGTAGGTAGACATACCCAATACCCACAGAGGGGTAGCAAACTCTGCAGCCATTGGATGTATGGGTTCGACGCCCGTAGTGGGTTGCCAGCGGTAGATATTCCACCAATTGTCGCGATCAGAGACAAAATACAGTTGGTTGTCAGGGGACCACTGTGGTTGAAAGATCGCTTCTCCCCCATTGCCAACCACCGGTGTTTGATTATAGATAAGACCATTTTTATCCAAAGAGCCCAGCCAAAGTGTGGTGTTATCCCATGGCATGTCTGGGTGGTTCCAGCTGATCCAGCAAAGTTTTTCGCCCGTATTGTCGAGCCGTGGATAGGCATAAAAATCATCACCGCTACATAGAGTGATAACTTGCATTGAATCATCCAGGGGGATTGCGACAATCTGATTGTCGGGCATCTGGTTTCCATGCTCCGATTGATTGGTATGGATTTCTGCTACGCAGATCAGACGGTGGTGAAGTTTGTCATAGCAAAAATCGGCAAACCGATAGCCCTCATTCGGAGTGATGGGGATGGGCAGCGCTGGGGTCGACAAGGCACTGTCTTCACTCAGGTCGAGGCGGTAAAGTCTTTGGTCATCATAAAGGCAAAAATAGAGTGTATCGTCTACGACAATGTAGGGTGTTCCGCCATATTCATGCACCTTGCTCCGGGCACTCAATGGCGATGGTAGAACATCGTGTATGGCCCCTTCACTGTCGCGCCGTACTACCACCGATCGACCATTTTCCCAGGGGCGGGATTCAATCCAGTAAAGGTTGTCTCCATCACTACTGGGACAAGAAAAAGAGGGCGATGATGAGGCAAGCAGCTCCGGATCAATGGGTGAGGTCCAGCTGCCATAGGGGGCGATTATGGGCATCGTTTAACCACCTGCCAGTTTGACGCTATGACCCAGTCCTTCTAATTCGTTGCGGAGTTTCTCCCGGTGATCCCCTTGTATTTCAATCACCCCACTTTTTACCGAGCCACCGGTGCCGCAGAGTTGCTTCAGGTTCTTGGCCAGTTGTTTTAATTCATTGTCTGGTAAGTCCAGACCACTGATGGTAGAGACCCCTTTACCTTTACGGCCACTAACTTCCCGCCGGATACGAACGATACCGTCACCGCTGGGTTGTTTCTGAGGTTCTTCAGTTGGCTTGATGCGGCCAGTGTCCGTTGAATAAACCAGCCTGGTTTCTTTGCTCATGGGGTGAGAACGTTCCTTGGTGTAGGGTTAATCAAAAAGGGTTAATTAAAAAGAGCTAATTGAAAAAAGTTAATACAATTTTGCCAATATGCTCATTACTCTCCATTAGTCGGTGAGCGTTGGCAACATCTGCCATCGGGAAGGTAGCGCAGATCTCCGGGGCAATAGTGCCATTTTCCAATAGTGGCCAGACATTAGCCAGCAACGCCTTTGCGATGGTCGCTTTTTCTTCTGTGGGCCGGGCGCGGAGGGTAGAACCCGTTAATACCAGTTGCTTGAGCATCATTGGCATTAAGTCCACATCAACTCTTGAGCCTCGAAGGAACGCGATGGAGATAATTCGGCCCCGAAACGCGGCAGCACGAATATTTTTCTGTACATAATCACCCCCCACCATATCCAGAATGACATCAACTCCGCGGCCATCAGTAAGCTCTTTGGTAGCAGTGACAAAATCCTGTTCCTGATAATTAATGGCCGCTTCAGCACCGAGCTTTAAACAGTGCTGACATTTTTTATCGCTACTTGCCGTGACAAATACTCGATAGCCAAGGGCCTTTGTCAGTTGAATTGCAGTGGTGCCAATACCACTGCTTCCACCATGTATAAGTAGTGTTTCACCCGGTTTTATTTCCGCATGCTCAAAAATATTGTGCCAAACGGTAAAAAAAGTTTCTGGAAGTGCTGCAGCTTGAATCAGGTTTAGTGGCGCGGGGATAGGTAGACATAAATCCTGGTGTGCGGTGGCATATTCACTATATCCTCCTCCCGTGAGTAGAGCACAGACCTGCTGACCTACTTGCCAGTGATTCACCTTGCTCCCAATCATGAGGATTTCTCCTGCCACTTCGAGGCCTAGAATGTTTGATGCGCCGTCTGGTGGTGGGTAGAGACCTTGTCGTTGGAAAATATCGGGCCGATTGACGCCGGCAGCCGCAACTTTGATTAGAACCTCGTCGTCTCCTAGTGTGGGTATAGGCCGCTGTCCAATGACAAGGGTATCAGCTGTGCCCGGTTCAGTTATGTCAACACAGCGCATTTTTTTGGGTAATGACAGGTTCAATTCCATACCTGAAATCCGAGGAAACTGATACACAATAAAGCACCGATGGTGGGTGCCAGTAGACCAGGGATGCCCCAGTTTTTTTCACGGCAGTTCAATACAAGTAGTGAAAGGTTGACCAGTGTAAAGACAACTAAAATCAATGAGCTGGTGGTCTTTGCCAGTGTGGTTATCGGTAGCCAAAGTGCAAAGATAACGACCAGAGTACCCGTGATCAAGGTGGCGGTTATAGGTGTTCGAGTCTTGGGGTTGACTGAGCCCAGCAAGCTAGGGGCAATATTACGCTTTGCCATTCCGTAGAGCACGCGGGAAACCATGATGATCTGAATCAAAGCACCATTAATGATGGCGATCATACTGATAACAGCCATAATTTCTACGGGAATATTACTATTGTATTCAATGAGCAGTGCCAGTGGTGCCTGAGAATTGCTTAGTTCAGCCAGCGGTAATGTCACCAGTGCCGTGATTGCCACGGCACCATAGAGTAGACCCGTCGTCACCAGTGCAATGGCAATACCGAGAGGTAAGTTACGCTCGGGGTTTTTGACTTCTTCGGCCATATTGACCATATCTTCAAAGCCAATAAAGGCAAAGAAAGCGAGAAATGCACCACTGACAACGAAGGTAAGATGGGCTTGATCAAAAACAGGTACAAATTCACCCCAAGGGATTTCCTGGTGGGCGATTTCATCGCCGCTAACGATCACGACTAATAGAAGTCCGCCAATCTCTATCAAGGTGGTTAGAACGGCCATGATAACGGACTGCTTAACGCCCCAGCAGGCCAGCGTTGTTAGCGTGACCACTAGAAGGGTAATAATTGTCCATTGGGGCAGGGCTGAAAAAAATGAAAAATAACCAGTAAAGCCGCTGGTGAGAGTAGCGGCAGAGACGATGCCACTGACCGATATAGCGAAACCCGTCAGTGCTGACAGGTGATTGGATTTCAGTCCCTCAAAGATGTACACAGCTTCACCCGCGCTATTTGGAAAGCGGCGGGACATCTGGGCGTAGGAGTAGGCGCTGAAACCGGCAATGATCACTGACAGTAGGAATGCAGCAGGGGTTGCCATGCCGCTTTCATTGACAACCTTTCCCAGCAGTACGTAGATACCGGCACCGACAATAGTGCCGATTCCATAGAAGCTGATTTCAGTGAGCGATAGTGATCTGAGTAGCTGGCGTTGTTCCTGCATGAACAAAGTATATAGCCATTATTCATTAAATTTCAGGTAATTCTCTCATTGTCTTTAATGTGCGAATGTGTCGATTTTTTGACGTATAGGTTACTGTGCTAGCAGTAAGGATAGGGCTGGTGTGGCGGTGCTGACATGTGCCTATAATGAATCTACTTAAGTGGGGTTGAATCGCCAAATTATGACAAAGCAACAATTACGACAAGAGCTATACCGAATAATTTTTGGAACAGACACACCCGCTGGGCAGCGTTTTGATATGTTTTTAATCTACGCCATCCTGATCAGTGTATTTGCAGTGATTTTCAGTACGGTTGAGTCTTTAGTCAGTACCTATTCCAGTAGTTTTTTTCTGATTGAGTGGATATTCACTGGGTTGTTTACCGTGGAATATATACTGAGAATATTCTGTTCTCCCAATAGACGAAAATACCTGTTTAGTTTTTATGGCATTGTTGATCTGGTTTCCATTGTGCCGTCTTATCTGGCTCTCGTGGTAGCCGGTGCCCACTATCTGTTAATTATTCGGTTGGTTCGCGTTTTACGAATATTTCGAGTGCTAAAATTAGTTCGCTATCTGTCTGAAGCTGATGTTTTGATACGCTCAATCAAACAGGCACGGCGTAAGATTTTTTTGTTTTTCACAGTTGTTCTCGTACTGAGTACGTTATTTGGTTGCCTGATGTATGTGGTAGAAGGGCCGGGTAATGGTTTTACTAGTATTCCAAAAAGTATTTACTGGACCATTGTGACTATTACCACTGTCGGCTATGGCGATATCACTCCCCACACTGTTATGGGACAAATAATATCTACTCTAGCCATGCTGACGGGTTACTCCATCCTAGCCATTCCCACCGGTATTATTACGGCAGAACTGGCTAATGAAATGCAGCGGAATAAATCAGTGTATCCCTGCCCCAATTGTGTCAAGGCAGGGCACGATATGGATGCAGATCACTGTAAATGGTGTGGTGCGGACCTGGGTGATATGAGAGAAAGTCCGCGCATCGGACCGGAGCACTAACTCATGGATCAGTGGTCGTCACTGATCCTCGACACCTTGGTTCAGGGTGGCAAGTTGCTGGCCCAATTCTGGGTACCACTCTATGCCTTGATGGGCGTTCTTGGGGTGCTATTGGCTATTGAGTCGATTTTCAAATCTCGCACACCTCAAGGCGCCATTGCCTGGGCACTTGGGCTGGTATTCCTGTCGCCAGTCGTGGTGCCGATCTATTTATTTTTTGGTCCGCGTAAGTTCTATGGCTATGTGGAGGCACGTCGGAAGGGTGATCTCGAAATCCACCGTATAGCAGAAAAGCTCATGGCTGAGATGTCAGCGCTGTTCAGCCCGGAGGAAGATAATTCACCGGGGGGGGTGTTGCTGGAAAAATTGGCTCTCATGCCCTTTACCAAGGGGAATAAAGTTGGGTTGCTGATAAATGGAGAACAAACTTTCGCGAGTATCTTTGATGAGATAGACAGAGCAAAGCACTACATTCTCCTGCAGTTTTATATTGTGCGTGACGACAAACTTGGTAGAGAGCTTCAGGAAAAGTTGATCGAAAAATCTCGTCAGGGGGTACGGATTTATTTCCTCTTTGACGCCATTGGCAGTTTCAGTCTGCCGCGGTGCTATTTGAATAAATGTCGGCAAGCGGGCATCAATATCGAGCCTTTCAGAACCTGGCGCTGGGGTAAGCGCCGTCGTTTCCAGATTAACTTTCGAAACCACCGAAAAATTGTAGTGGTCGATGGTTGTACGGCCTTTGTGGGTGGTGCAAATGTTGGCGATGAATACCTCAATGGTAATAAGCGGCTTAGCCCATGGCGAGATACTCACGTACGGATGGAAGGGCCATCTGTACAGGGTTGCCAGCTATCATTTCTTGAGGACTGGTACTGGGTCACCGGCGAGGTGCCAGAGATGGACTGGCATCCGGATGGTGTCAACAGTGATCAGCGAGTCCTGATATTGCCCACAGGGCCGGCGGACCTGGTTGAATCCTGTCAGCTGATGTTTCTTCATGTTATTAACAGTGCCACTGAGAGACTGTGGATTGTCGGCCCCTATTTTGTACCGGATGAATCCATTCTAAATGCCCTAAAGCTGGCAGTTTTAAGGGGGGTGGATGTCAGGTTGATGTTGCCGGGAAAAACGGACAACCGGATGGTGCAATTGTCTTCTTATGCCGTACTTTTAGATTTAAGAAACACTGGTGTCAGGGCCTTTCAGTATCAGCAGGGTTTCTTGCACCAGAAAGTTGTTTTGGTGGACCGCGATCGAGCCTATGTGGGAACAGCAAATTTTGACAATCGGTCTTTCCACCTGAATTTTGAAATCACTGTGATGGTTAAGGGGCAGCAGTTTGCCGCAGAAGTTGAGTCCATGCTGAATGATGATTTCAAGCATTGTCTTCCTCTAACAGGTGACGATCTAGCGCAGCGCAATGTAGTTTTCAGATCGTTGATAAAATTGTCCCAACTATTCTCACCGATCCAGTAATTTCAATCTAGATGGAGAAAAAACGGTTTTTTTTTTAAAATGTCATTGGTCATTGTTGCAGCTTAATAAAACTACCAGTATGGTTGACTAAATTGATTTGGTGTTACAAGGGGATTTCTTTTGAAACCTACCGATATCAAAGATCCAGAGTACTTCCATCAGGTTGTGGATTGTCAATACGCCTGTCCCGCACACACCCCTGTTCCTGAATACATTCGCCTGATTGCTCAGCAGCGATACACTGATGCTTATATGATCAACTGGGAATCCAACGTGTTTCCCGGTGTGCTCGGGCGTACCTGTGACCGGCCCTGCGAGCCGGCGTGTCGCCGAGGGAGGGTAGAGTCCGAGCCTGTAGCGATTTGCCGTCTCAAGCGAGTGGCGGCTGACAATAAAGACGACATATCATCCCGTTTGCCCGCTATCCCATCTAAAAAGAATGGTCGCAAAATTGCACTAGTGGGCGCGGGCCCAGCATCATTGACCGTCGCTCGTGATTTGGCCCCACTGGGGTATGAGTTGACTATATTTGACGAGCAGCCAGTAGCCGGCGGCTTTATGCGTAGTCAGATACCTGCATTTAGATTGCCCGAATCTGTCCTTAATGAGGAGGTGGGTTATATCTTGGGTATGGGCATGGTGACGCATTTTAATCACTATGTGGATAGCCTGAAAGGGCTGTTGAGCCAGGATTATGATGCCATCTTTGTGGGTTCAGGGGCGCCCCGTGGTCGTGATTTACCAAATTTGCCAGGCCGGCAGGAAGGGGGCGCGTCTATTCATATTGGTATCGACTGGCTGTCCAATGTGGCCTTCGAACATATCGAAAAAATCGGCAAGCGTGTCATCGTATTAGGGGGTGGTAACACCGCGATGGATTGTTGTCGCACCGCCCGTCGAGTTGGCGGTAACGAGGTTAAAGTTATTGTACGCAGTCCTTTTGAGTCGATGAAGGCTTCTGCTTGGGAAAAAGAAGATGCTATTCATGAGGGCATCCCTATTATTGAAAACCATGTGCCGTTGGAATTTGTGGTTGAAAAAGGCAAGTTGGTGGGCATGCGTTTCGAGAAAGTGAGCGCAGTTTTTGATGAAAGTGGGAAGCGGTCTTTGGTGTCCACCGGGGAAGAGCCGGTTTTCTATCCTTGTGATGAAGTGCTGGTCGCGATTGGACAGGAAAATGCCTTTCCCTGGATTGAGAAGGATGCAGGTATCGATTTCGATGATTGGGGAATGCCAGTATTGAACGCGCAGACCTTCCAGTCATCTTCTGCCAAAGTGTTCTTTGGAGGTGATTCTGCCTTTGGGCCTGAAAATATTATTACTGCTGTGGCCCACGGTCATCAGGCAGCGGTGTCCATCGATCTCTTCTGTGATGGGAAGCAAGTTAACCAGCGACCACCTCCGGGTACCAGTTTACTCAGTCAAAAAATGGGTGTTCATGAGTGGAGTTATGACAACGATGTCACGACGGATCTTAGAAAAATAGTGCCGTTAGTGGAACTCACCAGCGCACTGCAAAATCGCACCATGGAAGTAGAGCTGGGATTTGATATTGAAACGGCTTTTGCGGAGGCTGAGCGCTGCCTCAATTGTGATGTACAGACGGTGTTCTATGACGATAAGTGTATTGAGTGTGATGCCTGCGTAGATATCTGTCCTATGGACTGCATCAACTTTATTGAAAACGACGATGAACCTCAGCTGCGTCAGAGCTTGAGGGTCAAAGCCGGAAATATTGGCCAGGATATCTATGTGTCCGGTGAGTTGGAGACAGGCCGGGTGATGGCAAAAGATGAAGATGTTTGTCTTCACTGTGGCCTCTGTGCCGAGCGCTGTCCCACAGCAGCTTGGGATATGCAGCAATTCTTCTATCAGGTGACCAAGGCAGTGCCACTATGCAGCAAATAAAGTCGGTTAACGATTTCGTTATACGTTTCGCCAATGTTAATGGTACCGGTTCTGCCAGTGCCAATAATCTGTTTGCCAAGACTATTTTCCGGATGGGTCTTCCGGTTAGCCCCAAGAATGTATTTCCCTCCAATATTCAGGGTTTGCCCACGTGGTATGAAGTGAGGATAAATGACAAGGGTTACCTAGGGCGCCGTGGTGGTGTCGATATTATGGTGGCGGTAAACCCCCAGAGCATGGCTCAAGACATTAAGGGGGTTGAGCCAGGCGGTTATTTCATCTATGACAATACCAAACCTCTAGATGTAAGGCTGCATCGCAATGATATTAACCTTTTTGGTATTCCTCTGACCGATATTTGCCGTCGTGAATATACAGACCCACGCCAACGCCAGTTGTTTAAAAATGTCATTTACATTGGCGCGTTAGCAGCCATGTTGGATCTTGAGTTTGATGTACTTAAAAATCTGATACATGACCAATTCAAGGGTAAGGAAAAACTTATTTCGCCGAATATCCATGCCCTGGAACTAGGCTATCAGTATGCAGAGAAAAACTTTTCTTGCCCTTTGGGTATTCGAGTAGAGCGCCGTGACATGGTAAACGGACACATCCTGATGGAAGGGAATGCTGCTCTAGGCCTTGGGGCTATTTATGGCGGCGCTTCTGTGGTGGCTTGGTATCCTATTACCCCGTCCACGTCTGTGGTTGAACAGTTTGAAAAATATGCCAAACGATTACGAATCGATCCAGGCTCGGGTAAACGCAACTACGCTATTGTTCAAGCGGAAGATGAGTTATCTGCTATTGGAATGGTGGTTGGAGCCTCATGGAATGGCGCTCGGTCATTTACCGCAACCTCAGGGCCCGGTGTATCGCTGATGAATGAATTTCTCGGGCTGGCTTACTTTGCCGAGGTTCCAACGGTACTGTTTGACGTACAGCGCGCGGGCCCCTCAACCGGTATGCCCACACGCTCCCAGCAGTCGGATTTGTTGCTGTCGGCTTATGCTTCACATGGTGATACCAAGCATGTATTGATGTTTCCCGCTACACCTAAAGAGTGTTTTGATATGGGGGCTGCTAGCTTTGATCTTGCGGATAGACTGCAAACCCCGGTTATATTGATGACTGATCTGGACTTGGGCATGAATGAGCATTTTTCCGAACCGCTGGAATGGGATGACAGCCAACGTTATGACCGAGGAAAGGTGTTTTCTGAGGCTGAACTGGAGGCAATGTCAGAACGTTATGGACGTTATCTGGATGTGGATGGTGATGGAATTTGCTACCGAACTTATCCCGGCACCCATCCCACAAAAGGGTCATTTTTTACTCGTGGCTCATCCCGTGATCACTACGCAAAATATACGGAAAGTAGCGAGGAATATGTAGACAACATGGAGCGGCTACTGGTGAAGTGGGAAACTGCAAAGCACTATGTGCCTCAGCCTGAAATCCGGCCAGCTAAGCAGTCAACAGACATTGGAATAATCTATTTTGGTACCACCACTGCATCGGCAGAAGAAGCGCTGGATATCTTGAGCGAGAAGAGTATTCATATGGATGCTCTGCGTGTACGAGGCTTCCCCTTTAATGCTGATGTTGAGTCCTTTATCGAAGAGCACGACCAGATATTTGTGGTCGAGCAAAACCGGGATGGCCAGCTGAGAACTATGCTGATTAATGAGTGTGAGATTAACCCCAGAAAATTGAAGCCACTGTTGTGCTTTGACGGATTGCCAGTAACCGCTCGTTGGATAGTTGATGGCATTATCGGTAATGAGAAAACCAACAATGTGATCCCCCTATCAAAGGAGGTTAAGGTATGACTTACCATCGTCCAGAGTTTCGTCATCCCGATCTTCCCACCAATGAGTTGGGTTACACCAAAAAACAATACGAGGGGGCTATTTCTACCCTTTGTGCTGGTTGTGGTCATGACTCTATTAGTGCTGGCGTGATCCAAGCCTGCTTTGAGTTGTCCATTGAACCGCACAAAGTGGCAAAAATCTCGGGTATTGGCTGTTCGTCAAAAACGCCCACTTACTTTCTGGGAAATTCCCATGGGTTTAACTCGGTGCATGGTCGGATGCCATCGGTAGCGACCGGTGCGAATCTAGCTAATCGAGAGCTAATTTATATCGGTGTTTCTGGCGATGGTGACTCTGCTTCCATTGGTATGGGCCAGTTTGCCCACGTGGTACGTCGCAGTTTGAATATGCTGTACCTAGTTGAAAATAATGGCTGCTACGGACTCACTAAAGGTCAGGATTCCGCTACTGCTGATGTGGGCTCTATGAGTAAAAAAGGCGCAGCTAATCCGTTTGAACCCATTGATCTTTGCACCCTGGCCATTGATCTAGGCGCTACGTTTGTGGCCCGCAGTTTCTCAGGAGACAAAGATCAACTCGTGCCGTTGATTAAAGCTGCTATCAGCCATTGCGGTTTTGCTCTGATCGATGTGATTTCACCCTGCGTAACCTTTAACAACAACTCATCTTCTACTAAAAGCTATGAGTTTGTTCGCGAACATATTGAGGCTACAGGGAAGACAGATTTTATACCGATGCGGCAGGAAATTACCGCAGACTATGAACCCGGGTTTTCACAAGAAGTGACGCTTCACGATGGCTCGGTGATACATCTCTATAAAAAAGATGAAAACCTAGATGTTCACAGTCGACTCAGTGCTCTACAAGCCATTTATAAATGCAAGGAAAAGGGCGAAATCCTCACCGGCCTTTTGTATCTTGATCCGGATTGCGAGGATCTGCATGAGATCATCGACACGGTTGAAAAACCATTACGTGATTTGGATGAGAAGGCACTTTGTCCTGGTAATGCGTCTTTAGATAAAATCAACGAAAGCTTACGTTAATCTAATTACTAAAATTAAGGTATTACGCGAATGTCCGGACAGGGTTCTGGTGGTAATGTGCTTGCTGCACTGTGTAGTTTGTTTATTCCTGGATTAGGGCAGCTGCTACAGGGTCGCCTATTGATGGCAATTATTCATTTCGTGTTTGCGGCTGCACTATGGGTCATTATGCTCGGCTGGATTGTCCATTTGTGGTCTATTATTGATGCTGCAAGATTTAAGCCTAAGGGATAATCAATCAACTGTGCGCATTCATTAACATCACATTAAATGCGCCTAAAATTCCAGAGAAAGTTATGACGTTAACCGCCAAATTATTAGGAGATTGTTCTCCGTACATCTATAACCTAGTCTACGATATCGACGTTCGTTTACTCTTTATCGAATGCTTGGAGAACCCTGCAGATTCGGAACCTACATTACGCATTATATTTCCTGAAATCATCGCTTATACAGAAACAAATCAAAGCGATGCTTTGGATGATGAGCTAATGGATGATCTAGTGAGCATGGACTGGTCAGGTGACAATAAAATTGCCATTATTACCTGCAAGAAAGAAATAACACTTGAGCTGACAGGACAGCCTTTTTCAGAAAAAATTGTATAGAAACAGTGTCTCATAATTTAATTCCAGCTTGAAAATAAAAGCCCTTCTCGTCGATGAGATGGGCTTTTTGTCAGTTAGGATACTTGAATATTGACACGTTAATCAGTTCTGGAATGGTTCCGAACCACGAGTGCATTCGCTCGCATAATACTCCCTTGCTGCACTTCTTCGCACGGGTCTTCCTTTTAGGTCTTCTATGTCTTGTTGAAGCTGTTGGCATCGCTCTAATAATTCAGCTTCCTCTTTCTTTGTCTCCTCCTGGGTTGGCGGTGTTGATACGCATCCGACGAGTAAGGTGATCATAAACAAAGTCAGTGTATACATTAGGGTTGTCATCATATTCAGCAAAAATCTCACCAGTCTTGTCATGATTGTTAATTAGGTAATATACATTAACTATAAGTTGTATATCGAGTAAGTGAAATCGGATTGTAAGTGTTGCGTGGGTTTTTCATCCTTTAACAATATACATAAATAATTTTTCTATTACGTTTGCCCATGAGATTTAGCGGCCTCCCTCTTACCAATTCCACTTATTTATCCGAGCCTGTAATTGATTAGTATATTGTTTTTCCATTTAAGCGAGAATATGGTGAGTGTTGAGTTGAACAGGAAATACTTATGAAGTTTTGGGTCGCGTTAGGTGCCTGCATGTTGTTATCCTTCGCTAGCAATGGTCAGATTGATGGTGAGCAAATTATAGGGCAGAATGGAGTTTACACTGAGTGTGGGAATGCTGAGGGGTTGTCACCTTGCCGAGATATTAATGGTGAAACCTATCAGGAGGAGCTGGCAGGGCCGGCTATTGAACAAGAAACTAGTGCAGAACTATCCGAAGAAGCAGATAGAATTAGTCATGAATCTCCTGCGGAGTTGGAACGAACGATTGAGGACATGGAGCGTCATTAATATCGACTATAGTTGCATGCAACAGTATGGTTACTAGACACTGAGGTTGAGGGTGTTAAGGAGTGTTTCTGGAGATGGTGACCATAGAGGAAGCTTGTAGCGAATCGACTGTGCTCGCATGTACTTCCTGTGACCTAATATTCGACATTTCCTCCCTTGTCGATGGCGAGTCAGCGCGTTGTACGCGCTGCGGACAATTTCTGACTATTTATCGTGCGGACGAACTCAGCCGAGTGATGGCCTTCACTATCTCAGCCCTAATTTTGTTGATATTAGCGTGTAGTTTCCCATTCTTGCAGCTCGAGTCTAGCGGCCTGCAGAGCATGATGACTCTACCAGAGACAGCCTCTAAATTGTGGTTCTACAATATGCAGGGGTTGGCTTTTATCGTAGCAGCCTTCATCATTTTTATTCCTGCCTTTATTTTGATTCTTATTCTAGTGTTAGTGGGAGCCTTGATGATGGAGAAGCACCATCGTTGGCTGCGGTCAATTGGTCGGTTGATCTACACGTTGCAGACCTGGAGTATGGTGGATGTTTTTTTCATGGGCGTTTTGGTTAGTCTGGTGAAAGTTGGTGGGATGGCAAGCATGTCGATGGGAGCCTCTTTTTGGGCTTATGCCGCATTTAGTATCCTGTTTGTTTTGTCTGTCTATAGCCTTGATCGTGCGCAGTGTTGGCGTCGCATCGAGGCATTGAGCCAATCATGAGTAATACTCTTGCTACTGCCGCTTCTCAGGGTCTTGCCTCTTGCCACTTGTGCCTGAAGCTAGTGAGTGAAGAGCTGCATCATTGTCCTCGCTGCGGTACTGCGGTACATCTGCGCAAAGCTGATAGCATGCAGCGTACGCTGGCCCTCTTGATTACTGCGACGATCCTTTATATCCCCGCCAATGTATTGCCAATCATGATTACCGATCAATTGGGTAACTCGATAGAGAGCACTATCATTGGTGGCGTGCTGTTGTTAATCGATATGGGTTCTATCGCAATTGCCGCGGTGATTTTTATCGCTAGTGTAATGGTGCCCTCGGGCAAACTATTAGCTATGTATTACCTGTGCTGGAGTGTACGTCATGGCCCCCCTAGTAACGTGAATCAGCGTACTGTTTTATACCGGATTACCGAATTTATCGGTAAGTGGTCGATGATTGATGTATTTGTGGTGGCCATACTGGTGGCGTTAATACATTTGGATAATTTGTTGGTGATTCGCCCGGGAGCCGCGGCAATTGCTTTTGCAGGCGTTGTAATCATATCTATGGTGGCGGCAGAAAGTTTCGATCCTAGAATAATGTGGGACCAACTGGAAGATAATGATGAGTGAGATGAAACCCTTAGTAAGTAGCGGTAGACGGTTCTCCGCTGTTTGGATTATTCCTTTGGTGGCATTGGCGATAGGTATCTCAATGGCCATCCATGCCATGATGACTGATGGGCCTACAATCACGATTGACTTTGAGACGGCAGAGGGGCTCAAAGCAGGCAAAACGAAAGTACAACTTCTTAATGTCGAAATCGGTATCGTTGAGAGCGTAACTCTGAAAGAAAATATAGCTGGTGTCACGGTAAGCTTAAAGCTTGATCACAAGACGAGACAGCTGCTGCGCGAGGATACGCGCTTCTGGGTTGTCCGTGCACGCGTTGGTGCTGGTGGTGTGTCAGGTCTTAGTACCATTCTTGCAGGGGCTTACATTGAGATAGCACCAGGAACGGGCAAGGAGGGAAAACGGACGTTTGTTGGCCTAGAGGAGCCGCCTCTTACACCACTGGATGCGCCGGGAAGGCGCCTGACCCTTCACAGTAGTAAGATCGGGTCATTAAGCGTTGGCGAGTCAGTCGTGTATCAAGGTTATAAGGTAGGACGCATAGAATCGATGATGTTTGATCAGGACCAAGCTCAGATGCGTTACGATATCTTTGTTGATGCTCCCTTTCATGAGTTGATTAATAGCAATACCCGTTTTTGGAATAGTAGTGGTATTTCACTGAATGCCTCGGCCGAAGGTTTTGAGGTCAGAATGGGTTCTATGGATACTCTTTTGCTCGGAGGCGTTGCTTTTGGCCCCCCCCCGGGAAAGCCATCTGGTAAGCCCATAAAAAATGGGAAAGAGTACAAACTGTATGAATCTTATGAGGATATTCTCAAAAACCCCTATCGCTATGGTGTGTACTACGTCGTGTCGTTCCTTCAGTCAACACGTGGCCTTGAGCCTGGTGCTCCGGTGGAATACCGTGGTATTCCAGTTGGTCGTGTAGAGCGCATTTTACTCAAAGAGATTTCAAGACTTGATATGTCGGATGAAGGTAGGGAAGCAGGTCGAGCTATCCCGGTTCTGATTTATTTGGAACCGGGGCGTATAGAGCTTCCGGATACCCAGGAGGCCGTTACTGTTCTTCGTCAGTCTATTGAGGACGGGGTATCCCAGGGACTGCGGGCCACGTTACTGATGGGCAACTTACTGACGGGAAAACAACTGATCGGTATAGATTTCTACCCGGATGAGGCGCCGGCTGAATTGGGGGTGTTTGGGCAATATCCGGTTATTCCTTCCATTGAAACGGGTATTGTTCGTTTGGAAACTAAGGTCTCAAAATTTTTGGATCGACTTAATGCCTTACCTTTGGATGAAACCATCGCGGGGGTTAATAGAGTATTAGGCAATGCTGACACCACAATAACTTCATTAAATGTTTTGCTGGAAAGTGATGATACTAAGGCGCTTCCATCCGAACTGGTCACAACTCTTGAAGAGCTACGCGTTACTCTGGCTGGATTTTCTCCAGATTCTAAAATGTACCAGGGCCTTGGTTCATCGGTGAATACACTGAATGGAACATTGGAAAATCTGGATGGATTAATTCGTCAATTATCTATCAGGCCGAATGCACTACTCTTTCCTGCATCACCTGAATTAGACCCGATACCGGAGGCTCGCTAAAAATGAAGTATTTAGCATTGGTAGTCGTATTATTTGTCGCTGGTTGTTCCAGCTCCACACCTACGCTCAAACAGTATTTGTTGCGCACAGATACACCCCGTCAGTTTGTCCTGCAGGATTCAAATGATGTTGTTGGGATTGGTTCGATAACAGTGGCCCCTTACATTGATGTAATGGGGCTTGTACTGGAAACCAGCAGCGGTGAAGTGCGAGTGGCCCGTGATCATCAGTGGGCGGAACCCCTGCGCAATAGCTTGCGTTCGTTCTTATCCAGTAAAATTTCTGAGGACGCTGGACAAGCAATTCGTGCTTACAATTATGGAAAAATTAACTGGACCAAGCGCATTGATATACACATTGATGAGCTTCATGGAACTGCGGGTGGCGATGCTAAACTAGTGGCCTATTGGATCATCGTTGATCCAAGTGAACGTGAGGTGCTATCGGAGAATGGATTCTATGAAACCGAAGCGCTTAGTCAAGATGGCTACGAGGCATTGGTGCAGGCGCAAAAGAAGCTATTAAGCAGATTAGCATCTGCCATAGCTGCAACGTTGTAGGCATAGATAGTGATGCGTAAGTAAACCGGTGGTGAACATGCAACATCATTATTTTAAATAATAATTATGGCCCATGTAACAAACATGACTATCACAAAAAAAAGTATCGTGGCATTACTCTTTTTTGTTTTCCTGGGAGGATCTAGTTTCCTATGGTCTCAGTCAGATGATCAGTCTTTGCTTGCAACAAGTGAAGAAGCGTTGTCTGAAAATAAACCGGTTGAGAAAGCGTTAACTGAAGGAGAGCAAGCGGAGGAAAAGGCTAAGAAAAAGGATGAAACTTTAAGGGATGCCATTATCGAAAACATTGATGTGTCTGATATCGATAAAGTGGATGAATTAACCTCTC